>JAANMV010000280.1_pt1 | contig 63159 bp, 60 predicted proteins | sample 7279661 | NCBI WGS metagenome assembly JAANMV01 (sample SAMN14094540, study PRJNA606508) | bioreactor metagenome | isolation source: A lab-scale SPAN reactor treating ammonium-rich wastewater day 121 | place: Ireland: Galway | collected 2017-05-16 | reverse complement strand
AGATTGTGGTGGCTTGTTTCCGGTTACTCAGACTGTCCATCTTACCAAATAACCGCTCTTTTGTCCACCACCTACCGGAAAGGTTTCCTTATTTCATCAGCATGAGTTTTCGTGTTTGGACAAAACTGCCGGATTTCATCTGGTACAAATACACGCCGCTCGAAACGCCCGACGCGTCCCATTGCACTGACTTGTATCCCGCCTCCTGAACCTCATCTACCAACGTTGCCACTTCGCGATCGAGAAGATCGAACACCTTGACTATTTCTCATCAATTCGATAGTATGATGCAGAATCAGATTCATCATTCATGGCCGGAGTCTCAATGGCACAACTCCAACGTACGATAAAAGCATTCATCCGCAAGGGGGATGACTACTACATTGCCGAGTGCAAAGAAATCAACGTTGTCACTCAAGGAACCACCGTGGATGAAACCATCAGCAACCTCAACGAGGCCGTTACCTTACATTTAGAGGGAGAGGACCTTAGCGAGTTTGGTCTCGCCCCGAATCCTACGCTGCTGATAACAATGGAATTCGAACCTTCCTATGTCTAAGCCGAAGAGACTTTCGGGCAACGACATCATTTCGCCTCCTTCGGTTTCGCCTTTCACTCCCAACGCGGCTCGCATGTAAAACTCCGTCGTCTCACAACCGGCGGACAACGCCAAACACTCACGGTCCCTCGACACAAAGAACTCGACGCAGGTACCGTACGAGCAATCTTTCGGCAAGCAAGCCAATACGTCCCCGAAGATGAATTACGACCGTTCTTCTTCGTTTAGCTCTACCGCAACACGATCATTCTTCTCACTGATGCAAATCCTCCCGCCTGCAACCGGTACACATACACGCCGCTCGAGAGTCCGGAAGCATCAAACGTTACCGACTTGTATCCCGCCTCCTGAACCTCATCTGCCAGCGTCGCTACCTCACGTCCAAGAACATCATACACCTTCAGCGTCACATGGCTGGTGCTTGGGATTTGAAATTTGATAGTTGTCGTCGGATTGAACGGGTTGGGATAGTTCTGTAACAAACTGAACGCCCTCGGTAAAGTGTTTTCCTCGACACTCGTGAGAACATCAACTCTGATGCCCTCGCTGTAGTGTACTGTGCCGTCAAGATCGATCTGTTTCAGCCGATAGTACCATGATCCCGCGGTGGCCGATGAATCTGTCCATGTGTAGTGCCGCGGTTCGTTCGTTGTGCCATGCCCGGGAATGAAGCTGTTGTGCAGCGTGCTGTAGCCTTCTTGCGCTGACGTGGATTTCTGTACCTCAAATCCATAGTTATTGATCTCGGAGAGAGTCGTCCAATCCAAGCGAACCCCATTCGGAGGAACCAGCGATCCTGTAAACATGGCGAGCTGAACAGGAAGTGCATCAGACACCAACCTGCGCCAAACACCGGTTGGAAAAGCGCCTGCGTCAGCGAGATAAAGATATGTTCCGCAATTGATGAGTTTTCCCGGAGTCCCTCCCAGACCCGTATTGCAGACAGTCCAGTTCGCTCCGTTGTCGGTGGAAAAAAAGACCCCAGCCCCGTACAGTCCGGCAAAGATGTTTGAGCCATTGACAGTGAGTGCAAACACACGCGCAGACGCCGGCAACCCTGTATTGGCTTCCGTCCAACTTGAGCCGGTGTTGGTCGAAAGAAAGACGCCGTTGGCATCAGTACCTGCAAAGATGTTGGTCCCGCAAATCGCAATCGACCTGATATAGGGAGTGGTCAAGCCAGTATTCACGGCCGTCCAGTTTGCGCCGCTGTCGGCAGAATAGAAAACACCCCCAAATGTTGCTGCGAAGAGGTCTATTCCCCCCGTACCGTTCTGCCTTACAGCAATACCTGTAACACCTGTATGCGTTAACCCGGAGTTCATTGCCGTCCAACTCGTGCCGTTGTTTGTGGAACGAAAGATCCCGTTGCCATTTGTGCCGGCAAATACAAGAGTCCCGCTCACGGCGAAATTGTACACGTGGCTTCCCTCCAGACCGGAATTGGCAATAGTCCAACTCCCCCCATTGTCGGTCGAACGGTAGACCCCCCCTCCGGTTCCGACAAAAACGGTTGAGCCTGCTATCACAATCGCACGCTGCGGGAAGTCCGGTAATCCCGTGTTCACCGTCGCCCAGTTCAGGCCATTGTCTGTTGAAAGTGAAACCCGGTAGCCGCAGGCATACAAATGAGTGCCGCCGCTCCCGTTCGGGCCAACAGCAAGTGCCGACACATTCAAGCTCGGCAACCCGTTGTTGACCTGCTCCCATTGTGAGTAGACTATGTTTGTTAAGCAAAACAGTAACGCTAATAATGTCGTCTTCATACGAATGCTCTTCTCTTGTACCTGAAAACAAAAAGGCCGCTCATCCTGCTGGATGAACGGCCTCTGAGAATGAACTCAGGCCAGTATACTCAATAATCACGCGGAAAGCTATCGGGCTTGTCACACATTGTGCAGTACGGAAAACGTCCGTAATATCTGTCAATTGTGCCGATTACTCATATCTGCTTCCTATACCCGATAGTCTAACTTCGCCATCATGAATCGGTCCACACTCCCCCGGAGGCGCAAGAGACGCGAACGAGATCCCGATTCATCAATGGAAGCTTTGAACAAGAATTGATGCGTGACAGGTGAACGTCGGGCACAGGTATTTGTCCCGTTCACGTCTCGCGGCGAGCGCTCGAATGTGCGCCCAATATACAGAATCCCTTCATGCTTGTCTGTAGGGAAATCCCTGATTTTGGACTTCGAAATTCCTTACACGGGACTTCGGTTTTCCTGACAATTCAAGCAAGGTCTTGCCTAAGAAGGGCCGACAAAGCCAATCTGTAGCCCGGCTTACTGCACACCCCAAATATAAAACTGCATCTCGTTGTCCCGCAAAGAGAAATGCCCCGTACGAAGACAGGGCATTTCATGGCGCCGTTTGCATTGTGTTACGTCTATGTGTTCTTGTGTTTTGGACTCAGCTATCGCGGCGTTGTGTGCACAGTGGTACGCCGCGCTGAACCTACTGCACGGTTTCCGTTTTCGTTCCCTTGTTGCCGGGACGACCCGTTGCTGTCGCTTCAACGGTCAGCGTTGCACCGGGATCGACGTTCGCTGTTGCCGTGTACACCCACCGACCGAGTGCATCGCCGGACTTCACAGCAGCGCCGCTCTCGACAACCTGCCCGTTCCTGATCGTCACCTCTACCGCTGTCACCTCAAGCTCGTCGGTCGCACGGACATAAATCTTGTCCCCCGTCTGACGGTTGTATTGGCTCAGATCGATCTCGTGGACCTTTGGAGCGTTCATGTAGTCGCCAACGGCGAAGCTGTAGGTGGGAATTCCTTTGGCAGCAGCGACCGACTTGTAGTCCGCGTGCGCCTGAGGATCGGCAAGGACGGCTTTGCCGTACGCGGTCGCGAGCGTGAACTCGTCGCGTTGTTGCTGCTGGGCTGTCGTAGGCGGCTTTGGCGTCTTGCCCGACTTTCGGGCAACGTACGCCCTGCCGTTCACGGATTTGAACACGAGGTCTCCGATTCCACCGCGGAGACTCTCAACCACTGCGTGTAACTTGAGTTGTGCCATTGGGCACCCCCTTTGTATTGTTGTTTGTTTGTTGGTTAGTTATAACCCGTTGCCGGGTATTCAATATTTCCAACTTCCGCTACAATACCTCTCTCCCCCGCTCTACTTCGTGTTCAAAGAACAAGTGTTACTGCTGTTTCATCATAATCAGAAGGTGTGCCAACGTCTTCGCCGTAAACTCGTTCGTAGAAGCGGTAAGATTTTGCATGGCGGGTTTACAACAACTGCTACAGCGGTGTGCAATATTGGGCAGGTGGCAAATAGAAGCCTGCATGTACCGGCGAAACGGAAAGAAAGTAACATCGTAGGGTGACACGGATCCTGCCAACGATTGTGGACCGCGGAACGCGATCAGGGTCTCCGTGATATTATCTGGGCGGAACTGCAACCGGGACAAACAAATCGAAGTTCACCTTCCGGAGAGGGGAATTACTGGCGCCCGTGCGGTGCGAGCAGCGACCTTCCGTTTCTTCAACTTCCTGAACTCCACCACAAAGCGGAAACGCCGGAGAAACGCAGGGTCGATATTGCTTTTGCTGTTTGTCGCAAGGATCGCCACTCCCCTAAACGATTCCATCCGCTTCAGCAGATAGTTGATCTCCATGTTGGCGTACCGATCGTGACTATCCTTCACGGTGGTTCTTTTGCCGAACAGCGCATCGGCTTCATCAAAGAAGAGGATCGCTCCGCTCCTTTCCGCCTGATCGAACAGTCTTCGAAGGTTCTTCTCCGTTTCACCGATGTACTTGCTCACGACAGACGAGGTGTCCACGCGAAAGACATTCATGTCCCGTTCCTTCGCCATCACTGCTGCGGCAGTCATCTTGCCCTGTCGATTCTCACCGGAAAACAGTACAAAGCAGTTCGAACGTTTCCCAATACCCTTTGCCATCTTCTGCAAGAGAAGTTGTTTGCTGCGGGTGAGTTTCCCGCCCGCTGCTTTCACTTCCTTGAGTTTCATGTGCCCTCCTTAACGCCACACTTGCATGCAAGTGTTCGACAGAAATCGACGTATGCGGACCAAAAAGGAAAAATCATACTTTGGCGGCTTGGCCTATCCCAAGGACCACAATGCCCGGAAGTGCAACCGCTCGTTCGGAGTTGAGAGAGCAACTCTGCTTACCGCTTCGATGAATTCCTCTGAGTTGCTGGCACAGCGAGGCTGCGAGCGCGGAGTTTTCCAGCGGCAGAGAGTCAGGAAATCGGGTTTTGTCAAGTATCGGGCTTCCTTGACGCGAGGAACAATCTCCTTCTCAATGGTTGGGTCGGGTGGGTAGTCATAGCGGGAAGCCCACGTTGCAATGTCACGTTCGGGGAACCTGAGCTTGAAGCGATGCGTGGTTCTTCTACTTCTTCCCATTGATCTCCACCATGATTGCCCGGAAGCTCTCCAACCCCGCTTCAAGGTTCTCGATGATGTCTTCGGCGAGGACATCTGGATCAGGCAGCGAATCCAAGTCGGTCAGACTCTTGTCCTTCAGCCAGGTGATGTCGAGACTCGTTTTGTCCCGGCTGACGATTTCGTCGTAGGTGTACTTGCGCCAGCGACCGTCCGGATTCTTATCGCCGTCGAAGGTTGCTTTTCGCTTGTGTCTGTTCTTAGGATTATAGCATTCGATGAAGTCCTTGAGATCCTCCAAACGCATCGGGTTCTTCTTCTGCGTGTGGTGGACGTTGGTGCGGTAGTCGTAGTACCAGATTTCCTTTGTCCAAGGTTCTTTGGATGCGGGCTTGGCATCGAAGAAGATCACGTTTGCCTTGACACCCTGTGAATAAAATATGCCCGTCGGTAGCCGCAGGATCGTATGAAGGTCGGTCGTTTCCAGAAGCTTCTTCCTCACCGTCTCACCGGCGCCGCCTTCAAAGAGCACATTGTCAGGCACAACGACTGCGGCTTTGCCCGTCGTCTTAAGCATCGTGCGTATGTGCTGGACGAAGTTGAGCTGCTTGTTGCTCGTCGTAGCCCAGAAGTCCTGACGGTTGTAGGTGAGCTCTTCTTTTTCCTGCTCGCCTTCCTCGTTGGTAAACGTCATACTGCTCTTCTTGCCGAAGGGGGGATTTGCAAGCACGTAATCGAAGCGCTGGCCTGAGTCTGCAACCAGGGCGTCGGCGGGTGAAACCGGGTTCTCGCTGTCAATGTCGCCGATGTTGTGAAGGAAGAGATTCATCAGCGCAAGTCGGCGTGTGCTCGCGACGATTTCATTTCCGAAGAACGTCTTGAATTTGAGAAACTGGTTCTGCGCTTTATCCAGTTGATTGTTCTTCACGATATGATCGTATGCCGCAAGAAAGAACCCGCCCGTACCGCATGCCGGATCGGCGATGGTTTTCATCGGCTCGGGACGGATGCATTCCACCATTGCCTTGATGAGCGCCCGTGGCGTGAAGTATTGTCCTGCACCGCTCTTGGTGTCTTCGGCGTTTTTCTCAAGCAGACCTTCGTAGATGTCGCCCTTCACATCGGCACCCATCACGACCCAGCTTTCTAAGTTGATCATGTCGATCAGCTTGTAGAGCTTGGCGGGGTCTTGTATCTTGTTCTGGCTCTTGGTGAAGATCTGTCCGAGAATGCCTTTCTGCTTGCCGAGTTCCCGGAGCAGATTGCTGTAATGAAGCTCAAGCTCAGCACCTCGTCTTGAGACGAGGCTCTCCCAGTTGTATTCCTTGGGAACAGGGAGCTTCCTATTGTACGGTGGCTTGGAGTATTCATCCGCCATCTTCAGAAACAGCAGATAGGTGAGCTGTTCAAGGTAATCGCCGTAGCCCACGCCATCATCGCGGAGTGTGTTGCAGAAGCTCCAGACTTTGGAGACGATGGTTGAGGTTTGATTGCTCATTCTTGTCTTGAACTGTGATTTTTCTGATTTCATGAGGGACTATGATGAAGAGAAAGCCGTCAGTGAGGGGCACGCTTTCGATTCGGTTTCATGACTCGTTTGAATTGCAGGCTCGTACTGCCAAAGTTGACTAACAGCCCGATTTCCATGCCGTATGCTTCCAGGTAGTTGATAGCCTGCGCCAAATGTACGTCTTCCAATTCTATGACTGCCTTTAGCTCAACCATGATTTTCCCTTCGACAAAGAAGTCCACCCTGCGTGTACCGATGGATTCTCCTTTGTACGATATCTTCATTTCTTGCTCTCTGACAAATGAAATGCCTTGATGCATCATTTCAATAGCCAGGGCTCGTTGATAAATAACTTCCTGAAATCCATTGCCCAGCACTCTATGGACTTCCATTGCGCATCCGATGATCTTTCCTGTCAACTCACTTTCAGGGTACTCTTCTTTAATCACAGTCTTCATTCAATCATTCCAATCACAGTTCAAGACCTTTTTTTGATTCTCTCCAACAACACGCTCGCAGGCTCACCTGCCCGCCGAAGTCGCTTTCTTTGTCCTCTTGGCAATCCCCGCGTTGTCCTCTTGTTTCTGCCGTTTGATTTGCTCAAGAAGTTGCGACGCAGGCGGATCGTTCGGATCTTGCTCCACCAGCTTCCCCTCAAACGCCTTCTTCAATATGCTCTGCCGCAACGCTTCGGACTGTTGCAGACTTGCGGCGATGGTTTCTTCCAACTTGTCGCACACACTCAGACGGCTTTCGATTTCCTGGACGATTTGGTGTTGCCTCTCAAGCGGGGGCAGAACGACAGCAGCAACCCTGATTTTCCATAGGACGATTCTCTTGATTGCTGTTCCTGTCATGCTGCCAATGATTTCTTTCTTACCGATTGGACTCTGGATGTAGTACTTGAGAAACTCACTGTTCAATTCTGTTTTTTTGGGCTTCAATAGGCATACGCTCGAAAGCAAACTGAAAGGTTCGCGAAGTGTATTCAATGTTACTTCACCAGTGTTTACTCCATCCTTCGTCAGTAAGACGTCTCCATGTTCTGGATTGCATCTTTCATAAATGGGGTCGTGAAATTCCTTGTCAATGTATGTTACTGTTGACAAATCCATGAAATTGTTTCTGATATTCTTTGCCGTAACGTACATGAACCGATTCTCGCTCGGATCATTGTATTGAACCTTTGGGGAGAAGTGCGAACCGTCCTGAATCTTATCACAAACCTCTCCCAGCTTAGCCTGCCGCCAAGTTGTCGGCAATTTCTCGCCCACGATATTCTCCTCCGTCAACTTCCCCTCAAACGCCCACTTGAGCACGGACTGGCGGTAGATTTTGAGTTGCTGCGCGGCGGTTTTGAGCTGCTCCACCCCCTTGTCCAACTCGCTGAAGAGCGCCTCGATCTTCTCGACTATGCGGCGCTGCTCGGGGAGCGGGGGACAAGGAAGCGGGATTTCCTCCAATGTTCTGGATGATAAATGCTTCACGGTTACAGAGGAAGTCTCGGCGTTTATAGCATTAAGATAGGGCTGGAGACACACGAAAAGAAAGTTCTCGTTGAAATGAGATGACGTTGGGATGATTCTGCAAACACGCTGGTTCAACAGTCCTTTTGGCCCTCTCCATTTTGCTGCATGGAAATCTCCATCCATGCCAACCAAGATGTCGCCCTTTGTGACGATGTATTCGTTGTCGAATTCACCCTTGTACTTGTTTTCTGTTATGTTGCTGTCAATATCCCTGATCCTGATTAGCGGAAGTCCATCGTCCTTCGTGAACTGCGATGAACTGAATGCGAAGCCATTCTGGACCTTGGCAATGTGAGCCAGCGGAACCCTTTCCCAGTGATCTGCCTTTGCGAGTAACGGATACTCGCCTTCTTCTACGATCTGTAACGGTTTCTTTCCTAGAGCCATGCCTTGTCACCCATCAAGCCAACAGAAAATCTCGCCCAGCGTTGCGCACGTCCAGCCGGGAGAAGAGATTGTAAATTCTTTGAGTCTGAAATGGAGAGAGAATTCTCAGAAATCACGGTTGGGTTAGGCTAGTACTTCCTCTGCTGCTGTAGGACGCAATTCAGGATTCAACTGACGTACTGTGTAAGTAATGTGGTGGTTGATTGCAATCATGAGCCATTGCTCGGGATTCCCAGGACGACTCACATCCAAGGACTTTTCCATGATCAGCTTGTCGGCGTGCGAAAAACCCGCCCCCGAATACTCAGGTTTGTCAACCAGTAATTGCGCTTGGGCAGGATATTGAGCATGTCCCATCCCTCCCTCATTTCGCAATCCTTCGCCTCGTAGCACAAGCCAATAATCCTCTGACGCATATCGGATGCTTGCACTTGGATTAGAAAACTCTGGGGGCTCGGAAAACGATGGATGTTGAACTGTATAGTCCCCAAATCTGTACTTCCTTCCAAGGATAGAATCCTCTATCAGCTCTTCTGAGAACCATTTTATCCACTCTAGCCGTGGAATAATGTAGGTATTATGGGCCTTCAAGCGGCTAAGGTCTTTTGGGAAAGATCCCGCTAAAAATGTAGTGCTTCGCCACAAGTCAGGGATCGGCACCTGTCCTAGTAGTTGCTCGTAGGGTGTACTCCCCACGTCAATCGATTTCAGATCAATAACCATGTCTACTTCTGCAGGATTAACACCCAACATGTCAAGCAACTTTACAATGTCCGAATCAATAGAAGGCCTCGACAGGTCATTCTTAGAAAGCCGAACACAACAGCCGTTTTGAAACTTGCGTACTACTGAGCCGACAAGGGCTTGGTACTGCGGTCCCTTACCATAAAAGCCCGTGGCTGGAATGATGCGAATGCTTGACGAGTCCCCAAAATGACTGATTGAATTCCATAAGGCATTCCACGGGTACGGGCTCACCCCATTTCTAACATGAACGAGGTCTAGATAAAGCGGGAGACCGCTCGTTGCCTTGTTCAAGTCGGTAAGTTTCTTCAACAGATAATCTATTGGACGAATTTCTGTTACGCTCTTGCCACTTTTCCCTTTCTTCCTTTGATAGAACATTGAAGGGCACAATTCAAAAAGTGGAGTGACGCGCGATTTGATCTCTATCGAGAGATTAGAGAGGGCGGTTACCTCTGCAGCCTTCCATCGGAGGACGGGGGTGTAGATATTTGAAGAAGAGGTCGGAGTCACGATTATTTCTCAAATAGGATCTGAATCTTATTGCGTCCGAGAAACTGGTTCAGTATTCGGTAATCCTTCGATTCATGCCTTATCCTTCCGGCAACAATTGCAGGGTGAATCGCAAGCTTGTTGGCTAAGTGTAGAACTGCATCTGGAGACTTCAGCTTGCTCGCGGGGCTCTTGCGCCATTCGACTTGTGGTATCAGAGCCTCACTGGCGGTTGCATCAGCTTGCTGTTCTCGCATATCATCTTGATCACCTACATCAAGGTCGTCATAAAACTGACTGACACCTTTGTCAAAGTGCAGATGCACGTGAGCAAGTTCATGCATGAGGGTAAACCAAAAATTATCAATGCGATCATGACGCAGCGTCAACCCAACGACGGGATACTCTAGACCCGTTAAGATGGCCGATCCATCTAGGTGAGTGCTCGGCAAGTGTTCTTCAATCACGACCGCGACACCCTGTTCATCGAGATATTGACAGGCCAGTACAGGGCCATTCTCAAAAACGCTCAATCGAGCCAGCCCCCGCATGAAATCTTCATCGATTCTGCCTGCCTTGTACTTTCCCTTTGGTTTTTTCTTCTGTGCAACACTGATAACTCGAGCCGTCCAGGCAGCCAAAGCATACCGGTCCATTTTCCGAGCAGACCGAACATGACTCGATTGTCGGTACATCACGTCGATCATGGGGACAGGCTTTAGGTCATCAAAGAACTTCTTAAGTGCCTCTAAGTTGTTCTTTGTTGATTTCAGATAAGGGTCAAGCCATCCTCGTGAGCGAAGTTCCTTCAAGGGAAAGCGCTCCCACTCGATCCTGTACTCATCCAACGCGTTAGGATCTTGTTCTGTGAGCAAAGACTCTGCTGGAATTCCCAATCCATTATGCAGCGCTCTAATCATCGCAAGGGTCAGTGGCCGCTTTCTGGCCAGTACTTCAGACACCTTGCTACGACTTCCAATGAACGGAACCAAGTCGCGCTGTGTGAGGTTCTGTTGCTCCATGCGAAAGACAATTGCCTCGACAGGGTCAGCCTGAAGATTGCTGAGTTTCTTCCTTTCATAATCTCCAACAAGAATACTAAGCAACTCCAGACGGTCACCTTCAGGGGTTCCCGGAGCAGGGTCAGCGTCGACGAGACGCTCGACTTCTTCAAGAGCTTCCGTAAGTTCCTTTGGAGTTCTAATCACATTGATCATTGCATTGCCCAAGTGTCACCATTTAGAGTATTCTGCGTGTGTCCCGATTCGTTTCACTAACACAACGCCAATTTTGTAGGCTACTTTCACTTCCAGTCTGTAACGATTGCCCTTGATATTGAAAATCACTCTATTATCGGATAGAAAGCTGGCTGTGGCATACCTGGCTCTTATTTCCGCAGGTGACTCCCATGAAGCGCTTTCAGCCTCAGTAATCCACGCTGTAAGTTGCCCCAGAACATCACCGTGTTCACCAGCGAATTCATCAAGTATCTCTTTGCCTAGGACCTTCACCCGTGCTTGCTTTCATGGTTTTGTTCCCCAAAACGTCCACCATTGATTGTTCCCGATACGGGAACAATATAACAACTGAATACCCGAATGTCAATAGGGTTCAATAATAATCTACGCCGCCAACGCCTCATTCAATTCTTGAATGATGCTCTCTGTCTGCTCACCAAAAAGCTTCCACATCTTCCCCAACCCTCCTTCGGCATTGAACGGGCTGAGATCGAAATCATCCTTCTCAATATGAAACGAAGCCGCCACGTAATCCTTGATCATCCTCAGCCATTGCATCTGCTCCTCGGTGAACTTCAGCGCTCCGGCTTGCTTCTTAAACGCCCACGCCTGGAAGTTCTTGTCCACGGTTTTATCGTACGAGGTGAGCGAAGTGTCAATGCCGCAGACATGCCGCACGAGTGAGACGAGGGCAATCAGCTCGTTCTTGGGTTGGCCGCTCGCCTGCCCTAATTGCTCGTATGCATGCCATAGACGCAATGGTGCAAGTGCGGGCTTGTCCACAAGCAATGCATCCACCAACTGTCGCACCATCGCATACGTCAGCTCGCGCCTGCGGTAGGGCTGGTCGTAGAAGATCTGCAGGGCGGTGATCTCGTTCTTGTGCTTCTCAATCCATGCGGCAAAGTCCTTGACCAACGCTGCGGAGTGTTCCTTCGATTGCTCCTGCCATCCGGCATACTCCACCGTGTCCGGGTTCACGGCGTCAATCATCTGCTCGTGTGTTTTGCGCACGTTTTCAATAAACGTGTTAAGGTCGCCGGTGAAGGGGGAAGCGGCTTGTTCGAGCAAAGCGGATTGAAGATTCTGGATTCTGGATTCGAGTTGCGCGGGTGAAGCGCCGGGCATTTCCTTCTCCACCTTTTCCCTGATCTCCTCTAACGTGTCGACGTTGTAGGCGTTGAGGAGTTCCTTTGCCACCTGCGGGATGGATTTGCCCTTTGTCTTTTCAACAAAGAGCGCATGTTCCTTGGGTGTAATCTGTTTCTCCAGTCGCACAAGCCGGTTTGCGAGCGTCGTAAAGAGGTCTTCATCCCTCGCGCCCACGGCCACGGCGGCAAGCAGGTCCTTGAGCGGCACGCCCGGTTTGCGCTCCAACGGACGGCTGTCGGTTTTGAGCGACGTGCTCACCCCCACCGCATCCACAATCACGAAATGATCCTTGGTGTACTGCGCGGAGGGGGTCACCTTCCGGAGATCGTCCAGCGCAATGATGCGTGTGCCGCGCCCCTTCATCTGCTCGAAGTAGTTGCGGCTCTTCACGTCACGCATGAATATCAAACACTCCAACGGCCGCACATCCGTGCCGGTGGCGATCATGTCCACGGTAACGGCGATGCGGGGATAATAGTCGTTACGGAACTGCGCGAGCACCGACTTGGGGTCGTCCGCCGTGTAGGTGATTTTCTTGCAGAAGTTGTTCCCTTCGGCAAACTCCTCCCGGACGATCTGGATGATGTCGTCGGCGTGGCTGTCGGTTTTGGCAAAGATGAGCGTCTTGGGGACTTCCTCCCTGTGCGGGAAGATTTCGGGGAGCCGCTCCTTGAACGTGCGGATGATGGCCCTGATCTGGTTCGGGTTCACGACCTCGTCGTCCAATTGCTTGGCAGAGTAGGCGACGTCCTCGTCCGTTTGCTGCCAGCGTTTCTTGCGTGTGAGCTTTTCGCGGAAGTCCACGTACTCGCCCTTCCACACGACACCGCCTTTCTTCGTGATGTTAGTTTCGATCAGGTACGTGTTGAAGCCGACGTTCACGCCATCGGCAACGGCCTGCTCATGCGTGTACTCGCTTACGATGTTCTGATTGAAGAACCCGAACGTGCGGTTGTCGGGGGTTGCCGTGAGCCCGATAAGGAACGCATCGTAGTAGTCGAGCACCTGCTTCCAGAGATTGTAGATGCTGCGGTGGCACTCGTCCACCACCACAAAGTCGAAGAACTCAATGGGGATCTTTGGATTGTACGCCACGGGCAATGGAGTCGCGGGCTGCCATTTCTTTTCCGCCGGGTTCTCCTCCTCCGCGGATTCCTCAAGCTCCTTCTCCTGCAATATCGAATAGAGCCGCTGGATGGTGCTGATGCAGACCTGCGAGTCGTGAGGAACGTAGCTGGAGCGTAACCGGTTTACGCTGTAGAGTTCGGTAAACTTGCGGTTGTCGTCGTTGGGCACGTACGTCATGAACTCCTGCTCCGCCTGCTCGCCCAAGTTCTTCGTGTCCACGAGAAACAGGACGCGCTTTGCGCCGGCAAACTTCAGCAACCGGTAGATGAACGTGATTGCCGTGTAGGTCTTGCCGGAACCGGTCGCCATTTGCATCAGCGCCTTCGGACGGTTCTCCTTGAACGAGATGTCGAGGTTGTTGATGGCTTTGATCTGGCATTCACGCAGTCCCTGTGTCCGCAATGCCGGAAGGTTATGCACTCTGTTGCGGAGCGAGTCGGACTGCTTCAGCCATTCGCGGAACGTCTCCGGTTTGTGGAACGTGAAGACCGGACGTGAGCGGGGCTTGGGGTCGCGGTGATCGGTGAAGCGGGTCAGCTCGCCCGTGCTTTCGTAGACGAAGGGGAGCGGCTCGTTGTCGAGATATTTGAGCTTGCTCTGCGCGTACTCGGAGGACTGCTCTTCATGTACAGTCAGTCGAACGCCCTCTTCAGCGCGTTTGGCTTCAATGAGTCCGACGGGTTTCTTATCCACGAAGAGAATATAGTCCGCGGGGCCGACGTCCGTGATGTACTCCCGTACCGCAACGCCAACGGAGGCGGAGAGATTCAACTCCGTCCGTTTCTGGACAGTCCAGCCACAGGCGGTAAGCTGGGTGTCGATCTTATCGCGGGCTATTTGCTCTGCGTTTTGGTTCATGGCCGAATGTAAGCGTGATCGAAGCCGTCAAGGATAGCCGGAAGCTTGTGTGTGTATTCGCAGACCATTCCCCTGGTTCAGGTTCTTGTGCCAAATCAACGACCGTGATAACGCACGGTCAAAAAAAGAACGCATGTACGCGTCAGCGTACGGCACCTCGTTCCTGGTTCGAGGTGGGTAACACTTGTAGATATTGTTGTCCGCGCCCCTGACAGCGCAGACGGTATGCAGCAGATGAGCCAAACTGTATTAACAGTAGCAAATGCTGCCGAAAGTTGCAAGTGGGAGTGGCGTTTGCGGCAGGCTAGTCAGCCACTTTCTCATTTCATCATCATCATCCGCTTCACTTGGCGGAATTCTCCTGCGGTAATCCCATAAAAGTACACACCGCTGCCGAAACCCGATGCATCCCAGCGCGCTTCATGCATGCCGGCAGATACGGTTTCTGCAACAAGCACTTCAATCTCTCTTCCCATCAGGTCATATATCTTCAACGTTACGCGGCATGCTTGCGGCGTTCGATACCTGATCACAGTGGCAGGGTTGAAGGGATTGGGAACGTTATCAAGAAGCACGAATAATTCCCCCCCATCCTGCAGTTCAACACCCGTTTGATACGGCGGCCCGACGAAGATCATGAGATAATTTGTGGCTGATCGTCGTACCACGGTGGGATCACCACCCTGTACATTCGTGCTCAGATAGCCGCTCCATGAAAACCCGTCAGCGGATGTGTTGTACCAGATTTGCGGACCGCTGCCGTAGAACCGCAATACGGAGTCGTCCACAACATAGTTGCCCGTCCAGTTGTGCATATTGTCGGAAGGTTGGTTGGCCTGCTGCTGGAACACCAGTCCGTCCGGCGACGTGTAATGGAACGCGCCTTCCTGCGGAGCGCCGATGGGCGAACTGTAGTGCCACATGCCGTTGAAGAAGATTACCGCCGGATCAATAACCCGACGTATCGGATGGTCAACACGGGGACCGGGCTCGAACCTGTAGTGAATGCCATCGGCACCGATGGCGGAGTACGTATTGATCATGGAATCCTGTCCGGGACCCGGCATACCTGCACTTGATGAAAAGTAGATGCGGAAGCTGTCCCCTGAAGTCACAACAAGCGTGGGATCGAACGGCCGCTGATACCCTGCCGGCAGCGCATCGATGACAATTGGTACGGGGGTTGTCCATGAGAGCCCGTCGTCGTACGAGAATTTCACCGCAACCCTGTCCCACGTGGCAGACCCGATCGGTTGCCTGAACCACTGGAACGCGCAGACAAGCGTATCACCCTTCCAGCGGATTGCGGAAGGAACTCCTGATGAATCCTGAAACGTCGACGGCGTGGAGAAGAATCGTCCATCGGTTGAGGTCGCCATCATCAACGGATTATTCCATGGTCCTGTTTGCGCCAAGGCCGTGGAGCAGATGAGGAAGAGTAAAGTGCTTTTCATGTTCGTACCTCGGTTGTTACGCCAGCCCGCAAAAAGGGGGGCAGACTGTATTCTCCTGGCGCGGTGACCCGGGAAGGCACGCAGGGGCGACACCGGTTCATGTTGATGTTACTTCGAAGAGTGAAGCGTTCACCACCCACCCTTGAACGCCGAATCAACATACCCGGCAGGAACGCATCCAATTTAGCGGGTTCGCCGCCTTACCCCCTCAGCCTCGTGTAATGGCTTTTCACAAGTCCGTTGGGGTAGACTTGTGTGTGAAGATGTTTGAATTGCATGTCGGCGGGCAGATTGCCGAAGAGAGGAATGCCGCTGCCGATCAGAACGGGTATCTTCGTGATGATCATTTCATCAATACAATCATCACGCAGAAAACCCTGTATCACCATGCCGCCATCGATATAGAGACCTGCATGCCTCTGAGATGACAGGTAAGCGAGAACTTCCTTTGGCTTCATCGAGAGGAGCGTGATCTTATCTTTCAGAGGCTCCGGAACAGACTTCAGTGTGGTACTCAGGACGTACACCTTTCTGTCGTACGGCCAGGAGGGGAACGTCAGCACTTTTTCGTACGTTCCCCTGCCGATGACGATGCCGTCAATCGAGCTGATAAAATCCTTGTACCCGAAATCGTCGTCCGTCGGGTTCTCGATACTCATCAGCCAATCGATGTCGCCGTTTTCCCGCGCAATGTAGCCGTCGAGACTCGTTGCTATGTAAACCCAAGTTTTCATGAATGGCGTTTACTCCTCCCGGATTGAACGCCGGAGTTTTCTCGCGAGAGTAGTTACTTCCTCCCGTCACCGGTACGCAACACTGCGTACGCTGTTGAATTGCCGCCACGCCGCACCTGGTTCGTACCTTGTTCGCTGCCGGTTCGTACCTGCTTCGCTCAGGAACATCCACGGCAGCTACGTCGTTCGTAGTCGAAACTGCGTAGTCTCCGGTCAGCTAATCCCTCCTCTCCCGCTTACTTCATTCCCTTCCACTGCGCAATGGCGGCTTCGTTGATCTTCACAAACTGTTCGTTGCCGGCGGTTTTTGCACGCTCTTTGCTCATCTCGGCCGAAGCAATTGCGCCCTTGTAGTCCTTCAGCTCCGCCTGGATTTGCGCCTTCAGCCGCCAGACCCAGTACGGATTTTTGTTGATCTCAAGGGATTTGTTCACCCATTCGAGCGCAGTTTTCAACTCCCTGTTTGTCGCAAAGTAGTACGAGGCTGATTGATAGTAGTTGTTCGCGGCTGCCGCAAGCGGGTTTTCCATCGTACGCTTGATCGCAGCCATCACTTTCGTATCAACATCAAACTCCATCCCGAACTTCACCACGGTGTTCTCCCAGGCGATCTCAAGATTCGCGGCGTTTGTTGAAATATCGGCGATGTTGATGGTGAAGGTTTCGACGAGATTCGCCGCACGCGAGGGCTTCACCTTGAAGCTGACGGCATCTTCCTTTGCGTCACGCGGCGGGCCGGATGCTTTCTTGTTGATGATGACCGTCCACTCTTGCTCTTGCGGAATGGTGTAGAGGGAATATGTGCCCGCTGGCAAATCCTGTCCTTCGATCTTAACGGGATCGCTGAACGTGATTGTTGTCGGCTCGTTGGCGCCTGTCCGCCATTCCTGTCCGAACGGAACAAGATCGCCGAAGATCTTCCGTCCCTTTACGCTAGGCCGCGAGTATGAGACGGTGACATTCATAACTCCGACCTTTTGCTCGATCTTCCCTTTCGGGCTCGGTTGCGGTGTTTCAAGCTGGGCTGTTGCTTCCTGCGCCGTGAAGGCAAGGATGAATGCAACTGCCGCCTGTTTGAGTAACGAGTGAGACATAACGAACCTCCTGAATAAATGAATGAGAAAGAACTACATACAGCAACTAAGTAACTACCGCTCAGCAGGCACAACAATCCACAACACGATATACACCAGAAAGCCCGGTATCACAGGCACAAACGATCCAACAACGAAGAATACCCGCACAAGCGTAACATCCCAGCCGAGCCATGAAGCTAATCCTGCACAGACTCCCGCAATCATCTTGTTGCGGTTAGAACGACGAAGGCGTTTCAGGTCGGGCATGCTGTTGCAGCCTGCTTTGTTTGCATTCCGAGAAACGCCTCACGCGCCTTCTTGCCTGTTGCTTTCCACACCTTCATCACTTCGTAGATAATCACCGTCGTGAACGTTACGGCAAGCCATACACATACCGCCTCAATGGGCAAACGTGACCATGCCCCGACACTGATCCCGATGAGAGCCTCCTCCCTGTATCCCCACCACTGATACGGAATGGCCAGCGTGACTTCCCACAGCAAACTGATGAGGAGAATCGGGAAGAAGGTGAAGCCGAATGCCCGCCAGTTGATGAACGGTTTCGCCGTCTCGAAAAATCCCGCCGCCGGAATAATCGCTACAAGCACAAGGTATGTGAAATACCACGGCATGCCTTCTGGAGATGGACCGACGAGCTTCTTGTAAACGAACGCGGCCGCAAGCAGCACGCCTCCGAGAATCAACGACGCCGGGTGAAACCGGACGATGCGTGTGATACTTCTGGCTTCTTCCTCGTACGATGGAACATTGTACGCCTTCAGCCAATACTCATCACACCAGACATACATCAGGAGAATGAGGGCAAATCCTGTTATGTAGAAAACGAACTCCTCTACCGGAACCGATCCGCCGAGGGCAGGAATCAGAATACCGAGATGGGCGCCGCTATTTTCAAAAGTGAAGAAGGTCGTTCCGAACAGAACATCAAGTACGAGTCCGCTCGGAACAAGTACGCCAATCGTCCACCAGAATGCCTTTCTCGGGAACTGCAATGTCGGGTTTCGCAAGAACCACCAAGCCAGAATACCCAACGGCATGAGAAACAGAAGAAGGCTCACAGTGTAGCCGAACGGTGTCGGGTTCTCTGAAGCAACGACGACATTACCCGGATGCTCGACAGAAATCAGCGTAAGCGTCGCAGAAACGACTAGCAACGCGAGCATGACAAAGAACGTCTGAAATGCCCGCCGTTGGAGCTTTGTCGTAACGCGTTCAGGGGAGTCTGGTGTGTTCATCAGATTTCAACGCAGAAGCAGCATCTTCTTCGTTTCTGCGAAATTCCCGGATCTCATTTTGTAGTAATAGACGCCGCTGGAGATTCCATCTGCGTTAAATGTAACAGAATATCTTCCGGCTGGTTTCACTTCATTCACAAGTGTCGCCACTTCCCTCCCAAGGACATCATATACTGTCAGCAGAACGTGACTGACTTCTGATGTCTGATATCTGACCTCTGTTGACGGATTGAACGGATTAGGATAGTTCTGTTCCAACACAAATTCGCCCGGTACATCAGCTTGTCCGGCAACGCCGGTTGTTCCCGGCGGCCTGTACCGGATAACCTCGCCGCTTGATGTTACGCCCCATCCGTTGGATGTGTCGATGAATGAAATATGATTCAACGTCCCGCTAATGGGGTACACGGTTTGAGACGACCAATTGGATCCGTTGTTGGTTGAACGATACGGAATTGCCCCTGCGATCGTCCAGGCGAAGTTTGCCCCTGAGGGGAATGACAAGCCAAGAATCGCTGCAGTTGTCGGACTTGATGCCGCGGTCCACGTTGCGCCGCCGTTCACTGTAACTCTGATGGCGCCTGTCGAGTGTGCAACAATGCCGTTCAGATTATCTTTGAACGATACGGCATAACTGTTCGTGGCACCCGATGCGGCCGAAGTCCACGTACCGCCGCCATCGGACGAGCGCCACACTCTGCTGGCATTCGTTCCGAACCAGATATTGTTCTCATCCGTCATTGCGAAAGAGTTATTCCAGCCCGCTTCGCTGGCTCCGCCGACGGGTTCATTTGCAAGATGTGCCCACGTTGCTCCGAAGTCGGTTGTTTTCAGAACAACAAATCTGCCGCCGCTTGCCGGATCGCCTTGTGAATATCCCGTCCCGCTGCTGAACATCCACACCGCATTGATAAACGGCGATTGCGTGCCCGGATATGCTTGCTGATTCCATGTTGTGCCGCCGTTTGTTGTTGCGTAGATTCGGCCGTTCCCTGTACCAACCCACGCACGATCTGCATCGACGGCAGTGATGCAGTACAAATCCACTCCGGCAAGATTACCAGTGGCATTGTGCCAGTTCGTTCCGGCATTTGATGTCCTGATCACGACCGGAGCCGTTCCGCTTCCGTTGCCGCCTGACGCCCAGACGATGTTCTGATCAACAGCCTTGACGCTGTACAGACTGAGTGTTGTCGGACTTGGCTGCGTTTCCCATTGCGGTATTGAGGGGAAGACAGTCACTTTGTACGCCCAACTGTCGCGTTCATTCGTGTTCGAAACCCAATCAAGGCGCAGCACAACATCCTGCGAAGAACTCAATGTTCCGACTCTGAATTGAAACGTCGGGACTTCCACCGTTTGTCCCGGCGCAACAGTTCCGGCATTTCCCGTTCCCTGCAGAACCGTCACCGAACCACTTGATGAGGTTGCGGTAAACACGAGATTGTTGGCCGGAACGAACAGAATGTTTTGTACCGACAACGTCATGAGGATAGTATCATTTTGCAGAAAGAGAGTTCTGCCGCCGGGCGTTCGAATGTTTGCGGAAAGAATTTCGATTCCTGCATGTGATTCGGAAAGCGCCCGCGCGAAGTTGACTCGCCCGCGTCCCAGGTTTCCCGCAAGTGTCGGGTTTGCTCCGTCAATGGAATCGCATGTTGTTTTGATCTGCAACGCAATCTGACGCGGCGTCCATGTCGGGTGAAGTGATTTGATGATGCCTGCGAGTCCGGCAACCAGCGGACTCGAATACGACGTTCCGTTTCCGCCATTGCCGTATCCGCCACCGTGAAACGCGCTGAAGATGCTTACGCCCGGCGCATAGACAGGCACAGTCCGGCCGTAGTTCGAGAAGCTCGCCCTCGCATCGGATGTCGAGTTTGTTGCGCCGACGGCAAGAACGTTCCTGTAGCTCGGCGGGAAATCGGGACTTGAGTCGTTCAATTTGCCGACTCCGTTGTTGTTTGTACCGTTTCCGGCTGCACAGACAACAAGCGCTCCCGCTTGCGTAGCCGCGGTAATCAAGTCCTGCTCAAACTGCGAGTATCCACCCGTTCTCCCCCAACTGCAATTGATCACCTTCGCGCCGTTGGCGTATGCGTAAGCAATTCCCTCATATCCGAATGCAATAGCGTTATCCGTTGTAGGCGATGCGGCATTGATAGCGATGATGCTGCAATTCCAGCTTGAGCCCGCCATACCGATCCCGTTGTTGGTGCGTGCACCGAAATGGCTTGCAGTCGCCGTACCGTGTGCCGCACTGTTGGGAGTGTTCGGAAGTCCCTGAGGATTATTCGTGTTGTTTGCGAAATTCCAACCGAAACGGTAGTTGGGCTGAAGATCTTCATGCAGCCAATACGTACCGCCGTCCACGACGGCGATGTAGACGCCTGTATCTCCTTTTGCAATCGTCCAGCCGTTGTAGGTATTCATGCGTGTGAACATATTGTTTTGATTGGAGAGAAGGGGATCGTTAGGCGTGTCGTTGATGTAGTTCATGAATTTCGGCTCGGCGTATTCTATGCCTTCGATAATGCCGAGGCGGCTTGCGATGAGACGGGGATCTGCAGCAGAAGCGATTTCCGCTGTGTAGATTCTCGACACATCAACCCAGCCTTCGGCGATGCGGGCAGCATCGATTTGCGGAACAAAGCCGACGGTCTTCGTGAGCGAAAGAACGCCTTCTTCGATGAGTTGCCTGTTGATTTCCAATGAAGTCGTCCGATTCGAGCCTTCGAACACATCAACGCCGGGCAGGAATTTAACAATGACAACTCCCGGTATCACTTCATCTTCCGGATTAAAGATTCTCTGCTGGCGATTCGGTTTCACCGCCGAAATCGCAACGCTTGCAGCAAGCAACACGAGCAGAAATGTACTGACACGACGAGCCATGAACGCCCCTTTCATTGTATGATACAAATAGTGATGTTACCGGATGAGGTGTTTGAAAGTACGTTGTATGGTAAAGAGAAGCAAGACGTGCAGGAAGTCCGACACATCTTGATCTTAGAGGAAGGCTGAGGTTACTGCATCACAATATCACGCGTGCATCGAAGCGTTCCGTCCCTATCAACTGTTGCTTTCATGATGTTGGAAAATCTTCCTGAGTTGGCCGCTCGCTGCACGTCACGCTCGGACAAGAACTCATCCCCTTCAAAAAGAAAATCATCTATCCATTTCGGCTTTTCACCCGGAAGCCGGACGATGGCGTGAATGTGTGCCGGATTCCGGCTGCGGGGATATGAGCCCGGCTTGATTGTCCGGATTTCGTATCTCCCCATGTCATCCGTTTTGACCCAGCCGCGAATGCGCGGGCGTTGCCAGCTGCCATCCGTCGTATTGTACACGCCTGTTGCATCGGTTTGATACAGGTAGATCACCAAGCCGGCGTACACAGTCTTGCCGTCCGCTTTGTACGCTGTGCCGGTGATGACAAGCTTTTCTCCGGGTTCATCCTTCGTAACCAAGGTTGTTACAGAGGAAACGCAGGCCGGGGCGGGGGGATATGGCGCTACTTCCTGGGAGAAAGAAGATGTGGCAACAAGCAGGAAAGCAAGAAACACAATCTGCACTCTCATAATACTACCCTCCTTTGTTAAATGAAATCACCATTCACCCGATTTACATGTCCTGCTACGATGCCGCAACCGGAATTGTTGCTTCCGCCCCTCTCGTTTTCACAAACGACACGATAAACAGAACTCCCAGTACAGCGTCAACAAGTCCGAACCCGACAAGCGGCGCAGCAATCCGGTTCTGCGCAAACAGCCACAACACGGCAATGGCAAAGCTGAATTTCTCGAGAACTGAAGGCAACATCATCATTCGGTAGCGAACGGGATCACGGGAAAGCATAATGAACAGCACCTGCCACGCAAGCGTTACACCGATGAACCCGTAGAAGTGTTCGGGATGTGTTATCGGCGGCGGATAGTCGGCGCCGACTTGGGCTTCCATGAAGTACATCGGTGCAATCAGAAGAATCCCGTAGATGCCTGCTGAAAGGAAGACATACCTGGCGAATTTCATATTCAACTCCTTGATGTTGATTGTGATCGAGCGTCAATCTAACAACATTCATGATTTTTTCAACTCGTTGCCTTTCAGACGGGGCTTTCCTATCTTTCTTCCAGTCTATCGTTGATCATGAAAGTCACATCTTGCGCTGAAAATGTCACTTGTTCCTCCCTATATTGAGACGTTAGAGCCCTATAAAGCGGGCAAACCGATTTCCGAATTGAAGCGTGAACTCGGCCTCACAGACATCATCAAACTTGCTTCAAATGAGAATCCGCTCGGCCCTTCTCCCCTTGCACTTGAGGAGATGAAGAAGGTGATGCATGAGCTGCATTATTACCCGAACGGCGGATTGGATTTGCGGGAAGTACTTGCGGGACGGTTTGATGTAAAGCTGGGAAACGTGATTGTCGACGCCGGCTCGGAAGGCATCATGTCGAGCATCATCAGAACGTTTCTCTGCGACGATGATGAAGTTCTGACTTCAGAGGGAACGTTTGTCGGGCTGTATGTTCTTGTCAACTCACGGGGCGTAAAGCTCGTGACTGTTCCTCTGAAAGATTACCATTTCGACCTGCAGGCTATCGCGGCGGCAATCAATCCGCATACAAAAATCATCTACCTCGCCAATCCCAACAACCCGACGGGCACGATCTTCACCAAACATGAATTCGACGAATTCATGAAGCATGTTCCGCCGCATATCTTGATCATTCTCGATGAGGCGTACTTCGAGTATGCTAAGGACAACCCCAAGTATCCCGACTCGATGCACTACAGGTACGATAACGTGATCACGCTCCGCACATTTTCCAAGGTGTACGGACTTGCAGGGATTCGTATCGGCTACGGGTTTGCACACGATGCGCTTGTCACAAATCTTCTGAAAGTGAAACTCCCCTTCGAGCCAAGTACGCTCGCCCAGGCAGCCGGCATCGGCGCTCTGCGCGACGGCGCATTCGTTCACCGCTCGCTTGAAGTAAATGCAGAAGGAATAAAATATCTGGTTCCCGAGCTCAAAAATCTCGGATTCACCGTTCTCCCTTCGGATGCCAACTTCGTCATGTGTCCGATGGAGAGTCCGGCTGCGGTGACAGAATTGTATAACGAATTGCTGAAGTTGGGCGTTATTATCCGGCCGTTACCTGCGTTCAGATTGCCGCATTGCATCCGGATTACCATCGGCACGATGCCGGAGAATGAAAGGCTGATTCGATCTCTCAAGACCATCAAATCATCCGTTTTGGCATAATGACGATTCTACCGCGACCACTGGATACTTCGGAAGAGGCCGATAATCTGCAATTCAGGATCATCCGGAAAATGCCTCCCGAAAAACGTTTGCAACTCCTTTTTGAATTCATAGAAAGCGGTTTCAAACTGATGGAGGAGGGAATTCGCAACCGTCACCCGGAGTACACGCATGAGGAAGTACGGCTGGCATCAATTCGTGCCCGACTGGGAGATGAACTTTTCAAAAAGGTATACCCGAACGAGCGACTCTTTGCCCCGTGACTCTTGAAACGGTTCTCACGTTAGTCACAAATCGGCTTGACCAGCTTGAGATACCATACATGGTTGTTGGCTCGATAGCAAGCAGTTTTCATGGCATGCTCCGAACAACATACGATGCGGATATTGTAATTGACCCGGACAAGAATTCATTGCAACTGTTGATCCGTACGCTGGAGAATGATTTCTATGCAGACGAAGCAATGGCTCTTGAAGCTTTGGACAAGGGCCATATGTTCAATGTCATTCACAGCGACACGGGGCACAAGATTGATCTGATTATCAGAAAACCTCGTGTGTATGACCGCATGAGCCTTTCGCGTCGTTCACGAGCTACGTATCACGAGAAGCCTGTCTGGTTTTCGTCTCCGGAGGACACGATTCTCGCCAAGCTTGAATGGACAAAGGAGAATCCTTCCGAACGGCAAATGGAAGATGCACTGAACATCATAAAGCATCAGCGCGACAGTCTGAATTTTGCATACTTGCATCAGTGGGCCAAGGAACTTGATGTTGACGAACTCCTAAGGAAACTACTATTTGCAGCCGGTATTGGAAAATGAGGTACCTTACTTATGTAGGCAACAGGCGTCTTTCTCAAAGTCTGAAGACACCTGCTGCATTTCGCTCTCGAACGATTCAGAACTTCAAACAGGTTACTAAGATGAAAACAAATACCCTACTCATTGTCGTACTTCTGTCGCTCTCCGCCCTATCCTGTTCCGCGCTCAAGGAAATGTCTGGGACGATGACAAATCTCTCCCGAACCAAATTCAAGCTCGACACGGTCGATGGCTTTCAGCTTGCCGGAATCTCACTGTCCGGCAAATCGAGTTTCAGCGTTCTCGACGGGGCAAAGTTGCTCACCGCATACAATCGTAATGAGTTGCCTGCCGCTTTTACGCTCAATATTGCCGCTTTTAACCCGAATGACGGCACCGGCGGCACAACCCAGGCAACCTCAACCCTGACAAGTCTCGCATGGACGCTCATTCTTGATACAACACTGACGGTCAACGGGAACATCAAAGACCCTATCAAAATACCGGGAACAGGGCAACAAACAATTATTCCCTTGCAAATTAATCTGGATCTTTTGAAGTTCTTTAGGGACAAGGGTTACGAAAGCATTCTTAACCTTGCCCTTGCGTTAGGGGGAGCCAACGGTTCGACAAGTAGAATCACGTTGCGTGTCAAGCCGACCATCCAAACCGATTTCGGCCCCATCTCCTACCAGGGCGAAATTGACGTTATCGACAAGGAATTCAGATAGTAATTAACTTAGTGATTGTGAAGTAAGGAACACGCTTATGGCAACCATGACGGAAAGTCGGCCGGAGACGGCCGTTGATTTTCTTCCGATCAACGGAACGGATCACGTTGAGTTCTTCTGCGGAAACGCGAAACAATCGGCTCACTTTTATCGTTCAGCTTTTGGTTTCAGGCTGGTTGCATATTGCGGACCGGAAACCGGGGTACGCGACAGAGCTTCGTACGTACTTCAGCAAGACAAGATTCGCCTGTTGCTCACAACGGCGCTGCATCCCGACCATCCCGTGAGCGATCATGTGAAGATGCACGGCGACGGCGTTCGAGATATTGCGTTGTGGGTTGATGATGCGGAATCTGCTTATCGTGAAACGACAAAGCGCGGTGCCCGCGCCGTAATGGAGCCGACACTGTTCAAAGATGAGTTCGGTGAGGTACGAAAATCTTCCATTGCCATTTACGGCGATACGGTTCATACATTCATTGAACGAAAGAACTACTCAGGCGTTTTCCTCCCAGGTTACAGAGCTGTTGAGGGGGCCGACACTGTCTCTCGTCCTGTCGGGCTGAAATACATCGACCACATGGTGGGCAATGTCGGGTGGGGCCAGATGAATGTGTGGGTGAAGTTCTATGAAGATGTTATGGGATTCAAAATGTTCAAGCATTTCGACGACAAGGATATCAGCACCGATTATTCTGCCTTGATGTCGAAAGTCATGTCGAACGGCAACGAACGGATCAAGTTTCCGATTAACGAGCCGGCCCGCGGTAAACGCAAATCACAGATCGAGGAATATCTCGATTTCTATCAAGGTCCCGGCGTTCAGCATATTGCCATGGCCACCGACAACATTATTGACACGGTGACAAAATTGCACGAACACGGTATAGACTTTCTGCGTGTTCCAACAGCGTACTACGACACTCTTCTCTCCCGCGTCGGAAAAATCGATGAGCCGGTTGACCAACTCAGCAAATTGGGTATTCTTGTCGATCGTGACGACGAGGGATACATGCTGCAGATCTTTACCAAGCCTGTTGAAGATCGGCCTACGCTCTTCTATGAGATCATTCAACGCAAAGGGTGCCGGAGTTTCGGTAAGGGAAATTTCAAAGCGTTGTTTGAGGCTATTGAGCGGGAACAGGCATTGCGTGGAAACCTTTAATCTCCTATTTCATTTACAAACTAACTGAACACTCACTAATCGAAAGGGCTTATGGTACGCGGGACATCTGTTACAATTGCCGCATTATGCGGCAAAAACCAATTCATTCATCACACATTTAACGAAAGGACCTTCTCATGACATTTGAGAAATTAGGTCGAGTTGTTCTTGTTGTTGTGTTTGCGCTTTCCTTCGTCGCTACGATGAACGCCGGCGAGCCCGGAAGCAAAATCGTTGCAGACATTGAACACGTTGCCACATCCGAGCAAGTGACCGCCGGACAGGCTGCACAACAAGTCCCGGCAAATATCGTTCTCCCGGATTTGATCCAAGCCGGACCTTTTATGAATGCCGAGACCCCGCGAACGAGTCCGAACGCAGTTTTGCTGTGGGACAACACCAACATCAACGTAACAACGTCGGGCATTGTGTCTAACGACCTTCGCGGCCGTCATCCCGATTCTTCGCTGGTCAACACAGCCGATGATTTCGTCGTGCCGCCGGGTGTTCAGTGGTCGGTGGATAGCATCTATGCACGCGGTTTCTCTACTGTCACCGGTGCCGTGGATTCGTATGCTGTTGCAATCTATGCAAACGATCCGGCAAACAAGCCCGGCACACGCATCTACTACCGAGCTTTGATTCCTGCCAACGGGCTTCCCAGATTCGATAGTTTGAAGTTGAAGTTGCCCACACCGGTTGTTCTGACCAGCGGTACGTATTGGCTTTCCGTGTACGCGATATACAATGCAGGAACCGTTCTTTCCCAGACTCGCTGGAACTGGTACAACGGCCCGACAGCAGTAGGCTTGACGGCTCATATTCAGGATTTCACAGGTTTGTTTGGAATTCCGCCGTTCCCGTGGGCTACGGTTACATCGCTCGGCGTGGCAAATCCCTCGAACCACTTCGCACTGTTTGGAACCAGTCAAAGCGCTCCGACCAGCACGATTATTTACAACAACGGCCCGTATGTCACACATCCCGGTGGCGGCCCTAATGGCACCAATGCCAGTATTCTGCAAAACAGCACACTCGGCATGACGATCTTGGGATTCGGCGTCACCGGCACAGTGAGACTTGCAGACGATTTCACAGTCACAAGCTCCGGCGGTTGGAGAATTGACTCCATTAGGGTCAATGCCTATACGACGGGCGCGGACACCACAGTTCCTCCGGGCGCGACTGCATTGAATTTCAGAATCTGGAATGGGGTGCCGGATGATGCTGGAAGCACCGTCGTATTCGGCGATACGACCACGAACAGGCTGACCACAAACCGTTGGGATCGCGAGGTTCGTCATTCACAAACCACTCCCGGTATTACCCGCGCATTAAAAATTGCAACCGCCAGCGCGGGAGTTACCCTTCCACCGGGTACGTATTGGCTTGAATGGAATATCACCGGCTTGAGCTTCGCACCGCCTATTACCATCACGGGTGATACAGTCACTGGTAATGCCCGTCAACGCGGGGCTGCCGGTTGGGTTAACCTCCTCGACGGCACAAAACCCCAAGGCATGCCATTCATTCTCTACGGTCAAATGTTGACAAATGTGAAGGAATCAAGTCCGGAAGTTCCTGCAGGCTACACACTTTCCCAGAACTACCCGAACCCGTTCAACCCGAGCACAACTATCAAGTTTGCGATTCCGGTGAAAGAGCGTGTCACGCTTCAGATTTACAACACGCTTGGGCAACTGGTTTCGACGCTTCATGACGGCGAACTCAATGCAGGCTCCTTTGAGGCCACGTGGAATGCCTCAGGTGCAGCAAGCGGCGTGTACTTCTACCGCTTGCAGGCAGGCAATTTCTCCCAAACTAAATCACTCGTCCTGCTGAAGTAATTTCGGCCTTTCAAACCGACTTGGGGTTGCCTTGAAAAGGGCAACCCCTTTTTGTTTGGTCTCCCTGTATAAATTCTGCTTGCTGATTACCACTACACCTACTATATTGCGGGTGGATTTCAGTCAACCCTCAGTACAAACCGGCACGTTTTCACTAATCAAGGAGATTGCATGTATCCGCTCAAGAAAGGGCTCACAACAAATCAGGCACACGTTGCACTTCCGCAAGGGACATTTGAAGAGGAACACGGACGCAAAGGCTTCTCCGGAAAAGCAGCACATTTGTATCATGCCAATCCGCCAACAGGATGGATTCGGTTTGAAGGGAAACTCCGGCCTCATTGTATCGACTGCAACAAACTGAAACCAACCGACCGGCACGATCCGAACGGGGCGCCCGTGGCGTTCATCGGCAACGACGATGTGACGCTGTACATTTCGCGGAGAACGGAGCCGATGCCCTTCTACTACCGCAACGCCGATGGCGACGAGTTGTATTTTGTGCATCGCGGTGAAGGCACAATCGAAACCGACTTCGGGCCGCTGACGTTTGAGCGGGGCGACTATATTGTTATTCCGAGGGCGGTCACGTACAGAGTCATTCCTTCAACCAAAGATAACTTCTTCCTCATCATCCAATCGAAAACAGAATTTGAGCAGCCTGAAAAGGGACTTATCGGACAACACGCGTTGTACGATCCCGGCGTGATTGTGACGCCCGACCCTCAACCCAATCTCGATGACAGGAATGAGTGGGACGTTCGCATAAAAGTGGAAGATGAGTTCACAACCGTCACGTATCCCTTCAATCCGATTGATGTTGTTGGATGGAAAGGCGACCTGACAGTCTGGAAGCTGAATATGAGGGATATCCGCCCGATCATGAGCCACCGTGCACATTTACCGCCGAGCGCTCACACAACGTTCGTTACACAAGGGGCGATCGTATGCAGTTTCCTTCCCCGTCCCCTTGAAGAAGACCCTGAAGCCCTGAAGGTGCCCTTCTTCCACCGCAACACGGATTACGACGAATTCATTTTCTATCATGACGGTAACTTCTTCAGCCGCGATAATATCACCGCCGGAATGGTGACGTTACATCCCCGCGGTATTCATCACGGTCCGCATCCGAAAGCGCTGAAGGGACAGGCAACAAAAACGCATACGGATGAGTACGCAGTAATGCTTGACGGCCTGAACCCGATACATGTTCTCCCCGCCGGTGAAGAAGCCGAATGGAAGGAGTATTGGGCAAGTTGGATGGAAAAAAAATAGCCACACGCACTTTTCCCGATCCTTGAGTGATTGATCGATCTGTTCTATGACATCCCCGGCTGATCCTCTTCCGGAAACTGTGTCCGGAAAAATCCTGAACGCCCAGACTCTTGAGGGCATTCCGCCATCAAGCCCGATGGTACCGTACAAGAACATCGGCGATCTTCTGCGTGAGAAAGCCGAACAGTACGAACACAAGCCGTTTCTCATCTTCTACAGCGACGAAGGATACCGGAAGGAATACGTGTATCATGAGTTCTGTGAAGAGGCGTGCCGGACTGCCAATTTCCTTCAGGCCTGCGGAATCAAGAAGGGCGACCGCATCGCTACAGTCTCGTTCAATCATTCGGATACGGTAATCCAGTACTTTGCCGCATTTTTGTTGGGGGCGGTTGTCGTTCCCATCAATGTTGGTGAAGATGATGAGCGTATTGCTTACATCCTACAAAACTCCAACACCAAACTGGCTTTTGTCCGTGACCAGTTTCTTGAACGCATTCAGAAGATTTCGGAAAACGTCCCTTCCCTTCAGTTACTTGTTCAAACAGGCAAAGCAAGCAAGTCCAACAATCCCCATTTTGCCACAGAAATCGACAAACATTCACCTGTATTCAAACCTGCTTCCCCACCTTCTCTCACTGATGAAGCGCTGATTGTGTACACCTCGGGAACGACGGGACTTCCGAAGGGCGTCGTTCTCGTTCAATACAATCTTCTCGTTGATGCGATGGCAATTGCCGAATGGCACCGCATTTCGGACGATCAGCGGATGATGTGTGTGCTGCCGATTCATCACGTCAATGGCACCGTCGTCACCCTCATGACACCCCTGTATGCGGGCTGCGGAGTTGTACTGAATCAGAAATTCCATCCCGATAAATTCTTCGAGCGCATCAGCAGCGAACGGGTTACCGTAGTCAGTGTCGTGCCGACCTTGCTGCAGTTTCTGCTGCACGCAAAGTTGAACATGGACGCCTACAAGCTCGCCCACCTCCGCCACATCATTTGCGGGGCCGGACCGCTGACGGTCGAGTTGGCCATGAAGTTCGAGCAGCAATTCAACATCCCCATCATTCACGGCTACGGACTTTCGGAAACGACATGCTATTCTTGTTTCCTCCCTATCGATCTGACACCGAAGGAGCATAAAATGTGGATGTCGGATTTCGGCTATCCGTCGATCGGCGTGCCGCTGCCGGTCAACGAAATGGCCATTCACGACGAGAATGGCAATGAGTTAGGTGAAGGCGAGAAGGGCGAAATCGTCATACGCGGCCACAACGTGATGAAGTACTATTTCCAGAATGCTGAAGCCAACGAAAAGACGTTTGCGTTCAATTGGTTCCGCAGCGGAGATGAGGGATTCTTCAAATATGATGAGCAGAACAGGAAGTTCTTTTTCATCACCGGACGAATTAAAGAATTGATTATCCGTGGCGGCGTCAACATCTCACCATTCGAGATAGATGAAGTGTTGATGAAGATGCCGGGCGTTCACGCGGGCTTTGCAGTTGCCTTCGAGAATGACTGGTACGGCGAAGAAGTCGGGGCATACGTCATGACGAAGGATGGGATAGAGCTTGCAGAATCCGAGGTGATAGCATACTGCCGCAAGCATCTTCCATTCGCAAAATCCCCGAAGGTGGTCGTTTTCGGGAAGGATGTACCTGTTACCTCAACGGGCAAGTACCAGCGGAACCGCTGCAAAGACCTGTTTACGCAATGGAAAGCAATTCAGTTCACTGAACACAAATAGGAACGGCTGCCTTCTGAGCCGCCGCCTTGTTTTCGGCCGGTTGCTTTCGGGTTAGAACGTCCCGACAAACAAGCCCGCGTTAATCATGAAACCTTTGCCGCTAACGCCGCTCGGGACTCCCATCAGATCATATTCTCCGTCAACCTTCCATGACGGGGCAACCATTGCAGCATAGCTTGCTCCGACACGCAAACCTACCCAACTCAGAATACTGTACTCGAAATTGATGGAAGGTACAATGACAAAGAACGAGCCATTCAGTTCCCGGGTGTTGTTTGGGACAGCACCGCCTCCGCCCAAGTATCCTTGCTCACCCCCCCATGTGTTCTGGCCGCCGGAACTCTGCCTCAATGTGATATCAATCCCGCCGCCGCCGAACATTGAGCCGAACGCCACGTCAAATCTCTCAACAATCGGTACAACATATTCAAACGTCACGCCGCCGAATCCTACATGAAGCTTCGCGTCACGCCGCAAGCCGGAAGCATCAAGCGACGAGCTGCTGATCGAACCGCTCAAACCCAAGCCGCCGACACGCAGGTTGGGAACAACCATGATGTACGCTGCGCCTGCTCCGCCTGTCAGGAATACGCCGTTATCCTTCAACGGGGCAGCCTTGCCGGCCTGCAGGAAGGTGTTAATCTCCTTCACGTCAACAAATAGCCAACTCGGCGTAAAGCCGCCCAACCCGCCAATCTTTGCAGCCTTCGAACGTTTCGGCGGAATCGGTTCTTCCTGCGCGAATGAAATTGAAACGATGGTCGCAAGTATCACGATTGCAGCTAACGTACGCTTCATTATCTTTCTCCGATATGAATGAAATGCTCAAAGGAATGGCAAAAAGTTAGTCAAATCTCCGCTGATATTCAAACGTTGCTACTCCCTTATCACTTGCATATATTGGGTTCGTTCTATTAACCCAGCAACAGTCTTAATGCGCTGCATCCCTTTCCTTCCCGTTCTGTTTCTACTCGCGGTAGCTGCCGCCCCCGTGTGCGCCGGTGAAAATTCATCACCATTCACATTCCTTCCGGGCAGACTTCTCACGGCTCCCCTTCGTGCATCACTTCAGGAGCCAAGAGTTGGGCTCTGCAAGGATACTCGCACGTCACGACTGAAGGTTGACATAGGCGCATCCGTTGATATGTTGGAGTTCAGCGCAACGGCGGATTCTACTGATATCATTAGACTTGGCATAGATTTCTTCACGTATGCTCTTTCTACAAATTCCGAAGGTCTACGGCTTCAGATCGACGCCGTTGACGGCTTTTTCGGCGGACATGTAACATACGTTTCAACACTCGAAACGAGTTCCCGGTTCACATTACGGCTCAGACTTCTGCATCTTAGCGCCCACTTTCTCGACGGGCATTTCAATAACTCAACGCAAACGTGGAAAGACGGTCGTGCTCCCATCCCGTTCACGAGAGATTTTGGCGAGTTGCTGGGGATGTACGACTTCCGCGGATCCCTCGTTTCGGGCAGAGTTTATGGCGGATTCAGCTATGCCACGCTGATTCGTCCCACTGAGATTAAGAGGATCGAGGGTCATGGAGGAGCGGAATTCCATACACCAGAGTTGGTCAGCTCTGTTTTCGGAAGGCCATTCAATCTCTATCTGGCGTATAATATGACGCTGCGAGGAATTCCCGCCTACGTCGCCACCCATCATACAGAATTGGGGATGAAACTCGGTGAATGGTCGTCCACCGGCCTTCGGGTATTCTTGAGCTACTACAACGGGCTTGATGTTTTCAGCCAATACTATGACCTCCGGCGGGAGGATTTTGGGGTAGGTGTTGCTTTTGATTTTTGGTAGAAGGGATGCTTCTTATGAAGTCGATTAGAATCACAGATGAAAATCTTTAACCGCAGGGAACGCTGAGATCGCAGAGAAGGAAACCTTTAATGGTGTTCTCAATCTCAAGGTATTTCCTCCGCGTTCTCTGCGCCTCTGCGGTTAGATTTTTTTTGCCGAGTTTTCATCCGCGTCTCTAGTCTAAGCCAATATCCTTGGCCACGTTAGAAAGCGCAGAAATAACAAATTCTATATGCTCATCTACATCAACTCCCATCTCCTCGATCCCCAACTGAATATCCTCCCTGCTAACAGTTCTGGCAAACGCCTTGTCCCTTAGCTTCTTCTTGACTGAGGAAGCCTTCAGGTCAGCAAGTTTGTTCGGACGAACCATAGCACACGCAACGATAAATCCACTAAGTTCGTCGCACGCAAAAAGCGTCTTTGCCATCAACAACTCACGCGGTACCTGCATTGCCGGAACGTGACTGACGATAGTTGTCCGGATTTCATCTGAATAGCCATGCTCCCGCAGTATCTCAGAGCCTTTCATGGGGTGGTCGGGTACTTGCGGGTACATTTCATAGTCGAAATCGTGCAGTAGCCCGGCAGTGCCCCACTTCTCTTCATCTTCGCCGAATTTGCGGGCGTAGGCACGCATAGCAGATTCAACGGCGAAAGCGTGTTTTCGCAGACTGTCTGTTTTTGTGTATTCATACAACAGTTCGAGAGATCGCTGACGATCGGGAACCATTCATTGCCCCTAAAAATCTGGTCGAAAAGCTTTAACCGCAGGGAACGCTGAGATCGCAGAGAAAGAAACCTTTATTGTGTTCTCAATTTCAAGGTATTTCCTCCGCGTCCTCTGCGCCTCTGTGGTTAGATTTGTTTTGCCGAGTTTTCATTCCCCGTCTCTAAAGGAAGCGGTAGGTAGGAAGATATGAGAATTGAGTAGAAATACAACGCGGGAAGAACTCGGGGTACATTCCTTCAGCAGATCCTGGGCAATTGTTCACCTGAAAGCATATCTACAACCCGCGTGCCGCCGATTCTGCTTTTCATCACAACGATGCGGGGATGCTCAGATGTCGCCTCACCAATAATCTGGGCGTCAATTCCCAACGGATGGGATCGCATTGCCTTGAGTACAACCTCCGCATCATCCTTCGGCACAACGGCCAGCAGTTTCCCTTCGTTCGCTACATACAACGGATCGAATCCAAGAATCTCGCATGCACCGCGTACTTCCTCCTTCACAGGAATGTTCTCCTCAACAATCATCAAGCCGACATGTGAACTCTCCGCAAGCTCATTGAGTACGCTGGCCACACCTCCTCGTGTTGCGTCGCGCATGACGCGAATGCGTTTGCTTGCTGAAAGCATCTCACGCACAAGCCCGTTCAACGGAGCCGTATCACTTTCAATGCGCGTCTCAAACTCAAGTCCTTCCCGAACGGACATGATCGCAATGCCATGATCGGCGATTGTCCCGCTTAAGATAATAGCATCGCCCGGTTTAATGTTCTTCGGGCTGATATCGATATCGTCATCAACAACCCCGATACCTGAGGTATTGATGAATATCTTATCTGCCTTTCCCCGGTCAACAACTTTGGTATCGCCCGTTACCAATATGACGCCCGCTTTCTTCGCGGCTACTTCCATCGAAACAACAATCCTCCACAACTCCTCCATTGGGAGGCCTTCTTCAATGATGAAACCTGCAGAGATGAACATCGGATTGGCGCCACAAACAGCAAGGTCATTTACAGTTCCGTTTACGGCCAGTTCGCCGATACTGCCGCCGGGAAAGAAAATCGGGCTTACAACGTATGAATCCGTAGAAAAAGCGACGCGTGAGCCATTGATGTTGAGCATTGCACCGTCATGCAATGGCTCAAGCGCCTCATTCTTGAACTGTGACAGAAACACCTTCTGAATCAACTGATGCGTCAGCTTGCCTCCGCTTCCATGAGCGAGCAGGACATTCTTGTAGTCCGTCAACGGAATCGGACACGACATGCCTGCATCAATGTTGATTTCGGGTTTCTGATTCATTTATTTCACCAACACCAGCGACATTGTTTTGGCAAACCTACCCGCTTCCAATCTGTAGTAGTACACGCCTGAACTGTACTTCGAACCGTCGAACTGTACGGCGTAACTTCCGCCGGGCATCTCTTCGTCGACAAGCCGATCGACTTGTCTGCCCAGTTGATCATACACCGTTAACCGAACTTGTGCCTGCTGCGGAATATCGTATTTGATGGTTGTTACCGGATTGAACGGGTTCGGATAATTCTGATGCAGAGCAAACTCGTCGGGCAGCGTTGTTCCCGCCGGGACTCCGACTACTGTTGTCCCCTGCTTCAATACGATATTGTTTCCCGGGTCGAATGTCAAACCGGTCGGCTGGCGAGTGAATGTAAACGTGAAGATCTGATTGTTCACATCATTCATAACCCTGATTGTTGTGTCAGGACCCGTTGAGAATGTAAACTTCAGTTCAATGGGCATCCGGAAGAATGGCGGAGTAGTTTGTGTCTGCCGCGCAACAAACGTTGCACGCCATTCACCGCCGCCTAACGAGGTGAAATAATACCCGTTTTGATAGACGGGATGATTGGGCTGATAGATCCACTGATCGAAGAACCACGTCAGGTTTTGTCCGGTGGCATCATTGATCTTCGTGATGAAATCCGCGGTTGCAGCAGACATGTGTTTGAAGTATGCGGCATCTGTTGCGTACGCTTTAATTGCAGCAAAGAATGTGGAATCGCCCAACATATAGCGAAGCATGTGAAGAACACAAGCGCCTTTATAGTACGTGATTGCCGTATTGAATAGCGTACTTGTCGGAGGAGTTGTGACAGCCCACGACGGATTGTAAATCGGCCAACCCGGGTTGTTGCTCAGGTAGTAGCTTGCATCAGCGTTGATATCATTTTTATAGGATGTGTACCCGCCTGTATACTCAAACCAGATTGCCTCGCCGTACGTTGCAAATCCTTCGTTCAGCCAGATATCCGCCCATGTTGCGGGCGAAATCATGTCACCGAACCATTGATGTGCATACTCATGCGAAACAAGGTTTTCGCTCCAGCAGTTCGGGCACAGACTGGTTAATGTCTGGTTTTCCATTCCTCCCCACGTAAACTGAGTATTGAGCGTTGCAAAACCATTTTTCTCAAACGGATGATCGCCGAAAAGACGGGAGAACTCCGTCGTCATCGGGATGATTTTCGTTTTGATATTGTTGAGATTGGTCTGATTCTCTCCCGCATTCCAATAGAATCTGATCGGAATACTGTCATTGGGACTCTGTGGATTCTTCCAGTGAATAATATCGAGATTGTAATTCACTTTCCCCGACATCACCATCAAGTATGTTGCAATAGGGTCGCGGCTGATCCAATTGTACCAGATAGTATCGGCAATGCGCGTGGAATCGGCAAGGCGTCCGTTTGACCCGAGCTTCACCGTTGCCGGGACTTTCGTAGTAAGATTCAATGTCGCTTTGTCAGAAGGCCTGTCCCAGCACGGAAACCACTTCCGTGCTCCTTCAGGCTCACAGTCTGTGAATATCATGCCGTTGCTTGCATAGAACGCGCCATCACTTACATTCAGGTGACGATAATAAATCTTCACCTGAACAATTCTCCCTTCCTGATATGTCGAATCAAGCGTGATTGTGAGAATGTTGGACGTATGCGTAAACGAAACGCCCGCCAGCGCAACAGAATCAATAACCATTGATGTATTCACCGCATTCAGCGCTATTGAGGACAATACTGAATCGACGCGAAACGTGATCACGTTGCTGGCCGTAAACGATTTCGGATACGGAGTGAAGAAGCAACTGTACAAATCAAGGTCGAGCTTGTAGTCCAGAACGTCGAAGGAATGCTTCGGGCTTCCGGGCGACAATGCAAGCCGATCAAATTGGTGGATGGAGTTTTGCTTCTTCTCTGCACAATATTCCGCTCCCTTTCGAGCCGGATCAAATGATTGTGCTTGCACGTACCCGACACACATGATCACGAGCAGCGCTCCGAGGAGGCATCTCTGTATCATATAGTTTCCTTTGTATTGTGAATAATGTAACGTTTACACTCCAGTTTAGTGTCGATGAATGTCCTGATGCATAATACGCCTCGTTTCATGCAGACGGTCGTCAGCAGGCAAATCAACCAAACGCTGGTTCATATCTTCGTCATCTTCATGTGCGAGTAACTTTGCAACATAGTTGATGATGCTCGGCGGGAAGATTCCCTCCCTTTCGTAGAGGTCCTTTTTTTCCACAAGAATTCGTGATGACTCCACGCAACTTTTGGGAAGCGCAGTCAACGTGCCAAGGAGTTTGTGATCTTTGAAAATATTTCCCGCAACATAGAGTCGTTCCGCGATATCTGTCGACTCATCTGATGTCAGACCCCATTCCGCTGCCATCGTGATTCCGGCCATCATCAGATGTACCATGGCGCTTCCGTCCGGACTCCGGAGTTCGACTGTCTGACGTCCCTCTCCCTGCTCCAGTTTTTGCTTTTGCTGCGGATTGAGGACTTGAGCAAGATTGTTCAGGCTTGCCCACCCGAGCGGCACACGAATCATGGCGCTTCTATTCATGTCGCTCCAGCAGATTCTTGTCGGCGCCTCCTGGTTTGGCACAAGTCGCAAATACGCGGCAGACACGGTGTTTCCAAATGCGGTTAACGAATCTGCATAGGTGCACAGGCCGCCAATGACTTTCTTTGCAGTCGCGGAGAGTTTTCCCGACTCATCCGTCATGATATTCTTTCCATTGCGAAGAACTTCCATGTGCACGTGCAGGCCGTTTCCGGCAACGCCTTCTTCGAGTTTGGGTGTGAATGTCGCCACGCAGCCATGTTTGTAAGCAACATTCCGAATCAGCCACCGGGCAAGCACGAGAGAATCCGCTGCATCTACAATGGGCTGCGGAAGGAATTCCACCTCCAACTGCTCGGCCTGCTTTCCTGCAATTTCTTCCACGTCACTGCGCACACTCTCAACATACCCCACCTCGCTGTGTGCATACTTCACAGAGCCGGTACACTGCGAGATGTATCGAACCATTTCATCCAACACTAACCCGCTTTTCACAAACGGGCCGGCGGCATGATACCCCCGTTGTTTTGAGGAAAGATAGATGTTTGATTTATTCTCGCTTAACAGGAAAAACTCAAGTTCACCGAGGGCGTACAATTCCAGCTTCGTTCGTTCCTTGAACAGCCTGCTTGCATTGTGAAGAATGGTATCAGGCGCAAAAGGGGCCAGCTGGCCCTCACGCGTAAGATAGCGACAGATAAAGTCCAGACTGCTTTCATCAAATGGATTGAGGAATGCAGTCTTATAGACGGGAACGACATATAAGTCGGAAAGCGCTGTATCAACCATTCCCTTGAACAACGATGAGCCGTCAACCCTCTCGCCATCCGCAAGAATACGCTCGGCCTGATATCGACTTGATACCGGGATTTTCAGTTCTTTGAGTTTGCCGTCGAGCGCGGTATACCGGAATGTGATTCGCTCGATGCGCTTTTGCTCAATCACCGCAATCATGTCTTCGCGTGTGAAATCTTCCGGCCGCTTGTCGACAAGTAACGATATGGGATTGGTCAGGGCGTAGCTGGCGTTCATAGTCATTGTGTTGATATGGGGTTTCGTATTTTTCCGTAGTGATAGTATGCTGCACAGGCGCCTTCGGACGACACCATCGGGGCACCGAGCGGGTGTTCCGGGTTACACTCGTTTCCAAATGCGGGGCACTCGTGAGGTTTCCGTATTCCTCGCAGCACGTCTCCTGCAATGCACATAGCAGGTTCTTGAACCTCGATTGATTCAACTCCGAATATCTTCCCGGCGTCAAAATCAGCGTACAGTTCGGATAAGCCGAATCCGCTTGATGGAATTTCGCCGATCCCTCGCCATTTCCGATCAATTACAGCAAACACTTCTCTTAACAATGCTCGTGCGGCCAGATTTCCTTCTCTACGCACAGAGCGGGAATACTGGTTTTCCACCTCACATCGCCCTTCTTCAAGCTGTTTCACCGTCATGTAAATTCCCTGAAGGATATCAACCGGCTCGAAACCCGTAACAACAATCGGGACCTTGTACTTCTCAACAAGAGGAAAGTACTCTTCGTAACCCATCACGGTGCAAACATGTCCCGCTGCCAGCAATCCTTGTACCCTGCTTGTTGAAGATGAGAGAATTGCCGCGATAGCAGGCGGAACCAAAACATGTGAACTGAGTATTGAGAAATTCAGAATGTTCCGCCTTCTTGCTTCTTTCACGGCCATTGCATTGGCAGGGGCTGTTGTCTCGAAGCCCACCGCGAAGAAGACTACGCGTTTGTCGGGATTGTTTTTCGCGACAGTCAATGCGTCGAGGGGTGAATACACCATCCGTACATCTCCACCCTCGGCTTTGACTGCAAGCAGATCCTTGTGTGAGCCGGGTACACGCAGCATGTCTCCAAACGATGTGAAGATAACATCCGGTCGTGAGGCGATTGCTATCGCCTTGTCGATAATTTCAAGAGGCGTTACGCACACCGGGCAACCGGGGCCGTGAACAAGCTGGATTTCTTCGGGCAAGAGTGATTCAATTCCACTTTTTACAATCGAATGGGTTTGTCCGCCGCAGATTTCCATGAGAGTCCACGTACGTGTCGTGATCCTCTTGATTTCTTCTGCATAACGTCGGGCTATCTCACCATCGCGATATTCATCGATGAATCTCATGCTACACGTCTCCGTCTTGTTTCAACTCATCAAGCCCTTCACCCATCTTTCGCAGAATATCCAGAGTCTCCTTCGCCTCCTTTTCATCAACCTTGCTCAACGCAAAGCCCACATGCACAAGAACATACTCTCCCACGTTCACGTCGGGCAGCCATTCCAGGCAAACACGCCGCTGAATGCCGGCGAAGCTGACATTCCCCATCACAGGTTGAGCATCCTTTTCTATCGTCAAAACCTTTCCGGGAATTGCAAGACACATTGCGGGCCTCCTTTTCGAGACGTCTTAGTTATCCGATGGAATCAGCACAAATGGATTGTGCAACAACTCATGGTCAGGCATGTTATCAGCCCTAACATTCATCTTCGCGGCACAGACGACCTGCCCCAGCGAGATCCCGCCGTCATTCGGTGGAATTCGTTGATGCCAGTAAGGCGTAAAGCCTTCTTGACGAAGCCGTTCCACTGTACGTTCGGTGAGGTACCTGTTTTGAAAGCAGCCTCCGGTCAAAGCGACTCGCCCCGTACCATGAAGACGAGCAACTCCGACAATCATCTCGGCAAGAGTGTTATGGAATTTAGCCGAAATAAGTGACACGGGTATTCCAACATTCACATCGTGAATAATTCCAACAATCATCGGAGCCCAGTTGATGCTGAATCGCAGCGGATCATGTTGTGTTGTTTCAATATGATAATCGTAGAATGACTGCTGCTCATTACTGTCAATGGCATATTCCAGAGCCATCGCAGCCTGCCCTTCGAAGGTCACTTTGTGCGCGAGATTCGCAATCGACGCAACCGCGTCAAACAGGCGGCCGACGCTTGTCGTTCGGGGAGAGTTCACGCCTTGAACCATCATCCGCTGGATGAGTCGCAAATCCGTATGTGTAAACGCAGAAACAGGCCACAGATCCTTCATAACAAAAACATCATCACCGAGCATCGTATGAAGCAAACCAATTGCAACGCGCCTGGGCTCGCGGACGGCCTGCGAACCACCGGGAAGACTAAACTCCTTGAAAGCAGCAACGCGTCGGAATTCTGAACCATCCACTAAAAAAAACTCTCCTCCCCATATTGTGCCGTCAAATCCGAGCCCTGTCCCATCCCACGACACACCAAGCACATTGTCATCAAGTTCATTCTCAGCCATGCAAGCCGCCACATGGGCAATGTGATGCTGGACGTGTGTGAGAGGCAGGCCGGTGGACTGTGCGTATTGCGTGGAAAGATAATCAGGATGCAAATCTGTGACAGCCAGTTCCGGGGAAATCGCCAGAAGACTCTGAAGGTCGCCGGTAACATTCGTAAATGCACTGAGTGCTTCCGGTGTTTCGAGATCGCCAATGTGTTGGCTCACAAACACATTTCTTCCGCTTGACACTGATACCGTGTTCTTCTGATGGGCGCCGACAGCAATCATCGTCGGTATTTCATTCTTTACTCGAATCGGAAGCGGAGCGTAGCCCCTGGCTCGCCGCAACACCTGTTCCCTACCCAACATGACTCTTACAACCGAATCATCGACATGCCGTTGAATGGGACGGTTATGGACAAGAAACAGATCGGCAATTCCCTGAAGCCTTTGCAACGCTTCATATTCATCAATGCAAATTGGTTCATCGGAAACATTTCCACTCGTAGCAACAACGGGGCTACTGAATTCTTTCATTAAGAGATGATGAAGCGGAGTATACGGCAACATTGCGCCAATGTACGGGTTCGCGGGAGCTACCGAGGGCGCAATGTGTGAATTGTTGTCTGATCGCTTCCGAAGCAGAACGATCGGTGCTTCAGAGGATTGAAGGGCCTGTCGTTCCAAAGCGGATACTTCACATTCCATCCGTATCTCCGAAAGTGAAGGAAACATCACCGCAAACGGCTTCGCCTCACGACGCTTTCTATATCGCAGCTTCACTACAGCATCTTCGTTTGCTGCATCAACGAGCAGGTGAAAACCGCCGAGACCTTTCACGGCAACAATTCTGCCTGCGTGAATGTGCTGCACGACAGCGGTTACTGCTTCACTTCCCTTTGAGACTATTTGTCCGTCGGCATTCCACAACTCAATATGCGGCCCGCACTGCGGGCACGCAATCGGCTGCGCATGAAACCGGCGGTCACCCGGATTGTCGTACTCACGCCGGCATTCCACACACATATCGAACTGCTTCATCGTTGTATTGACGCGATCGTACGGCAGCGACTGAATAATGCTGAATCGCGGGCCGCAATGTGTACAATTGATGAAGGGATACAGATACCGACGATTCAACGGATCGAACAACTCGCTCAAACACTCAGGGCATATGGCGATGTCGGGAAGAACAAGAGCCGTTTGCTTACCTGTATGATTGCTCGATCGAATTTCAAACCCGGAGTAGTGTACCGCATCAAGGTACGTTGATTCCAAGCTTTGAATGAAAGCGTGCTGCGGCTTCTCCGACACAACACGAAGAAGAAACATCTCCAACGAATCCTTGGCACCTTCAACCTCAATGCAAACTCCTTGCGGGGAGTTTTCTATCCAGCCGTTCAAATGACAATCGGACGCAAGCCTGAATATGAACGGACGGAACCCCACACCTTGCACGGCACCGTGAATCACAACTCTTAGCCGGGACATGTTTGCAATACGCATAGCGCTCAATGAGTTGGCAAAATGGTTCAGCCTTTTGGAGGTTACTGTAGCATAAGTCAACAATCATGCCCTCTAAAATGCTTTTTTCAGCGGGTTTTGGAGTATTTTCCTGGCGTGATTTCTCACAAATGGGACTCCAACCCCTCCCTTTTGTCATATTTGGGAGTTGGAAGTGTGGCAGGATTGCAGGGAGGATTTATGAGCAAGACTCTGTGCGCAACAGCCGCTCGATATCACGTTCGACCAAGTGAATGAGATCCGGCACCATGCGTACAACAGACTCCGATAGCCCTACACCAGCCTCGAATGATTCGCCTTCAAGTCCGTACAGAATAAGAGATTGCGGAAGCTCATCAAGGTCACGCGCAAGCTCGATAGCATCGCCCACGCCAAAAGTATGACTCGACGAATGAAAGAGATGTTTCGGAATTTTCTCGCGCTTTGCATCAAGTCGATGCAGCATACCCGCGGGCCCCCCTGACACAACGGCATCAATGATGAGTACATGTTCCGCGTCGCTCCACGCAGACATAAGTGAGGAACCTTCCCCGCTGAGCTCGATCATTCTTGCGTCATTGTTCACACGACGACGCAGCGTGCGCAGAACGCAGATGCCCAGCCCGTCATCACTTCTGTACTCGTTGCCAACGCCTATGACCAGTAGTGACTCCGGTCTCTGTTTGTTCGTCCTCTTCCTTCTTGCAGAAGGTGTTATACTCTGTTGCATCACCATCCCCTTATGCCTCGCGGATGCTGCCACCCGCGTCACGCACCAATAGCTTGTCGAATCGCTTGTGCAAGATCTTCCGGGGTATCGGTACCTATGCGATAGTGCTTACCTGTCTTCATAGTCAAATCAACTGCATGTGTACCCGACACATTGTAGAGCCAACCTTCAGGCATCCAGCGGATACCGAAACCATAGTGTACCGGATTTGAGACTACAAAGCAGTCTCGTACCTGATTCAAATCGAATGTCTTTCGAATCACTCCCGGCCCAAATGAAATCACGAGGATTCTGTTCTCGATTGTCACGGTCAGCGTCGAGAGCAGAATCAGGGACACATCAAGTGCAACAAGCACAAGCAGACCTGTCCAACTGAATCCAAGATAGATCATCCAGAATGTTGCACAGAATATCCCGAGCGCCAGCAGTCCCACCATAACCATACCGATTTGTGTGTGTTCATAGCGCGTTGCCATATTTTTACCCTCCTTTCAGAAGATACTAAACATTATGACGGGCGCAGATCTTACTCCTTCTCCAAGGTCACAAAATGCGTTGCGCACGATATACACGGGTCGTAGTTACGCACTGCCTGCTCCGCCTTCCATGTCAGTTTCTCACGTGGCAAGTCAACGTTCGCCGAGACAAAGAGCCGCAAATCGTTTTCTATTGTTGGTTGATTTTGTGCTGTGGGGGGCACAATCTTCGCATCAAGAATCGTCCCGTCATCATTTACCCGATAGCGGTGATATAATGTGCCTCGCGGTGCCTCGCTTGCTCCGAATCCGATGCCGGATTGCGGTTGAATTTCAACCGACGGTTGCCCGGGCATTTCGTATTGATTGATGATGCGAATAGCTTCTTGGTATGCATGAATGGTTTCAATGGCACGAACGACAATACTCTTGAATGGATTCTTTACCACAGGAGCCACACCGATATCACGTGCCACTTGTTTAGCTGTCTCCGACAGGGTGTCGAAACTCAAATTGAAACGGGCAAGCGGTCCAACAGCATACGGTCCCTTCCCTTTTTCCACAGAATGAAGGGCGTTTGAGTGGGGAATATGCCGTTCCTCAAAGTGGAATTCGTACTCACGAATGGCGATATCCAATCCGCTGCTGCTGACGAATCTCCCGCCGATAAGCGGATACTCATGCGGATACTTCAACGATACAAACTCATAGTCAACTTCGAAATCAGGGAACTCAAACGTATTGACAAGTTTAGCCGTTTCTATTGCACCCTCCAGCCCCCATTTCAGTTCATCAAGTTTCTTCTCCAACTCTGATTCTGTCGGTACACGATAGAAGCCGCCGACCTTGACATTGATCGGATGTATCTCCCGTCCTCCGATCAGAGTCATCAGATCGTTGCCGATTTTCTTCATGCGAAGGGCTTTCTTCACAAGGTCCGGCTGGTCTTTTGCGAGAAGTAGCGCATCTTCATAGCCCAGAAAATCCGGCGCATGAAGCAGGTAGATGTGAAGAACATGGCTTTCAATCCATTCACCGCAGTAGAGAAGTTTTCTCAGTTCCCGCAGTTGGCCATCAACTTCTATCTCGAAGGCATCCTCCATTGCCGTTACGGCGCTCATCTGATATGCAACGGGACAAATACCGCAAATGCGAGCTGTGATATCAGGTGCTTCAGAGTAATCCCTCCCGCGAAGAAACGCTTCGAAGAAGCGGGGTGGCTCAAATATCTTGAACTTCACATCCGTCACCTTCCCCTCGCTGATCTTGACAAACACCGCTCCCTCACCTTCAACACGGGCAAGTTGGTCGACTTTGATAATCCTATTTTTCATGCGCGTCGCTCTCCTTTCGGAACGCCTCTGCATATGCGTTAAACCCGCGGAACAAGAGCATGATGTCATGATTGCCCATTTCCAACTCTTTCAGTTGCTTGCTCAACGAAGCAGGGTTTGGATTTTCCATCGGTCCAAAACAGCCGTAGCATCCGCGATTGAACGAGGGGCATATTGCCCCGCAACCCACTTGCGTAACAGGACCGAGGCAAGGCGTCCCCTTTGCGACCATCACACAAATATTCCCCTTGGTCTTACAATCGATGCAGAGACTGTGCGCCGGTATGTTCGGCTTTCTCTTACTGAGGTACGCATTGACTACCTCAAGGAGTTGATATTTATTGATAGGACATCCTCGCAATTCAAAATCAACATGTACATACGACCCTACAGGCATTGAGCGGTCGAGTGTCGAAATATGTTCGGGGGAGGCGTACACAAGTCTCGTAAACTCCTTCACATCCTTCCAATTCCGCAATGCCTGTATACCGCCGGCTGTTGCGCATGCGCCTATTGTAATCAGTACTTTGCACTCCTTGCGAATATGCCTGATCCGTTCAACATCATGCGGAGTGGTGATGCTGCCTTCCACCAATCCGATGTCGTACGGGCCGCGCAGGACGCGTCGGCTTGCTTCAGGGAAGTTGGCAATCTCCACTGCTCCCGCAACCGGAAGGAGTTCATCCTCAGCGTCAAGAAGAGAGAGCTGGCACCCATCGCAGGATGCAAACTTAAATACCGCCAGTTTCGGTTTCTTTGCAGGCATCTCTACAACTCCTTCCTATCCAGCAATGGTCGAATCCGAGGGAGCGGAAACACGGGGCCATCTTTGCAGATGAATGTCGGTCCGTATTGGCAATGCCCACAGAAGCCGACTGCACACTTCATGTTCCGCTCCATCGAAAGGTAAACTCTATCAAGCGGCAAGCCGCGACGTTCAAGCTCGTCAATTGTATATTTCATCATGATCTCGGGTCCGCAGACATACGCTATCGTGTTACGCGAATCAAGCTTTATATACGACAGGAGAGAGGTCACAACGCCGATGTGACCTTTCCACGACGAGTCACCACGATCAACCGTTACCAGAACTTCCACATTCTTCGCATCCTCCCATCGTTCAAGCTCCACGCGGTAAAGCAAATCCAGCGGACTTCTGCCCCCATACAGAATGATGATACGCCCGTACTCGTCGCGTTTCTTCAGGAGGGAGTAGATTACAGGCCGCAAAGGTGCAAGTCCGATGCCCCCGGTGATAACACAGACATCCCGTTTCTGTGCGACATCAAGCGGCCAACTTGAACCGTACGGGCCGCGAACGCCGATGACATCGCCCCTCTTCTTCTGGGAAAGCGCCGTCGTCACCGTGCCTACCCGATGAATTGTATGGTCGAGAGTTCCTGTTCTTGACGGGTCAGAGCTGATTGAAATTGCCGCCTCCCCTATTCCGTATACATACAGCATATTGAATTGACCGGGGAGGAACGAAAATTCACCCAGCGTCCCGTTCATATCCAGAGTGAGAGTGAACGTGTCGTCATTCTCCCAAATTACTTTGCGGATCGTGACGGGATACGTCATCATAGCATCCGACATCGGCAACGAGCGATTTGCCAACTCATCCTTCATGGCATTACTCCTGATGAGGTAATGCCATACATGTCGAGCAACTGCAGCCGCGTTGCCTCGAGACGTCGCTCCATTACGGAGGCCAGACGCTTCAACATTTCATAGCCGAAATGCGCGTCTGTTTCGCATTTGTTGCGGAGGCACTCTGCATCGAGAGCAATTGTGCGCGTGTCCATCACGGCCACACCGCTGAAGTGCCAGCGATACGGGGAGATGAGCCACGACCATCCAAGCACCTCACCGGGACCGACAGTCTGAATGCGGATACCGCCCCGTCCGCTCACTTCCGTTTCCAAAGCCACACGTCCGCTACGAATGAGAAAGAACTTGTTCGCCAGTTCTCCCTCGTTGATAAGACGGGAATTCTCTGCAAACCTGACGTTTGTTGCACACCCAATCAATGTCTGCATGTGTTCATCTGACAAGCCGCGAAGAAACGGATGCTGACGGAGAATTATGGTTAGGTCTTCCATGCTCAATCTCCTTACGAGTTGATTGTTGAGATACTTGTTTCTCGAATGTGTTGTGCCTCGTGAGTTATATCAATCCCCACAGGGCACCACGTAATACAGCGACCGCACCCGACGCAACCCGATGTCCCGAACTGATCATGCCAGTGTGCGAGTTTGTGCATCATCCACTGACGATACCGCGTCCGTGTTGACATGCGGATGTTCCCGCCTGCTATTTTGGTGAAGTCCGAAGTGAAGCAGGAGTCCCATCGGCGCCATCGTTCTGCATGATCGCCGGTGAGGTCTGTGATATCATCCACGGTGGAACAGAAACACGTCGGACACACCATTGTGCAGTTGGCACATGCAAGACATCGTTTTGCGACGTCGTCCCATTCAGGATGCTCATAATTGTCGTTCAGCAACTGCGGCAATCCTTCCGTTTCGAGAGATTTACACATGCCAGCAGCCGATGTTGACAGCAGATCCAAGGCACGCTCGATTTCATTCTTCTCAGCCTGTCTATGTGTGACGTCTTCAAGTATGCTCTGCCCCAATTCGCTGCCCACGTCAACAACGAAATGATGAGTACCGTTCTCGCATATCTCTGTCAGCGCCAAATCGAATGCATGTGTAGCCCGTGGTCCCGTGTTCATTGACACGCAGAAGCAATTTCCGGCAGGGCGTGTGCAGTTCACTGCAATAACACACGCATCCTTTCTTGTTGACACATATCGGGCATCGCTATACTGACCGCCATCAAAAACGGAGTCGTTGATTTTTATCGCACCGATTTCGCAAGGACGAACTCCCAGAAACGCATACTTTGGGGATGGAGTAGCGGAATCCGATACAATCTCAAAGCCCTTCCCTTCCCGCTTTGCAGAAAAGAGCTTCAGCCGGGGTGGATACAAATATTTCTTCCAGGATTGCGGGCCCACTACATAACCGAGGATTGCTTCATCTTCCTCATGCCTCAGGAAGTACGAGCCGGGCTGTTGTTCATCGTGACAGCCCTTCGGCAAGTCGGAAGCAGAAAGAATGACGTCGAGCGCGATTGCCCCATCACGGGCAACAGGCCCGATGACCGTGTAATCCCGTTTGCGCAATGCCGAAAGCAGTTCATCAAAATGGGTGAACCCGATAATAACCATTTCCTGATCCTCGAAGAATGACATGTGTTGTTGAGCAGATGGTTGTCAATCAATTACCGCGCAGTTTACGTGCCACAGGAATCTTTAGAATTCAAGGGAACCTAACGAAATGACTTCATGCAAATGCAACAATTTCCCACTTCTGGGAAACCGGAGTACGCCGCTTCTCAGATTTGAAAATTAAACGAGTTAGTGTATATTTGTTCAACAACATCTCATGCTGCAATACCCGACACCATCGAATGCAAGAACCTGATCTCAATATCGTTCACCCCTTCATTGAAGAATACCTGAAACAAGTATCTCCCGAACGGGATTCTATTCTCACTGAAATGGAAACACTTGCGAGCAAGACCAACTTTCCAATTGTTGGCCCGCTTGTCGGACGCCTGTTGACACTCCTCGCTTCTGCCACAAATGCCCGGCGCATTATCGAGTTGGGCTCCGGCTTCGGCTACTCAGCGTATTGGTTTGCACAAGGAACATCTGACGAAGCACACATCATCTGCACGGATTCGAAAGAAGAGAATGCACAACGCGCGATGGAATGGCTGCGTCGCGGAGGATTGGATACGAAGATTGATTTCAGAATTGGTGATGCGCTGGACGTACTTACATCAGAAGAGGGGCCGTTCGATATCATGTTCTGCGATATCGACAAACATGATTACCCGCGGGCACTGTCACTTGGGATTCCGAAACTGCGTCGTGGAGGGCTGTTTCTTGCAGACAATGTTCTGTGGAAGGGACGCGTCCTCGCCGATAAGCCAGACGAAAAGACGGCAGCAGTTCTCACCTTTAACAGGATGCTCTATTCCGACTCACGAATCTTCACAACAATCCTTCCTATCAGGGATGGAATTTCACTCAGCATGAAACTCTGAGGACTCGTGACACTCACCGTCCTCGCATCTGTTTTCCTTCTTCTCATCCTCGTGGTTGCATTCGTCGGTTTCAAGGCCGTCATCAAGCAAGGAAAGCCACCTGAAGAATTCAATATGGAGAAATGTTCACTTTGTCGTGAGAAGTTCAACACTTCGATGCTCGTCGAGCGACAAATCGGTGATTACAAACTTCTCTACTTCTGCCCCACGTGTATTCAGCGCCTCCACAACGAACTGCTTAGCAAGAATTAGATCTGCCTCGTCCCACGATCCAGCAAAACGTGAAATTCCTCCCAATTCCTGTTGGCTCTTGACTTCTTCCATTGACTTTCGTAACATTTTGCGCGCATCTTACCCGTGGGGGTGGGGAATGGCAAAATCACGAACCGCTCTTTGACAAATACGGAGGTTCCGATGGTTTATCATCTCCTTCATGAAGCAAGCACTCAGTGGAAATGGGAGCTTCGCACCAATGCAGGCAAGCTTATCGCTATCTCCGGAGTCTTGTTCAGATCAAAGGAAAATTGCCTGACGGCCATTCGTGCCGTACAGAAATCAGGATCGGCACCGGTTGCCGATGCAAGTTATCCGCTCCCGGTGCGGGAAAAGGAGTCTTCGCAGGCGTAGATCTTTCAGCTTGGGAAACACCCTCAGTTTATGAAAGTCCGGCAGACGGGCAGAGGTGACTCACCAAGCAGTTTTCACAGCGCGGCACCCGCGCTATGCACGTTTTCCTTCCGTGAAGAATCAGAACTGTTCCAAGATCAATCCATTGCTTCTTCGGGAACAATTCTGTCAGGTCTGCTTCAATTTTTTCAGGCGTATCCTGATCCGTGAAGCCAAGGCGGCGCGAAAGCCTGTGCACGTGAGTGTCGACAACCACACCTGATGGAATTCCGAACGCCTGCCCGAGCACAACATTGGCAGTCTTACGGCCCACCCCGGGCAGTGTTACTAATTCTTCCAACTTTACAGGCACTTCTCCCCCGTATCGATCCACAATACCTTTGCTGCACCCTATAATGCTCTTCGTTTTCATCCGATAGAAACCTGTTGAGCGTATGTCTTGCTCAAGTTCGGCCGGATGTGCGGCCGCAAATGCTTGTGGAGTTCTATATTTCTTGAACAGTCCGGGCGTCACCATGTTCACCCGTTCATCTGTGCATTGAGCGGAGAGAATTGTGGCAATCAGAAGCTGGAATGCATTCTCATGATGGAGTGCAGTGATAGGATGAGGAAACTCTTTCTTCAGAAGTCTGAAGATGTGTTGTGCCCGCTGCCTCTTTGTCGTCGAATCTTCGAACGTGGGCCTTCGCTTACGCTTCGTTGGCATATCACTTACTCTTGAACCTTCGTATACTGCAATGAATCCGGCGCATACCGAGCATTGGGAATCAGGAGACGTTGAACGACCTCGCCATTGACAATTGTGCGATCGATAATCTCTTCGACATCCTCCTTCTTCACTCCTCCGTACCAGATTCCTTCCGGATAGATTACCAGGGTTACCCCGAATTCGCAGGCATCGAGACAGCCTGCATTATTTGCGCGCACAATCGGCGCGAGGCCTCGTTTTTTCAGTTCATCCTTGATCTTGTCGCGTACTTCTGCAGAGCCTTTCTCCAGACAGCAACCTTTGGGATGTCCCGGTTCCCGTTCGTTTATGCAAACAAAGATATGGCGTTGATAACGTGGCATTGTCTGATTGTGGGAGTTAGTGGAGATTGTGTTTTGATTACGACTGTGATTTCCGGTCCTTCAAAAGGATGCCAATCCCGACCAGAATCAGAAGAACGGGCCAGAAGTGACGCATCAGAGATCTGAATGCCATAACCCCCAAGCTATCCAGAAGGAAGATGGTACCAAGGGCTATCAGAAGAATCCCAAGCCAATATCGTTTCATAATCATCTACCAGTATGAAGTTGTGATTGCAACATCGCCACGCACAACAGCCAAGCACGCAGCTCTTTCGTTTCGTTCGAACAACTTCTCCTCAATCAATTTCGCTTCGAGCTTCGTGGGCGGCGCGAGATTCTCGGCACCGGAAACAACCGTGACTTTGCACCATCCGCAAATGCCGTCACCGCTGCACGATTGTCCGATGGGTACATCGGCCTGATTTGCAGCGGCAAGAATGGTTGCACCCGCTTGAATCTGTCTTGCTTTCTTAAAAGGAATAAAGACAACGGTCGGCATTTCACGTTCCGGAAATATTCAGCAACTTGAGCATATCCTTCAGGGACCGGGTATTCAATACATCCTTCTTCTCCAGCCAACCTTTCCGGGCAATCCCGACTCCATAGAAAACATCCCGCAGTCCTTCGATGTTGTGGGCATCCGGATTAATTGCAATCATCACACCCTTCTCTTTTGCATACTTCACAAGTCGCCAATCCAGATCAAGCCTTGTCGGATGGGAATTGATTTCGATTACCTTGCCGTAATCTGCCGCGCAGTTGATGATTTCTATCATGTTAACCGGGTAACCCTCCCGCGATAACAGCAATCGTCCGGTCGGATGGCCGAGCATTGTCACGTGCTTGCTTTTCAATGCCTTGAGGATTCGTTTCGTCATCTCCTTTTCGTCATTCTTGAAGCTGCTGTGTACCGAGGCGACTACATATTCGAAGGAGCTCAGCATTTTCTCCGACCAATCCAAATCACCGTTCGGCAGAATGTCGCATTCCGTCCCTTTGATGATTCGAAATCCCTTGAGTTTCTTGTTGAGTTCATCGATCTCCTTGAACTGGGCCTTCACCTTTTCTTCACCCAAACCTCCTGCGTATGCGGCAACCTTGCTGTGATCAGCAATTCCCAGATACTCCCAACCCAAGTTCTTTGCAGCCGTTGCCATTTGTTCAAGCGAATTGACGCCGTCACTGTATGTTGTGTGGCAATGAAACGTGCCGCGGATATCCTGCTCTTCAATAAGATCCGGAAGCGCATCTCTCTCCGCTGCATCGAATTCGCTCCCGCCTTCCCTGATTTCCGGCGGAATATAGGCAAGTGTAAGGGCTTTGTACAAATCAGATTCGTCCTTGCATCGAACAACCTTCTTTGCTTTCCCGCGTTTTGTCTCTGCGCCGATTTCCGAGAATCCGTATTCATTGAGGCTCCAGCCGAATTTCTTCGCGCGTGTGCGCATTTCGACGTTATGCTCTTTGCTTCCTGTGAAGTAATTCAGCGCAAATGGGAATTCACTTTCATCAACAATCCGCAAATCGCAATTGATGCCCGCCTTCAACACAACGCTCGATTTTGTCTCACCCTTCCCAACCACCGTCTGAACCTCGGGATGAGAAACAAATGCATCCATTATGGCCGAACGCTGAGAATCCTTCGCACTGACCACGATGTCGATATCACCTATCACCTCTTTCTTCCGACGCAGGCTACCGGCTATTTCAGCTCGCACGACACCCTTCTGCTTCTTGAGGTGATGAAGAATCGCATTCGCCGGAATGAATGCCGCGGGGTATAAATGCTTGTCACTTCGGACGCGCAGGGCTTCTATACCTTTGAGAATATTCTGCTCCGTCTTCACACCAAAGCCGGCAAGGTCGGCAAGTCTGTTGGCTCTTGCCGCTTCTTCCAATTCGTCGAGTGACGTGATCTTCATTTTGTCAAACAAGATCTTCACCTTCTTCGGGCCGAGACCGGAAATCCTCAGCATGTCGGGTACACCGGGTGGAAAGGATTTCTTTAGCTCTTCATAATCGGTCGACCGATCCTTTGTCACGAGATCAGAAACAATCTTGGCTATGCTCTCCCCAACCCCCGGAATCTCCCGAATCCCGCCTGAAGCGACCAGATCATGCAGGTCGTCGGAAGTGCCTTCGAGTGCGCGGGATGCATTATGAAATGCACGGGATTTGAACGGATTTGCTCCCTGCAATTCAAGAAGGGTTCCCATTTCATCGAGGATTGAAACGATAGTTTTCTTATCGAGCGGCATACAATTGAAGGTTCAGCTAAACGGCGATTGCTTCGGGCGACGGAGAATAGAGTTCCAAAAATTTTGTGAGATGGTCAAGAATCGGCCCGGCTTCGGTGAACTGCATGAGTTCCATTCTTACCTTTGAGACATGCGGCATACCGCGCAAAAAGCCGGAGTAGTGTTTTCGAAGTTCGATAACGCCGGCCCGCTCGCCCTTGAACTCCACCGAGAGTTTCAGATGTTCACGCAACAGGTTCACACGTTCTTCAATCGTTGGTTCCGGCAGTATCTCTCCGGTTGCCATGAAGTGTTTGGCCTGGCGAAAGATCCACGGATTAAGCACAGCCCCCCGACCGATCATGACAGCATCGCAACCCGTTGCATCAAACACGTTCTTCACATTCTGCGGAGAAACAATATCTCCATTCACGATAATCGGAATAGAAACAGCTTCCTTGATCTTCGGAATCCAGCTATAGTCAACCTCGCCTTTGTGCCCCTGATCGCGTGTCCGGCAATGGACAGCAAGCGCCCTGATGCCGACGGCCTCACACATTCTCGCCACATCAACAATCCTGATGTTGTTCTTGTCCCAGCCGAGACGTGTCTTCAGTGTTACCGGAGTTTTGACCGCATTGACAACTGTTGAGGCAATCTTCTCCATTTTGGGAAGATCGCGCAACAGCCCAGCTCCTGCTCCACGCATCGCAACATCCTTCACCCAGCAGCCGCAGTTGATATCAATAATGTCGGGTGAGAAGCTTTCCGCCAGTTGAGCAGCCCCGTTCATTGAAGAGGGTTCCCCGCCATAAATTTGAATTCCAAACGGACGTTCTTCTTCCCAAAAGAACATTTTCTTCTTCGTCTTCTCCGTGTTGCGGACAAGACCCTCGGAATTCACAAACTCGGTATAGACAATATCCGCACCCAGCCGCTTACAGATGACTCTGAACGGCAAATCCGTAACGTCCTCCATCGGTGCAAGAAGGATGCCCTTGTCGATTTCGATATTTCCGATTTTCATGAGGCTAAGATAGGAAAAACGGAAATGAGTTCATACAGAAGAGAATAGCATCATCCGAACCGGATCGCGGCACGCTTGCGAGCTTTTTCCGCTTCCACTTCCCTGTTGCGCGGTGGCGACTGTGTTTCGAGGGAATCAAGAAGCTTGCGTGCTACTTTTGCAATATCTGTAACGGCTCGTTCGAAGGCCAGTCGGTTTGCCGCCGATGGCTTGTTAAAGCCGCTCAACTTGCGGACGAATTGCAGAGAAGCCGCTTCGACTTCTTTATTGGTGGCCGGAGGGTCGAAGTTGAAGAGGATTTTGATATTACGGCACATAGGCGTCCCGGTGTTGAAGAATGATTCTGGTACAAGAACTTTCTGTACACAGAATATCGAACCGCCGGAACATTTGCAACTCTAACTTCCGATTCTTTGGTGACTACCTTATTTCAGGCACACGGAAGCTCTCCCACCAATTAGTGATGGCATAGGTCTTGACATAGAAGCCGGGATAGTACGGAGGACGAAACGCGGGATTCGAAAGCCGATCATCATAGCGGTACCGCTTGGAGAACCCGCTGATGATATTGGAGCCGGAGAATGTACCGACCGGCCCTCTTGTATCCTGCACAATCGAGCCGTAGAAGCGCAATTCCCCGCTTACCGGGCGAGTATTGTACTTTTCAGCCACGAACGAACCGTCGCGAGAAAACACACATGCGTCAATCTCACAATGCGTATTGTTTGCAGGATTGGTTGCTACAATGATGTTTTTCTCTGCAACAAGACCCAGCAAGTCATCGCTGTTCGGTATTGTTCTCGGATTCTGCTCGTATCGAACATTGTCGTCGATATACAGATCTCTAAGGGAGGCGATTGTGAGCCGACCATCAAGCGTTCCCTTGACCCGTACCGTGTCGGTCGAGAGGATAACCCCGTTGAACGCCGGATTGCTTAATGCAATAGTGTCGGGAGATGGATCTGACGGTGTGCGTCTGATGACTGCAATGCCGTCGTTGTTCGCGGATGTACCCGGCACCAAATCGACGAAAATTCTTTCGGTATACCTTACCCCGCCCGATGTCGAGGCATCTATCACTGCCGTAAGGTCGTCCGGAAAATCAATGGGCGCAACTCCTGTTTCGTATCCCTTTTTGAATATCGCTTTGTTAGTTCCCGTCCCCGGCTTTGGATTGAATGCCTTTGAGGTTGTCACCTTTTCATAAAATGTCGGTCGTCCATTGACGTGAAGATTCCCATTGGAATGAATCCGCCCCCATACCGTATCACCGGTAATCCAAAAAACATTTCCCTCGAACTGTGTCATCCAGGCAAACATGGAGAAACTGTTGTATCGTGTTTTGTCGAAGTAGACTTCGACAGTATCTCGGAGTGTTTCGGCGTTCGGGGGAGGAATTACGTAGGTGGAGATGCTTCTCAGCCGCACTTTGTTTCCACCGATATCGGTATTGGTGACAGTGAAGCTGCCTCCCATCGTACTCGAAAGATTCTGCGAGATTGTGCCGAACCATGTTGTATCCGTGTAGAACTTTGCCAGGCCGACATTGGCTCCGGCCAGAGCGATGTTGTGAGAAGCTGTTGCTTCATAGTATGTCGACATATTGCCGACTGCATTTGTCGCAGATCGATTCAGGTTCAGAGCAATATACCCGAGAATCGATCCAAAGCCCATCACAACAATAAGAGATGCTTTACCTACCATTCCTCCTCCTTGCTTGCGTCAACGTCGTGAATTTTGTGATGCGAGTCGCGTCTGCTGCCACAATGCACTCGAAAAGTGCGCCGTTCTTTCACCGGGATTGATTTCCGCTTCCCTCTTGCTGATTGCGTAGGGATTCTGTACTTCTACCGTTACCTCAACTACATATATCTCCGACTTCCTGTCGCTTGGCACAGGTGTCGGTAATTCTTCACCGGATCGCGCTGAATATCTCAAATCAAAGATGGTCACAACACCCACCTTCAAGGGTTCTTCCGTGTTGATTTTCCGATATAAATAGCGGTCGAGTTCATTTTGGGTTCTCAGCAACTCGCTCGTCGGCCCGATGTAGTATGACACGGTGTCTATGAAACCACCATCACGCCCCAGGTCACACAAGAATGATATGTGTGAAGTATCAGCGTGCAATACCGTCGTCATTTCATCCGGAACCCCGAACCCCATATTCCGAAATTCGCCTTCAATCAGGCGAACTGTCGATACGAGCATCTCCTGCACAAGAACGTCACCGCTGTGTATACTTTGCGCTTCTACCGCGATATCGTTTGCGTTTAACACGATAAGCAATAAAGCCCCCCCTAACAGCGTAGAGGCAATAAGGTCAATCATTGCTCCCATTCGTACCTCTCAATCGAAATGAAAATAGCCAAGCACAACAGACATTCGCAATGTGTCAACTTTTCCGGTTACCGGTGGAAACGTGCGCCACGTTGTGAGATCCATTCGTTTCGTGAATGTTCTCGTTGTGGTAGTATTGTTCACGTTAGTAGGATCAACGTAATACACCTTAAACGTGGTTCTGAATCTGCGATTCGTACCCGATGCCTCTTTCTCTATCGAGAAGTTGTTGAAATCATCAAAGTCGTTGAACGTTTCAAGACTTGTTTCTAGATAGTTATCCGGGCCAAGATTGGCCGACGTCGTCAGCAGGTTTGCGTTCCCGATTGCAGCGTCAGATGTATCCGTGATTTCATCGAAAGCAAGGCCCTGGGCAATTTCCGTGTACGATACAGCAAGCGTTGTTGCGAGAATGCCATCCTGGCCACTCTCTACAATATCGCTGGACTTTGCCAACACGGAATAGAAGTTGAGCAGAATCGTCGTGAGTAGCATGAATGCCCCCATCGTCAGAATTGTCTGTCCCGTACTCATGCCTGATACACTTTATTTGTTTTTGCTTACCTGTGCTATATGCAAATAGAGTGCCGCAGTATTGACAGACTGTTTTTCATCCTCCATCCATAACTCGTTACTACACAATGAGCTGCAAGTCAGTTCTTTGTCGAATCCGTTTCCAATTATTGCTCATGATGCACAACTTCACGACATACTGTGAACTGAATGTGTACGATGAATGCACAAAGAATCCATGCATCATAGCAAACCTGCCCCTGAGGAATCATCCATCAGAGGCAGCAAAGACCATCGCCTTTTTTTTCAAAGTGAGTTGAACGAATCTTCAATCAGATGTGTTCGTTCATTGTGATAACACTTCAGTCACAAGGAATTTTGCGGTACGGAAAATCTATTCCTCTCAGTTTGCCATCTCTGACACCTTCAATACGGGCGATCAGAGAGTCGGAAGAAATTCTTCTATAGATGATGCGTTGCGGACAATTGTGTTGCAGATTCTCGAATACTGCTTTTCGTTCGTCAAGCTCAATCAGTGAAAAGCTTGCCCCCTCCTGTCCTGATGGCCGGGCAATATATTCGATTGTCCCGGCATCATTCTTCACAATCCGGATGAACTCATACTCATGCGTCTTCCCATCGTTCACTGAATGGCTCGTTCCCATCATCATTTCTCCGGACGGCTTCATCCAGTGTTCGGTAACAACTCGTCCCCTTATGTTCATTTCCCAACTGCCCGAAATCCAGCTCAATGACTCTACAGTGTGTCTGCTTACCTGCGCAAAGGCAACACAAAGCCCAAAAGACGTAATAAGTGTGAGCAGGTATAGCTTCATTTGTTGTTCTCCTCGTGATATGTGAAATAGCAAGCGATGCAGTTACTTGCGTTGCGCCCACCAAACGGCTGCCATCACCAGCAAGCCGCCGCACGCCGTAACGATTGTGAAGGACTCATTCAATAACGGAATTGCCAGCATTGTTGTTGCAATCGGTTCAAGATAAAGGAAGATACCTGCCCTTGTGGCCCCTATTTTCGCTATCCCGATTTGCCAGAACCATTGCGCCGATGTTCCCAGGACGCCCAGAAACAACAGAGCAACAAGCGCATCCGGAGGGAGTACCATGATTGTTGAGATATCTTTTGCGACAACGATGTATGAAAGACACAACACGGTAACAGGAACAAACACAAGCAGCGTCACTGTAAGCGGGTTGCGCGAGCGGGAGATGTTTCGGGTGGCGATCGTATATAACGCCCACGTGTGGGCTGACGCCAAGATCAGCCAATCTCCAATACTTGTCAGCCAGCCGAGACTTGTGAAGTCGCCTCTTGAAACGAGAATGATGATGCCGAACGTTGCGACCGCTATTCCGACGATTTCTTTCTGCCCTATTCGTTCTTTCAGAATGAGAAACGAAAGTCCGGCAAGCGCAAGAGGTGTTGCGGCGATTATCCAGCCTGTATTTGTTGCAGAGGTATAGTTCAGGGCAACGGCCTGGATCAGAAAATGCAAACCGATGATAACGGCCCCTACAGCCAACGAGCCGTACTCACGTCTCGAAAACCCTATCCGAAGTCCTTTCAGTCGGATGACAAGAAAAAGGACAGGCAGCCCAATGCCGAAACGTAGCCCGACAAGTTCGTACGGATCAAGATAAGCCAGACAAATTTTTGTGGCAACAAATGTCCAGCCCCAGATTGTGGCGCAGAGAAGGAGAAGAATCCGAATGGAAATCAAGAATACCTGTGGCTGTTTTTGATCTATTCTCAAGATACAAGAGTTGTCCTCACAGGCAAGGCGTTAGTGCAACAAAAAAAACCGTCAAATGACGGGTTCGCCGTGAAAAAAGGACCTTTTCTATCTCAACAAAACCATTCGAGTCGTGGCAGTTCTCCCGCTTGCCTCCAGTCTTATAAGATACACGCCGCTTGAAAGCCATTCCTGCGGTTTCCATTGAATCGTATGCACGCCGCGGGGTTTTTCCTCATTCACAAGAATCGCAATCTGTCGGCCGAGCAAGTCATATACCTTCAAAGCAATCAGCCCGCTACTTTCTATTTCATACGTAATGTGTGTTGAGGGATTGAACGGGTTGGGATAGTTCTGATACAATCTGAATTGAGATAGAGTGTGATTCTCCCCGCCGACGGAAACGGTTATGGTATTTTTGAAGACGTAGTTCCCGATACTGTTATCCCAATTGCTGACAGCAAAATCGAGATCGTGCGAAACAACCGCCCGCACGTCGATGAGTGTACCCGGACCTGCCGGAAGCGAAAAGCTGATCCAGCCATTCTCAAGATCGTAACAATACGGCGCAACCGAATCGGGATCGCCATTCCACGTCAGACGAAGGATGCGTTGAATGGGCGCCCTTGGCAAATAGTACAGTTTCTTCTGACCGTCACTGACGAATTGGAGATTCAGCGTATCCAATCCGTCATTATCATAGTCGCCGAAAACGATTGCTTCAACAACGCTGTTTGTGGCGGAAGTCCATTGCGGAGTTGATGTGAAACTCCCGTTCTGATTTGTGTATATGCGAAGTGGATTCCACCAGCCGCCGGTTATCAAATCACGATCGCCATCATAGTCGATATCCGCGAGATTTATTCCCGAACCGTATCCTGAGAACGACGAAGTCCAAAACGGAATCGAATCCAGTCTTCCTCCTTGATTTCGATACAGTTTGAACCTTCCGGTTCCTCCCAACTGATTGTTGTCGGAGACTGCCAGGTCGAGCAGGCCGTTACCATCGAGATCAGCAACGAATAGGGAATTCGCATTAAGCGCTCCATCGGCGGAAAGCCAAATTGGCACTGTGCCAATCGTATCGCCGTAGTTCATGAAAACCCGGTTCGAGCCTTTTTCGTTCGCGAAGACGAGATCGAGATCACCGTCATTGTCGATATCAGCCCACGTGACGTCGTAGCTGTACCCCGCATCGCGTGCCTTCCATTGCGGAAGTGAATCCAGAACCCCCGATCTGTTGTAGTAGATTCTGTTCTGCTCAGATCGGTTGTTATACGATTCACCTCCGGCAACGGCAAGGTCCAAGTCGCCATCGCCGTCGGCATCACCGAACGCGCAACTGAACGAGTACACTGCATCAGAAGAAACCCACGCCGGGTTGGACGAAAGCGTGCCGTTATTGTTTATGTAGAGTTTCACTTTCCCCTTCTGACTGAATCCGGCGCCCCCGATGTACACCGACACGGCAACATCAGGATATCCGTCGCCGTTCACATCACCGACGGAAAGATGTCCGTGATAGTCAACATCAGACGATTGCCAGGAAGGTGTTGCGGGCAGAGTTCCATTTCCATTATTCAAATATACAACTACGCGCTGGCGGGCCATATCGTTGCCGTTTGCGACAACGAGATCAAGCCACCCGTCCTGGTTGATATCCGCCCAGGCACAACCTGTCGAGTAGTTTGCAACGTCGGTCGAAATCCAGGTGGGTGATGTACTGAACGGAACCTGGGCAACGGTTCTGATCGTAAGCGCGCAAACCGCCACAATTGCAAACAGAAGTTTTGGCCTCGCTATCATCTGTCTTTCACTTCATCAAGACCATTCGATGGCTGGCCATTCGCCCTTCAGCTTTCAGCTGAACGTAATAAACACCGCTTGCTGCTTCTCGTGCATTCCACATTGCTACGTACGAGCCTGCGGACTTTCGCTCGCTGACGAGAATGTCAACTTCCCTGCCCAACATATCGAATACCCGAATCTCCACATGGCCGGACTGCCCGATCTCATAACGGATGCCGGTGGAAGGATTGAACGGGTTCGGATAATTGCCATAAAGCCTGAAAGCGAATGGCGAGATCTCCGTTTCTTGGTTGATACCCGTTAGGACACTCCCCTGCACTGTATCCGACGGGGCACTTTCATGCATTTGTGAATCAACTGCCGTGACGTAATACTCATAGACGCCTGTATTCTGAAGACTATCCATCCAGAGTGTGTCGAGAGTTGGTGCTGATGTGAGCATCATGAACGGCGCACCGGGAATAGGCACCATCGTTCTGTACACATTATAACCCAGCATATCCATTTCTGTATTCTTGCGCCAATTCAGCTTGACACATCCGGACAGCCCCTCCGTAGCGAGTCCTGCGGGAGGCAAGGGCACACTTCGGGGAACGCCGGTCAATTCCGTAACCATTCCTTCCCGTCCAACCAAATCAACGATCGAGACGCCGATAATGTATGACGTGCCTTCTGTTAATCCGGTGATTGTACGCGAGCGTGTGGTTTGTGTGTAGATCGTGTCATACACACCGGGGATTCTACCGACATAGATTCTGTACAATGCAAAATCGGGAACCTGGACGCTGTCCCAGCTAACACGCAATGACGTCCCGTTCCCCCGATCGAGCACACGGAGATTTGCAACCGAGGCGGGCATTTGGTCGAGCGTAACCAACATTGCCAAGCCCGACTTGACAATGTTGGCACAATATGTCATGTCAAGATATTGCAGGAGATCGTTCTGGCTGTGATAATACGGACTGAAGTTTCGTTCAATGATAAATACCGTCCGATAGTTTTGCTGCCAGAATGAGTAGCTGTCGCTTCCCGAGCGATATGACGTTGTGGGAACCGGAATAAGCGGCGTGTACATCTGCATCATCGTTGCGTGCAAGTCCCGGTATGCTTCACTCGTTGTATACCATACTACATATACGCTCTGGTCAGTCGGGGCCTGATACCGGTTTGCAATCATGTCGTAGTTTTGCATGCATCGGATATCCCGATTCGCAGCCCTCGCCCGTTGTGCATAGCTTGCACTGCCACGAAGGCCGGCTTCCTCAGCGGCATATCCCATGAAACGCATCGTGTACGCGGGTTGGTAATTTCTCAGTTTCAGAACCCGGGCCATCTCGATTGCCCCGGCCGCGCCGGAGGCATTATCGTCTGCACCGGGAGCAAGATTCTGGTTTGCCGAATTGTACGAATCATGATGGCCCCCTACTATAAGCTCCTTCGACGGATCAACAGTTCCGAGGATCGTGGCAACAACATTCGCTTGCCATGTGCTGCTGTACTGGAAGCTGTCCAGTTTGACATCTGCGATACCTGTTTCGAGATACTTTGCACGTACCCACTTTGATACAGAATCCCGATTCGCATTATTCCAGTAGCGGGTTCCGAAATTCTGCATCGCCTGTATGTAATCCCTGATGGAAGTATCCGATACAAATGAAATGAGTGTGTCGATCAGGCCGTAGCGATGCTGACCAATGTTCTCAGGTAGACGGGTTGTTGTTGCATCAATGGGCACTTCCCATTTATCAATTTCCACACATACAAAACCTTGTTCACGCAAGCGCTCAAAGTAGGATTCCGATCCTTTGACGAGCCTGAAATCGTTTCCTGCAAGTAACACTCGTCCCGTCAAATTGTCCAGACTTACATCTGCTTTGCCCGGATGCGGCTTCGCCACTATTGCGTAGGATTCACTCCAAGGTTGATCATCCACAACCACAACATCTATCCCTCTCTTCTTGAGATATGATGTTGTGATCCTGCTTGTTCCCGCGAGATAACCGTCTTCCAAGCGATGGTAGAAATGAATCGGTGACGGGGCCACACGGACAGCTTCTGTTGCCGAAACCGACGGAATCGTGACCAGCACTTCATCGACTTGAGCATTAGACAATACAGGGAAAACAAAGAACATGCAGACGAGGACTGAGCAAATGGTAAAGATTCGTATCATGACAAACTCCTCCTGTTAACGAATACAAAATGCTTCCCACTCCTGCCGGAGATAGACAGCTGAATGTGACGACCGGAGATTTTTCTGGATGGAATGTGGGAAGGAACAGCTCGGCGGCAGTCAAGGATGGTGAATACTGCCGCCTATTTACAGATGCAAAATGCTAAAACAATGTCAAACTATCAAGCAATCTCACCGAACCAACATCATTCGACGACTTTGAACGAACGAACCGGCCCGCAACTGATAGAAATAAACACCGCTCGCGGCAGACTGGCCATTTTCGTTCGTTCCGTCCCATACTATGCCGTAAACCGCGGCCGATGCATTGATGCCACGCATAGCCGGTCTCGCGTGCGCGCGCAGCGATGCGCTCGCTCGGCTCGCCCGGCGCGCCGAGGCCAGACAGGTCGCCCTTCAGATC
>JAANMV010000278.1_pt1 | contig 63528 bp, 56 predicted proteins | sample 7279661 | NCBI WGS metagenome assembly JAANMV01 (sample SAMN14094540, study PRJNA606508) | bioreactor metagenome | isolation source: A lab-scale SPAN reactor treating ammonium-rich wastewater day 121 | place: Ireland: Galway | collected 2017-05-16 | reverse complement strand
GTTAGCATAGAAAAACCCATCCGGTGCGCCGTATTCCCAACCGTTCAGCGGGAACGTGTTGAAATTCGCGTAACCGAAAACCGGCGGATCGTTCGGATCGGCAAGCGCCGGTACCGGGGCATCCGCGTCGTCCGGACCATTGGCGTTCTGATCCCAATAAATCACGCCATTACAGGTCGGGGGCAACGGCGTACCACCACCATCACAGCTGTTCGTCAGCTGGAACGTCTCGTTGAACAGCCACACCTGAAACTGCGCATGGCTCAGTCCCGCAAATGCCATCAGCCCTACGGCCAAAAACAGTGCTTTGAACTTCATCTGCATTCTCCTTATCAAAGAAATTTCCAATTAAATGTCAGTTCGAAATCATCCAGATTACTTAGAGGAGGTAACCGTCTTGACCGACTTTCCGGAGCTGGTCTTATTGATCGGGTTCTCCGTATTCACGGGCATCTTGGTCACGGGGACCGAAGCAGGAAGTTCTACGCCTGCATTAAACGGAGCCGGGCCATCATCACCATCATAGGAATAGTTCCACGGATTGGCATGCCTGTTGACGACGTTGTAGTACTGTCCGGGAACAACACCCGTCAGACCGCCCGCCCAAGCATTGGTTCCGGTATTGTAGTAGAAGAATCCACCGCCGACGACCTGCGCAACGCGGTCGGACGACGTGATCGTTCCACCAATAAAACCGTCTTCAAGCAGGTTCAGCGTGCTGCGATCCAGGTTACGCGAATCGCGCCAGGAAACCGGTGCGGCCGCCTGCGTCGCGGGCGGGGTCGGAGCCGGAATCAGGACGACACCGTAGTCACCGGAGTTATCCACGTCACCAGCCAGAACCAAGGTACGTGCAGCACCGGTCCTGTTGATGTACTGATAACCACGGCCCGGGATCATCAAACCGCTACCAGTAGTCTCGAGACCACCAGTCCACGTACCCGTCGCATTGCGGTATCCAAAGACACCGTTATCCACGCGGGTGATACGGTCGGCCGAGGTTACGCCACCGGGGTTGGTCTGCGCGCCGATAATCGACGAGGGCTTGGTGGACTCGTTGCCGTACTCGGGAATGCCACCGGTCACCGTCCAGAACTTAAACGGAAGGCCGAAGCCCCAAGTCGTGACGACACCTGGTGTCCCAGAACCCGGCACGTTGATCTTGACGTAGCCAACATCGTTGGACGGATCAGACTGCTGGGCAAAAGCGGTAGCCGCAAAGACCAGGCATACGATCACAAGCAAGACTTTCTTCATCTTTTCCTCCTTAACTTCGAGGACTGCTTTGTGCAATCCCCATCTTTCACATATCACACTCATCAAGTCCGAGTTTTTAGTCCGAACTTAAACGAAACCTTGTACTTGGTTGCTTTGGTCCCCGCTACCTCAGAGGTTTAGCCTACTAAGTATAGTGGCAAAATCAAAGCAAATTGCGTTCTCCGCGGAAACGGAGGCATGCGAATTCTGCTTTACAGGGCTGGTGGGGTATTTAAACCAAGTCACTCCACCATTGTAACCCTTAAAATAACATGCAACTTAGCGCGAAACGCTGAACTGCACCTGCGTGAATTGCCGCAGACATTGGATATTAGTCAAAAGAGGGCCGGATGTCAAGAGATTTTCGACATCCTGCAAGAATTCTCAAGACTGTTGGTTAGAACGGCAGATCCTCATCCATCGGGGGGCCGCCATGGGTCGGCTCAGATGGTGAAGCACCTGATTCTCCGAAGCTTTCACCTGAACCGGGGCGCGGGGTCAGGTTACGAAAGGTGAAGCAGATGATCTCAAACGCCGTGCGTTTCTGACCCTCCTTGTCCTCCCAGTCTCTCATGGAGATCTTTCCCTCGAGGTAGATGAGGTTGCCCTTCTTCAGGCTTTCCGCAGCGCGCTCGGCAGACTGGCCCCAAACCACGATGTTATGCCACGTCGTTTCCTGATGCCATTGCCCGTCCTGACCCTTGCGGTTTTCGTCCGTTGCCAAAGAGAAGCGGGCGACAGCCGCTCCGCTGGGGGTATAGCGCATTTCCGGGTCTCTGCCCAGACGCCCAATCAAGGTCACGCGATTGACCACAAATGTACTCCGAATCTGTTTGAATAATATTGTGAAATTCTATGCACAGAAGTTATGGGACCGGACGAACGGCAGTGCACTCAGTGAACGGAGGCGACGGCGGGTGAAGAAGCACGCCGTCCGCGCACCAGTCCCCAGATGGCCGCCCCGACGAGAATCCCGGCAGCGTCCGCAAGCAGATCACCCGACTCTGCTGAACGGGTGGGAGTCTGAGTCTGGAGGATTTCAATGATCCCGCCTAATGCCAAGCATACCAGAGAAGCGAGTCCCACTGAGCGAGCTTTTCCCGCACCCGTTTCCAGTGTGCCTGCCCAGACAATCGTGCCCAGCATAAAAGCAATGCCGTGAAGGAGTTTGTCAGAGATTGGCGCGGTCAATAGGTTTACGTTGCGCAGGGGCGAGACGGCCAATCCGACGACGGCGGCAGACCAAATCGTGGCCGCAGCCTCCCAGAAGCGATGTTTGGCAGGCGAAGTGCTGCTCATTCGAGTTCGCTATGGAGGTCCTGCAAGACCTGTGGAATCGCCGCGATGACATCCGTTGGTAAGAGGGCTATCTCTCCAAGAAGTTCAGCGGCAATGTCCGCCGCGCGGCCATGCACGAACGCAGCTCCCCAAGCCGCCTGAGCAGGAGGAATCCCTTGTGCCAACAACGCGCCTATCATGCCTGTCAGAACATCTCCCGAGCCACCAGTAGCAAGGCCGGGATTGCCGGTTGGATTTACGAATGCAGTGCCGTCCAGCGCAACGGTGGTTGACGCAGACGACTTAACATGAATAACCGCATTGTGCTTCGCGGCCAAAGTACGGGCGATTTCTACACGCTCTTGTGAGCTGCTCGAACCTTGTCCCGAAAGTCGGGTAAGCTCTCCCGGATGCGGTGTGAGCACGGCACCTTTAGGAATTCGATTCAAGAGCTTGTGCTCAGCAATCAAGTTAAGCCCGTCCGCGTCAATCACAAGGGTCTTGTCCGTCGAGAGCAGCAATGAGAGCAACTCAGCCGTTTCCGGTGCGGTTCCCCACCCTGGGCCGATCGCCACCGCATCGGCCCAGTTCAGCAGAGGTTCAAGCGGCTCCCACGCGTTAGCAGACAAAGCTCCGTTCGTTGTTTGCGGCAACCCGACGACCATGGCTTCGGCCACAGCAGTAACCTCGGCGCGAATGCTCTCTGGAACTCCGACTTTCAGCAGACCAACTCCACTTCGCAAGGCGGCAAGCGAAGCCAAGCGTGCGGCACCACTCATCCCCTGAGAACCGGCCAGAATCAAGAGTTTACCGAAGTCCCCTTTGTGGCTCTCGGGCGGGCGTTGCACAAAGAGGGCCGCGACGTCTTCCGCTTCAGGTGTGAACCACTTCGCGGCCAGCATATCCTCCGCAGAGACGGGAAGCGAAATCGGGACAATTCTCACTTCGCCAGCCAACGTCTTCCCCGGCGGAAGATACAGGCCGGGCTTGCCGCACTGGAAAGTCAGTGTCCATGTTGCATGAATCGCCGGGTCACTCTGTTGTCCGGTGCTGGCGTCCACTCCACTGGGAATATCCACTGCCAAGACAGGCAATTCAGAGTCATTGATGGCCTCAATAACCTCGGCGAAGATTCCCTCTGGTGTGCGCAGGACTCCGGTTCCGAAGATAGCATCCACGACCACATCGTACCATTGAAAATCAATATCGAAGGCACTTTCAGGCTGAAGGATTGGCACTTCCAGTGTCCGGCAAATCTCATAATTTGTTCGGGCATCTCCCGTTAAGTTTTCGGGAGAGGTCAACAGCCAGGCTTCGACTTCCGCACCGCGCAGAAACAGGAGGCGAGCCAAAGCGAAACCGTCCCCACCGTTGTTGCCGGGTCCGCAGAACACGCCCACAGATAGATCCTCGGGAGGTGCAACTTCCTGAAACAGAAACTCGGCGAGGCGCGTAGCCGCGTTCTCCATCAGGACCATTCCGGGAATGCCAAACTCGGAAATTGCCCTGCGGTCGAGGGCACGCATTTCTTCAGATGTGAATAGGGGGAGCATGAGAGTTGGCCAGTAAACAGATGTTCCCTAATCTACAATTCTCGAATCGAATTCTCAAGTGAGATTTCGGGTAGACTCAGTCGCGCAAGAGGCGATCTGTTAGATTATGCGGGATTCTCGGGTAGAGGCTGGCAGGAGGCTTGAACCAGCGATGCCGAGTTCCTGCCACCCAGCGATAGAGGCGGTCGCGCAGGGTGCGCGGGACTAAGGAAACGAACGAGGCGACGAGAGGCCAAGGTCTACGGCAGCGGCGAAGCAGATAGAGGACTGCTGCCGATTCGGCAAGCAGGCGGCCGGAGTGCGGGTCCTGCACGATGATGCTGCGAGGCGCGAAGGCGATATGATGCTGCTGGGCAAAGCGCCGATACACCTGAGTCTGAATCGGTGCAAACCGTAAAGCTCCTTCGCGGTCGCGTTTCACCAAGAAGGAAACGGCCAGATGGCATAAGCCGCACTGGCCGTCATAGAAGGCGTTAACTTCTCGCGGCGGATCGGTCAAGGCATGGCCTGTTCAAGCTGTGGTGCGGCAGCGATACGACGCCGCCAGATTTGCCAAAGCACGGCGGCAACCAGCACAAAGACGATACTGGTCAGTACTCCACCCTCAATGCCCTTTGAACCACCCGTGAGAAGTTCAGTTCCCTGAATCAGAACGGTGTCGTGGTCCCAGATATCCACTCCGGTCACGGGCAGACCCAGCAGAGGACCCTGAAGATAGTTCCAGCCGAAGTGAATCCCGATCGGCCACCAAAGATTGCGACCCAAAAGGAATGCGATACCGAAAAGCACACTGGCCGCAAAGAGATTAGTCAATACCAAAATGGACTCGGTATCGAGAATGGTCCAATGCAGCAACACAAAGAGTGCCGACGACGTGACTACCGCTGCCGCAGGACCGAAATAGGACCGCACCATTTGCTGCACATAACCACGGATCAGCGTTTCCTGATAGACGGTGTTGCACAACAGCGAGACAGTTGTCCACAATAAGTTGCGAGGTGGGCTGGTCTCGGACGCGCAGGTGACGAATCCCCAAGCGGCCAAGCCGCCTAGTACCAGGGCAGCCATGCCTGCCCCGCTCAAAGATCCCAATCCGAAGGATCTGAGTGCTCCATCGTATCCCAGACCCAAATGGGCGAGTGGACGGCGGTCGGCGTAACGCGTCATGGCGACCGCAGCTAACGCCACGCAGAGCATCGCGAGAAACTCGATGCCTGTGCGAGTCGTGTCCTGCCGCAATGTGGAATACTCCGTATCAGGATACAGAATGAACGGGAGTACGAACGGCAGGTAGAGCGCGAGAAAGACCCCCACAAAGAGCATGAGCCTCCAACTCGCCGCCCAGACGCGGAGAGAGAGGCTCATGCCCGAAGTGTGTTCCCGCTTCTGCGACGGGGACTGCAAAACGGCTACTTCAGCAGAAGCAGTTTCGTGATGCGTTCCGCGGAAGGAGTCTTCAAGACGGCGAAGTACGTGCCCGAGGCAAGATTCGCACCGTCAAAGGCCACGCGATGTACGCCTGCGCTCAACATGCCGTCATGTAACACTGCCACTTCCTGACCCGCAAGGTTATGCACGACTACGCGCGCTTCGGTGCGCTGCGGCAAGGCGAAGTCGATCGTCGTGCTTGGATTGAACGGATTTGGGAAGGCTTCGATTGTGTATTCGGTCGGAAGCAGACCCGGCTCATCTTCGATGGCAGAGCAAACTCTGACCCACGGTCTCCAGATAACTGAGTCGCAATACTCGAAGTCGCAGACGCGGCACATTAGCGTGTTCTGATTCAGAGTAATGAAGCGATGGCTATAGGACGCGCTGTTCGTACCCACGTTGTTGCCGTTGTGCACCCACTGGTAGTTCAGCGTCTGGCCATCGGGATCTTCGGCGAGAACCGCAAACGGAATCGTCGTGTTGAAGCAGATGGTATCCAACTCAGAGGGATCAGGCGTTGCGCCCGTGATTTCCGGCGGATTGTTGACCTGACCGGGCTGACGCACTGTGGCGCGCAGCATGACATCGGCTTCGTTCAAGAGGCGGTTTTCGGCCCAGCCACCGGCATTTTCCCAAGAGCGGCGGGAGATGCCCTGCGCGGACGAAGTATCGATGCCAAACGTCACTGTCGAACCGGCGGTGGTATACCACGCCACGAAGAACTGACCTTCAGTGATGATGACTTCGCCGGTCGGAACAGCGGCACTTGCCCAGGCGTTCGGGCTGGCACCGGTGACAGTTGTTGACCAGAGGATCGCGCCCGGACCGCCGTTCGCGCCGCTGTCGTCCAAAATCTGGAATTGGAAGGTGCCGGCCGTTTCACCGACAAACCCGCGGACGCTGATGACTTCGCACGGATAGACCGGCGGAACGAAGCCCATACCCATACCGCCTTCGCCGCCTGCCCAACTCCATGTGCGCTCGGCGGTCCCGTCGTCGTAAATCAACTCGCCGGGCAGTGTGACAGAATGGATTTCCGTGCGCAGTGTGTTATTGCCCGCGAACATATCGCCGGTTAGCGTAACTGTACCGACCAGGCGGTAGACACCGTCTGAAGCTGGAATCCACAGATTCGGGAAAGACGCTTCCTGAGTCTGCGCGGGTTGAATGGTGCCGCCCGTATAGTCGCCCTGCGTTATCAACGTGTTGTTGATTTGACGAACCGCGTAATTGGCGGTGTATGACGCTTCAACCTGATTTCCGGCATTGCGCATGCGCATCCACGCATCCAAGGTGTCGCCCGTCAAGATGAAGATACCCTGCGAATTGGGGTTCTGCACACCGGCCATGCCCATATCGTGCACCTGGAAGGTAACGGTCTGGGGATAGTAGAACTTGATGGCCGCGTTGTTCGGCGGATAGTCCGCAGGCAAACCCGTGTTGGAGTAGAAGTTGGAAATACCGATTTGTCCGGTCAGATTCTCAATACCGATTGAGATGTTGTTATTGGACACATCGTTCAGCGTGCTGGTTCCATACTGGAAGGTAATCGAGGAATCCACGCCGGAGAGAATCAACTGGAAGTTATGATTGCCGAGGTTTCCGCCCTGCGCCCACGCCGTAACGTTCACCCATGAGACGATCAAGGTGTCCGTGTTATTGCTCCACCAGTAGCATGCGCTCGGGTCTGCCGGGCCGAAGAACCAGTCAGCGGCGTATGGCGCAATGATGTCATTGGGAGCCGTGGCATTGGGGATCTGCGGAATCGGCTGCGCAAGCTGACCGGCCGTGGAGAACTTAATCCAGCCGTTTGAGCCGATCGAGAAGGACGATACGTCATACCAGTAGTAATGGAACGTCCAACCGATTTGGAAGGGTCCGACAAAGTTGTCATCGGCCAACCCCGAGACAGGGTTTCCGATCTGCGTAATGTTGATCCAATTGTAGACGGGACCGCCCGGCTCGTTGGAATCCTTGGCAATGTAGCCATACGCATCAGGCCCCCATTGCTCATCAAGTGATCTTACTTCACGATCACTGTTTGACACCCAAGGTTCTGAACTGCTCTTGGCCAGCGCGACGGACAGGCCGGCGACTAACAAAGCAAACAAAAACCAATTTTTCATCATAATGCTCCTTTCAAGGCTGCGGGACTGCCGGGACCACCGGAGTCGACTACGAAAAGTTTAGAAAAAAGTTACTCTATAATCTGTTGTGACGATTCGGGGAAAATCATGACGACCGCTGCGGCCGTTGTTCGAGTGTGAGTCAGCGAGACAGAGATGCGCAACGGGTAACCGGCGTAGGGTCCGGAGATGCGCACGCGCGGACCTTTGCCGGGAACGGTTAACACCTCGATATCCTTGAACGCTATGAACTCGCCGATGCCTGTACCAAGCGCTTTGGCAACCGCTTCTTTGGTCGCCCAGCGAGCAGCAAGGCATTCTTCTGGTTTCGCACGCTTCAAACACTCGGCGCGCTCTTGCTCGGTGAAAATACGTTCGAGAAACACCTCGTCATTCAGATGAGCGGCAATTCGCTCCACTTCCACAAGGTCAATGCCTAACGAAGGCAGGATTGGGGCAGGTGGAGTTTTGTCGGACATCAATAGTCGAACAAGGAGGTCTGGTCTTCGTCGATCTCCATCAGGTTCAAGACCTGCAGGAGCTGACTGATGTCGTCAATAACGTAGTCGGCACCGCTTTCGACCGTATTCTTGGTATCTCCGTAGCGGGCGAAAACAGTTATGATGCCAAGCTGTTTGGCGCCGACCATGTCGCGCTCCGGCCAATCGCCGACCATGATCACTTCTCTCGGCAACAAACCCATCAGGGCCAAAGCACGCTCAAACGGAACGGGCGACGGTTTGCGATGGCCCGTATCGTCGAACGTGACAACCGGATCAAACATGTGATGCAAATCGAGCTGCGCGAGCCTTAGCCAAGCGCCCAGTCGCGGAGCGTCGGAGATTACCGCCAGCTGCAACCCGCGCTGCAAGAGCGCAGCAAGAGTCGAGCGGACGTGGGGATACGTGACGAGGTAGTTATTGCGCGCCCGTCGATACGACACAATTCCGGCGGCCAGCCACTTGTAGTCCACCATGTGGTACTGCTCTTCCAGAAAGATGTTGAAAATCTCCTGGTGCTCAATTCCCACGCGGTCGTAGATTTCATAGATCTTGGTCACCGCCTCGTCGTGCGGCATGGGCAGGCCACAGTCGATCATGGCCGTGACTCCGGCGTCTATCGAGGCACGCTTCATCCGCATGAAGTCGAGCAGGGTATTATCGAGGTCGAACAGAATCCCGCGAATCATGTGGGCATGAGAATTTAAGGTAGGCGCAAGTTTCAATCTATTGACATTCTTGCGAATATGCAAGCAACCCATGCAAATTCAGACATGTCACCCTTATTGCACTAACGCGCTTGGCAGGGCGGGCAGATGATGGCTAAGTTATTGTATTTATAGGAAAGGCGCGTTGACAATGCGGACCCGACTTCGTATATTGCAACGGACGATGCAAATTGTCTGTCTGTTGGTTGCGGTGCCGTTTGCGGGGGCCAACGAATCACTGCCAGTCGCACCGGAGCCAATCGGATTCGTGAGTGACTACGGGCGTGTCGTCGCACCTGCCTACGAACGGCGTTTAGCAGAAATCGGGAGCGAGCTTGAGCGCAAGACAGGCGTGCGGATCCGAGTTGTGACGCTGCCGGGCCTGGGCGGTGCCGATATTGAAGCGTTTTCGAAGTATCTGCTGCAGTCGTGGATGGACTCCGCACATGCCGCACGCACCATCCTGATTGTGGATGCCGTTGCAGACAAGAAGATGCGGGTGACATTGGGGGAGGGTTTGGGTGACGTGATAACCCCAGACCTCTCCGCGACTGTGCAGCGGCAGGTTATGTTGCCCTTGCTCCTGCGGGGTCATCGTGGTGAGGCCTATACGCTTGCGGTTACGGAGCTGTCGGTTGCCATCGGAATGTCCGAGCGGGTGGCCTTATACTCCGTACCGGGCTACCTGAAGCTTCAGCCTGCGGCCTATCACCCGAATGGCGAGGAAGCTGAGAGTTTTCCAGAAATTTTGTATTTTGTCCCGTTGCTGATCTTCATGGTCGCAATGGCGAGGCTGGAGAGCAAAATGGCGCGGGCTACACGAGTTTTCGGCGGCATTCCCCGACTTAACCAGCTACGGCGGCGGCAGGGGCTGCAGGGGAGTTCAGATTAGATTGACATTATGAGGGCTGCAGATGCGTTTGTTGCGGGTCGCCGCATCCATTTTTGTCTTGGCATTGCTGGCCGGCTTCGCGCTGGCCTTCTCTGTTTATCAGTGCTACTCTGACCTCGCAGAGTTGAATCGCTTATCCAAGTCCCGATTTGCCGACTGGGAAGCCACCTTGGCTCCACGCCGTGCCATGCTCGCAGAACTCGCTGAAATGGCGCGCGTCTATGAGCCTGCCGCCGATGAGATTGCAGCCCGCGCGAACGATGCACTGGCCGAAAGTTCTTCCGGCTCAAACGTGGAAGCACGCATTCGCATGCACTTGTTGTATGGTAAGGCGATGCGCGACCTTCGATCAACAGCGGCGAGGTTTCCGCAGTTGATGCGGTCAGACATTTACAGGGAATGGATTAGCGAGCGGGAAAAGGATCAGATTCGAGAAGAGGCTGCCAGGCTGGCGTATAACGGGGCTGCGCGGGACTACAATACTGTGCTCAACACGTTTACCGGCAAGCTGATTTCATTGATTTACACTGTGCCTCCCAAGCCGGAGATTCCCCCAGGAGACTGACGGGCCGAGGCATCTCACGTTCCTGTTCCCACTGGAACTGTGAGGTTTGTTTCTGGAGAAAGAAAATAGAACCGCACCTTGTGAGAGGCGCGGTTTTTTTGTTACTTAAGGGTTCCTGTAGCGGTCGCGCACGATTTGCGCGGATGCACCATCAGGGAGCTGGAGGTGGAGGAGCCGGAGGAGCTTCCTCGGGGCGCACGGGAGCTTCTAAATCAATAATTTTCGTTGAGATAGTGGAAATCTGCCCATTACACGGGTTTTCGACCATCAGGCGATACCAGTCTTCTTCATCCGGGGCAGTTTCCACAAAAACAAGCCAATGCGGGCGGCGTTCATCGTATCTCATTGTATTCCTCATCAAATTTGCTCCCCTCTTATACTCCCGATTGGCAAGTAAAGTGCCACGTTTATAAAATCAATTAAAACAAAGTGATACCTGAAGATAAGCTGGAAGAGGTGCGGCTTGCCAACGATATTGTTGGAGTCGTGCAAGAATACGTGGCACTCAAGCGACGGGGTCAGAACTTTTTCGGTCTTTGCCCGTTTCATGAGGAAAACACACCCAGCTTTTCAGTTCACCCGGGTCGGCAGATGTTCCGTTGTTTCGGTTGCGGTCGGGGAGGCAACGTTTTTGGCTTCGTGATGGAACTTGAGAGGATGTCGTTCATCGAGGCTGTGAAGATGCTGGCCGAGCGTGCCCACATAGAGCTTCCGGCATTTTCAAGGAGAGAGGGCGACGGCCCGACGGAAAGTGAACAGATTGTTGAAGCCAATCAGTTGGCGCGCGACTTCTTTCACACACAACTTCTTAATCAGACGAATGACGGCGCGAAGCATGCGATGCAGTATCTGATTGAGCGCGGCTTTACGGACGAGATTATTCGTGCTTATATGATTGGATATGCGCCCGAAGGCTGGGACGGGCTGGCGAAACGAGCGCAGGGGAGCGCAATCGCGCAGGATGTTTTCATCAAGGCAGGTCTGCTGAAGGTAGGGCAGCAGGCAGGCAGGCCATACGATGCGTTTCGGGATCGTGTGATGTTTCCGATCCGCAATCTGGCGGGTAGAGTGATTGCCTTCGGGGGCCGCAGGCTGAGCGAACCGGAACCCGGAGAGCCTTCTGCGAAGTATATTAACTCCCCGGAGACCGCCGCCTACAGCAAGGGACGCGAGCTGTTCGGTCTGTGGGAAGCACGCAATGAGATTCGCCGTCAGGAGCGCGTGATCCTTGTGGAAGGATATACCGACGCAATTTCGCTGGCTGCCGCGGGAATCCGCTGCGTTTGCGCAAGTTTGGGGACGGCCCTGACCGAACAACAGGCACGCCTGCTGCTGCGGTTCGCACGAAATGTGTTTATTCTCTATGATGGAGACGACGCGGGATTGAGTGCGGCGCGCCGCGCATCGGATGTGCTGTTGTCCTGCGGAGCCGAGCCGCGAATTGTTGTCATTCCGGGGGGGGAAGATCCGGATTCCTTTGTGCGAGCGCACGGGACAGAGGCCGTCTGGTCGTTGGTGAATGACTCCAAGCCCGTCGTCGAGTTTCATGTCGAACGCGGCAAAGCAAGCGGTGCGACGCAAGCTCAGTTGGCGCGCGAGTTATTGGCCACAGCCGCACAAATCCCCTCCGTCCTCGAACGCGAGGCGTTTGTGCAGCAGATTGCGATGCACACAGGGTTGTCCGCAGACACGCTGCTGTCCGAACTTGCTCAGCAGAGAAAACCAATACAACGCCAGAGTGCAGTCCGACAGGCGCAAACTTGGCCGCCCAAGGGGATCGAAACGCTGATCTCGAGTTCGCTGATTCGCTCCCCTGAAATCCGGGACAGAGTGTTTCAGGAGTGGTCGCCGGAACATACGCGAGACGAACGGCTGAAGAAGATTCTGATACATCTCTTTGACGCGCACATGGGGCATCGCTATCCCGACATCACTCATCTGCTGAGCGTGTTTCCGGAGTCTCCGGAACGCGACTTCATTGCAACGTGCGAGGCGGATGATGAACTCGAAGACGACAAGCGAATCGAGATCGATCTCAAGACCGCACTGGACTGTTTGAAAGCGCTGCAGGTGGAGACTGTGCGGAATCAAATCAACGACGTCAAGCAACGGATTCGGACAGAACCGGAGAACCCCGAGCTGACGAGACTTCTAATGGAACTCATCGCCCGCGAGAAAGAGCTGCGCGGCGCAAGCAACATCACCTAACTTCTCCATGAGCAACTATCACGGAACCACAATACTTGCCGTGCGGCGCAACGGGCAATTCGCGATCGGCGGCGACGGACAACTAACTCTTGACGACACAATTATCAAGAGCAAAGGTCGCAAAGTCCGGAAGATTTTCGAGGATCAGGTGCTGGTAGGTTATGCCGGCGGCGCCGCCGACGCGCTGGCGTTGCTCGACATTTTTGAGGGCAAGCTCAAGCAGCATAACGGAAATCTGACAATGAGCGCGCTCGATATGGCCAAAGAGTGGCGCATGGATCGGAATCTCCGACGGCTTGAAGCGGACATGGTCGTGATGGACAAGAACAAGATGTATCTCGTAAGCGGCCTCGGGGAAGTCATAGAACCGGACGATGATATCATTGCGCTGGGATCCGGCGGTTCGTTCGCTTTGTCCGCTGCCCGTGCGCTGTTTCAGCATACGGAGATGGGCGCGACAGAGATTGTCAGAGCCGCGCTGTTGATCGCCGCAGAAATCTGTATCTTCACGAACTCGAACATCACGGTCGAGGAACTAAAGTAGGCCGTCGAGTCAGTCATCACTTTCGTCCCCGCTCTCCTGATACGGAGAAAGGGGAATACACCCATCATGACACCACATACTCCCCCACTGCAAGTTCCCCAACTTTCGCCGCGAGAAATCGTAAAAGAGTTGGATCATTACATTATCGGACAGGACGCAGCCAAGAAGGCTGTGGCGATTGCGTTGCGCAATCGCTGGCGGCGACAGCAGGTGGAGGGCGAGCTTCGAGACGAAATCTATCCGAACAACATCATCCTCATCGGCCCGACTGGCGTCGGGAAGACGGAACTCGCGCGCAGGCTGGCAAATTTGGCGGGAGCGCCGTTCATCAAAGTTGAAGCCTCGAAGTATACGGAAGTCGGCTATGTCGGCCGGGATGTGGAGTCTATGGTCCGCGACTTGACGGATTTGGCAGTCGCCAAAGTTCGCGCGGAGTATATGGACGCAGCACACGGCAAGCTCGATGCTCTGATTGAGGAACGGTTGCTGGATCTGCTGCAACCTCCGTCGATTCCGGATTCCGAAGAGAGCGATTCGGCGATTAAAGCGGAACAACAGCAAAAGCGGGATGTTTGGCAAAAAAGGCGAACCGAGTTGCGTGATGAGCTGCGCACCGGAAAGCTTGACGAAGAGTCGGTCGAAATTGAAATCAGCGAATCGTCCATGCCGTTGATGCAAATCTTCTCTGCTCAAGGGATTGAGGAAATGGGTTTCAACCTGCCTGAGGCGATGGGCGAAGGCGGGACACGCCGCAAGCTGGTTGAGGCATCGATTCCTGAAGCCCGCGAACTGTTGTTCGAAGAAGAGTTTGACCGAGAGATCGACATGGACCGCATCGTGCGCGAAGCAATTCGCCGCACCGAGGCATTGGGCATCGTGTTCTTCGATGAGATTGACAAGATCGTTGCTTCGTCCGATGGCGAGAACAGCGGTCCCGACGTTTCGCGTTCCGGAGTGCAGCGCGATATTCTACCTGTCGTGGAAGGGACAACCGTGACGACCAAGTATGGTTCTGTGAAGACGGATCATATTCTGTTCATTGCTGCGGGCGCGTTCTCGAATGCGAAGCCTTCCGACTTGATCCCGGAGTTACAGGGGCGATTTCCGATTCGAGTGGAGATGGACAGGCTTGGCGAAGAAGAGTATTATCGAATTTTGACCGAGCCGCGCAACGCTCTTATCAAACAGTATCAGGCGCTGTTGGCCACCGAAGGCGTGAAACTGGAGTTTACGCGAGACGCCCTGCGGGAGCTTGCCCGCACCGCAAGCGACGTAAACGAGCGGACGGAGGACATCGGGGCCAGACGGCTGCACACGATCTTGACGACGTTGCTCGAGGATATCTTGTTTGACGCTGCGGAGCTGGAGAAGAAAGACGTGCGAATCACGAAAGGGTTTGTGCAGTCGCGACTGAAGGATATTGTTGAAGACGAAGACCTGTCGAGATTCATTCTCTAAGACTGATTGCCACCGACAAGAGGCATGATTCTCGCCATTAGAGAAGACTGAGTTAGCAAAAAGCTTGTTTGGGAACAACTTACGAGTTGTGGCCCATGCGCAAGCTTTGCGCTCTTCGCAAAAATTGCAAGTTAGGATATTATCATACATTGAGTGAGGTCCCAAGATGAAGACAACGCGCCTGGCACGCCAAGGATTGTGGGTGCTCTGTTTGTGCTTCGTTGCGTCTGCCTACGCGGGTTCTGATGCAGAGGTGGCAAGAAAAACGGTGTTGAATGCATCACTTTCACGCACCGTCATGAGCTATGAATTTGATCAGCAGGAAGTAGTATTGCAGGCAGGTCTTGCTCGAGAATTGGGCGACCTGAGCGGCTGCGGCTCACTGCTGGCTATTGCGGGGACGGGAGCGCCTGTTGCCCACGTGTTGAATGTAGAACTGGGCGAGCAGGTATTCTCTGCCATGAGTCTTGCTCAGGTTCCTTGGCATGAACAAGAGCTTGTGCATGTCGGAGAACCGGCAATCGTGCACGGCGTTCGGATCGTGGGCGTTCATGCTTCGCCGCTGGTCATGACGAACTCCGGGCTTCGCGCCGTTCGGAGAGTTGAATTTGAGATCATAACGTCCGGAGGAGCAAGCGTCAATGAGATATGGACTCCACGGCCATTGCACTGGGCGTTTATGCCGATGCTCAGGCAGATGGTTGACAATCTCGATGATCTCAATCCGCTGATTTCGCTTGACGCACCTGCGCGCATGCTCGTGATGGGATCAACCAAGCTGCTTACGCAAGACCTCGCAGGACAAGCGAGATACGAAGAGTGGCTTGATCTGAAGCGCCGCAAGGGTTACAGCGTGCAAATCGTCACGCTGGCGCAGATTCAGCAGGCGTTCGGCGACTCGACTAAGATTGGGATTCGCAACTTCGTTGCTTCAACCTATAACGATCCCTCTTTGCCGCCGCTGGTCTATGCGACGATCATCGGGGATTACAATACGAGCAATACCTCGTTTCCCACAGACTTGATCGTCAACCCTGAGCACGCTAACGAGACGTCGGTGGGTGACAACTACTTTTTTGCCGTTGACGGAACGGATTACATCAGCGACGTGTTTCACGGCCGCATTTCCGGACAATCAGTGGCGGAGTACCTGGCCTACTTCCGCAAGGTCGTCGTCTATGAAACAACTCCGGTCACGGACAACCCTCAATGGTTTCGCAGTCTGACCGCCGTTGCCGGCAACTACGCGGACGGTTCAGGCACGTTCCCGGTGACTCCGGTGTGGAACATGAATTGGGCGCGAGAGTATGTCATGAATAACGGCTGCATCACCGATGCGGACACATTTTATTACCACGACAATACCGAGAGCGCCCCAGAGTGGACGGAAGAGATTGTTCAAGACATCAATCAGGGCGTTTGTGCGGTTTGGTATCGTGGGTGGGCAGGTTCTCAGGCGTGGCAGTATCCTGTTCTGAGAATTCAGGATATTCAGAATCTGAACGTAGGCGGACGGTTTCCGGCAGTCTGGGCGATTGTCTGCGGAAGCGGCAATTTCGCCTTCCCGGGCGGACCTTGCCTTGGCGAGAAGTTTACAACCGGACTCGGCACACCGAATGCGCCGAATGGAGCTATCGTGTTCTACGGTGCAAGCGATTTGCACACGAACACGAAGCATAACAATGCCATGCTCGCGGCAATGGCGCAGGGGCTAATTGTGGATGGACTTCGTGCATCGGGTCCGTTGGCGTTGGCCGGCAAGCTGGAAGTCTATCGGCAGTATCCGTTGGAGCGGGCGCCGGGCGACCAAGTGCACTTCTACGGATTCCACGTGTTCAACATTCTTGGGGATCCCGAGACGCCACTCTATTTCTGCGAGCCGGGCGACTTCAATGTTAATTATCCCCCGACACTTTCGCAGGGAGAAACATTCTTCAGGGTAACCGTCACGAATTCGTCCAGCGGACAGCCCGTCCCCAATGCGGTGGTTGCAGCGCGTCCTTCCGGGACCCAGTTGTCGTCATGGACAAGCCTTACGGATGCGCAGGGACAGGCAAATGTGCCTGTGAGTCTGATCGGCGCTTCAAACATGCAGCTCACCGTCTGGCGTCCCGAGTTTGTGATGTATCGTAATGAGCTTTCTGTTGCACAGCTTCCGCGTGATCCGTTCATCGGGGAGTCTGAGTTTGATGCGGGAGAAGACGACGTACCGAATCCGGGAGAGACGTTCCAGCTTCGATTCAACGTCCTGAATCACGGGACTGAAGCAGCAACATGGTCACTCTCAACAACGGCAGAGAATGACTGGTGCACCGTTGTTAGCGGATCGGCGACTACACCACAGATTGCCCCAGGCTCTGCGGCGCTTAGCTCGCCAATCACCGTCCAAGTCGCAGACAACATGTGGAACGGAGCACAGCCTGCGCTCAACGTCACGTTTGACGACGGACAGATGACCATAACCAGGCAGTTCCGCTTTGAGGTTCATGCCCCCGATCCACACATTCTCGCATTGATAGTGCAAGATGGAGACGGCGTGCTGTCGCCAGGTGAGTCTGCAAACATAGCCGTGCGCATCAAGAATTTGAGCCAGACCAACGCCGCGTCGCTATCTGCCACGGTCCATAGCTTTGACAACGCGATCAACTTTTCGGACAACAACCTGGATTGGACAAACGTCAACTTCGGTGAAGAGACGGTAAGTACGACAACGTTGACCGCCTCTATTCCCGGCAACGTGACGCAGGGAAGACAGATTGCACTGAGATTCGTGTTCTCGTGGAATGGAGTACCCTATACGTTTAAGCAGGCCATTTTGACCGCCGGTTCTATTACGCCGAACGTTCCGACGGGACCGGACGCCTACGGGTATTATGCTTATGAAGACACCGATGTCGGATATTCTGCAACACCGACATATTCCTGGACCGAGCTTGATCCGGACTTCGGAGGAATTGGAGGTACCGCTTTCGTCGTACGAGATGACACCCATGAAGGCCTGCCCCTGCCTGCACCGTTCACGTTCTACGGTGAGACATACGACTCCATTTTTGTGTGTTCAAACGGGTGGTTGTCGTTCGGCACTGCGACTCTTCCCGAGTTTCGCAACTGGGAAATCCCTTCTCCAATTGGACCGCCAGCCATGGTGTGTCCATTCTGGGACGACTTGATTTCATATCTTGATACGCTCGAGCCGAATGATAATCTCGAGCACAGGATTTACACACGTCACGACGGTAATCGGTTTATTGTTCAATGGAGAACCTTGAATCGCGCCGGGCTGAATCAGAGCATCCCAAATGCCGATTCGTGCATCTTCCAAGCTGTGCTTGAGTATCCTGCGGGAAGCGGCGACGGTTCTATTCTCTTTCTCTACAATCAGATTGCAAACACCGACAGCCGCAACAACTTCGGAACGGTTGGCATTCAGGACGAAATGCATCTGCGCGGCATTGGCCTAACGTTTGCAAACAGCTACCTGCCGTCTGTTTCGCCGTTGGCCGCAGGACGAGCGATTCGATTTACGACGACACCGCCGGATTCATACCTTGATGTAGAAACTCCGACAGTCGGTGTGCCTTCAGCTTTTGCCTTCCATTCGGCGTATCCCAATCCGTTTAACCCCTCCACTGAATTGCGATTCGATCTCCCGCAAGGAGGTGTGACGGTGTTGAAGATCTACGATACTTTGGGACGTGAGGTGGCAACGCTGATTGATGGCAGACTGGCAGCCGGGACGCATGTCGCCCATTTTGACGCGTCAACCTTAGGCTCCGGCGTCTTCTTCGCGCGGTTGATTTCCGGAACGAATACCGCCGTACAGAAGATCGTCCTGCTGAAGTAGCCCTGTACACGTTCCGTTGCTCAGTGCACGAGCAGTAGAGTTCAGTACCGAAGAAGCGGGCCGTCCTGATGGACGGCCCGCTTCTCATTGTGCGAATAAATATCTTTAGGAAGGTTGACTGATTGATTCACTGCCAGATCTGCTGCGTAACTCCGCGATATGAAGTGTCTGTGTCGGGAAGGCAAACTCGACACCTATCCTCTCAAGCTCACGCTTGATGTTCATTAAGAGCCTGTGCTGTGTTTCAAGAAACAACTGAAAGTCTGTGTCAACTGTGAAGCACTGGACAAGTATGTTCAAACTTGACGTGTCAAACTTGAAGAAATAGACGTGATGGGGATCCGTATGCAGACCTTCGTCCTCGATGATTAGTTTTCGAATACATGCAATTGCCTCTTCGAGTTTTGCAGCCGGAGTGCCATAGGTAACCGCAATTTCCATGCGGATGCGGCGCTTTTCGCGCCGACTGAAATTCTCGATCGGCTTCGTTGTCAGATCAGAATTGGGTACTGTGATCAGGCTACGCTCAAACGTGCGGATGCGCGTGACACGGAGAGTCACTTCTTCAACGATTCCTTCGATTGAGCCGACTTTTACGTAATCTCCCACAGCAAACGGCTTGTCCACAAAAATGACAATGCTTCCGAACACATTCGACAAAGTGTCTTTAGCCGCGAGGGCCAGCGCGGCGCCGCCCAGTCCAATACCCGCAAGCAGCGAGGTCACTGAGTAGCCGATATTTTGAAGAGCAATGAGCGTCGCGACTATCCACATGACGACGACGATCGACTTGCGTCCCAACGGGATGATTCCTGCGACTTGCGGATTGACCAGTTTGGCGCGCTCTTCAGCCGACTTCATGAATCCGCTGATCAGACGCACAATCAGCCAGAATCCGATAAAGATCGTCGCTGACTTCATGAAAGAGTAGAAGAACCTGTCGATGTCAACAGGTTCGGACGGAAGCGGAAGAACTGTTAGCGCGACCCAAAGTCCAAGAAAGAAGCACATCCAGGCAACCGGACGGCGGACGGCTGCGAGAATGATATCATCGGCGTCCCCCTCTGTCCTCTCGGCGATCTTGGCTAATCGACGGATTACGAACATGGCAATTTTCATCAAAATCCAACCACCTGCCATGGCAGCGCCCGCCAAGACCCACTCTTCTAAAGTGATGTACTTGAACTGTTCAAGCAGGGAATCTTCCCTCATCTATCTCTCCTTGCCTCTATAAACTCTCAAGAATTCTCCGGCAGCGTGCTTCCCAGGTATAGTCGCGAGCAACTTTCTGGAAAGCTCTGTCCGGCATGTCGGTCTCATCACATCGTGCAAGCCCTTCTCGCAACGCCTGTTCCATTTCCTCGATGCTATCCGGTTCAAAAAGGATTGCGTCCTTTCGATTCTCAAGAACTTCCAGCACCGTGGGAAAGGCGGGTCCGACAATCACCCGCCGCGCGGCCATGTATTCAAACAATTTCATAGGTGAGCAGACCGATATCGTCGGAACATTCCATGTCCACATCATCAGAAGTATGTCTGAAGCGGCCAGCCACCGCGGCACATCCTGATGCGCAATGCGCCCGACCAAATGCGTATTCGAAAGCTGCAAACGATTAATCTCGCTTCGCCAATAACTAATTTCTTGCTCGTCACCCCCGACGATGTAATACTCAGCATCGGGCACCCGCTGTGCAGCATCGAGAATCAAGTTGATTCCCCTATCCCGCTTGAGTGCACCCGTATAAACGACTACGCGCTTGTCTGGATTTATGCCCAGCACCGTTCTGGCGGATTGCTTACTTTGCGGGGCTCCGAAAAGTTCCAAATCAACTCCGTCGTGCGCGGCTATCAATTTGCCGCGTGGCACGCCATAGCCTTCCCAGACCCGCGCAAGAGCTTCGGAAATTGCGACAACTTTGACCAGTTCAGGTCTCTTCGATGTGCGCACGATCAGGTGCTGAAGGAGTTTACCGAGAAACTTGGAGCGTTTGTGCACGTGCTCCTCGTGCGCTTCCCAGATAAACGGCACGTTTGCGCGCGGCAGAAATGCGACCGACCACGGATTGCGGCTATAAATCAAGTCCTGCGGGTGCTTGCGAATCGCATCGAGGGTTCCCGAAACACTTCCCAGGACCTCAAGACGACCCATGATCTTCTTACGCGGAACGAAGACAATCCTGAAACCGAGTTGCTCTCCGAAGAGATTCCGCGCCTGCGTGAGAGCGGCTTCGTCAGTATCAAACTCGTTCCGACGTGGAATGAAGAGTGTTACTTCGTGACCGAGGGCAGCAAAAGCGCGGCACATCTGCACGACTTGAACGACGTTGGCCTCCACTGAAGGGAAGGCGCGGCTATGTACGTAACCGATTCGCAAGGGTAATCTTTGTGTTAGCTCGAATGGCAGAAGGTACACATTTCGTCCACGATACGCAACTTCCTAAATGCAGAGCGGGACGCTCAGCGTCCCGCTCTGAAGCCACATATGGCCACCGCTACTTCAGCAGAATCATCTTCGCTGAGCGAGTGAAATTCCCGCTTTCCAGTCGGTAGAAATACATACCTGACGGGAGACCGGACGCGTCAAACTGCACCGAGTGTGCACCAGCCTGCTGCATTCCATCCACTAATCGTGCGACCTCCTGGCCTGCCACGTTGTAGACGGACAAGCGAGTCTGGTTCGTCTGCTTCAGGCTGTATTCAATCGTCGTAGACGGGTTAAAGGGATTGGGGTAATTCTGGCTTAGCGAGTATTCAAGCGGCAACAGCTCGTTGCGGGGATCGTCGCCAATCGCAGTCGCCACGTCCAAAGTCACCGGCAATTCGATTTCCAACTCGAGGACGGCATTGGACACGAAGAGCGAAACCGTATGCACTGCGGTGCGGAAATTCGTCAGGTTTGCCGTGAGCGTCACTTCCCGTGCCTGTCCGCCGGAGACCGTCGCCTGCGCCGGCGTTATCGTTGCCCAATCTTGGACAAACTTCATCTGGTAGACGCCGAGCTTGTCGCCCGTCGAATGCTGCAGAACGCCGCCGAACGATACCATCAGATCATCATAATCCGCCGTGACCGTGCAGCCACCCGCTGTGTAATCAGAGCTTTCAAGCACGGCCACCGTCTGACGATCGTAGGTGGTTGGATGCATGCGGGTGACACGCGTTTGATTGGTCCCGCCGTCGCGGCTGAATATGTAGAGCTTATAGCCATCCGGATCCTGCGGCCACCAGGCAAGTCCTGTTATGGCCAGTTCACCCGGTCCGTCATTCACGACTTGTGCAAATATATTGCCGTCGCGGTCAATAGAGTAGATGTTCTGCGTAAAGTCGCCTATCCAGAATCTATCCAACGCGGGGTCGTAAGCAATAGCACGGGTCGGATTCAGGGGGCTGGGGATTTGAACAACCACGTTGCCATTCAAATCAATGCCGGTTATTGTGCCTGAGCCGTCCTGAGAGCCATAGAGGTAGGAGCCGTCGAAGGCGAGGTCATACCACCCGAATGGTGACGTGGAAGGCTGCGGAATCGCGGGCTCAATGTGATTCCCTTGACGGTCAAAACGGTATATCCAATTTGTGCCGGTCGGGCCCGAACCTCCGGAAACAAACCAGAGGTCATTCACGAATTCACAGCCAAGCATTTGGAAGTCACCTGTCAATTCCGAGATATTGATGTACTGAACAGGACTCCAGTCATTGACGATTTCGCCATTGATCGTATGAGACATGCGAATTTGATAATCGAGAGGGCCGTTGCCGTCATTAATGACGTTGAACGACGCAGAACTCTGCTGCGGGTAGGCAATCGTCAGCGCCTGCGCCGACAACTCCATTTCGGGATGAAGCATGCTGAAGTTGACAGTCACGGTGCTATCCAAATCAACCAGCACTCCGCTCACTGTGGACTCGTTGAAGCCAGGCTTGTGGGCACGCACTGTATATTCGCCAATCAGCACGTTTTCAATCACGTATTGGCCGCTCGCGTCGGTCATGTCATTGTAGTTAAACCCGTCAATCGTGACACGGACGTCCTGCATCGGTTGACTGGTTTCCGCGTCCGTCACTGTTCCCACAACCGTACCAAACAACGCGCGGGCATCGGTCGTGATTAAAATGGCACGTCCGGCCTGAATTGTTGCACAGCCGGGCGAGTAGGTACTGCGATAGGCCAACTGCAAGCCAATCAGTTGCGATTCGTCATGAATACCGACCGAAGATCCTGAAATCTCAGTGCCGAACGCTCCACTGGTGTTCATCGTCACGGTATTATACTGGATTAGAATCCGCCCGTTGCCGTCCAATGTCGGAGTCAGTGTTTGCCCGTACAAGATGACCTGGAAGTTATGATTCGTGCTCCAGCCACTGCCGGAAGACGCCTTCCACTGAACAATCACTCGGTCGTTGGCCTGATCATGATAATACCAGACTCCCTGGCCGGCTCCGTTCGTCTTCAAGTCATCCCAATAAGGAGCAATCATCGCGCGCGGCGCCGATTGAGCCGGGATGGGATAGTTGCGGAAGTGGTCAATCCATGCCTGATTTCCAAATGCCACCCAACCGCTCGCCGTAATTGTCAAGGTATCATACTGCACGCCGTAGAACTGGAACGGGAAAGGCAATTGACGGGCTGCTGCATAGATCGCTGAAATCTGCGTCTTTTCACCCGGATCATTGAGATTCAAATTCGTTCCCAAACCTGTGCTGATATCAACCCAGTTGTAATCAGGATGAAGTTCGTAGGCTATGTCGACATTGTCATAGGCATAATATCCGTAGGCATCAGGTCCGCAGGGGTCCGTTCCTGCAGCTGAACCAACTGCCGCGTTGAAAAAGACCGTATCAGCGAAACCACCATTCCCAGTGACAATCAACGTCATCGGCGCTTGATGACCCGGGAAAGTCAGGGTATTCGCACTTAAGGTGAATCGATTTGCAGTATTTACTGCCGTGCCGCCAACAGCGATGTCAGGATAGCTGACGATTCCGGTTTCGACAGAGACAAACGGACTTCCCGAAATCAACCGCGCCGAGACGCCTGTCATCGGCAATACACCACGATTCCGGAGCGTCACACTCATGTCGCGGGTCTGTCCCGGACCGAATGCACCCACGAAAGCGTGCGTCGAGTACTGGATACGCGCCGCACGAACGCTCATATCCACAAGGCTAACCGTCGGCGTTCCAGACGAGGTAATCGCAAATCGCAAGGGAACGATTTCGTTATGCTGCAGGTCCTGACTCAATTGAAGGCGGAAAGGCGTCGCCCCCATAGCCGATTGGCCTGGAGCAAGAGCAGGATAGGTGGAGTTTCCGGTAACCACAGTCGCTTTTCCGTTCGTCGTGGTGAGTGCGGCGGAAATTCCTGTCACGGTAACCGACGTTCCGGAATTCTGCATCACAACAGCCAAATCAACAGTTTCGCCCGGATTGGGAAGACCATCGCCGTTACCCGAAGTGCCTCCTGCGTTGTCATCATCAACGGTCATCGTCAAGTATCCGATGTTCTCGCTGGCCGCAGCAACACTGACGTTTGTCAAATAGGGCTTCATGTTGTGTTTCGTTGCGGTCAACAGGAGCGTGCCGGGAGAATCAACCGTTATTGGCAAAACGATGTCGCCATTCATATTCGTCAGGCCACGAACGTAGCATTCTGTGCCCTTCCACGCCGTCACCAACGCATCAGCCACAGGAGCACCGGACTGATTATCACCAAGGTGCACGGTCAACGAACGTGCACCAACATTCAGCGTGCCAGCGTGCGTGGCGGCAACAACCTGCGGTGTTTCCGTCCAAATTGCCAGACCGGGATCTCCCATCAAGTTGAACCAGCGCTGGAAGTTATTGGACTGCGATGAACCTGCCCCGAATGTCGGAACCAGCCAGGCCTTTGCAGAATTCACGCAATGCGAAAGGTGTTCGATGCGCTGATTGGCGATTGCATAGCACAACCCGCCCGTCACACAAAGGTTTTCCGGCGGGTGCGTTCCTGCAGTTGCGGTGCCAAGTCCACACACCGCTCCCTTGGGCGATGCAGCAGAACCCGCTAATGCCCAAGCCTCCGACAGCGCCACTCCGCTTTCAAACGACCCCGTTGCACAAGTCACGGTCAACGAAATCGGGAGCTTCGCTCCATTGTTGCACTGGCCTGCGACGCTATTACTCATGCCACCAATCCAACTTCCGCGCCACAAGAAAATCCCTCGCCCCGAATTGATTTGCTGCACGATGGTCGCGTCATTCACGGCGTCGCCGGAATGCGTTAAGAGATACACGCTGTCAATTCCGGTATTACGAATCAGCATATCCTGAAACCACTGAAACGTCGTATAGTTGGACGTCAATTCGCGCGCAATTCCAGCATAGAGAAACGCTTTGCGAAACCACGTGGGGTCGTCCATGTGCGGGTTGCGTTCATACGCAACCGTCTTGGCAAACATTGTCGCGAAGTCCGATGACGATGAGGCACAGAAGCGACCCACGCCGATGTCTTCAATGTCGTCACCCGTATTGCCCAGCGCATAGCCGTGGTCATAGTCGCTTGATCCAGAAACCGGAATTCCGAAACTTGCCTGAGGGTCGCCCATCAAACAGACGAATTCCACGCGATCCTCATCCTCAATATCCTGATTCTGGAAGTTCGCGCGGATGATGTTCATAATCTGCGTCGCAGTCCAACTCGCCTGCTGATTTACCTCAACTAAGTGGCCGGAGCGCTTCTTCCACAGCACAAGACTATCCACCCACTGATTGACCGCACCGTCTGTGCGAGCAAAGATCATGTAGGTTCCGGGCTTAGTCGTGGCATCGTCCAATGCGTGATCGTCCAGATTTTCGATCAGGTGCTGATACATCGGCACATACGACTTCGTGGGACGGCGGACACGCCCTAACTCGTTCACCGATGGAAGATCGTTGGGAACCAAATCCACCTGCACATTGCCGTAAACACGCGCCTGCCGCGTCACCGGATTGATTTGAACCGGGTAGATGCGCACGGTCACAACACGGAAATCGCGCATGATCATCGGCTCCGACATTTCCACGATGCTCGGGGGATACCAGGCATTATCGCCGTAGATCATCGGATCCTTGACGTCCCGGCGAAACTCATTTCCCTCCTCGACATAGGGGATCGCATTGATGTTCTCAATAAGATCAAACTCGGCTGCGCGAATCACCAGATCCACTCCGCCCGTCTCAGGGATCCGGTAATACCGCGTCACGTGCGGCAGCGCCGGAGCCCCTTCATCAACGATCAAGCCTTCGCCGTCAATACCAAAGAAGTCGTATGACTCAAAGTCTTTGACCAGCGTCTGGCGCTGGAGGTCTGAACCATCAAAAGCAATGGTCGTGAATTCAGGACCGGTCTTGCTGACCGTTAGATTCGCCCCTTTGCCTTGATAGGTCGAATAAATGGGTGCGGTGTTCGCCTGGTCTGCCAACGCCGCACTGGCGAAAGCAAGTACGATGAGAGTGCGCGTGAACAGTCCTATGATACTCGCCATCAAGTCTCCTCCATGTCGTCCAAAATGGATACGGGAAAGCCCGGTTCTGGACCGGGCCGGTCAAATTTAGGTTAAATTAACTATTCGAGATGGGCTGTGCAAGCGCTTGCGGGCTAATTATTAGGCAAAATTTGCGAGGCTTTCTCGCCGCACATGTCACATCTGCTACTTAAGTATTTAATTAATCAAGCAATTAATGCGATCGACATTGAGCAAAACCTCGTGGGTCCATCCCATGCCTCTTCTCAATACAAGCAATCGCTTGACTATTTTGGGTAGGAGTTCATCCGCGACTCCCACGCCTCGGGCTGGTCTTTCAGGTATCTGTCGAACCATTCAAGCATCATCTGGCGATGCTCGACGAGGTTGCTGTACTTCGTATTAATGTTGTGAGTTTCATCCTTGAAACGCGCGTACACCACTTCCTGTCCGAGCAGTTTCAAACTCACAAACATCTGGTCAGACTCGATCCACGGCACGTTATTATCTGCGCCGCCGTGCAAAATCAGCAAGGGAGTCTTTATCTTATCCGCATTGTAGATCGGCGATTTTTCTACAAAGATCTCGCGATGCGACCAGGGGAAACTCCCCGGTGCAGCAATTTCTCCATACCAATACCCCCACGTTCCGCCGCCAAAGTAGTTGGTGATATTTGAAATTCCATACATGTCGACTGCAGTCTTGAACATCGAGGTCTTAGTCAGCAAGTCAAGCACGATGAAACCGCCATAACTCCCCCCGTAACATCCCATCCGCGTGGCGTCTAAATACGGGTGTGCGGCAAGGAGTTTCTGTGTTCCTTCGATGACATCCTGCGTTGCTTCCGTTCCCCAGTCGTTGGCATGGTAGTCCGCGAACTCCTGTCCCCGACCGAACGCTCCAACGGAATTCAGCACGTAAACCACGTATCCGTTGGCAAGCCAGAATTGATAGGTGTAGCTGAATCTTACATCCCGTGGTGTGACACCCGCATAGAAGTAGACAATCAGAGGCCAAGACTTGTCAGGGGTAAAATCGGCGGGTTTGTAGAGCCATCCGTCTATTTGAATCCCGAGGCGACTCACGAAATTGGCCTCTTCCATTGTCCCCAATTCCCAGTCGGCAGCTATCTTTGCATTGGGATCGAAAAGGATACTCTCTCGATTTGCCGCAACGTCAAGGACGGCAATTGCCTTGGGCGAATCAAAACCGGATGCGGCATATGCGATCCGGGTTCCGTTTGCCGCGAAGGTCGGAGTATCTGTAAAGTCATAGCGACTTTTGAACGGGCGAAAACCAATGCTCTTACCGTCCAGTGAGCACTTGGCAAACTGAACATGTCCGCCGCGCGCAACGTGAAAGTACAGATAGCGATCTTTCGGGTTATAGAATATCTTGGGATCACTTCCCTCGTCCAACAGCGAGAATTCCTGCTTGCCAGTCAGGTTGAAATGTTCGCCGGTGCGCAGGTTCAAAGTATAAGCAACAAGCTGCGCAGAGTTGTGAAAGGTCGTATCATCAGGCGATGCGTCGTGGGCTCCAGCGGAATAGGCAATTCTGCTGTCATCTATCCAACAAATGTTTTGGGGTAGTCTCACGTTATTGTGAGTGAAAACATGCTTGCTTTCCCCGGAACCAAGATCCAAAGTCCAAAATTCCTGCTTCGAATACGGCCGCACGGACATGGGGAAACTGCGCAGCAGTACGAGCTGCTTGCCGCCGGGCGATAGCGACCACTTCTCAACTTCAAAGTCACCGGTCATCGTAAGCCTGCGCGACACGCCGGTCGTGAGGTCTGACAAATACAGTTCGCGACGGTTGTTAAATGTCGGCAGGCGATCTTCTATTTCCCGAAACAGCTCGTAGCTTGATTTGTTCTCTGGTTTCTCTTTGCTTAGCGCGTATACAACTTGTTTGCCATCGGGGGAAACCTGAAAACTCTCAAGGCCTTTGACTGAAGCGAGCAGTCTTTCGGACGTTCGTGACCCGATGTTCATGCGCCAAACTTCCGCGCCCTCTTCCTGCTGCGACAGATAGTAGAGTGACTTGCCGTCGTGAGAAAATTTCAACTTCGACATGCCGTCTTTGCGGCCAAAGACGTGGTAAGGCTTGGACAACTCTACGTCCCAGATTTCATACCATGACACTTTCTTGTTGTCATCGCCGACACGGATCGACCGTTGAAATGCAAGATACTTTCCGTCGGGGGACAGTGCGAGACCTCCGAAGTCTTCAAGGTCGGATTCACGTTCAAAGTGTGCCGGTCGAAACGGCAAAGCCGTTCCCGACTGGACTTTGGCCAAAGAGGCTGAATCCGTCTTGACCGCCGCTGAAACATGCCATGCTCCGCTATCGCTCGCCTGAGAAGCAGTCACTATCACAATTTGCATCCGCGAGCGGTCGAGGGTAATTTCTGAAGTGACCTCATATTGGCCGCTGTCCGCAGACGCGGCTCTGCCGAGCTCTTTGCCGCTGGAAAATACCGCGAACGGCCGCGTGCCCGTCGCCACGAGTTTCGCCTTTGCAAAGCGGTCGGCCGTTAAATAGGTAGCCGCAACTCCGTAAGCGCGCGGCGCCTCGGTGCGAAAGTTCAGTTCAGACTCTTGCTGATTCACCCACTGTGATGTTTCGAGTTGACTGGATTGCCAGTCCAGCCGGACGTAGTTCAGCAGTTCGGCCGTCTTGAGTGAGGAGTCTTCAAAAGCCGCAGTGGGAAGTGGTGTAATCGGAGAGACTTTCCATCCCGAGATCGGAGTTTCTGCAGCGTGGACTGCGAAGACAAAAGTGAGGGTGAGAATCAGGATATGCATGGCGCGATATTCTAATTAAAGAAGAACTTGCTGACGTAAATTGCAGCTAACAAACCCGCCGCGTCTCCAATCAGACAGGCGGGCAATGTATGGCGTGTCTTACGCACTGACACAGAGCCGAAATATACGGCAAGCACGTAGAAAGTCGTTTCAGTTGAGCCCATCATGACGGACAGGGTGTTGCCGAGCAGTGAATCAGGCCCATATGTATCCAACCCTTCGGAAAGCACGCCAAGAGCACCAGAACCCGAGAGCGGGCGCACCAGTGCCATTGGCAGCACTTCCGGAGGAATGCCCAGTGGTTCAAGTATGAAGCTTAGGCCGCTGACGGCAAGATCCAGCGCGCCTGACGACCTGAATATTGCTATGGCACACAGAACTGCGACCAAATAGGGAATAATGCGCACGCCTACGTTAAAGCCGTCCTTGGCTCCTTCTACAAATTCTTCATAGAGCTTGACTCTCTTGACCGCCGCAGCAATCACAATGATCAAGAAGAGCAGCGGAATCGCCCAATCAGATGCCGTTTGAGCGGCCTGCAGAATCCACTCTCTCATTGCGTTGCCTCCTCATCCGGCAGACGATACGCTTTGCGCTTCTCGAGCAGCTTCGCCATGGTCACTCCGACCACCGTCGAACAGATCGTCGCAATGATTGCTGCGCCAATAATTCCGGCAGGATTCTCCGACCCTGCCGAGGCACGCATGGCGATCACGGTTGCCGGAATGACCGTTACAGACGTGGTGTTTATGGTGAGAAAGGTCGCCATCGCATTGGTAGCGGTTTCGGCATGTTTACTAAGACTCTTCAGGTCTTGCATCGCCTTCAGGCCAAGCGCTGTCGCCGAGTTACCTAAACCCAACATGTTCGCAGCGATATTCGAGAGCATTGACCCCATGGCCGGGTGCTCGGGAGGCACGTCTGGGAATAGCCTCTTCATGGCAGGCCGGAGTAGACGAGCTAAAGCCTGGACTAATCCAGCGCCTTCTGCTAACTTCATAAAACCCAACCATAAAGCCATTATTCCGATGAGGCCGATCGACAGCTCAACGGAGGTCTTTGCGGCTTCAATTACAGCTTTTGTAACCTCCGCCATTCTGCCTGTCAACATGGCAGTAATGACCCCTGTGGCAACAAGGAACAACCAGATAACCTGCACAGTCCCTCCTAAGTTTTCAGTAGATATGAGATTACAAAATCAGGAACCAAGATGCAATGCAAATACCCCAAGCAGCGAAATTCAATCAAATTTCACTACCGGAGATGATCCGTGCGGTGAAACTTCTTGCGTGCCAAAACGTTGAAAAAACAATGGGTCGAGTGACAGGCAAAATTGACATTTCCCTGCCGGGAGTGTATATTAACGGGTTAATAGCTTCGCTAAGCTGACAACTTCAGTCATATTTGAAAGAGTGTGCCGTGTTTGAATTGCCGTTAATGGGCAGTTGTACAGACAAGCCAGCCATGGGGTTGGCTCTGCCGGAGCCAATGGAGTTCTCCCCGAAGTCGTTTCGTCACAAGCGCGTGCGGGAGTGCCGAATCGGCGCGGTGACCATTGGAGGTGACCATCCGGTAGCGATTCAATCAATGACACTGACTGACACACGCGATGCTAAGGCGACCCTCGACCAGATTCATCAGCTCGAGGAGGCAGGCTGCGAGATCATTCGAGTTGCGGTTCCTGATGACGAGGCAGCCGGCGCACTTGCCGAAATCAAGAAGCACATGCGCGTCCCGTTGGTGGCCGACATTCACTTTCACTATAAGTTGGCGCTGAAGGCGATTGACGCAGGAGTCGATAAAATCCGCATCAATCCCGGCAATCTGGGAGGTGAGGGCCGCGCGAAAGTCGTGACGAAAGCTGCCCGCGAAGCCGGCGTGGCGATGCGTGTCGGGGTGAATTCCGGTTCGCTGGAAAAGGATATCATTGACAAGTATCAGGGCCCGACACCCATGGGCATGGTAGAATCGGCAATTCGGCATCTGGAGTTTCTGGAGGACGAGGGATTCACAAACACCACCGTGTCTTTGAAGGCTTCCAATGTGCCGCGCATGATTGAAGCTTATACGCTGTTTCGCGAGCGCAGCGACTACCCGTTGCATCTGGGAGTGACAGAGGCGGGACCGCTGTTTACGGGCTCCATCAAGTCCGCGCTCGGTATTGGCTATCTTCTGCAAAACGGCATCGGCGAGACGTTGCGAGTGTCGCTCACGGCGGACCCGGTGCAGGAAGTCAAGGTAGCGTGGGAGATTCTGAAGTCACTTGGTCTGAGGACAAAAGGTGTGAATCTGGTGGCCTGCCCGTCCTGCGGACGCTGTGAAGTGGACTTGCTGGACCTAACAGCCCGTGTGGAACAGGCCGTTTCCAAGATAGAGAAGCCTCTGCATATTGCGGTGATGGGCTGTGTTGTCAACGGTCCCGGTGAAGCGCGCGAAGCCGATCTCGCGGTTGTCGGCGGCAGGGGCAAAGGCCTTCTGATGAAAGACGGCAAGGTCGTGGCAACGCTGCCTGAAGAAGAACTCATCCCCGCCCTGCTCCGCGAAGCCGATGCTTACGACGTTTCGCAAAGACCAGCCGGGAAAGCTCGGTTTATAGCAAGCGCTTAAGTGCCCTCCAAGTTCTCCATCGCGGACGCTTTTGCCCGCATCGATGACTACGAGCATCCGAGGATTGCCGCGCTGGTCAATGAGTGCGCGGTCAAGTTCGTTAAGCTGAAGGGGGACTTCGTCTGGCATCATCATGATGTTGAGGATGAACTCTTCATGGTCGTGCAAGGAAAGCTGCTGATGAAACTGCGTGACGGCGACATCGAGGTGAGTGCCGGTGAGATGATTTTGATTCTGCACGGCGTCGAGCATTGTCCCGTCGCCATTGAAGAAGTGCACTTGATATTGTTCGAGCGTGCGAATACCGTGAACACGGGAAACGTCGTCAATGAAAAGACACGCGTGACTCACGAGAACCTTTAACACTTTACCCCTATATCCTCCGGATACCGGAGGGAGCCCACAGAGCATTGAGCAGCTTAGTAGAGAACATCCAGGTTGAGCCTCGAAAGGGGCCGAAATACAATTTCTTTGACGTCGAGGTTGTCCGCATTACCGATGCCACTCCGTCCGTCAAGCTTTTCGACCTTCGTGTGCCGGAACGCGACTCCTACAACTTCAAAGCCGGGCAGTTCATCCAGCTTGACTTCCCGTCGATTCCCGCCAAAGTCACACGCCGCAGCTACTCGATTGCGTCGGCACCAAACGGAACAAACGAGATTCAGCTTTGCGTGGGCCGCGTGCCGGATGGGCTGGCGACGCGCATTCTCTTTGAAGAGACGAAACCCGGCTCGCACTTGAAGGGGACAGACGCCATCGGCCACTTCGTGCTGCCCGAAGTCGTCGAGAAGGAGACATGTTTCATCTCGACAGGCGTAGGGATTGCGCCCTTTCGTTCGATGCTGCTCGACGGTTACGCGCGGGGAATCATCAAAGCGCCCGTGAGCCTGTTCTTCGGCAACCGGTATGAATCTGACATACTGTATCGCGAAGATTTTGAGAAGATGCGGCGCGAGCATGGGCTGCACTTCTTCCCCGTCCTGTCGCGGCAGCACGATTGGCACGGACCGCAGGGGCATGTTCACCTGCATTATACCAAACATTTCTCCGACCGCCGTCCGGCTACTTTCTATCTCTGCGGCTGGCGGGCGATGCTTGATGACGCTCGCGCACATCTGACCGAGATGGGCTATGACCGGAAAGATGTGAAAATCGAGCTGTACGACTAAGGTTTAAGTGAATCCTGAGAATTCAAAGTAGAAAAGGGATGCGGCCCATGAGCACCATCGAAACGACGACCGATCTCGATCAGGAACTGGCACAGAAAGTGACCAGACTGTTGGATATGTTTCGCCCGATCTTTCAGTCAGAAGGCGGGGATGCGCAGCTTCTGTCGCTGAAGGACGGCGTAGCGACGATTTCCATGGGCGGCGGATGTGACGGCTGCGGAGGATCTCTTTCGGCTATGGAGGGCGGCGTCACGCGCACGCTGCTGGAAAAAGTGGACGGCCTCAAGGATGTGCTGATTGTCCAGTGACGCCGCAACTATGAGTTTGGCGTCAGGGCACAATTCGTTATCATAAGGGAAGTGATTTGGTAAAGATACTCGACCGGATTTGGCTGATCTTCTCATCGGTCAAGCTGACCATCGTACTGCTGTTTCTGTTCGCAATTGCGATGGGCTACGGCACCTGGATTGAAACCGTCTATTCAAACGGGGCAGCGCGGATACTCATCTACCGCACGTGGTGGTTCGATCTGATGATTGTGCTGCTCGCGCTAAACTTGATTGGCTGTACGTTACGACGCGCGCCTTATTCCCCGCATCAATATCCGTGGCTGCTCACGCATATTTCGCTCTTGTTACTTATGGCCGGATCGCTGATTACTCACCGGTTCGGAATGCAGGGGCAAATGGTGATTCTGGAAGGTGAAACCGAAAACCGATTCGGACTCGAACAGCTCGATCTTGAGAACTGGGAGACAACCATCGGTGAAGAGCGAGTGCTGCCTTTCGGCGTTCATTGTGTCAATTTCGAACAGGTCTTCTACCCGGGCACCGGCATGACCTCGCTGTTCAAGTCGCACGTGATCGTCGATGATCCCGGTAATCCTGAGCGCATTGAATGGGATGTTATTCTCAATCACCCGCTGGTCTACAAGGGTTACAAAATCAGTCAGGCATCATGGATAGACCTGCCCGACGGACGGCAAGCCACAGTGCTCGGAGTATCCTATGACCCGGGCATCCCCTACCTGTACGTCGGTGGCAGCTTGCTCGTGCTATCCATGGTCGGGATTATCTTTTTGAAGCCTTGGCTGAAACGACGCTTTCCTCCGAAACAGCGTTTGACACATCGGGAATTGCTCGAGAATACTGAAATGACTGAGGAATTGATGGCTGAATCTCCCAACCTCAAAGAGGGAGCCAACGTATGAAGAAGGCGCTGATCCTGCTCGCCGCATTGCTGGCGGTCTTGACTTTGGCACAGGCGGAAGAAAAGTTCGACTGGAACCTCGCAGGCAAGATTGTCGTGCAGGACGGCGGACGCCTGAAACCGCTCGACACCTTTGCGCGCGAGCTTGTTACCGACGTCATCGGCAAAGACCGTTACGAAGGACAGCATCCTGTTGAAACCTACTTCCGGTGGATGGCGGAAGGAAGCCGCTGGTCACAAATGCCGTTGCTGTATTTGCCCAAAGGTGATTTAAGGCAGGAGCTCGGACTGCAGGATCAGCCCGGCAGCCGCTTTTCGATCGCCGAGCTGCACGGCAAACCTCGGTTGATGCAAATTGTCATGGAAGCTCAACAGGCGCAAAAGGCAGGTGAGAAGCTCACCTTCACCCAGTCAAAGGCCAACGAGGTCTTGCATAAGCTGAACGTGCTCGCGTCCGTGTTCAGTCATGACCTTCCGCTGTTCGTCCCGCCGCTCTCTGGCGACGCGAAGACGATGACATGGATGACGATGCCTCAAATGCTGGCGTTGGTCGATCACGACTCCGTGCACGGACGAGCTACCAATGATGTGTATGCGACACTCGGATTGGCGTTCGCCGGAATGTATCACTCCGTGTCGGATAATCGACCGGACATGTTCAACAGCTCGGCCGAGATGTTCGTCACTATGCAGAGTTCGTTGCTTGAGGGGCAGCCGGAAATTTCATCGACGCTGCGCTGGGAGATCTTCTACAACCGTCTGCAGCCGTTCTTCTGGGCGCGTCTGCTCCTGCTGCTGGGTGCAGCTTTGTTTGCATTCAGCTACAGAGAACGATTTGTGAATTTGCGTGGCAGCGGCGCCTATGCGATGTTCGGCGGCCTGCTGCTGTATTCTGCAGGGATGTTCCTGCGCTGGCAGATCGGCGGACGTGCGCCGTGGTCAAACATGTACGAATCACTGCTCGCAATTGGTTGGGCAGTCGTCATTGTCTCGCTGATCTACGAACTTGTGAAACGTGACCGCATTTTCGGTTTGTCAGGCTCGTTGATGGGCGGTATTGTTTTGTGGCTCGCACACTACGCCAATCTGGACCGCGGAATCAATCCGCTGGTGCCCGCGCTGCAGAGCTACTGGCTGATTTACCACGTGATTATCGTGCTCGCAAGCTACGGCTGTTTTGCGATCGCGATGGTGATCGGGCACATCCTATTGATTGGCGCGACGAAAACCAAAGGGAATATCACACCACCGCTCGCACGCATGGCGGGGGCAAATCTGCATGTCATTCAAGTCGGCTCGGTGTTGCTCGTCTTCGGGATTCTGCTGGGCGCGGTCTGGGCGGATTCGAGCTGGGGCCGCTTCTGGGGCTGGGATCCGAAAGAAACTTGGGCGCTGATTACGTGGTTTGTCTATATCGCATTTCTGCACGGCCGCAGCGCAGGATGGTTGAACTGGAAGGGTTTAGCGTTTGTGTCCGTCGCCGCTTTCCCAGTGGTGGTCATGACGTACTACGGTGTGAACTTCTATCTTTCCGGGCTGCATAGCTACGGCGCGGGATCATCCCCGGGCATCCCTTGGGAAGCGTTCGCCTATTTGTTAATTGAAGCAGGATTCCTCGGTTGGATTGCCATGAAGCTCAAAGGAAAGTGGGGCAACATGACTCCCAAGCGACCTTCGAGTGACGCGGCGGCCGCTCCCCGAGCTGTGCATGAACCTGCAGGAGCTAACTCTTGAGTACAATTTCGATGGAAGACTATCCGCTGCTTGCGCGTGTGGATTCTCCAGAGGATCTGCGTAAGCTCAGCCTCGATGAATTGGAACTTGCCTGCGCAGAATTGCGCCGCTACTTGTGGGACACCATCAACGCGGTTGGCGGACACCTCGCCGCATCTCTCGGTGTCGTAGAATTGACCGCAGCGCTGCACTATGTCTACAATACGCCCGAAGACCGAATTGTGTGGGACGTTGGGCATCAGGGATATATCCATAAGATTCTGACGGGCCGCCGCGACAAGCTGCCTACCATCCGCAGTCTGGGAGGGATATCCGGTTTCCTGAAGCGGAATGAAAGCGAGTACGACACATTCGGCGCGGGTCATGCGTCCACCTCTCTCTCCTCCGCGTTCGGCATGGCTGTGGCCCGTGACATGAAAGGTGAAAGCCACAGCGTCGTTTCGGTTATCGGCGATGGTGGGATGACAGGAGGGCTTGCGTTTGAGGCTCTGAACAATGCAGGTCACTCAGGCAGGGATTTCACGATTATCCTGAACGACAACCGGATGTCCATATCTCCGAACGTCGGCGCCGTCCCGAAGTTTCTGGCTAAGATGGAGACGAATCCCTTGCTCTCCCGCATCAAAGATGAGATGTGGGACCTGATGGGCAAGTCGCCCGTTGGAGCAAAGACGATGCGGGATTTTGCAGGTCGCTTCGAAGCATCGCTTAAGGGGCTTGTATCGCCGGGCATGTTGTTTGAAGAATTCGGCTTTCAATACTTCGGGCCGTTTGACGGTCATAACGTGCGCGAGGCCGTAGAGATCCTGAGAAACATCAAGGCATCGCATAAACACCCTGTGATCGTGCATTTTCTGACGCGCAAGGGGAAAGGTTACGACGTAGCAGAGGCGGATTCTGTGACATGGCACGCCGTGAAAACTCCCGCGAAAGTCGAGCCAAAGCCTGAGGCGAATGCTGAGCCTGAGAAAGAAGCCTTCATGAACATCTTTGGCAAGGCGGTGATTCAGGAAGCGAAGCGCGACTCACGCGTCTGCGTAATCACGGCCGCGATGAAAGAAGGCACTGGACTTGTTGAGTTTGCGCAAGAGTGCCCTCAGCAGTTCTTTGACGTAGGGATCGCCGAAGGACATGCAGTAACATTCGCGGCTGGTTTAGCTGCCGAAGGGATGCGGCCGGTCGCGGCAATCTACTCGACGTTTCTGCAGCGCGCCTACGACCATGTATTGCACGACTGCGGAATCCAACATCTGCCCGTGCTGCTGTGCATGGATCGCGGCGGATTAGTCGGTGAGGACGGACCCACGCATCACGGCTGTTATGATCTTGGTTACCTCTCCACGATTCCGGGTATTGTTGTGTGCGCGCCGCGTGACGGGCAGGAATTGCGCAACCTGATTCACACCGGACTGCATTGGCAGGACGGCCCGTTCGCAGTTCGCTACCCGCGCGACAAAGCGCCGGACCATGTGCGCTGGGATGAACCGCCTGCGCTCCTGAAAGTCGGAAGCTGGGAAGTTCTGCGTGAAGGTAAGAAGGTCGCCGTCTTGGCGGTCGGCACGATGGTTGAGGCTGCACGCAAAGTGATTCTTGCGGAAGAATACAACGTAACTCTTGTGAATTGCCGGTTTGTCAAACCGATGGATGATATGCTGCTTGAGCAGCTGCTGGATTCCCATGACGCCGTGTTGACAATTGAAGAAGGCACGGCCTTCGGTGGATTCGGGTCACAAGTGGCGATGTATCTCAAGTCCAATGGACACGAGCATCTCTTCCATGCCCTGCATCTGCCGGACAGCTACATTGAACATGGATCGCGCACACAGATTCTCGAAGTAGCCGGACTTTCCCCGCGACATATCTCTGAGGCTGTCAATGGTCTCTTGCGTGCGGAACGACCGACCGTTGCCCCGAGAAACCTGCTTGCGAGCGGTCCTTCCCGTGGAGACGTGGAATGAGCATGAAAGTCTTAGTCGACCCGCGCGCGGGTTTCTGCGGAGGCGTCCGACGCGTAGTGAAAATGGCCGAAAAGGTCATGAGTGACACGGGATTGCCACTCGTATCGCTGGGCGACATCATCCACAATGAAGTCGAGATATCACGCCTTGAAAAGAGCGGATTATCTTCGATTGATCACAGCGGCATGGCGGCACAGAGCGGCCCGAAACAAGTGTTGATTCGTGCGCACGGCGAACCGCCGGAAACCTATGCAAAAGCTAAGGAGCTTGGCGTCGAACTGATTGACGGAACCTGTCCGGTGGTGACGCGTTCACAGAATATAGCGCGCAAACACTACGAAGCCGGGTCTCAGGTGGTCATCATCGGCAAGCCGTACCATCCCGAAACCATCGGCATCAAAGGCCACTGTGACAACGAAGCGTTTGTCGTCTATGAACGGGAAGATGTCAAACAACTCGATCCTGAGAAGAAAGTCTTCATCCTTGCGCAGACCACCGTCGCAAAGGAGTGGTTTGAAGAGCGCATCGCGTGGATCAAGGAGTATGCGCGTGATGTTGAAGTGCAGGTTGAGAATACGCTCTGCCGTTTTGTCGTGGGCCGCGACCGTGACCTCGAGCAATTTGCCACTCAAGTGGACGTTATCCTGATGGTCGGCGGGACGAAGAGTTCCAACACGAAGGCGCTCTACGGCGTCTGCAAACGCATGAATGATCGTGCTCATCTTATCGTGGATGAACATGACATTGACTACTCGTGGTTCCGCGACGGCGACACCATCGGCGTGACGGGCTCGGCTTCCACTCCCCACTGGCTCTTGGAAAAAGTCCGCGATCTCATCGGTGAGCGCACCGGTGCAGATGTTCTGCGGGATACTACCCAATGGCAGGCACAGCAGCAGGAGCAGGAGCTTGAAGAAATGGAAAAAAACGACTGTGAGTGCGAATAAGAAAGTGTTTGATGTGTAGCGACATCAGATGTTGCTCGAGAGAGATACATGCAAGCGTTACCTATACTGAATGATACCGAACCTGCCTCGCCGCGCAAGCCCGAATGGCTCAAGATCCGTCTCGGGCACACAAAGAAGTTTCACGGTGTCCGAGAGCTGATTCACGGCTCCAAGCTCTTCACGGTGTGCGAAGAGGCCGCCTGTCCGAACATGGCCGAGTGCTGGTCGCGCGGCACCGCAACGATTATGATCATGGGCGACACCTGCACACGCTCGTGCGGATTCTGCAACGTCAAGACGGGCAAACCTCTTCCGCTTGACCCTGAAGAGCCCCGCCGCGTGGCCGAGGCCCTTAAGGAGTTCAGTCTGAAATACATCGTGATTACTTCAGTGGATCGCGATGAACTTCCTGACTGCGGTGCGGGCCACTTTGCCGAGACGATTCGCATCTGCAAGGAGATTTCGCCCGAGACACGTCTCGAAGTGCTTGTCCCCGATTTCAAAGGCAAACCCGAGTGCGTGAAGCTGGTCTGCGACGCGGGCCCGGCCGTCTATGCGCATAACATGGAGACTGTCTTCCGGCTGCACGCGCAAGTTCGTCCGCAGGCGAAATACTGGAGAAGCCTCGACACGCTCGCGCGGGCCAAGCAGCATGGGATGGTCGTAAAGTCGGGCATCATGGTTGGCCTGGGCGAAACCCCCAAAGAGGTCAAGGAAGTCATGCGCGATCTGGTGGATGCAGGCTGCGATCTCTTGACGATCGGGCAGTATATGCAGCCTTCGCGCCGGCACCTGCCCGTCATTGAGTACGTGCATCCTGATCAGTTCCGGGAATACAAAGAACTCGGGCAGTCGTTTGGTCTGAAGCACGTTGAGTCGGGTCCGCTGGTTCGCAGCTCCTATAGAGCCGAAACACAGGAAGACCTGATGCGGAACGGCGCACTCGCAGGGGCATAGCACGCCAGCGATGGCCACATAATTAGTTACAAAGACTTTTCATTTTCACATTTTCAGTTTTCGGAGACTCACCACATGATTACACTGACGGGAACGGCCCATACGAAAGTCAAGGCCATTATGGAGCAGGAACAGAAGAGCGATTGGAATCTGCGCATGGGTGTGCGCGGCGGCGGGTGCAGCGGCATGAACTACGTGCTCGGCTTCGACAACCAGCTGTCCGAGGATGATCAGGTCTTTGAGCAGGACGGCATCAAGCTGGTCTGCGACATGAAGAGCTATCTCTATTTGAACGGCACTGAGATTGATTATGAAGACGGCTTGAACGGCTCCGGATTCGTGTTCAAAAACCCCAATGCCAAGCGTTCCTGCGGGTGCGGGCAGTCGTTTAGCTCCTAAGTATCCGCTCGCACTAAGCAAGAGGTATTCAGAACTACGGGCCGAAATCCGGCCCGTTTTCCATTGGTGAAAACCCATGCCAGACAAGACATTTCACGAAATACCCGTTACAGAAGAGTCCCTCTGGTTTCTCGAAAGATACTTGAATGTGTTCGACTTTCTGGAACTTTTTCCGCCCGAAACGGTCTCTAAGGCAGGCGGCTCGCTCGGACAGTCGGTCATCATCCATACAGACCTTGGGTTTTCCATCGAATCCGACATCGACCACTCTAAAATGCAGCTCCGAAACAGATCTAAACTGCATGGCTGGACAAGATTTACGACAGAGCACGGCCTGCAGATTGGGGATACTTTACGGATCGATCGGCTGTCGCATCACGAGTATTCACTGAGACTAATTCGGTCAAATCAGGCATAACTATTGGAATTGATTAGATTTCCGCTCGAGGACCTGCTTGGGGACGGGATAATCCGCGAAAGCGAATACCGTCAGAAGCTGAATAACCTGGACTTAACTCCCTACCGCGACAAGCCTGTGATGGTTCCGTGGATCCACAAGCAGGAGATCCCTATCTGGGTTTATCTAATGGCGGTTGCAAAGCTGGCTTCGGTCGTCGCAGTCTTGTCGTTTGGTGAACCGTGCAGCCCGATTGTCCTTGCGCAAAACAGACGGGCCGGGTCTGCAGAATACGATTTTTCTTGACAATTGGGCCAGTTTTTCATATCTTTGTAATTTATGGAATAGGCTATAATATAATGCCAAACTGGTGGGGGAATTAGTTTCAGGATGAACAAAGAGTTGCACTATGGGAACTGGTAGCGAAAGTATTTGGCAGTTGCTCGTCGTAGCATCGCCGTTTGCAAAGTTCGTCCTGCTGATCTTGGCCGTGATGTCCCTGTTATCATGGACGGTCATTCTCGATAAGGCTATTCTGTGGCTGCGTGTCCGCAAGGATTCGAAAGGCCTGGAAGGCGTCAGCTGGAAGAACTTTGACCCGCGCAATATGTACGGCGAGGCCCGTCGCTATTCGGCAGCCTTTCCCGCTCGGGCTTATATGTACGCGCATCGCGAACTCTTCGAGCGCGGTGTTCCGGATGATTTGGATGGCGAGCTTGTGGCGCGCGAGTATGCCCGCGCGGCGGCTCATCACTTGAACCGTGCCGAGAAGTTTCTGCCGTTTCTGGCTACTTGTTCAGCGGCAGGTCCGTTTTTGGGGCTGCTGGGAACGGTGTGGGGAATTATTTCGGCGTTTCAACGTATCGGCATCTGGGGTAATGCAAGCATTGCTGTCGTTGCCCCGGGCATCGCGGAAGCTTTGGTTGCCACGGCATTAGGATTGTTTGTTGCTATCCCCGCTCTTGTGGCTTACAACTTCTTTTCGAATTGGTTGCGCAAGGAAGCGGAAAAGGCAGAAGCGTTCGGGGATGATCTGGCATTCGCTGTCGATCGCCAGTTAGTTCGCCGGAGCGCGGTAACCGGCCGGGTAGGAGTAGCATAAGCCATGGCGGGCACTGGTGGACTACCCGTGGAGGAACGGGCAGGATCCGGGCGGCGCAAGAAGCTGACCAAGATCAATTATCGGCCTGTTGCGGATATCAATATTACCGCGCTGGTTGACGTTACGCTCGTGCTGCTGATTATCTTCATGGTGGCAGCACCCATGCTCAAGAACTCCGTTGACGTTGCCGTGCCGCAGGCCTCGACCGCTGAATCCAAGAGCGAAGAGGGGATTACGATTACGGTCAAGAAAGACGGCTCGATCATGATCGACCAGAGCAAGGTGGATGAATCGAGCTTCGATCTGGCCTTTGAGCAAACTTACGGCTCCTCAAAGGAACCTGTGTTCCTGCAGGCTGATGCCGAAGTGCCGTATCAGAAAGTCCTGTATGTGATTGACGTGCTGCGGCAAGTGGGTGTGACGGATCTTGGCCTGATTGCAGATCCGCTTCAGTCGCGCACAGGCCGCAGAGGTTAAGCCCTCATGCGCAAGTCATTCCTTGGTTCGCTGCTGCTGCACGCGCTGTTCATCGTCGTCTTAATTGTAGCAGGTTACGCAAAGACCGAGGAGAAGCGGCCTTTGCCGGAAGTGACTAAGGTTAAACTGATACGGCCTATGCAGCCGCCGGTGCAGCAGATTACGACGACTCCGCGAGAGTTCAAGGTGCCCGAAACCGTGCCCCCGCTCGTGCAGCCGCAGAAAAAACCGCCCAAGCCCAAAGAGGTAGTTCAGGAGAAGAAGCCTGACCCCCCCAAGGAGAAGAGGCCGCGTTCGACCGAACCTGTGCCGAAGGAGCTGAAGGGCGAAGCCGGAACAATGCGCCTGCAGCAGTCGGGCTTCGAGTACGATTTCTATCTGGCACTGATTCAGTCCAAGATTGAACGCAATTTCCGCCCCCCGCCGGGGGTACGCGGACAGGCGATGTCGACGGTTGGGTTTGTGATTTTGCGGGACGGCACCGTCTCTTCCATTGCGATGGTGCAATCTTCCAATAACCTTTTAATCGATCAGGCGGCGGAACGCGCCGTACGTGCGGCGGGAAAGTTTCCTCCGCTTCCACCACAATATGAGCAGGGGCAACTGGGAATACACTTTGAGTTTGTCGTCAATCCGGGTTCGAATTCTTAGCTCGCTTCTGCTTCTGCTGGCATCTGCCGGCTTAGCTCTTTCACAGGTTACTCTACGAACTGAAACTGCATCAGTCGGCAGACTGGACTTGGTCGTCTATCCCTTCACCGCAACCGGGGACGCTGCCTTTATAGGAGAGTTGCCGCGTCAACTATCTGATTTGGTACGAGGTGACTTAGCCTATTCGGGATATTTCAATATTCTGAATCCCGAGGATCTGCCGCCCGACACAACAGTTCAGTACCGCCGCGTCGGCAATGCTGTGGATTCGCTGGTGACATTCACCGGTTCGAGCGCACCCCGCGTACGGGGGACGGTATCGCTTGGGTGGGACAAAGCCACGGCCTCCATCGCAATCTTCCAGCCGCCGTTGCGAGACCCGATTCACATCTCGGATTTCACATTCGAAACCGACAAGGCACGTGATGCTGCCCACGAAATCGCGGCGTGGATTACTCAGATGCTGACCGGGGAACTTGGCGCATTCACTTCGCGTATCGTGTTCGTAGTCAAGACAGGTCCGAACAAAGATCTGTGGATTATGGATTGGGACGGGGCTAACGCGCGCAGCCTGACACGCGATCAGACGCTGAACATGTCTCCAACGTGGGCGCCTGACGGCAAAACGATTTACTTCACGTCGTTCCGTAACGGCGACGCGGATATCTACAGCTACGATCTTGCGAGCGGACGGGCGAGGCCTTTCGTGCAAACCCCACGGACGGATAGCGCACCATCGGTATCCGCAGACGGAAACTGGGTGGCTTACGCTTCCAGTGTGTCGGGCAACTTTGAAATTTATCGTGTCCGACCGGACGGCACGGGCAGAGTCCAATTGACGTTTAGCGGGCGTGATGACACGTCTCCCTCCTGGTCACAAACCGGACGGCAAATCGTCTTCACGTCAGACCGAGGCGGGAGTCCGCAGATTTACGTCATGGACTTTGACGGAGTTGACGTGCGCCGTTTGACTTTCGGTGGAGTTTACAATGAGACGGCCCGCTGGTCTCCGCGTGGAGATTTGATTGTGTATTGCAGCCGCGAAAGCGACGCTTATCCCAAGTTTCAGATCTTCACGATGCAGCCGGTCGGCGGTCGTGAGCGTCGTTTGACAGAGGGCGGCAACAAGTTTGATCCTTCCTGGTCACCTGACGGAATGAAGATCGTCTACACTGATTCAAAAGACGGGCGCACGGCCATCTGGACGTGCAACTGGGACGGCAGCAATCCGCGCCAGCTTACGTTTGGACTCGAAGCGTCGCAGCCTCAGTGGGGACCAATTGTTCCCCTCAATTCACGATAAATACGATTCTTTACATTATCCCGCACATTAGGAGAGAAAATGAAAACACAGAGACTCGGTTTTACCGCCCTTCTGTTGATGCTGGCACTGGCACTCGTCATTGCGCCAGGCTGCAAGAAGAAGATGCCGAAGGAGACTCCTCCTCCCGCTAAAGAAGTCATCGAACCTGTTCAGACGGAGATGCCGGAGGAAACGGGTGATTCCCGCAGCGAGATGGAACGTGATCTCGCGCTCATTCGGATCCTTTACTTTGACTACGACAAGTCGGATATTCGCGCCGACGGCCGTGAAGTGATTCGTAACAACGCAGACATCTTCCGTAAGTGGGAGAGCTGGCAGATCACAGTGGAAGGCCATTGCGATGAACGCGGCACGAATGAATACAACCTCGCGTTAGGCGAGCGCCGCGCCCGGTCTGCACAGCGTGCCTTGGAGGCCGAAGGCATATCCGGCTCACGGATTCGTACCATCAGCTATGGCGAAGAGCGTCCTCTCGATCCGGGTCACACCGAGACCTCGTGGTCACGCAATCGCCGTGCTGAATTCCGCGTTGACACTGGTAACTAATACAACAGCATTTCATGTTACGCTACTTCCTCCCCGGCGCACTCTTGCTCGCGGTCTTGTCCGGATGTGCCACGCGCAAAGAGATCGTCGGCTTTCAGGAGGATAGCCGCTATCTTCGGCAACGCACGGATTCCATCACGGTGTCCCAGCGTTCGATGCAGGCGCAAATAGAGAAACTGTCCGAAGACCTGCGCAAACTGCAGTCGAATTCGGAGTACGGCTCATCCGAAATGCAGGAGCGCGTCAGCACATTGGCGGCGCGGCTTGACGAGATTCTAAATCGTCTCGATCGGTCGCTTGCTCCGCTTGAAGAATTCCTGCGGAATCAGGTCGGCGCTCAGGGCCCGGGACCTGCGCCTGCAATGGGCGTAGATGTTTACGATGCTGCCATGCAGGACTTAAGTTTGGGAAACTACGACTTAGCTGAAGTCGGTTTCCTGACGTTCCTTCAACAGAATTCGAAATCCGAGCTTGCTGATGACGCACGATACGGACTTGCGGAAAGTTTCTATGCCCGCAAGAAGTATGAAGAGGCGGCTGCGGAATATGCAAGAGTCATTGACATGGATCCGATGGGCTGGAAGGCCCCAGCGGCTATGCTCAAACTCGGGCTTTCCTACAGGCAGCTCGGACGCACGCGTGAGGCCCGCACTGTATGGCAACAGCTGATGCGTGATTTCCCAAAGAGCGAGGAAGCAAAGGTTGCCGAACAGCGAATGAACGAAGCTGGTTGGTAGGTTTCCAAAACTAAGGTAGAAGATCGCCCCGTCTGCATTAACTGACGGGGCGATTATTTTCAAATCCCTAATGCAATCCGAAGAGTCAAAGACCGCAGATCTTGTAACGCGCAGGCGCTTCATCGCAGCCGCCCTGCTCGTGCTGATTGGCGTTTCCATTTTTGTCATCTCTTCGCTGCTGCTCGGTGTCATCGGCGGCTTCATCCTGTGGGCCATGTCGCGGAGGATGTTCGAGTGGTTTGAACGAAAGCTGCGCGGCAGACGAACGCTCGCCGCATCGCTGTCCGTATTGTCGTTGTTTCTCCTAGTCGTTGCACCGGTGGCCGGAGTTCTTTCACTCATGGTGAATGACGCGGTCTCACTCGCTGAGCGAGGCTATAGTTTCTTTCAGCAGCTTGAGCCACAACTTGATGCTCTGATTACCCGCTTGACCGGCCAACAAGCGCCAGTCTTCTGGGGCTATGAACTTGACATCGCGCTGGTCGTCAGCAAGCTTCAGGAATTAGCCGGCACGGCAACGTCTTACATGGTTGTCGCTATGCAGAAGACCGCAGGAGGTGTCGCAAGCGCCGTATTGCAGGTACTCGTGATGCTTTACACGCTGTTCTTCTGCTATCTCGACGGTGCGAAGTTCGTAGACTGGATCAAGAGATTGCTGCCTTTGACTTCAGACGAATCTGAACAGCTTCTGCAGAACTTCTTTAGGACTGCAATCACATCACTTAAAGCACTCGGAGTAATTGGGGTGGTTCAAGGAGCCCTCGGGGGCCTGGCATTCTGGGCTTGCGGTATTCCGTCGCCATTCTTTTGGGGCGTGCTTTTGGTATTCACTACGATTATCCCGGTCGTCGGGTCACAGATCGTCATGTTTCCTGCTGGCATCTTGCTCATTCTTACCGGCAAGACGGCGCTGGGAATCGCTTTGCTTCTCTGGAGTTGGATCGTCATAGCAAACATCGATAACCTCCTCCGGCCCTATCTCGTTGGTAAGGCGGCGCAGCTTCACGAACTGGTCGTCTTCCTCACGACAATCGGTGGAATCGCAGTATTCGGCTTCTGGGGATTTCTAATCGGACCTGTGATTGCGGCATTGCTGAAAGCTGTCGCAGAGTTCTATTGGGAGACGGTTGCAAGTTAACTCTTGGGGACTATGCACATGAAAAACGCCCGGCTTGACCGGGCGTTTCTGTACTCCGAGCTGCATCGTCATCTTGCGAATCTCTCGGGTGGAATCGACCCGCCTGAAACGATCAGCTTGAACGCTTCATCTGTGGTCATATCAAGCTTTACCACTTCACTTTCCGGGACGAGCAGCAAGTAACCAGAAGTTGGGTTGGGTGTGGTGGGCAGAAATACGTGGACCATCTTTCCCTTCTGTTCAATTATTGCACTTTCGCCTGTCACGAAGGCAATTGCCCACGACGTATCATTCGGGAACTTAGTGGCAACCACTCCACGAAAGCCCGTCTTGTCGCCAAAGAACGCTTCAAGCAGTTTTCGCACCGCATTATAGACGTCACTGACAACAGGAATGCGGCTCAAAATCCGGTCAATCATATTGAAGAGCCGCCGGCCCAGCACGCGTTGCACAATCGATCCAATCAGGGCGATCAGGATGACAGTCAGGACAAAGGCAACAACGTCCGTCAGCAGCTCAATAGACTTGGGAAGTGCTTCAAGCTCGAGAATTTCAAGCGCAGTATAGCGAATGTAGGGAGAAAGCACGCCGCCCAACAGCCGAACGATGACCAGGACAATGTAGCCGGTGAGCCAGATTGGAGCGAGCATCAAGAGTCCTGTCGCGAACGCGCGGCGGAACTTCTTGAACTTTGACTCAGGCAGAGTAATTTGTTTCGCTTCGTGCATGTAAAGGAAGCGCCCGGTGTCGCCGGGCGTTCACAGTTTATTCATTAGTCGAATCCGCCAGTAACGGAACGATCTTCCAAAGATACTCGTTTTGCGCAACCAGTCCATAGCGTCGTGCAGCAAGCTCTAGCGCGGCGCGATCCCCACGGCGAACAGCTTCAAGGTAGCTGCTCAACTCCTGCTTTTGCAACTCCAAGCGAGCTATTTCCAGCTTCTGCTCCGCGAATGTGGCTCTTAGTTTGCTGTGATCGCGCAGACCGCCTTCACCATAGTAGAACCACACAGCATACACGATCACTCCTGCGCCAAGCAGAGAGAGTATCGAAATACGAGTGATGCGGTTCCAATCTGCCATATCCTACTTCCACATCGCGCCAAAGTAGATGGCGTCATCACCGAGGTCGTCTTCAATTCGCAACAGCTGATTATACTTTGCAATACGATCGGTGCGAGAAGCACTGCCGGTTTTGATCATTCCGCAACCACACGCCACTGTGAGATCTGCAATTGTGGTGTCTTCCGTTTCACCAGAACGATGTGACACGATCTGAGTGTAGGCATGGCGCCTCGCCAAGTCGATCGTGTCCAACGTTTCGGTGACAGTGCCGACTTGATTCAACTTGATCAGAATAGAGTTCGCCACGTTTTGAACTATCCCTTTGTGCAGAAGCTCTACTTGAGTCACAAATATGTCATCCCCGACGATTTGCACCTGCTTACCCAGCGACTTCGTCATATGCTTCCAGCCGTCCCAATCACTCTCCCCTAATCCATCCTCGATCGAAACGATGGGATAGTCACGGACAAGCTGTGCATAATAATCGGTCATCTCAAATGCGCTTAACACCTTTCCTTCGCACGACAGCGAGTACTTACTATTGCTGTGATCATGAAACTCCGAAGCTGCGCTGTCGAGGGCAATCGCAATATGGTCTCCGGGCTTGTATCCCGCAGATTCAATCGCTGCGAGAATGGCATCAAGTGCGTCGCGGTGCGACTTCAGATTTGGAGCGAAGCCGCCTTCATCTCCCACATTGGTTGAGTGTCCCTTCTTCTTGAGTACCTTCTTAAGATGATGAAAGGTCTCAACGCCTGCACGAAGTGCATCACTAAAGGTCTCAAAACCACGCGGGACGATCATGAACTCTTGGAAATCAAGCGGGTTGTCCGCATGTGCGCCGCCGTTGATGACGTTCATGAACGGCACCGGAAGAATCCTTGCGCTCACCCCACCCAAATACTTATAGAGCGGCAAGTTCACTGAGTCGGCAGCTGCGCGGGCGACGGCGATGCTGACCCCAAGGATTGCATTCGCGCCCAACTTGCTCTTATTCTGCGTCCCGTCCAAGTCGAGCAGTACGTTATCAACTTCCTGCTGATACACTGCGTCGAGACCAATCATCTCTTCGGCAATCTTCTCGTTCACGTTCGCGACTGCATCGAGCACGCCTTTGCCAAGGTAGCGGTTCTCGTCACCGTCACGCAATTCAAGTGCTTCGCGCTCCCCGGTCGATGCGCCGGACGGAACTATTGCATTCCCGAATGCACCGTCTTCCAGTATAACTTCCACTTCAATGGTAGGATTGCCGCGGGAATCAAGAACTTCACGGGCATAGATACTTGTGATTTCTGACATAGTCTAAAGTCTTGGGTTTCTAATTTACAGAATATACGAAGGGAATTGAGAATGTGCAAGGCAAGGGAGAAATCGCTCCAGTCCGGCAGCGGGCTTTCCTAGACGTTTGGGTCGTCTAACTCTTCGGCTGGTTCGCCGCCGCCCTGCTCCCCGAGGACCGACTCGTAAATCGCCAGCGCGCGTGCAAAGAATTCTGAGGGGACCTGAACGCGCCAAGCCTTGCCAAGTGTCTCGGTTCCAGTGATTACACCGAGGCCGCCGGCAGCCAAGTCTGTTTTCACGAGATTCGGTATCCCCTCGTTGTCAAGCACTTCAGTCACCATCGCCACCCAGACTCCTCCCTCAAACGGCGGAAGTGACTTCCAGTCGGAATAGGATTTGACTTCTTCGCTCATACGTTCACTCCGGTTGATCATCGCCTTCAGGCGCACGAAAATAAAAGAATCGCTCCATCAGTCGCTGATAGTCTGAAAAGTCCTGCGACTCCGGCGTACGTGCGCGAACCTGTTCAAACGCACTCATTCTGCTGTCCAATTCATCAAGGTAGTGCAGGGCGAGCGCTTCGAGCGTCATCGGTTTGATCGGCGATCCCTTGGACGGATCTCCTTGGTGTGACAAAACGATGTGCAGAAGCTGCTTCCGCATCTCAGCGGACAAATCGGGACAGTTCTCCCTGATCATCTTGTCAATCAGCAACGCACCTTGTGTGATATGGCCCAGGAGGCGACCTTCACTGGTGTAGTCAATCGCGGGTTCAAGTGTAAACTCAACAACTTTGCCCAAATCGTGCAGCAGCGTACCGGCCAACAACAGATCACGATGGAGTTGCGGATAGTGAGCAGCAACCAAATCGGCAAGTGCTGCCATCGAGAGCGTGTGCTCCGCGAGGCCGCCCACCGCCGCGTGATGCCAAGCTTTCCCGCCCGGAGCTTCGAGAAACTGTTTGCGAAGAGTCTTATCGCCAAATATGGAATCAAGCAGCGCGCGCAACTGCGGATGCTCGATTGTATTAATCAGGTGCGCAAGCTGCTCATCTGCCTGCGCAGACGAGAGTGAAGAGTGGGGAAGGAAACTGCGCCGGTCGGGAACTTCTTGTTCCGTCGCCTTTCGCAGGGCGTTCAAAACCAACCCGGGGATGTTCTGATAACGATCCACCCTGCCATCCACAAACACAGGATCTCCGGCCTTCAACGTTTCGAGCGCTGCCTCGAAGTTCTCCCACATCTTGCCGTCAAGTTTGCCGGAGTGGTCCTGCAATTCAACGATCAGAAAAGGCTCCCCGCTCTTCTTGGGTCGCGTCTCAATCTTCGTCAGGAGGTAGAATCCCTGCACTTGATCATTAGGCGGCAATTCCCGTACGCCGCGCAGCGGCATGGTGGTTGCGAGCGAAACCGTCATAGGCTAATCACATTCCGCGAGGCGCTTGTCAAAGAGATCAAAATCCTCTTGCGGTCGACCCGCTTCCTGCCCAAGCATTCGAATCAAGATAAGCTCATACTTTGCCATGCCGCGCTTGTTGGAAGCTTCCAGCGGCTCTTCGATTTGCCCTGCCCACCTAAGGTAGATGTCCGCCAGCGCATAATGTGCCCAGCCGGAACGAAACTCTCTGGTGTCTCCGGTCATATTTTCCCACTCTATCCAGTCTGCAATAGCCGTCTGAGCCTTCTCGACCGCCTCTTCGAAGTTTCCTACTTCGGCAAGCGTACTCGCGAGATTATTGTTGCTGGTGGCCGTAGCACGCGTCCGAACAACGGGGTCCTTGATTTGCGACGCCACGGAGAGACTTTGTCGCAACACGCGTTCGGACTCACTCCATCGCTGCAGGTGCCAGCAGTCGACATCAATGCTGATCAGGCAATCATGTTCTTCTTCGGCGGAACCATAGAGCTGAGCCAACTCAAGTGCCACATAGTGCACATCGAGCGACTTCTCGTAGTTTTTCAACTTGCGCTGCACCAGCCCAAGTTTGCGCTCAACTCGTGAGAGCAATCGCTTGGCGGTGTGATCTTCGGTAAGCGGTGCCAAATGCGTTCTGGCCTTCTGCAACGCTTCATCGGCATCGCCGAAGCGCTCGAGTCCAATGAAAGCAAGTCCGGACAGATAACCATGCCACGCATGATCCAACGGTGTCAGTCGATCCACGCGCAACAAAACGAGCGCTTCGTCGAAGCGCCCGCTGTCAATTGCCGCTTGAGCTTTCTGTGCCCAAGGATGTCCGGTTAGGATACCTTCAGGCCGCGCCCATGCCATTGTGGTGAGCAAAAGAATCAGTCCCCAGTGTTTCATGCGGGAATGTGCTGCAATTTACATGCGGTAGCTGATGGTCATCAGCAACTGCGAGGAGCGGATATCTTCCTTCAATCCTTCGGTCACTTGCTCCGTATAACCAACCGTCCGCCAAGTGGCGTCGAGCATTACGGAGCGGTCAATCAAGACCCCCATTCCGAGAGAGAGAATACCTTTGTCCGCATCATCGCCGGCGTTCTTGTAATTCGAGGGATCGAAACTGTATCCCGCGCGTCCACGCAATCCATAAGCGGGAAAGAGGTACTCGCCGCCGAATGAAAAACGTGTCGTGCTTTCGTATGTGTCGCGGATTACTTGATTCCCAACGATGGACGTAACAAGGACGGTATCACCCTCATTTGTTATCGAGTAAAAAGGTGTGTCACCTTGGAACTTTAGTGACTTCCAATCTCTGTATTCAATATCCGCCGCTAATAGCCACCTTCCGGGGGCAATACTTGCGCCAACGCGGTATATCGCGGGGAAATTCATCTTGTAGTCATTCCACCCCGAGTCATAGCTGTCAGATTCCCAAGTCTCTTGCAAACGCATCACTGTAGCTGTCTGCATTGATACGCCAATGCGAGCTACTCTCCCAGGTCTGTACATGCCGCCAAAAGAGAAGTTCCAACCACTGAGTTTGGTGTACACTTCTTGCTGAAATACAACTTCCCCAGAAGAATTTGGCTCCCGCTCAGTCGAGGTGAACTCGTCGTAGCCGTGCCAATAATTGATGCCTCCACCCAATGAAAGGTTTGGCGACACGTCAACGGCCCCGCTAGCGGCCCACTGTCCAAGTCGACCAAACTCAAGTTCATCCAAAAAAAAATCTACACCATCCGCTGCACGACGCTGTGCCTTCGTAGCCCTCTCGTAGTCAACAGCTTGAGAATACCCGAACGCAAAGCTTAAAGCACCTTGATAAACCGGTACAGGGAAAACAGCGCCAATATTGTTCAAGCGGATCGCATCGGTCTTCCCAATAGTTGATACCCCCCGTGAAGACGCGTCATTCGAGAAGCCTGTGCGCAAAATCGTTCCCTGCACCTCGATGCGCTTGACTTGTGCCAGTCCGGCGGGATTCCACCAAATTGCCGAGTAATCGTCCGCGATTCCGGTGTAAGTGCCGCCTAGACCCAGAGCCCGTGCGCCGGAGCCGAGCTGCTGACCGCCGGTCAGTAACAGGCGCTCAGGAATCTCGTTTTGCGCGAAAGCGAGCGTCGCAAATAGCAGGGATGTGAGAATGAGTAATCTTGTCATATAAGTCTATAGTGATTCCCCGCAGAGTCTGGAGACTTGCATGGAACAATGTTGCCTTTGCCGTCTCGGGTCTCCAGACCCGTCGTGACTTCATGTTTGCTGGTTAGCGTCTGCGCTTGCCGTTGCGCTTCTGCGAGTTATCGTCCTGCGGTGCCGGATTTTTGGTCTCCGGTGGTGCAGGTTGAGACGGTGGAGTCGGATTGGGCTGAACATACGCTGGCGGAGATCCTCCACCACCCCCAATCACTGCCGGCGGTACGCCTGCATCATTCGAGCGGCGACCCGGCCGCTGAGAAGGCGGCTCGCTCGGTCCACCGCCACCACCGCCACCGTACCACCATGGATCCCGATGATGCCAGTCTTGCCACCACGGACGGCTGTAGTAGTCATAATAGCCGTAGTACGACCAGTGGTAGTTCGGAGAAAAGCGATCGAAGTCGAATCCCCAGCGTGTATAGCCACGCGGACGACCCCAATATGACCAACCATAGTAGTCATTGTATGGATTAGGATACACATCCACGACATCGGGCTTGGTCAGGGTTGTGTCAATCGCCGTCGAGTCATAGCGGTTATACAGCGTGTTCGACGAGAATGGCCCCATGTTGTCCATGCCGGGACGGTAGAGTTTCGTGTAGCAGCCCGTGGACAAAATGATTAGTCCAAGAGTCATGCTGAATAGTAGAATGCGGGCTTTCATAACAATCCTCTATCAATCTATCGCGGCACTGCACCGGTAAACTGCACCGTGCCATCCGCTTTTTCGAACTTCAAAAACAAATCGGCGTAGCCGAAGGCCGGCAAACTCTCGCCGGTCGGCGATCCCGACAACAGGTGAATAAACGTATCCTCGTGGCGGCGAGTGACTGATTCCACTCGTTCTGCCAAATTCTGTCCGACGTGCGACTCCAAGCCCCAGAAAACTCCCACCACAGAGTGGGTTTCAAAATCGACATAAGGAGGAGCATACACGCAACCGCTGTTGCACTCGGGATGCTGCGCCCAGAATGCCGACCACTCATTCCAATTGCGAAAGACCTGCGTGTGCGGGTCCTCCACCTGCAGATGGACTGATGTGGTCATCACTTCATAAGCAACCGGCTCGGCAATGGGATCGCCATCGTTCGCTTGATCGCAGGCCGTGATTAACGCTGCAAGAGTTACAACGATGATGACTCTAACGAACATTAAAACTCCTCGACAGCTGTTTCGGGCACTAACATCCGCTTCCGCGGTCCAATCCCTACTTCTTTTCCATCAGAATTGCCATCACAGCCTTTTGGGCGTGAAGACGGTTCTCTGCCTGATCAAATACCACACTGTGCGGGCCGTCCATCACCCCGTCGGTAATTTCCTTGCCTCGTTCGGCTGGTAAACAGTGCAAAACGATGCAATTCTTGTCCGCATGAGACACTAACTGCTCATTTACCTGAAACGGACGCAATTTACGCGCCTTGTCGTCCGCTTGATCCTTCTGACCCATCGACGCCCAGACGTCGGTATAGATCACATGCGCGCCGCTTACTGCCCTTGCCGGATCATGTTCAATCTTCACGATTGAGTTGCCAAGTCTATTCGTCGCTTCGACAAGCTTCATGTCGGGGAGCGTGTCGTCCGCCGTCCCGACTACTAACTCGAAGTTCAGTCGCTGAGCAAGCTCAATTAAACTGTTTGTGATATTGTTGCCGTCGCCAACGTACGTAATCTTGAAGTCGTCGTAACGGCCCAGCTTTTCATAGACTGTCTGAATATCCGCCATGATTTGACACGGATGCGAATAATCCGTCAGCCCATTGATGATGGGGATATCCGCGAACTTCGCAAGCTCCAACACGTCGGCGTGGCTGAAGGTGCGGATCATGATGCCGCCTAAGTAGCGCGATAGCACTTGGGCCGCATCCGAAATAGTTTCACGCTTCCCGAGCTCGATCTCTTTTTCAGTGATGTAGATCGCATTCCCGCCCAATTCAGCAATCCCCACTTCGAAGGAGATCCTTGTGCGCAGACTTGCTTTGTGAAAGATCAACCCCCACGTTTGACCCAAAAGCGGGAGCACGTGCTCGTGACGGTTCCTCCGCTCCTTTAACTCGCACGCAAGCGCTATGGTTTCAATGATTTCGTCACGGTTGAAGTCGGTGACGGCGATGAAGTCACGATGTGGACGCATAGGAAACAAATTTGAATAAAACTTAGGAAAGAACAGGAGAGAGAGTCTCCTGACAATTACTTCAAAAACATCAACTTCTGAGTTCCGTGGAAGCCCCGATGTGTCTGCATCCGCACGAAGTAGATGCCCGATGGCAGAACCTCATTTGTGTAATTCGTGCCATTCCAGCGAAACTCATAGTGGCCAGGACCCGGCAGGACCTCCGTTGAAGACCAGACAGACTGACCCAGCAAATTGTGGATTGTAAACTGAATTGGTCCAGAAGAGGCAGCCTCGTACGCGATGGTGGTGGTTGGGTTGAACGGATTCGGGTATACCTTCGTCAACTTGAACTCTGCCGGGAAGGGCAAAGGCTGGTCCGGGGCCGATGTGTCCAATCCGCCGACCACTTCGATATTGTCGAAGTGGACGCCAAGATCCCCCAGCAAAGCATCGGTCTTTAATCTGAAGCGCAGGCTGATCGTGTTGCCAGCCCAGTAGCTGAGGTCCACAAAGGTTCGAGTCCAAGGCACCTGCAACTCGGAAAAACCTGCCGCAGTCTGCCAATCTGTAGCGTTGTGCGAAACGTCAATGAAGAAGCTGTCCGCAGGAACATCCAGCCTGCCGCGTCGATCAAACTTCAAATGAAACGCATTCCCGCCCGTGAGGGGAATCGTGCCGTAGAAAGTTAGCGTCGCGTCCCAATTGCTACCGTATTGCGTGCGATACCCTGCGGCGTTCGTGTGTACGACCATCCCATAGTTCAATGAGGTCGTGTCCGCCTCCAGTCTCCATTCGCCGCCCGTGCCGCCTGCCGTCCAACCACTCATTCCGCTCTCGAAGTTCTCACTGAAGAGCACCGTGCCATTCGGCAGAACAAGATTCAGCGTTGTATCCTGAGCATGCCAGAAATCGTACCAGCGCGCGATCAGTGGTTGCTGCTGGAGCGGCTCGACTCTGAGCACGCACACTGCTTCCGGCTTACTCAAACTGATTGTTCCAGATGGAATGTCATACGTTTGGGGAAAGCCATTGTCAAAAAACACGCGTGCAGGAATCAGCTGTCCGCTCTCATTGCGTACATTGATCGTGACATCATGCCACGGGAGCGGCTGCAGGTTCAGTATCGCAGAGACCGCACCGCTACCTGGATTCAGCGTGACAGAAGTGGTATCGTTGCGATAGCCCTCTTTGCGGGCCATAACCCTCACAACTCCAGGCGGCGGTAAACAGGTTGCGCGGCCATGCTCAGTATTCGTGTACCAAGGACTAAGCAGCGGCGACCAAGTGTCGACCAGTCGATACTCTGCCGAGATCGGGCTTCCTGTTGATGCATCCCGAGTGTAGATGTTCAGAGGGGCACCCTGATTCGACATATCATTGCTGACAGGATAATTGATGACGCGGCGACACAGCCACTCCATAGGCGGGAGCAGCGATTGAACCAGGCCCGGCAGGTTTACCGGATCGCTCGGACTGCAAGGAGGTTGTATCTGCCGCGGAGGACTCGTTTCCGTCAGGATTTGGATAGTACCCAGCTCGCGATAAAACCAATCCTGCAAGGCGCCGTTCCGCGTTCCGCCCCAGACTTCGAGATATGTCGCGGCTCCGGACGGAGGATACTTGCGGGTCTTGTCTGTATAAGCTCGCATGACGCGATGAATCGCCGCACTGTCGGGGCTGAATTTCGCCGCGCCATCCGGCCCCCATTGCCACGCAACGATACAGCGCTCGGAAACATTGCCTGTGCGCGACGAGTGCCAAACGATCGATACCGTAGGCTTGATCTGATACGCAAAGTCCCGCACCGCGCGAGCTTCGGGTTCAGAGAAGGGCGACGGTCCGCGAAAATAGTCGAACGGCTGATCTGAACCCCGCACCCACAGCGAATCGCCGTATATCCAATTGATGTCGAAGTTGCGATTCAGGTCTACGCCGCAGGAATCCTCTCCCTCGCCGACAACAATGATACATGTGTCCGAATGAAGCTCCGGCGGCACGTAGCCGTTCTTGCGCCAAGTGTTATCCCACCCCAAAGAAATGATTTCAAGGCCGTCCGGATTCATCGTTGGGATAATGTAGACTTGCGTCTCGTTCCGGATCGTGCGATAGGGCTGCTGATTGGTCAGGAGCAAGCGCATGAATTCGATCGTCGCCTCCATACCCGCCACTTCTTCGGCGTGAATATGTGCGATGATCAGTGACGTAGGCTCGTCTTCGAATTCCTGCACGTTGTCAGATATCTTCACGGCATAGATCGGATACTGCATTCCCAAGTGATCTCCGCGCGAATGCCCGATGGAGTCCACTCTCAGCAGATTCGGAAAGGAATCCTGCAATGCAAAGATGTAATCATATAACTCTGCGCGAGTGTGATAGCAGTCCGGCAACGGCTGTGCACCGGCTCGTGCGGCGAGAAGAAGCAGTCCTAAGATGCAAACAAGTCTTGGCATGAAAGAGTTCCTGGCAGATTCTGAATGGGCTGTACTCGCAGACTTCCGACGGCCTCTCCCCGCTCCCTTCAAGGGAGCGGGGAGAACCGAGAGAGTGATTACTTGATTAACTGCATCTTCTTGACCGTCTCGAACGTCAGAGTTTCGAGTCGGTAGAAGTAAACGCCGGACGAAAGCTCGGACGCATCGAAGTAGACTTCATAGGTACCCGCTCGCATCACTTCGTCCACAAGCGTCCGCACCTGTTGACCGAGCGCGTTGAAAACCGAGATCTTCACGGCTTCCGTTGCCGGAATAGTGAAGCGGAATTGAGTTGAAGGATTGAACGGGTTCGGGAAATTCTGAGTCAACATATAGTCACGCGGCAGCGGAGCCGGCAATTCGCGAACGCTTACCGTGTAATCGTTGATCCAGTTGCCCCAGATATTCTGCAACGGTTCCTTACCCGACGAGCGCCAGTCCACCCAACCCACCACCGTTCCGCCGTGGTAGTCGTGTGCCAAACAGGGTGCGGTCTGATTCTGGTACTCGTTGTTCACCACGCCGCCGATTGGATTCTGCGCGTTGCCCCACCACGGATCGGAAATGTTACCGCCCGCATCTATGTGAACTCCGTAGAGATCGCTATATGATGAGGTTTCGTCCACCCAGACCATGTAGATTCCGTCGTTCCACTCGACCAGCATCTCGAGATCACTTTGATTGGATGTGGATCCTGACAGTGGTCGTCCCGAGACTTGATCCGTCCACAACCTTGCACCTGCCGAACTAAGCTTCTGTCCATAAATGTCAAGCTGATTGCCGGAACGAAAGTCCTCCCACACAACATATAAGTTATGCTGACTGTCCGTTGCCAGTCGGGGCTTCTTCTGATCGTTCACCGCATTACCCACTAAACGTCCGTTCTCCGCAGTCCACGACGGAGCGAGATTGCCGTTGGCGTCAAACCGATTAGCGTAGATGTCTTTGCCTTGCGTTTCATCGCGGCCATCCGCCCACGCAAAGTAGAATCCGCCTTGTCCGTCGTAGATGACTTGCGATTCGCTTTGCTCGCGCGGTGCTCCACAAATCGCCCGGCGCCACGCGATTTCGCCGTCTGCGCAAACCTTCGCGCCCCAGATGTCGTAGTTTCCGAATGTTCCGGTTTGCCAGACCACGGCAATGCAGCCGTTTTCGTCAATCGAAACACCCTGCAATTGATCGTCGTCTTCATCGTTATTCGAAAGCGAAACCGGTCCGGGCCACAGCGGTTCGCAATTCGAGTTCATGCGCAAGGCAAACACATCCAATTGGAAGCCTTCATCGTAGCCCGCCCAAACGACATAGCAGCCGCCTTGATTGTCCGAAATGATTCGGGCCGTGTTCTGATCGACGCTTGACGCCGATACGATAGCACCGGCCTGGTCGCACAGCAATCCGCCGCCGACACCGACTCTCTGCAGACGCACCTGCTTCGTGCCCGCGCGGTTGTCAATGAACGAGCAGAAGAAGCCATTTGCTCCGTCCGAACACACCCACGGCTGCTCTTGCGAATAGCGCGTCAGCCCGTCGTTATCCGGCGCCAGCGGAGCCCCGTTCGGAGGAATCACATCGGCGAATGGATAAACGTAGGGCGTGTCGATCACCTGATAGTAGATCTGCTTGCCGAAGCCGAGTCCGCGATTGTCTTCCCATGCGAAGGCCACGATGCCGTGCACCATCTCAATATTTGTTGGATTCGTCGCGTCACCGTCCAGGCCGTAGATAATCTCGCGGCCGCCTTCGCGCACACAGTCGCTGATCCGTGCGCGGTCTACACTCAACGTGGAAGAACCGCGATAATAGTCACGGTAGATGATGAACACTTCCGTTCCATCTCCGTTCGTTCGCAGGACCGCTTCCTGCTGTTGATTCGGGCCGTCCTTGATCAATTGACCGCAGTCACCGCACGCCAATTCACCGGCGGCATTCACACGGCTCATATAGAGATCATACTCTGTAACCTGACCGACTGCGTTGCGGGTGTCTTCCCAAATAAACAACGCGCCCCCCTGCAGATCGGAAGTCAGACGGCTGTTGTCGCGGGTATACCCGCCAAACGGCTCGGCATCTCCGCAGACTTTGACTCCGTTGGCTGTCCACTGATGCACGCCTGAGGCATTCGTTTTCTGTCCGTAGATCTCAGAAATCGAACCGTTCACTCGCAGATCATCCCAGCATGTGATCACACCGTCCTGCTGGCCGCCGCTCATGCTTACGGCGATGCGAACTCCAATCTGCTCTTCGTTTGCGTCACTCAGCACGATACCATTGGCCTGCCAAAGCGGCGTTCCATTGGCCGAAACGCGCTGCATGTATAAGTCATCGCTTGTGCTTGTGCGCTCGTCGCGCCAAGCGTAGTAGGCTCCGCCCGTCGTCAAGTCAGGACAAATCTTCGCACTGGTCTGACGCTCCGCCGCCGTGCAGATGGGAATGCCACCCACGCCGCCCCAAGGCAGCGTGCCTTCACGCGTCACCTTGGCACCAAAAACGTCCTGCTCATTCGTCCGCAGGTCCACCCAACCGAGGATCATATTGCCTTGGCCATCGCCGTCTGCAGTGATTCCGGACTGTGCGCCGTTATGATCCGTAACAGCGAGCCGCTGTGCCCACGCGCGGGTCCCATTCGCAAGAATTCGCTGCGCATAAATATCGGGATCGCCCCGCATATCCGATTCCCATGCGATAATGGCGCCACCCTGACCGTCGTGTGCCGCGCGTAGCGTAGTTTCTAATACACCCGAATCGCTCGCTCTGACAAAAGTGTCTACAATCACGCCTTCGACAGGCCAAAGGTGGTTGCCGGCGTAATCGAATTTCTGTGCAAGAACGTCGCCCGTGCTGTCAAATCGAAAGTCAATCCAGGCAACGATAAAACCGCCATCAACGGGAACCGGCTCCGGATCCTCTTGACGAAACGGCCAGTTTACTACATGAACAGGCCAGCCCGGCGCAAGATCGCCGTCCGGTTCTATCAGCTGCGCAAACACGTCGCGATCACCCGTTCGGGTATCCGACCATACCAACAGTGTGTAGCCGTCTGCATCACTGCGATAGGCCGCGCGCTGCCACTCGATGTGGTGCCCTTGGCGAATCGGCTGGCCGGGCGCGCCCCAGTTACGGGGATCTACTGCAAATCCGTTGGCCGACCACAGCAATCCGACCGTGCCAAGCAGCAGTGCTAAGGACCTCAGTAAAGAGGCGGTGCTGGGGATTCTCATCTGTCTATGCTCCTCACTCTGAAACGAAGGGGGATTGAAAAAACAATAAGTTATAAGTTATGAGCCCATTAATCCGAAGCAGTTAACTTACTCAATTTGCCAGCGAGTTGCAAGCAAGTCGAGGTTTCTTCGCAGTTTAGATTACCTGCACTATCTGCATTAGAAACAAACGCTTTTGCTCTGGTTGGAGTTTCCAAGCAAAAGCCCTATATTCTGCACATCCAACAGAGGGATTTTGGTATGCGAAAAATGGTTTTTTTGGCGTTGTTTGTGGCTGTTTCAAGCGCATTGGCGGAGGAGTCGCTGATCCGCACAGTCGAAACAAGTGCCTCCCCGCTGCAAGCTTATCGTGCGCTGACTGAAGACTGGCTCTACCTGCAATGGAGTGGTGCGCAAACGGCAGCCTTCGGCGTGGCACCGGAAGCCCCGTGGAGAGTGACTTACTCCGATGGTGCTTTGCTTGAAGGTATCCTCCAGACTCTCGAACCCGGGCACGTGCTCGAGTATTCAATGGTCCGGCACGACATTGTCTCGTCTGTTCGAATTGACTTTAGCTCTTCGCCCAACGGGACCACGATCCGCGTGCTGCATCATATCCCTCTGCAAGGCGGGGGTGCTATGATCGAAGCGATCGCGGCGGGAAATCTCTGGGACGAGATGCTGCCCAAATTGACCGCCTATCTTGACTCTCGACCGAATTCCTACCTTGTGCGACCACGCGGTGAAAATCAGTATCCTGCCGTCCTGCTTTTGCATGACCGATTCGGACTCACGCGCACGGTTCGTGACTTTGCAGATACGTTTGCACTTCGCGGTTTCGTCGTTCTTGCCGTGGACATGTTCAAAGGAGACCGCACGTCCGACATTTCGCAGGCGATGCGCTATCTTGAACTGGTGCGCGAAGATGATGCCGTCGCGGCGATTGGTTCCGGCTGGAGAGCACTCTTAGCAGATTCGGGAGTGAATCGCAAGCGAATCGGAGTCGTTGGCTTCGGTTATGGCGGCGAAATGGCGATGCGCGCAATGACGGCCGAATCTTCAATTCGCTGCGGTGTGGCGTGGTATCCGTCCAAAGCTCCGGCGGACTCGCTTTTGCCGCGCATCGCGACACCCCTGATGATAGTCACCGCAAATCCCGCAGGCACCAGTCCAACGCCACAAGCAGAAGCCCTGAGCAAGCAGCTGATCCAGCAGGGTGTGCGCGCAGAAATGCTGGTTATAAAGGCCGAGAATGGCTTTTTCGAACCCGCCAATGGAGCAGCCTACAGTGCGGCGGCATCCGGCGACGCGATGCGTTTGACTCTCCCATTCCTCGACAGAAGACTGAAACTATAGATCTCCTCTTGAATCTGAATGAAAGAAGGCAGGCCATTGAGGCCTGCCTTCTTTGTTCATTAGTCAAGAAATCAGTCCGTTGACTTCATCCCGAGATTGGAAATCATGAAGTCATACATTGCGTGATATGCCTTGAGCTTATTTTCGCGCTTGCGCAGACCGTGACCTTCGTCTTCGAAGATCATATACTCAACCTGCTTGCCATTTCTGCGTGCGGCTTCGACGATTTGATCCGACTCCGCGACTTTCACGCGAGGATCGTTTCGACCCTGCACGATGAGTAGCGGCCGGACGATGCGATCCGCGAAATTCACTGGTGACTGACGAAACATGCGAGCACTGTCCTCAGGGATCTCCGGATTCCCGATTTCCTGATGGAAATACGACTGATAGGGACGCCAATACGGTGGAACAGATTCGAGCAGTGTAAACAGGTTCGACGGGCCTACCCAGTCCATGCCCAGCGCAAATTCCTCCGGTGTGAATGTCAGAGCAGCCAATGTCATGTAGCCGCCGTAAGAGCCTCCCCAAATGACAGTTTTCGACGTGTCCGCTTCGGGATACATCTCCGCGATGAAATCCTTGAGCGCGACCACGTCCCAGAGTGGGTCTTCCCCCCAGCGCTGGTCGTCGGCCAAGTAATACGACTTGCCATAACCCGTCGAGCCACGCACGTTCGGTGCCGCGACTATGAAGCCGCGACTGACGAGATACTGAATCCATGGCGAGTAGAATGGTGTCTGCTGAGCCATCGGACCGCCGTGTATCTCAATCACTACGGGCGTTCGGTTGCCCCATTTGGGCTTCACGGGTCGATAGATCCATGCCGGAATCTCCAAGCCGTCAAACGACTCGTAACGCACCAACTCCGAACGCACCAGCATATCTGAGCGCAATTGACTCGCGTCAAACAGATTTGTCAGCTTAATCAACTCATACGTTTCAAGATCATACAGATATTGGTCGCCCGGAATATTATCCGCATTGACATAGATTCGTAAGTAGCGCTCACTTCGGGAGAATCCTACTGGTATGATCTCGGCGGGTGGAAGCGGCGGCAAATCAAACTCTTCCCCCGTCTTCACATTCTCGATACTCACGCGCGTAATCCCGTCTTCGTTGATGCGCGTCACGAAATATGTGTTCTTATGACTGAAACTCGCGCCGACAACATCCCAGTCTGCTTCCAGCGCGATTTCCCACGCTTTGTCTTCCGTGTTATACGACATGAGTCTGTAGAACTCGGAATCCTTGTCAGTGATGACATAGAGCGTCTTGCCGTCAGGCGCAAAGTCCGCGAATTCGTAATTGGCCTCGCCGTCTTCCTGCGAGGTGATCGCCGTCATCGTCTTTTGGGCTACATTATAAGAGAAAAGATTTGAGGACAGGGTGTTGATGAATTGCGAGAGAATCAGTGTGCTGTTATCCGGCGAGACACCAACTACCGTAAGCGTGGAATTGTTCTCGAAAATTCGTGTCGCTTTCATCGTTCGCACGTCCAAACTGTAGGTGTCCATATATTGCGGGTCGCGTTCGTTGGTGCTGTAGTAGAGATAGTAACCGTCATGGGACCAGCCCAGAAAATCCGCGCGAGAACCCTCCGCCGTCAGCGACTGCGACTTCTTATTGACCAAACTGTAAACATAGAGCCGAAAATTCTCGTCGCCGCTCGTATCCATGATGTAGAAAATCATCTCAGCATTCGTCGGGCACCACGTGATTCTGTAGATCGCGTCCTCGGTCGTGAACAGCGGGGTCCAATCTCCGCCGCGCACTGGCATGAGATACGGCTGGGAGTGTCCATATTTGTCCGACACAAACACAAACTGTTTTTCATCGGGGGAAAAGGACAGGCTTCCCACCCGATAGGTCTTGAAAAACTCCTCGAGAGTCAATTCCGCCGCACTTTGTGCAGTAGCCGCATTCATAATAAGCACAAGCGCCGCCAGGGCGCACCAAATTCTCGACACTCGCTTGTCCATCTCTCTCCGTTTGACACCTGTTTTCAATCCTGCTTTGGTTCCGGGACTCGAATCAAATCATCGAGCTCGCGATACTTCTCCCATATCGGCAGCCATTCCGATCGCGACAGTCCGGTTTCAATCGAATCCCAGTAGCGCCCCCTACGAAATCAACACCCTAACTGTCCAGCCTCAGGGGTACAGTCCAGAGTAGAAAAATATATGCGGTCTCCACGACAGACAGGAGATCCAACTTATAAGTTGCGAATAGGAGATTTTGACACTCTAAAGGGCTCAACAGATAAATATGATCGAGCTTTTATGAAATTTATTAATAACAAGTTTAAGAACGCATATAATCCACACGATCTGAATTTTCAACTGGAAGCAAGATTAACGCCGGAGGCTGAAGCAGCGGGACAGTATTTGTGGGGTGGTCAAAGAATTGTAGGTGGAATATTGAGGCCTTATAAAAGATTTG
>JAANMV010000277.1_pt1 | contig 63689 bp, 46 predicted proteins | sample 7279661 | NCBI WGS metagenome assembly JAANMV01 (sample SAMN14094540, study PRJNA606508) | bioreactor metagenome | isolation source: A lab-scale SPAN reactor treating ammonium-rich wastewater day 121 | place: Ireland: Galway | collected 2017-05-16 | reverse complement strand
GATCACCTGAAAGGCGTAAAAATTGCTATTATGGGCTGTATCGTGAACGGTCCGGGAGAAATGGCTGATGCCGATTACGGCTATGTCGGCTCAGGTCCGGGATGGATATCTCTTTACCGCGGAAAAGAAGTAATTGAGCGGGGGATTCCCTATGCAGAAGCATTGGATAAGCTGATAGAATTAATGAAGCAGGATGGCGTTTGGGTGGAAAGTTAATTCCTATTGCGAGCGTAGCGAAGCAATCTTATAAATTGAATCAGGAATTAAGAATTTTTAAAAGGGCTGTCTCAAAAGGTTGTTTCGTAGCCGCAAGCTTTAGCTTGCGTTCGTGTAACGCAGCCTGAAGGCTGCGGCTACAGATGCTTTGAAAATTATTCAGGGGATAAATTCCCCTTTTTTATTTTGAGGAGTAATTTTATTTTCAATAAATTAAAAGCCCGCAAGTTATGAAACGATTTTACATCCCGGTTTATATTCTGCTGCTTACCGTTATTTTTAATTTTAATGTTTATTCACAAATGTTCGGGCAGGAGCCCACTGAACGCAAAAGCAATTTTGACGTTCAGCATATAAAGCTGGATATTTCAGTTGACCCTCCGGAAAAATTTGTGACCGGAAAGGCTTTTATAAAACTTGTAACAGCTGAAGAAAATTTCACCGGTTTTGAGCTTGATGCTGTTGGAATGAATATAAAAAATGTTGAGCTTGATCCAAATGGCCCGATGATTATCAGCTATGTTGGTAAAACAAAAAGAACCGGATATTACCTGAAAACCCTTAAGTTTGATTACAATAAATCCAAACTGAAAATCTACCTGGATAGCAGTTATAGTTTATACGATACACTGAATTTTATTATCCATTACAACACAACAAATCCCGAAAAAGGTTTATATTTTATTTCACCAACTGCTGAATTCCCTGACAAACGATATGAAGTATGGAGCCAGGGAGAAGGCGAGGATAACAGGTATTGGTTCCCCTGTTACGATTACCCGAATGATATGGCAACAACTGAAATGCTTGTAACAGTTAGCAGCCAGTATCAAACAATTTCAAATGGTTATATTAAAGAAAAGAAAGTTACTGATAATTTTATAACCTGGCACTGGGTAAACGATAAACCGCATGTTTCATATCTGGTAATGCTTGGTATTGGTCAGTGGGATACAATCAGCACATCAAGGGACGGCATTCCGATAATTTCATACGTGCCGCCGGGTAAAAAATCTTGGGGGCAGAACTCATACCGGCAGACTGCTGATATTATGAAATTCTTTTCGGAATACATTGGGTACCGTTACCCGTGGGGTGAGTTCCGCCAGGTTGCTGTGCAGGATTTTATCTACGGGGGAATGGAAAATACCGGCGCTGTTGTGCTTTTTGAAGGCTCTGTTTATGATGAAAAGACCGAGCCTGATTATTCAGCCACCGGGCTTGTAGCCCATGAGCTTGCGCACCAGTGGTGGGGCGATGTTGTTACCTGCAAAAACTGGAATGAGATATGGCTTAATGAAAGCTTTGCTACATATTTTCAGTGCCTCTACAGGGAGCATGAGCTTGGAAAAGATGAGTTTGATTATAATATTTACCGTAACGGTAATGAGGCATTGAATGCAGATTCACTTTCACGCAGGCCCATTTATACCCGGAGCGGACCAACAGCAAATACATATGATAAAGGTTCAGTTGTGCTTAATATGCTTCGCTGGATGATTGGCGATGAAAAATTCAGGAAGACCATGAATATTTATATTACCCAAAATCAGTTTAAGCCTGTTGTCACTAAAAATTTTGCAGATGCCCTGCATAATGCTATTGATGACCCTTTGCTGGACCGGATGCCTGCAAACTTAACATGGTTTTTTGAAGAGTGGATATATAAAGCAGGCCAGCCGGAAATTAAAGCGGATTATCAATTTGATGAAAAAACAAATGAATTGATATTGAATGCAGTGCAGGTACAAAAAATGGATTCATCTTCGGTATTCAGAACACCGTTCCCAATTGAAATTGTTACGGAAAAAACAACACAGAGTATTACGATGGAAACTTCTGCAGAGGTGAAAACATACAGAATTAAGCTTGATGGAAAACCTTTGAATGTTAATTTTAATAAAGGCAATAAAATCCTTTGCAGGCTTTATTTTACCAAACCAAAAAATGACTGGCTGTACCAGCTGAACAATTCAGCAGATGCAATTGACCGAATAACAGCACTGAACGGACTGAAAGATTTTATAGATGAAAGTGATGTTGTTGATGCAGTAAAACAGGTGATGAGAAATGACAGCTTCTGGGGAGTAAGATATGAGGCAGTAAAGGTATTTGCCGGTTCTGAAAATCCGGCAGCTGTTGAGCCTTATATGAAGTATATGATAGATGAAAGAGATTCAAGAGTACGGCGCGCTTACCTGCTTAACCTGAAAAAGCTTCTTGATAACCATCCCTCAGAAAAAGAGAACATTTCTGTTCTTCAGTACTTTTTAACCAACCTCATAAATTACGAAACCAGCTATTATGCTTCAGCAGATGCAGTTACAGCGCTTTCTCAATTACTTCCAAAGGATAAAATTTATGATGCAGTGATACCGTTTATTGAAATGGAATCACACGTTGATATTATCCGCAGAAGTGTATTGACGGCACTGGATCTTTCCGATGATCCCCGGTCAAAAGAAATACTTTTAAAATATGCCGTTTACGGCAGCACCGCAAGGGTGCGTAATATTGCTTTAAACGGGCTTGAAAGCTTTCTGAATGACGATGAAGTAATTAACCTGTTAAACAATAAGCTTGCTGAAAATACCAGAAGCACCCAGGGAGTTATACTTAGCCTGCTGGGCAAAGCCAAAAACCCGTCATCAAAGCCATTTCTGCAGAAACTTTACGATACCAGCAATGACGAGAGATTTAAAGAACGCATAAAAACTTTAATTTCAAGTTATTAAAAATCATAACATTACATCACATTTTTGCCGCAATTTGGTGCATTGAAAATCTCTTAAAAAATCAGCATATTTGTAGTCTTTCCACGAATTTTTATACTTTAAACGGTAGTGGATATTTTAATTAACGCTCCCGGAGGCAGTTATTTGCTTTCAGGGAGAATTTATAAATTTAATTATTTTTTAACGGAGATTTTTAATAAACGATGACTTCACCAAACGATACACAAAATGGCAATACAGCGATCGAAGAGGTAAAACCGCCTGTAATTAAAACAAAGGATTTTGTTGCAAAAGATTACAGCGAAGATGAATTCAAGAAATATATTGAGCTTTATGAAAAGACCTTTAACGTAATAAAGGAAAACGAGATAGCAAAAGGAAAAGTTGTTGCAATTTCAGGCAATGACGTTTTAATTGATATCGGCTTTAAATCAGATGGACGAGTTTCCATTGATGAATTCCCAGACCCGGATAATATCAAAATTGGCGATGAAGTAGAGATTTTTGTAGAAAAGATTGAAGACCGCGAAGGACAGCTTGTACTTTCGCGCAAGCGCGCTGATATAATCCGCAACTGGGAAAAAATTACCCAGGCTAAGGAAAATGATACTGTTATACAGGGGAAATGCGTTCGCAGAATTAAAGGCGGATTTGTTGTTGATCTTGGCGGAATAAATGCATTCCTTCCCGGCTCGCAGATAGATACCAAGCCTATACGCGATTATGATGTTTTCGTAAACAAGATGCTTGACTTTAAGATATTAAAGATCAACCATCCGAATGAAAACATAATTGTTTCACATAAGATTCTTATTGAAGAATCAATGTCTGAGCAGAGAGAAAAGCTGCTTACTACACTAGAAGCCGGACAGGTTATGAGCGCAACTGTTAAAGCTATCACAGATTTTGGTGTATTTGTAGATCTTGGCGGCGTTGACGGCTTAATTCATATAACTGACCTTTCATGGGGCAGAATAAATCATCCTTCAGATGTTGTTCAGCTTGATGATACTATAGAAGTAAAAGTTCTTGAATACGATAAGGATAAAAAACGCGTAACTCTTGGCTTAAAACAGCTTCAGCCGCATCCGTGGGAAAATATTGAAGAAAAGCTTAAGATCGGCGATAAAGTATCAGGCAAGGTAGTATCAATAACAGATTATGGCGCATTTATTGAAATCGAAAAAGGCATTGAAGGCTTAATTCATATTTCCGAAATGTCATGGACACAACATATTACCAATCCAACCCAGGTAGTTACAATGGGCCAGGTTGTTGAAGCTGTTGTGCTTAGTCTCGATAAGAACGATAAAAAATTATCACTCGGAATAAAACAGCTTACACCAAATCCATGGCAGTCATTATTAGACCGTTTCCCTGTGGGCTCTAAACACAAAGGAAAAGTCTGCAATATTACAAACTTCGGTGTATTTGTCGAGCTTGAAGAAGGTGTTGACGGTTTAATACATATTTCGGATCTTTCATGGACAAAGAAGATATTCAATATAGAAGAATTTGTAAAGATGGGCGATGAAATTGAAGTAATGATACTTGGTATAGATGTTGAAAACCAACGTATAGCATTAGGACATAAACAACTAACTGATAATCCGTGGGAAAAGCTTACTGATGAGTTTAAACAGGGAACAGAAGTAAAATGCAAAGTAATAAAAGCCATAGAAAAGGGAATAATTGTAGAGCTTCCTGCTGTTGTTGACGGCTTTATACCTGCATCTCAGCTTTCTGTATCACAGGTTAAAAACTTCTCTGAAACGTTTAAATCTGGTGAAGAATTCATGGCAGAAGTGATTGAATTTGATAAAGAAGCAAAAAAAATAGTGCTTTCTTCGCTTGAATACCTTAAAGATAAAGATGAAGCTGAAATTAATGATTACATAGCTAAATTCAAATTAAAGAAATTCACACTTGCTGATGTTATTGACAGGACAAAAACACCGGTTGATACAAAAGAAGAAGCGGATTTTAAAATTGATGATGTAATGGAAATACCGGAGAAAAAGGAAGAGCCGGCACAGCAGTAAAAATGAGCGGTTAATTAACAATTTAAAGGCATTCTGAACTAAAAAACAGAATGCCTTTTTAGTTTATCATGACTATTAAAAAATATGACTGATTTAAAAAAATTAAAAGAAACACTGTTTAAGGCTGCTGAAGAAGCTTCAAATATTCATATGGAATATTTTGAAAAAGATTTTGAAATTGGCAGAAAACGCGACTACAGCGACCTTGTTACTGAAGTTGATAAAAAAGCCGAAGCCAGAATTGCCGAAATTATTTATGCCGATTTTCCGGACCATAATATACTGGGAGAGGAAGGCGGTGACAGGAAAAAAGAATCTGATCATGTATGGATAGTTGACCCTATCGATGGAACGGTAAATTATGCGCACTCTGTTCCGGTCTTTTGTGTATCAATAGCAGTTGAATATAAGGGGGAAGTAATTCTTGGAATAGTAAAATCGGCTGCTACAGGTGAGACTTTTTTTGCGGAAAAGGGCAAGGGCGCATATTTAAACGGCAAACAGATCTTTGTAAGTGAAATTAACGCTTTAAAAGACAGCCTGCTTGTGACAGGTTTTCCATACGGAGCCAAGGATAACAGCGACCACTGCATAGATCATTTTGTTAATTTCGTTAAGCTTGGACTTCCGATCCGCAGGCTTGGCTCGGCAGCTCTGGATATCAGCTGGCTTGCTGCCGGCAGGTTTGACGGGTTCTGGGAAGTGAATCTTAATGCATGGGATGTTGCTGCAGGTTACCTGATATTGCTTGAAGCAGGCGGAAAAGTGACAAATTTTAAAGATGAACCGTATTCAATTTACAATAAGCAAATACTGGCAACAAATGGCAGAGAACTTCATAATGAAATGATTGATGTGTTAAAAAAAGCATATCAATACAAATAGAAAAATTTTTCATTCTTTTTACAGGGTTTTTTATGCTAAAATGGGTTAATATTGTATAATATTAATCCATTTTTTATATAATCTAACAGGAGGAAATCAATATGATAGCCTTGATAATCTTTTTACTTATAGTTGCATTAATAGTTAACCAGTTAAAAAAGAATGTTGCTAATGCGCCGTCACAAAAACTTTTAGGAGTGATAAGGAATGCAGCATTCATCGGCATTTTTGTGGCTGTAATATTATCATGTGTTTCGCAGGTTGGACCCGGTGAGGTTGGTGTTCAGTTATTGTTTGGCAGTGTACAGGATAGAACTCTGCCAAGCGGTTTAAACATTGTTAACCCCCTGGTAAATGTTGAAACTATGGATATTAAAACGCAGGCTTATACAATGAGCTCAATCCAGGATGAAGGGCATCAGAAAAGCGATGATGCAATTTCAACGCTTTCCAGCGACGGATTATCGTTAAAGCTTGATGTTACAATCTGGTACAGGTTAAGCGAATCGGATGCACCGCAGGTTTACAGAACAATTGGTATGGATTATGCAGAAAAAATTGTGAGACCGGCGATAAGAACAGCCTTGCGCGATGTATCGGTTGGTTATGCAGCTACCGATATTTATTCAAGCAAACGCGAGGATTTTGTAAATAATGTTACAAAAAATCTGGAAAATGCTTTTGACGGAAGGGGAATAATTCTGGAGCGTGTACTTTTAAGGAATGTTGAGCTGCCTGAAAAAGTCCGCTCTGCAATCGATGAAAAGATAGCATCAGAACAGCGTGCCCAGCAGATGGTTTATGTTCTGCAAAAAGAAAAACAGGAAGCAGAAAGAAAACGCGTTGAAGCCCAGGGTATTGCTGATTATAACAGAATAGTTTCGCAAAGCATAACAGACCAGGTGCTTCAGCTTAAAGGTATAGAAGCAACACTGGAACTGGGAAAAAGCAATAATTCCAAAATGGTAATAATGAACGGTAAAAATATGCCGCTTATTTTCGGACCGTCGGGATTCTGATTGTCAAACGTCAAACGTCAGAAGTGAAAACAAACAATTGTTAAAGTGATTTTTATAAAATCCGAAATCATAAAACCAAAATCCGAGATCATATGAAGGGCGTACCGCTGACAGAAGAGCTTTATAAATATATTACTGAGACGTTTATTGAAGAAGATGACCTGTTAAAGCAGGTTGTAAAGAATACTGCTGATAAAAATCTGCCTGTGATACAGGTATCGCCTGAAACAGGCAAGCTGCTTGGAATTTTCATTAAAATGATAAACGCAAAACATGTGCTTGAAATAGGCACTTTAACAGGTTACAGCTCAATATGGATGGCAAGGGCATTGCCTCCGGGCGGATGTGTTACAACACTTGAGCTGACTAATGAACATGCCGATGAAGCTGAAAAGAATTTCAGCTCATCCGGGCTTGAAAACAAAATAACATTGATTCGCGGAAAAGCACTGGAATCCCTGGATCTGCTGGCAGGAAAAACATTCGATATGGTGTTCATTGATGCTGATAAGGAAAACTGTGTTAATTATTTTAATAAAGTGATTAATATGGTCAGACCCGGCGGACTGATAATTACTGATAACACATTAAGACGCGGAGAAGTAATTGACCCGGAACCGGGTCCGGGTGCGCAGGGAATTATTGCCTATAATAAGCTTGCGGCAAACGATTCCCGGGTAGAATCAATTTTAATACCGATTGATGACGGAATAACTTTAAGTTTTGTAAAATAAATTATGGTCAGAAAGTGGCATGATTTTACGCGTCCGTTAGTTATTTGCCTGTTCAGCAATAACGGCAGGATTCTGGCTGCCAAAGGTGTTGATTCGGTAAAACAGAAAGAATTTTACCGGCCGCTTGGCGGTATGATAGAATTCGGGGAACACAGCACTGATGCGCTGAAACGCGAGATAATGGAAGAAACAAACCAGGAAATCACTAACCTGAAGTATTTGTGTACTGTGGAAAATATTTTTACATATGAAGGCAAAGCCGGACATGAAATTGTTATGGTGTATGATGCAGAATTTAAAGACAGGGGATTGTACGATAAAAATGAGATAACGGTTACCGAAGGTGATGTTTGGTGCAATGCATACTGGCTTGATATAAGTGACTGCAAAGCCGGAAAAGTCTCTTTATATCCTGAAGGTATTTTAAACAGCTTTTAAATTTTCATTTTCAGAATTTATAATGAAAACCATAGGTTTAATTGGTGGTACAAGCTGGCTTTCAACAGCTGATTACTACAGGCTGATAAATGAAAAAACCGGCGAAAGGCTCGGGGGGCTTAATTCTGCAAAGATAATTCTTCATTCAGTAAATTTTGAGGAATTCAAAAAGAAAGTGGATGAAAATGATACCAAATGGCTGAGCGGTGCCTTTTGTGATTTAGCAAAAAAGATAGAAGCTGCAGGCGCAGATTGCCTTGCATTATGCGCCAATACTCCGCATAAATATGCTCCGGATATTCAGAAAACAATAAAAATTCCGCTGATACACATTTCCGAAGCTGTTGCAGAAGAGATAGCCGGAAGGAAAATCTGCAAATCTGCTTTACTTGGAACGCGTATTACCATGACTGAAGATTTTTTTAAGCTAAAACTTAAAGAGCGCGGTATTGAAACTTTAATACCGGAACCTGATGAAATGGATTTTATCCACAGGACAATTTTTGAGGAACTGGGACTCAATATATTTAAAGAAACTACACGGAAAAAATATGTGGAAATCATAGAAAAACTTCAGTCAGCAGGAGCCGAAGCAGTAATTCTGGGCTGTTCAGAAATCCCCCTGTTGATTAAACAGAAAGATTCACCATTACCGGTTTTTGATACGACAGAGGTTCATGCAGATGCGATTGTTAAATTTGCATTAAGCTAATTTAACGTACCGTAAACACGTTAGTCATTTATAAATGTGTTGTTCTGCTGTGATTTATTTATTATATTTGTGCTTAATTTTCCCAAAAAATGCCAAAAATATCACAAATTAAAGCCCGTGAGATACTTGACTCGCGCGGCAATCCCACAATTGAAGTTGATGTAATTTTAAATAACGGTACATTAGGCAGAGCAGCTGTACCTTCCGGTGCTTCTACCGGACAGAAGGAAGCCGTAGAGCTTAGAGACGGCGATAAAAAGCGTTATATGGGCAAAGGCGTACAGAAAGCCGTTACTAATGTAAATGATATTATTTCCAATTCCCTTATAGATATTGATCCCACAGACCAGCTTAAGCTTGATTCGATTTTGCTTGAGCTTGACGGAACAAAGAACAAATCTAACCTTGGAGCTAATGCTGTGCTGGGCGTATCGCTTGCAGCAGCAAAAGCTTCGGCATTGTATTACAATCTTCCGCTTTACAGGTATATTGGCGGAACAAATGCCAAAGTGCTTCCTGTGCCAATGATGAACATTATTAACGGCGGTAAACATGCTGATAACAATCTAGACTTCCAGGAATTCATGATAATACCCGCTGGCGCAAAAAGCTTCCGGGAAGCATTAAGAATGGGAACAGAAGTTTTTCATTCCCTTAAAAATGTTCTGACTAAAAAGAATCTGAATACTGCCGTAGGTGATGAAGGGGGATTCGCACCTTTTCTGAAAACAAATCAGGAAGCTTTTGAAGTTATTATTGCAGGAATTGAAGGCGCAGGATATAAAGCCGGAAAGGATATTTATCTTGGACTTGATGCTGCTTCAAGCGAAATGTGGAACAAAGGGAAATATGATTTTTATAAATCACACGAGCCGTCAAAATCATCCGAAGAAATGGTAGAGCTTTATAAGCAGATGGTAAAGGATTTCCCCATTATATCAATGGAAGATGCAATGGGCGAAGAAGACTGGGACGGATGGAAAATGCTGACTGATGCCCTTGGCTCACAGGTACAGCTTGTAGGAGATGATGTATTTGTAACCAATAAAGAAATTCTTAAAAAAGGGATAGAGTCAGGTATCTGCAATTCCATACTTGTAAAAGTGAACCAGATAGGCTCTTTAACCGAAACACTTGAAACCATAGAGCTTGCTAAAACAAATGCATATACAAATGTAATAAGCCACCGCAGCGGTGAAACTGAAGATGTTACAATTGCAGATATATCAGTTGCGACTAATGCAGGTCAGATAAAAACAGGGTCACTTTCAAGAACTGACAGGACTGCAAAATATAACCAGCTTTTAAGGATAGAAGAAGAGCTTGGCGAGTATGCAGTATATCCCGGCAGAAGCATTTTTAAAGGACTTAACTGATAAAAACAGAATTAAGAAAGATACATTAGAAAGCATAAATGAAATCAACTGATTTTAAATTTTCGATACCAAAAACCCTTATTGCCCAGCACCCAAAATTGCCAAGGGATGAAGCAAAGCTTATGGTTATCAACAGGAAAACCAAGGAGCTTGAAAATAAAAAGTTCAAAGATATCATCGACTATATGGATGAAGGCGACTGCCTTGTTCTAAACGATTCCAAAGTATTTGCCGCTAAGCTGTTTGGCACCAAAGAAAAAACCAATGCAAAGATAGAGGTTTTTCTTTTAAGGCAGCTTAGCCAGGAAGAAAATATATGGGATGTCCTGGTTGACCCGGCCCGAAAAGTAAGAATTGGCAACCGAATTTTTATTACTAAGAATCTGTATTGTGAAGTAATAGACAATACTACCTCAAGAGGAAGGATAGTCCGCTTTAATTACAGGGGAGATTTCCAGAAATATATCGATAAACTTGGAAAAACCCCGCTTCCGGAATATGTTAAAAGAGAATCAACTGATTCTGACAGAGAAAATTACCAGTCAGTCTTTGCAGAAAATATCGGGTCAGTTGCTGCTCCTTCAGCCGGGCTGCATTTTTCAAAAGAGCTGTTAAGAAAAATCGAGAAGAAAGGTATTAACCTGCTTCCCGTTACACTGCATGTGGGTTTGGGAAAATTCCGCAATGTAGAAGTTGAAGACCTTACAAAACACCGCATGGATTCTGAATTTTTTGAAATTCCCGATTACACCGCAGAAGAAGTTAACCGCGCCATTGAAAACAAAAAAAAGATCATTGCATGCGGAACGTCAGTAGCAAGGGTTCTTGAAGCCAATACTACAGCTGGCAGGTTTATACGTTCAGGCAAAGGGTGGACAGATAAGTTCATTTACCCGCCGCAGACACTTAAAGTTGTGGATAAATTTATAACAAATTTTCATAACCCGCAGTCTACAATGGTAATGATGGTTTGTGCTTTCAGTGATAAAGACCTTGTTATGAAAGCATATAAAAAAGCTGTAAAGGATAAATACCGTTTTTACAGTTACGGCGATTCTATGCTTTATATCTGATAAAATGAATTATTACTGATAAATATTACCCCGCAAAAACTATTGCGGGGTATTTTTTATTTAAAAATGGCTAAAAAAAGAAATTATCACGTAATTATTACTGCAGCCGGTTCAGGTTCACGGTATAAAAACAGCAGCGGAACAAAACCCAAGCAATATTTATTACTTAATGGTAAACCTGTGATACTGCATTCACTTTTAAAATTCCAGAAATGCAGTGATATTAAAAGTATTTATATATCAGCTATGCCTCAATTTTTCAGCTATCTTCATTCACTTGCTGCTAAACATAAAATTACCAAGCTTAAAGCTATGGTTGAAGGCGGCAAAACAAGGTTTGATTCTGTTAAGAATGCATTTAATCAGATTGTAGCGGGTTTGAATGATATTATACTTATACATGATGCTGCAAGACCAAATTTAACCAAAGCAGACCTGGATAAAATAATCAGCGAATCATCTAAATACGGAGAAGTTATTCCGGCTGTAAAGATACCTGAAACCGTTAAGAAAGTGAACAAGTCAACTGTTGAAAAAACCATTCCAAGAGATGACCTTTGGCTTGTTCAGACTCCGCAGGCATTCAGGTATGAAGTGTTAAGCAAGGCATATATACTAGCAGGAGAAAGAAATGATTACACGGATGAAGCTGCAATGGCAGAGCATGCCGGATTTACTGTTAGGGTAAGTGAATGTTCGCGCAGCAATATGAAAATTACAACACAGGATGACCTTGAATTACTAAAAAGGCTGATGAAAAAATAGTTGATAAATAAACAAAAGGGGCTGTAAAGCCCCTTTTGTTATTAAAATAAGCTTTAATCTGAATTTATTTAATAAGTACCATTTTGCGTGTTTCTTTATAATCACCGGCTTCAAGAGAATAGAAATAAATTCCGCTTGCTAATCCGTTTGCATTAAATATTGCTTCATACAGTCCCGCTTTCTTTACGCCTTCCGCAAGTATTATTACTTCTTTACCTGTTATATCAAAAACTGATAATTTTACATATCCTTCTTTTTGTACCGAATATTTTATTCCAGTTGAAGGATTGAACGGATTAGGATAATTCTGGCTTAAACTATAATTCAGTGGCTGAGTATTTCCTGAAATACCCGTCACCCCGTCATACCTGATATTAATTACATAATTCATAACTCTTCCGGTATCGCTTGAAGCATTATCATTAACCCTGAAGATCCAGTTACCCATCGGATTCTGACCGTTAAATACGCTTAACGGACTTTCCGGTCTGAATGATCCTGTAAACGGAGGTGTGCCTGATGAAATAGGGTTTGCAGCCGAATCATTAAATATTGTATTTATATAGTTGTCACCGGTTGCGCCTCTTCTGCTTGCAAGAATAACTTCTGTACCTGCAGGTGATTTTACTGAAAATTCAACATCACCGGTTTTTGAATGTGTCAATGCATTCATTGTGAAGTTTACATCTGTGATAGTACCTCCGAAATACACATTTACAGTATCATAATTAGTAGCGTTATCCAGAATTAAAATATTTTGCTGCCTGGTAATATTGTTTTTCATGTATTGATAAGCTGCCCATACGTCAATTACACCCATACCGTAAGCATTATCTTCTCCGGGTGTTCCCAGGTCATGAGCAGTCCAGTATAATGCTTCCAGGCATTGTTTGCCTGTTGCGTTAGGGAAAGCCTGCCTTAACAATGTAACGGACCCTACTACATGCGGACATGCCATCGAGGTACCTGTTAAATTGGCATAAGCTCCGTTCCTGATGCTTGACCTTACACTTGTTCCGGGTGCTGAAACTTCAGGTTTAAATCTGAACTTACCGGTATTTCCGCAATAACCGGGTCCGCGTGAAGATGAATTATTAATTGGCCACGGATAAGAAGAATTTCCGTTAATATTTCCAACACTAAATGAATTTATTAATGTAACATTGATATTTTTTGGTCTTGTAATGGTTGAAGCCCCGGGACCTGAGTTGCCGCAGGAAAAAACAATTGCAATCCCTGCAGCTTCCATAGAAGCCAGCGCATTTAGATATATTGTACTTGTGCAGTCACCTCCTGACGGAACACCTGTAGGGTCATGCCATGAATTTCCAATGCCGTCAGGCATATCGGTAATTGTATTAACATTACTGTCGGGATTCATTGCCCACTGCCAAGCAGTCATATGGTTGCTTGTTCCGTTGCCAGCGCAAATGGTTTTTGCTGCTATCCACTCTGCAGCCGGTGCAACACCGATTGTGTCAGTTCCGGCTCTTCCTGTCATGATACCCATTGTATGTGTACCGTGGTTATCACAGTCACTGGGGAACTGTGAACCTGCTGCGGGATCTATCCATGCATGATACCATGGACCGGTAGTACCTCTCCATTTATAATTCAGGGCAGGATGATTGCCGTCAACTCCGGTATCATCGTTCATAACAAGCCTGCCGGAGCCAGTAATTCCTATTTCCCACATTTTATGCGCATTGATAACCCTTAAGCCAACTTCAGAGCTTGCATCTTTTTCTCCTGCCGGCTCAATGGCTACAGGTCTGTCATAATCAAGCTCTGCATCAATATCCATTTCAGATACATCAGGGTTACCGGCAAGCTGATAAACAACCTCAGGTTTTACTTCAGCCCAGATAAAATTTGTTATCCAGAAAGGTTTATATGCTTTTACATTTCCGGTAGTGCTTTGATATGCCAGAAAGTTTAAAAGAGGTGCCTGTGTTGTGAAAGCTTTATCCATTAAGGCAGTAATTACTGTTTTTGCCCTGTATTCAGCTGAAGCATTTATCTCATATAAATGCCTGTCAAGAGCTGTAATATCAACCTGCTCTTTCAGGACTATCATTACTTTAACATAATCATTATTTCCTGTCATATTCAACCTGTTATAAAGCCTTGTTGAAATTCCAGCGTTCATAAACTGAGAATAAACTGAAACTGAGAAGAAAAATAAAAAAAGAATTGGTAAAAATTTTGGAAATTTCATAAATTTATAAATTACTTTTAATGGGAAAGATACAAAATATTCATTGTTAAGGTAATATTCAATTCATTAACAGTAATAAAAAAAGAGGTTCCTGAAACGGAACCTCTTTTAAAATATTGTTTATTACTGAATTATTTTAACAGTCCTGCAAAGCAGGATTGCAAAATAACTTCGTTATTTTACTAACATCATTTTCTTTACTGACTGGAATTCACCTGCATCAATTCTGTAGAAGTAAATTCCGCTTGCAAGATGCGAAGCATCGAAGTCCACAGTGTGGAATCCTGGTTGTCTCATTTCATTTACAAGTGTTGCTACTTCTTTACCCAGTACATCATAGACCTTTAATGATACATTCACAGCTTTTGGAACTGAGAATTTGATCTGAGTTGCCGGGTTGAACGGATTCGGGTAATTCTGACCCAATGAGTAGTAGTTCGGTACTTCTATTGTTCCGATACCTCCAACAAGTGTTCTGTAAGTAACCTGTATACACCAGGCTTTTAATACACCAGAGTCACCTGCAGCACCGTCATCTATACCAAGAACCCATGAACCGTTGAGCGTCTGTCCATTGAGACCTGTTAACGGGTTTGAGGGTCTCCATGTACCTGTGAACGGAGCTGTGCCTGAAGAAATAGGTAATGCAGCTGAGTCATTAAGAACACAGTTTATGAAGTTATCGCCTGAACCGCCAACTGCGCTTATAATGTTAACATTAGCAGCGCCTCTTCTTAAATTAAATGTTAAGTCTGAATCCCATGTATGGAAAACAGTATCAATTCTTACGTTTACGTCAACAACATCAAATGTATTTGCGATATTAAGAACTATAGAATCGCGAGGAGCTGAACCCTGTGAAGGAATGAGGATGTTTAATCCGTTCCTGCACCACTGGCCCTGGTTAAATACAGTACCAGCCGGCATAACAGTAACTGGCGCAGTAATTGTATCGTTAGCCCTGTTTTCATCAACAGCTGCGCCGCTGAATATTCTTAGTGTATAGGAACCAGCTACAGGAGTCCATGAAAATGTAGTTGAATCAACAGCTCCTGAAGGCAGGCTTGAAATTGTATTTGTAGTTTGTAAAGTACCGTTAACCGAAAATCTCATCGGTAAATTTGTCTGGTTGTTTGTTCCGCCGTTTGTAACTTTACCTTTAATCTGGTAGGTATTGCCAGCTACAAATGAACCCGGGAAGCTTAAAAACGGACCTACAACAACATCATTTGCCGGGGGAGGACCGTAGGTAATACCTGTTGTCCAAACCTGGTAAATTCCTGATGAATTATCAGCCCAGAAAGGATAGATCTTTCCTGAACCTGATGAAGAAGTGATACCGGTATAGTCACCCTGGTAACCGCCTGCTAAACCGGGGATCGGAGCAGGTGTGAATGTATGATCACTTACAGCAACATCAGACCAAGTAGCGCCGCCGTTTAATGAACGTGACATCCAGAATTCTGTTACAAAACCGCTTGTATTTCTCTGATCGTAATATCCTACATTAACACCGCCATCAGGTGTTACACATACTGAAGGCATATAGTTGTACCTGCCATTGCTGGGATCCTGGTTAACTTTTGAGTGTGACCAGCTTGTACCGCCGTTTGATGAGATACAGATCGTAATGTCTGCAACATCAAGTGTAAGCGGACCGCCGTTCTTTTCTGCAAGAACTGCATATAACCATCCGTTACGTGCGCCGCCAGTCATATCTATTGCTAAACGCGGGAAACCTGCTGCGCGGATACCATTGAATAAGTTTGAAGCCCGGATACCATGAACGTCAACAGCTGTGTTTGTCTGGTTAACCCATGTAACACCGCCATCGGTTGAACGAGCAAATCCCAAATGATCTTCTGTAGAATTCTGACCATTTGTTGTACAGTGAGCCCAAACAACATAAACTACGCCGCCGGGACCAACCCTGATATCGCATCCCTGCTGGTGATGTCCTGCAGCCGGAACCGGTGATACAGGCTGTGCTGTTGACCATGTTTGACCGCCATCTGTTGAATATGAACCAACTATTCTGTTAACATAAGTGCCGCCGAAATTTGTCCAAACTGTATAAGCGCGTCCAAAGAACGGGCTGCCTGTTGTTTCATCGACTGCTGAGAAGTTTTTATCAAAGCTTGATGCGCCTGGGAAGTTCATTGCAAATACCCAGCTTGAGCCGTTATTGGTTGAATAACCAAAACCCTGAATTACTGATAATCCAAGCCTGCCAGCCCAGGTGCTTCCTGCCGGCCAGATAATGGTTGCGGGGTCACCGCTGTTTGGAGTGAACATCTGGAAGTTACCTGTCCAGCTTGTTCCGCCGTTGTTTGAAAAACAGAAACCTGTTCCCCAGAATGAGGGACCATATGAGTTCCATGATGCATAAACAAGCTGGCCGTTGCCTTTCATTGTTGTTGCATCAACTTCACTCTGAGTTGCTGTGTGGGGGAATGGTCTTACGTTAGGCGGAAGTACTAATAATTCCTGTCCTGTGTTAACCACTCTGGTAGTAGTGTTCGGATTCTGGTAGTTAACCTGATCCTGTGCTTCGGGTAAGTTGTAATACTCACCTGTCGGATAAACCTTAGTCATAGGTGTTTTCCATACATGTTCCGGCACATCCTGTGTAAATACATTACCGGTAATCAGCAATGCAAACACAATTAAAAGTGTTGATTTAAATTTCATCATTTCCTCCTGGGTATAAAATTAATTACACCCAAATGATTTTAGTTTGGTTAATTAAAAAGTGATTTATAATCGTGCATTTTACGCTATTATGTTCAAAAAAGCAAGTTTATTTTTTATAATATTACTACCATATTTTAGGAATATCTTATTGTAGTTTATTTAATGTACTAATCCTGCCGGATTATTTTATCCCTATATTATTTTTATGCTTAAATTTTTTTTATTTTTAGTTATTTTGTACTTATGAGAACTATATTGAAATCCCTGTTTATAATTTTTACACTTTTAATTCTTCATTTCATTACAATTTCCCAGGTTTACTGGCTTCAGCATCCTTCTCCAACTCAAAAAAAACTGACTAAAAGCCACTTCGTTGATTCATTATATGGATGGGTTATTGGCGATTCGGGAACTGTAATTAATACTACTGACGGAGGATTAAACTGGAGTGTACAAACCTCGGGTGTTCACAGTAGCGAGCTTAAAGATCTTTCTTTTATTAACAGAAATACAGGCTGGATTCTTTCATTTGATTCAACTTATAAATCATTTATCATAAAAACAACCAATTCAGGCAATACATGGATAAAAACTTACTTTCCTGATACAACAACAATTTTAAATACAATATTTTTTTATGATAATGATACAGGATATGTTTCCGGTTTCAGCGGTGAAATTTATAAAACATCAGATGCAGGTAATACCTGGAAGAAATGTTATATAGATACTACAGGATGTTTATACCTTTTTCCAAAAGAAGATATTTTATTTATTAACAATTTGACAGGCTATGCAGTCGGCGGAGTGCTTGACCTGCAGGGAATTTTTGTAAAAACTACAAATGCAGGAACAAGCTGGTTTTCTTACTGCGTAGCTGCAGAACCGCTCCGTATGGTACTTTACCGGGGTAATGGCAGTATTGCCCTGATGGGAGGTGATTATGATCTTGGCAGTATATATGCAGTTTCTTCCAACAGCGGTAATAACTGGTCGTATGAACAAACCGGCTGCTGGGGTAATGCAACGGGCTTTTCATTCAGAACACCGGCAGAAGTTTGGGCTGCGCTGAATTTTTCAGGCGCATTTGCAGTTAACCTCGATTCCATGAAACCCGGCACAAGATGGACCTGTATAAATTCGCCGGGAAACGTAGAAATTAATGATGTAAAATTCCTATCAGAAACTATTGGTTATGCTTTTGGTGACAGGGGTACTATCTTGAAGTATAATGAAAATATTATCGGAATAAACCCAGCCGGCAGTAATATTCCGAATAAGACAGAGCTCTATCAGAACTACCCGAATCCTTTTAACCCTGTAACTGTTATTAAATTTTATATCCATGAACCGGCAGTTGCTGAAATTAAAATTTTTGATGTAACAGGTAAAGAAGTTATGAACATAAATATGGGATACCTGTTAAATGGATATTACAACCGGAACATTAACCTGTCTCATTTGCCATCTGCTGTTTATTTTTACAGATTAATTACAGGAGATATATCATTATCCAAGAAAATGGTTTTAACAAAGTAAAACCGTAATAAAGGCGTCCCCGGGACGCCTTTATTAATTAAATATTATATAATGATAAATAGTCTAAATAAATACTATTTTACAAGTACCATTCGTTTTACTGAACTGAATTCACCTGCATCTATCCTATAAAAGTAAATACCGCTAGCCAGATTAGAAGCATTGAATTCCACTGTGTGGAATCCGGGCTGTTTCATTTCATTAACCAGTGTAACTAATTCTTTTCCCAGGACATCATAAACCTTTAATGATACATTCACAGCTTTTGGGACTGAGAATTTGATCTGTGTAGCCGGGTTAAAAGGATTCGGATAGTTCTGTGCAAGTGAAAAATAATTCGGGATTTCAATCGATCCAATACCGCCAACAAGTGTTCTGTAAGTAACCTGTATGCACCATGCTTTCAATACACCGGAGTCTCCTGCAGCGCCGTCATCTATACCTAATACCCATGAACCATTGAGTGTCTGGCCATTCAATACTGTTAATGGTGAAGATGGTCTCCAGGTTCCGGAGAATGGCGGAGTTCCGGATGAAATTGGAGAAGCAGCAGAATCATTAAGTACGCAGTTAATGAAATTATTACCAGACCCTCCGACCTGGTTAATGAAGTTGACATTTGCAGTACCTTTTCGAAGGTTAAATGTAAGGTCGCCATCCCAAGTATGAAATACGGTGTCTATAATTACATTAACATCTATTACATCAAAAGAATTTGCTACATTTACTTCAATTGAATCACGCGGGGCAGAACCCTGTGACGGAATAAGTATGTTCAGTCCGTTCCGGCACCACTGCTGCTGGTTAAATGTTGTGCCGGAAGGCAATACTGTTACAACTGCCGTAACTGTATCATTAGCTCTGTTAATATCAACTGCCAGTCCATGGCATATCTTTAATGTATATGTACCGGCAATAGTTGGTGTCCAGGAATATGTAACTGAATCATTTGCTCCAGGGGCAAGGCTTGTAATAGTGCTGCTGCCTGCCTGCGTACCGTTGATAAAAAATTTCATTGGTATATTTGATTGCGCATTTGTTCCGATATTTGTAACTCTTGACCTGATATTATAAGCATTATTAATTAAAAATAGTGAAGGAAAACTTAAATACGGACCAACAGCAACATCGTTTGTTGCCGGAGGACCCACTGTCTGCAGCGCGAGATTTGCATTTATTATACCATAACCCATTTCATTATTCCAGGTATTTCCAAGATTAACCAGCGGGCCGGCTGAAGTATATGAGTAAGTGCCGCGTTTCTGTGCTGTTCTGTTTATTCTTGCTCTTACAGTATCCCATGTTTGAGTTGAATCTTTTGAAAGAAGTAAACCGGCAACTCCCGAACAATTTGGTGTAGCGCTTGATGTTCCGTTAAATGTACTTGTATAGCCGCCACCCTGAACTGTAGCATAAATTTTTACACATGGAGCTACAATATCAAGTCCTGTTCCGTAATTGGAGCCCCACCAGCTTTCTAGATCACAGCTTGATGGTGATTTCCTTTGGTTACAGGGACTTACACCGCCAACAGATATAACATTTGGATTGGTTGAAGGCCAGCTTAATGAACCATTTCCGTTTCCGGTGGCAAAGCACCAAACTATTCCTTTCCCGTTCCTGCCGATAGTTACACCGTCTAAAATTGCATTATCTGCTGCGCTTATCGGGCTGCCGCCTCCCCATGAATTGCTGCTTATCCAGCAGTTACCGAAAGTTCTTACGCCTATCATTGCATTGGTAATTGCAGAAGTTGTAGTACTTCCTGCAGCATTAAATATTTTAGCTGAAAATACTTTTGCATTCGGGGCTACACCCGAAATACCTATTGTATTGTTTCCCAATGCTGCAATAATTCCTGCGCAGGAAGCGCCGTGACCATAATCATCAAAACCACCGTAAGTATTTGCATAATAGTTAAAATTGTAACCGTTTACTACATTTGCAGAAAGATCAGGATGTGCTGTATCAATACCCGAATCAACAACAGAAATTCTGCATTGCTGAATTCCTGTCGTTTGGTCCCATGCGCTGTCCAGTCCCATATCGTTATCCGGAGTTCCGTTTCCGGTTACCGGGATGTTTGTTCCTGTGTTTACAGCAGACCATTGCATTGGGAAAAACTGGTCATTTGGTACAATCTGAAGCAGGTTTGTATAGAAAAATCCGGGGTCTGCATAATTTACAGCTCCGCTTTCATATACTTCATTTGCAAAATCAATAGAAGTTTTGTTCGGTGTAAAAGGTACTTTTACTATATATGATAATCCGCCTGATAGCTCCAGCTGCTGTATGATAACCATATTTTTTGAAGCAAGATACTGGTTAACCTGATGGCGGCTGTAGTTTTGTTTAAACTGGAGGATAATGTTATCTTCACAGCCAATTAGTGTGTTTTTGTTGCCTAAACCTTCTTTAACTCCGAATACAGGTGATGCAAATTCAACATTACTGTTTTGGACTAAATTGTTTATAACTGAATTAATTGAGGTATTATCCAGTGATGCTTTAAGTTTAATGAACTGCCTTATATCATTTTTTTCAAATGAAAAATCAGCAGGAATTGTACCATAAGGTGCTATAATGTTTTCAAATTGCTGTCTGCTGATAATGCTTTTAAGTTTTATGTATACAAGGTCAGGTTTGTGGTCAAGGTAATATCTTTGATTTTGGTAATAATAATAATCTGTTATTGCAGAAGTATTATTTTGAGGCGAAAAGCTGTTCCAGCCTACAAAACTGGATGATACTGCAAGTAATGCAAGTATCAGAAATCCTGTAATTTTTTTCATTGTATAAAATACTCCTTATAAAATTTTTTGATCTTTTTCGGTTACTCAAAAACTATTTTAATGTTATAATAATTTTTATTTATTTATTAACTTAATATAATTTGTTAAATAATAGCAATAAAACAAATCACGTTTAAGTATTAATTTCTGTTTATAGGTACCAGAAGCCGGATAAGTATGCAGTAGTGATGAGATTAGCAGAATAATAAATGCCGAACATAAATTCCCTGCATTGCTTAAATGGCAATTTAATTGAAAATCATTCAGGCATCATTTTATTCCTCCTGCAGCTAATTAAAGGAAACTGCAATAAAATGAGGTCTATTATGTATAAATGCAAATTTCGTTTAATTCATTCAAAAATTCAAGTTATTATTTGAAATTAAACAAATTGCGGAAATTTTTTATAAATTGAAGTTTTATTGAATCAAAATCTGCTTCAATACCTGTTAATTTCTTAATACTTGTTACTCCTTTATGAAATATTCCGCAGGGAATAATTTTATCAAAGTAATTAAGGTCTGTATTAATATTGAAAGCAATTCCATGCATTGTTATCCATCTTGATACTTTTATGCCGATAGCGCAGATCTTTTCTTCGCCAACCCAAACACCGGTATATTCTTCTTCCCTGTGTCCATTGATTCCAAGCTCCTTAAGAGTTAAAATTACGCTTTCTTCCAGATCTCTTAAGTAACGGTGAGTATCTTTATAATAATTATTCAGGTCAAGTATCGGGTAAACAACAAGCTGCCCCGGACCATGATAAGTGATGTCGCCGCCGCGGTCAATTTCGTAATAAGAAATCCCTTTGGTTTTCATTTCATCATCACTGATAAGTATATGGTTACGGCTGCCTGTTTTGCCGAGAGTATAAACATGATTATGTTCAACGGTTAATAAAAAGTCATCCCTGTTACCGTTAATTTTCTCAGTGAGAATTTTTTTCTGCAGTTCCCAGGTTTGGTAATAATCTTTTTTCCCCAGGTCTTTATATATTAAAGACATAACTAATTTGTATTTTGGAACAAGTTTAATTTAAAATGGTTATAAGTTGTATTCATAAAATTTGTCATAAATATCTATAATAAGTTTTTATATATAAAAAAGTTAAATTTTGTAAAATCATAATTTTTCTTACATATGTGCTATAAATATATAATGATTATAGCATTTATTTAATAAATAGCTTGATTTTGTTGGTTCAAATTTTTATATTCGGTGTTGAAATTGGTGTATTATCAAAATTTACAAAGGAGAAGCAATAAATATGAAAAGACTATCCATACTTCTTTATATTTTAATTGCCTTTATCTCTCTGCAATACCTGGCTGGATGCGGCGGTGCAGATATTGAAGAAGAAGATTCAGCAGATAAAAAGAAGAAAAAAGATTCATTAAGTGTTTATACAGCTCTGGAAAGTGCAAGACTGCACTATACAAAAGCATTGCAGTTTAATGAACAGGCTAATTCAAAGTCTTCACATGAGGAATTTGAACAAGCTTTAAAACAGCTTAATAAGATAGACACCAAAAATCTTGAAAAGCATTATTTATGGGAAAAGGATTACAAGGAAATTGCATCCAGCATAATTCAGGATTTTGTAACAGCTCATCATGATATTCCTGAAAATCACAAAGTATTTAAACTGGCATCTAAACTTGGTATTGCATACGAAAAGATCGAAAAGAAATCTTATTCAAATGTATTTAACCCCGAAGATCTTCCTGAATGTGATGAAATTCCGCTGGTAGAAAATGGTCCCGTACAGGATTATATTAATTATTTTACAGGCAACGGCAGAAAATATATGGATAAATGGTTCTTCAGGCTTGGCAAATACTCAAACCTGATGCGAACTATTCTGCGTGAAAACAACGCTCCGGAAGAACTTATTTATCTTGCAATGATAGAATCAGGTTTGGATCCTAAAATAAGCTCCTGGGCGGGAGCAATAGGTTTATGGCAGTTTATGCCAACCACCGGTTCAGCATACGGTTTATATTATGACGGAAGTACTGATGATAAACGCGACCCGGAAAAAGCTACAGATGCGGCAGCCCGCCATTTGATAGATCTCCACAGATCTTTTGGCGACTGGTATCTGGCTATGGCATCATATAATGCCGGACCGGGCAGAATTAACAGCGCTATTAAAAAATCAGGTTCTACCGATTTCTGGACAATAAGGGAATATCTTCCAAAGGAAACCAGGAACTACGTTCCGCAATACATTGCAGTTGCGCTTATTTGCCTTGACCCTGCAAAATACGGTTTTACTGATGTTGAATGGGGTAAACCGCTTGAATATGACAGGGTTGTGATTAAATCCGCAATGACTGTTGACCAAATTGCTCAATTTTGCAATACCGATGTTGAAACAATCAGAGACCTGAATTCACAGCTGCTAAGCGATGTTACTCCGGTTTTTGATGATGGATACCTTATTAAAATACCTAAAGGTAAATTCAGCGAATTTGCGGCAAATTATGAATCTGCCGGCGATATTGAAAAGTATGGATTTAAACCGATTTATGACGGCAATGAAGGCACTGCTTCGGTTAACACAGAAGAATCTTTTACATATTTTAAGATCAAAGACTACCAGGTGGAAGACAGAAGATATATCATCAGTACTTCAAACAGAGAACTGGTTTTTCATGATATTAATGAAAAAGAAGATCTTTTTAATATTTCGCTGAAATACAGCGTAAGACCAAGCGATCTAAGGATATGGAATAATATCAACTACGGCATCTATCCTAAAAAGGGCGACAAGATTTCTGTTTGGCTTACTAAGCAGAAATATAAAGAAATGTATGGTACTGTAAATGAAGAAAGTAAACAGGATAATACTACAGGCAATAACGAAACAACTAACGAAATTGTAAAAGATGAAGTTATTGAAGAATCAAACAGTGAGGGAGTTAATGAAACTGTTCTTGTAAATAAAGAACATAGAAATGACGGGAATAAAGAAATTACTGAAGTTAAAAAAGATACTGAGGTTAAAAAAGATACCGAGGTAAAAAAAGAGAATGAAGTAAAAAAGGATACTGAAATAAAGAAAGAAAAAAAGACAGGCACTGATACAAAAAAGAAAAAACAAAGTTACCAGACCTATACTGTAAAAGAAGGCGATAATCTAACAGAAATTGCTGATGCATATGATGTTGATGTTGCAGATATTAAAGAATGGAATGATCTTGATTCTGATAAAATACTCGCTGGCTCAAAACTTAAAATATATTCGGATAAAAAAGTTTCAATTTCCAGTAAAAAAACAAAAACATATACCGTTAAAGAAGGCGATAACCTGACCAAAATTGCAGATGCTAATGGTGTATCTGTTTCCGATATTAAGGAGTGGAACGGGCTGGAAAGTGATGTGATTCAGGAAGGGCAGGTTTTAAAATTATACTCTGCAAAAGAAACCACAAAAAAGAAACAGACTAAATCCAAAACAACATATCACACTGTAAAAAAGGGCGAAACACTCGGAAAATTAGCCGATAAGTATGACTGTTCAATTTCAGATCTTAAAAAATGGAATAAGCTTAAAGGAGATACAATTGAGATAGGTCAGAAGCTGATAGTTAAAAAGTGAATCGTGAAACTAGAATTATAAAAATTATTTAAGGGCAGGTTAAATACCTGCCCTTTGTTTTAAACCGGTTATAATGAATGTAAATAATATTGAACTGAAAACTGCTTCAGTTAATGAAGCAAAAGAAATTACAGCACTTGTAAACTCTGTTTACCGCGGCGAAAATTCCAGAAAAGGATGGACAACTGAAGCAGATTTTTTAAGCGGTATAAGGATCACAGAAGAAAAGGTGAAGGAAATTATCGAACGCAAAAATGATTTAATTATCCTTGCATTAATTAATGGAAGCATCATTGGCTGCGTTCATCTGGAACATGCGGGTTCATATTCATATCTAGGTATGCTTTCAGTTGATGTAAATTACCAGTCTAAAGGCATCGGAAAAATCCTTATAAAAGAATGCGAGAGTATTACTAAAAATGAATGGAAGCTGGATGAAATTAGAATGAAAGTAATAGGCAGGCGAAGTGAACTTATTGAATATTATATCAGGCGCGGTTATGCTCTTACTGGAGAAAAGGAAGAGTTTGGTTCCAAAACAGAAACATTCGGCGAAACCAAAGAAAAGCTTTATTTTGAAACACTATTAAAAGCTCTCCAATAATACAGAAACCATTAAAATAAATTTTTTGAAAATTATATTATTTATTTATACAGGCAATTTTAATTAATTGAATATAAATCACAAAATCGGTATAATTGGTAACTATTCTATTAAATAATTAACAATTTAAAGCACATGAAAAAATACTTTTTCAGTATGCTTGCCTTAACAGCAGTAATTTTTTTATCTTTCACTGGCTGCAATAAGGGCGGTGGCAACGAAATCCTGATTGGTGAATTTGCATCATTAACAGGACCCAATGCAACATTTGGAATCTCTTCGACCAATGGATTAAAACTTGCAGTAGAAGAGATGAACAATAACGGCGGAATTAACGGAAAGCAGATAAAGCTGATTACTTATGATAACCAGGGTAAACCGTCTGAATCACAGACAGTAGTACAAAGACTTATCAAGAATGATAATGTGGTTGCTGTTATTGGTGAGGTTGCATCTTCCAATAGTAAAGCCGGAGCTCCTATCTGCCAGCAGAATAAGATTCCTATGGTTACCCCTGCATCAACAAATCCCGAAGTAACCGCAATTGGCGATTACATTTTCAGGGTTTGTTTTATTGACCCGTTCCAGGCAACAGTGCTTACAAAGTTTGCGATAAATTCGTTAAAGGTAAAAAGAGTAGCTGTATTAAAAGATGTAAAAAATGCATACAGTACAGGGCTTGCAGATTTCTTTGAAAAAGAATTCAAAGCTGCCGGAGGAGAAATTATTGAAGTTCAGTCATATAGCGCAGGTGACAAGGATTTTAAAGCGCAGCTAACAGCAATTAAATCAAAAAATCCGGAGGCAATTTTTATTCCCGGATATTATACAGATGTTGGCTTAATTGCTATCCAGGCCCGCGAAATAGGCATAACAGTTCCGCTTTTCGGCGGTGACGGATGGGAATCAGAAAAGCTTACCGAAGGCAAAGCCAAAGATGCACTTGAAGGATGCTATTTTTCAACGCATGTATCCACTGAAAATCCAGACCCGGCAATCCAGAACTTTATTAAAAAGTATAAAGAAAAATATAATGCAATGCCTGATGCTATGAGCTTTCTTGCTTATGATGCAGGCTTGATTTTATTTGATGCTATGAAAAGAGCAGGTTCAACCGAACCCGAAAAAGTTAAGAATGAACTTGCCAAAACAAAGGATTTTATGGGAGTAACCGGAAAGATCTCTATTAACGAACAGCGCAATGCTGTTAAACCTGCAGTTATACTTGAAATCAAAGGCGGGCAATTTAAATATAAAGAAACAGTTCAACCATAAATAGTGAATTTGTGAAATGGTGAAATAGCGATTTAGAATTTCGTTTATCCTGACTTTTTCTTAAATCTTAAAATAACAGAAAGGGATATTTAAATGGGATTTAATGATGAATTCAGAATAAGAACTAAAAATTTTGCTTTAAGAATTATCAAACTGTTTCAGTCACTTCCAAAAACTGAAGAAGCAAGAGTTATTGGTAAACAACTGCTAAGATCAGGGTGCTCCGTTGGTGCAAATTTCAGAGCTGCAATAAGAGGCAGATCGACCGCTGAATTTTATGCTAAACTTTCAATCGTTGTCGAAGAAGCTGATGAATCAGCATTTTGGCTGGAATTGCTTATGGAATCGGAAATTGTTTCTGAAAAAAAATTATTGCCGTTGTATAATGAAACAAATGAATTAATAAAAGTGATGTCTGTATCCAGGAAAACAGCAAAATCCAAAAGATAATGATAGTTCACTATTTCACTATTTCACTATTTCACTATTTGTTATGACAGAATTTATTCAGCAGGTATTTAACGGACTTTCACTTGGAAGCATTTATGCTCTGATTGCGCTTGGCTATACAATGATTTATGGTATTCTCCGTTTTATCAACTTTGCGCACGGCGATGTGTTTATGATAGGCGCATTTTCAGGTTATTACCTGGGAATTGTATTTGCTTTTTCAACCGGCGGGGGATTTACATCACTGGCAATGGCTATTGCTATTCTGCTCGGGGCAATGCTGATTTGCAGCCTGCTTGGATTTACAATTGAAAAGCTTGTCTACAAACCGCTTCGTAAATCACCCAAGCTTACAATATTAATTACAGCAATCGGGGTATCGTTATTCCTGGAATACGGCGGACAGCTTGTTTTCGGGGCGGACCCGAAATCTTTTCCCACTCTGCTTGAAAATAAGCCGGTCGTAAATCTGGCTGGCGCTGTAATAGGCTCTAATCCGCTGGTAGTGCTTATTACTGCGGGAATATTAATGACAGTACTTAGGCTTATTGTTATGAAAACAAAGATTGGCACTGCAATGCGGGCAGTATCATACAATCCGACTGCAGCAAGCTTAATGGGAATTAACATTAATGCAGTGATCAGCTTTACTTTCATAATCGGCTCTTCACTTGCGGGAGCAGCAGGGATTCTGTACGGATTAAACTACCCGAGTATTGATCCGCTTATGGGTATCCTTCCCGGTTTAAAAGCATTTGTTGCTGCTGTTCTGGGAGGAATAGGCAACATTCCCGGTGCTGCAATAGGAGGTATGATCATAGGGCTGCTGGAAACATTTGTTACAGGCTACATTTCACCCACCTACCGCGATGCAATAGCATTTGGCATATTAATACTTATATTACTGTTTAAGCCAACCGGAATACTGGGTAAGAAAGAAATAGAAAAAGTTTAATATTCATCGGATGACTTTAAGTCATCCGATGATTTTTATTTCTAAGAGCGGAAATACCCGCTCTTTTTTTATGAAATACAAATTTTAATTTATGAAAAGTAAATCTGTAAAGCAGGATGTTTTAAAACGGATAAAAAAAATCCCGATAGTTGATACTCTTGGATTTGATTTTATTGAAATGGATAACGGAATTTGTGAAGCAGTTGTGAAACATGATAAAAAGTATGACGGAATTTATGAATCGTTTCATGGCGGACTGCTTATGACAGTGGCTGATTCAATTAGCGCATTTGCGCTGCTTACGCTTGCCGGGGCTGAAGCAAAAATTACGACAACCGATATGAATATCCGTTTTCTGGCTGCCTGCAGAACAGATGTGAGAGCAGTCGCAAGGGTTATCAAACACGGTAGAACACTTGCCCCTGTTGCAGTTGATCTTTACGATATGAACAATGTTCATGTAGCAGTTGCACAGGTAAATTATATTATTTTAAAACCATTCAACGGATGACTCTAAGTCATCCGTTGAATAACTCTTTGAATCATAGGAAGAATAAATGCTAAAATAAACCTCCAATTTTTCCGTCTTAGATAACACATTCGGTATTAATATTTATTGAAAAAATCTCAATTTATTGTATTCTTAACAATAGTTTTAAGTGTTTACACACTGGTAAACTATTATATCTATATTACCGGGCTAAATTCATTACCCCCAGGTTTAAAAACTGTTTACAGTTTCATTTTCCTGTTTTTATTTTTATCATATATAGCGGGCAGATTCCTTGAGCGGAAATTCCTGAACAGCCTCAGCGCTTTTTTTGTGTGGGTTGGTTCTTTCTGGCTGGCAGCTATGGTTTATTTTTTATTCTTAACGGTATTAATAGATCTTGCGCAGCTGGTAAATTTAATATTTAAAATATTCCCCGGAAATTTTTATTCCGAAAAAAATAATTTTCTTTTCTTTATAGCGGTTAACTCAGCCGTATTTTTAATTGTAGCAGCCGGTTTTATTAATGCTAAAAGCCCTGCTTTAAAAACTATTAAACTTGCTATTAACAAACCTGCCGGAAAATTAAAAACATTAAAAATTGCCGCTGCTTCCGATTTACACCTGGGAACAATAATTAACAGGGGCAGGCTGAAGGATATTGTTGAGAAGATCAACTTATTAAATCCGGATATAATATTATTGCCCGGTGATATTGTGGATGAAGACATCGGTCCGGTAATAAAGCAAAATGCAGGTGAATTGTTAAGAGAATTAAGTTCTAAATACGGTGTATATGCAGTAACCGGAAATCATGAATATATAGGCGGGGTTGAACCTGCCGTTAAGTATCTGCAGGATCACGGTATTAAGTTATTAAGGGATGAAGTTTTATTAATTGAAAATTCTTTTTACATTGCAGGCAGGGAAGACCGTTCATCGCGGGGGTTTGCAGGCATAAAAAGGAAATCTTTACATGAAATTCTTTCCGGTTTAAACAGTTCGCTGCCTGTAATATTAATGGACCATCAGCCTGCAAAGCTTAACGAAGCTGAAGAAAACGGTGTTGACCTTCAGTTAAGCGGTCACACTCACCACGGGCAGCTTTGGCCGTTTAACTACATTACAAAAAAAGTTTATGAAGTAAGCAGGGGTTATAAACAAAAAGGAAATACTCATTATTATATAAGCAGCGGAGCCGGAACCTGGGGACCCCCGGTTAGAACCGGCAGCAGGCCGGAAATATTATTAATTGAAATCAGCTTTAAAGGTTAATAAAACAGTCTGAACAGCGGCCTTTCAGAAAACATTGAAAAGGGCCATGGAGTCATTAACAATATCAGAATTAGCGCAATTGTAAACCATATTGCCAGGGTTTTTAATTTTGCACTGTCTTCAGTCTTCTTTTTTGAAATTGCGGAACCGATCGTCAATAAAATTATTGCAAGGAGCATAACAACTGAGTGTTCCATTCCGTAAAATCTGATCTCTTTTATTTTTACTGCTGTACTGAAATTACTCATAAAATATTTCGTTAGCGGACCAAAAAAATATAGCAGTAAACCCAAAACAAACTGGATATGCGCTGATATCACAGTGTATTTTCTGGCATTATCATCATTTTTGCCGTAACTGCGGTCACTGAATAAACCGGAATAAGCCCTGAATAAGGTATAAATAACTCCAATTACAACAAACCATCTGATGATTGAATGGGCAGAAAGTAAATATATATACATTTAATAGTTTAAATTTAGTTTACACTTGGATTATCCGGAAAGCTTGCAAGAATAGCAAATTTTTTGCCCATCCCTTTCAGGATATCACGCCATAGCTTATCGGGTTCATTGCTGAAAATGTTTTCAATTCCGGTACCTGATACAATCCATGAGTTTAATTCAAGCTCGTCATCTATCTGCCCTTCAGTCCACCCTGAGTATCCCAGGAAAAACCTGAAATCTCCGGGGTTTACTGTGCGGCTCTTAATTAATTGTTTAAGAATATCAAAACTGCCGCCCCAGTAAAGTCCGGAGGCAATTTCTGTTGAGCCATCAATAACATTTTCTCCCCTGTAAATGAACTGCAGTGTATTTAACTGCACAGGACCGCCGTAATAAATCAGTGAATCAAATTCAGGAAAATCTTCAATTACTTCATGTATTCTGAATGCTGTAGGTTTATTCAGAACAAAACCAATCGAGCCTTCATCACTATGCTCTGTAAGTAGAATGATTGTTCTTTTAAAATTTGGATCATTTAAGAAGGGTTCCGATATAAGTATTTTTCCTTTTTCCGGTTTTACTTTTGTCATAGTCGGCTCTAATATAACTTTAAATTTCGGAATTCGAAATGGTTAACATTATGATATATTTGTAAATAATTGTAGATTGCATAAATCACAAATAATTATAAGTTTTGTACAACAATAGTGTTTTTATCTTTTTTATTGCTAAAATTATTTTAACGGAAAATAAACATAAAGGATGAATTTATTGAATGATAATTTCAGGGCAGAAAAACTTGAAAAAACGGATCTAAGTAAGTTAATTGGCTGGGCAGCAGATGAAAAAACATTAATTCAATGGTGCGGACCGGTTTTTAATTTCCCTCTAACAATAGAACAGCTTGAAAAATATTTTGAAAATACCACTGGAAATGAACCTTCAAGAATAATCTTTAAATCCTTAAATAATGAAAATGTGATGACCGGGATGTGTGAGCTTGGAGCTGTAGACAGGAAGTTTAAAACTGCATCAATATGCAGGGTTTTTGTTGATCCGAAATTCAGGGGACAGGGAATTGCTGATAAGCTTTTATGCCATGTAATTAACTATGCATTTAATGAATTACATTTAAGAAGGCTTGAGCTGAATGTTTATTCTTATAATTCGGCAGCAATTAAAAGCTATGAACGTCTTGGTTTTGTAAGGGAAGGAATGAAACGCAAAGTAACACAGTACAAAGATGAATTTTGGGACGGTTATATGTACGGTCTGCTAAAGGATGAATGGAAAGGGTGAATCAGTTTATCTTTTCCGGCTTCAGATATTCGATTAGTCTGTCAATTAATGGTATCTGTGCTGCTTTGATCTTTTTTTTTGCTTCTTGGATAGAAAAAAAGGAGACCTTATCGATTTCGGGGAATTCAACATATTCACCCGAGTTTGGCGGCCATTCTTCTTCAAAAAAATTGCATTCATGAACATAATCACGCGGAAGGTCACCGGCAAATGCCCAGCAATGAACTTCTTTACCGCCTTTTTGGGTAATTGAACCAATGGGAATATATTCACCTGCCGGAAGTATACCGGTTTCTTCCCGGAATTCACGGATCGCTGTCATTATTAATTCTTCATTTTCATCAGGCTCACCTTTAGGTATGCTCCAGTTACCATCATCCTTTTTAAAAAAATATGGTCCGCCCGGGTGTGCAAGAAATACTTCAGGCTGATCGTTTACTATCCGGTACATTAATAAACCTGCGCTTATCCTTTTTTTGCCCATTATGTGTTATAATATAGATTTAACAAAGATTTTGTTACTTTATCCAGTGTAAAATATTCCTGAAACCGTTTTTTCCCGTTTACAGAAAATTTATGCCTTAGGTCACTATCAGATATTAATTTGCTTAAAGCTTCAGCCATGCTTACAGGATTCTTCGGTTCAAACAGCAGCCCGGTTTCATTTTCAACTGTAATATCCAGAACACCTGCAAATCCGCTTGAAGCTGTTGGTATTCCCATAGCCATTGCCTCTACAAGCACCCTGCCGAATGATTCATCATGGGAGGGGAATGCTAATATATCAAATACAGACATATATTTTTGAGGTTCATCCGTAAACCCGGTAAATATAACATTTTTTAAATCTTCATCTTCAGGAATTTGCCTTATCATTTTTTCATATTCTTCTTCCTCTTTTCCAGCACTTCCTACCACCAGAAAAATTAGTTCACCCGGAAATTTTTTATTCAAAATTTTTGCAGCTTTAAAAAAATCTTCGTGCCCTTTACCTGGTGTTATCCTGCCAGTAAAGCCAATTACCAGCTTATTTAGCGGTATTTGCAGAACGGTTTTGATCTCTTCTTTGTTATAAAATATATTGAATTTATCAGCATCGATCCCAACCGGTAATACTATAATTTTATCCTCCGGTATGGAGGTTGTATCCACCAGGCTTTTTTTAATGTATTGTGATACTGCTGCTGCTTTATTGACCCGATTATACAAAAACCTGTGAAATATATCTTTCTTTTTAATACCGCTTGCCATATGTTTTGTTAAAAACAATTTTGCATCAGAACCGGATAATTTTAAAGCCGGGGTTAGTATCCAGAGATCATGGGATAAATGGGAATGTATAATATTTGGATCTGAGGTTTTAATAAATTTTTTTATTTTGAAAATGTTCTTTAACAAATGTATATTGCCGGGCAACAATGATATCAGATTAAATCCATAATTTCCGGCCTTTTTGATAAAAGCTGTGTTATCCAACCCTGCAATTGTAACCTGCATGCCCGATTTTTTAAGCTGAATGGCTGTTTCCAATGCTGCCATTTCCAGCCCGCCCCATGAACCGGAGCAGCAGGAAATTAAAATATTTAATTTTCCGTTAATTTCAGGCATTTTAACAAATTTAACTTCTAATTATTTAAAGTAAAAACCAATATAATTTTAAAGTAACTAACGTTTTACGGGTATTGAAGCTATACCGTATATGTGCTAACTTGGATGTCCTAAGTAGTAAATATTTATCGTTCATCATAAAAGTAGGGTTAGCAGTTAAAAATGAACTAAATTAACGTTTAAGTTAAAAATATACGTAAATATTGAAAAACTCGTTGCTGGAAAGTGGGTATTAAGTGAAAGAGCTTAACGGAACCCCGCGTATAATGGTAGTTGAAGACGAAGGTATAATAGCCCAGGATATCAAAAACTGTCTTGAGGGCCTGGGTTATATTGTTCCTGATGTTGTATTTACCGGAAAAGAGGCAATTTTACGGGCGGAAGAACTGCGCCCGGATCTTGTATTGATGGATATTGTACTTAAAGGTGATATTGACGGAATAGAAACAGCAGCTGAGATAAGAAAAAAATATAACATTCCGATTGTATATTTAACAGCATATGAAGATGACCGTACATTAAAACGTGCAAAGATGACAGAACCATTGGGTTATATCCTTAAACCTTTTGAGGAAAGATACCTGCGTTCAAGCATTGAGATGGCTTTGTACAAGCACCAGATGGAAACCAAGCTTAAGGAAAATGAACGATGGCTTGCAGCAGTTTTAAAAAGTGTTGGTGATGCAGTTATTGTAACAGATGAATACGGATTTGTTAAGTTTCTGAATCCCGTGGCAGAAATGCTGACCGGCTGGACGCTTCAGGAAGTAATGGGAAAAAGGATCAATGATGTAATGAGGCTGCTTGATGAAGACACCAGGGAACCCATGCAGAACCCTATAGAAAAAGTACTTGCAGAAAATATAACTATCGGAAGAAGCAATCATACAGTCCTTATTTCACGGGATGGCAGAGAAATAACAATAGATCACAGCTCTTCACCTTTAAGGGATGAAAAAGGCAGGATTACCGGCGCCGTTCTTATTATACAGGATATAACAGAAAGAAAAATTTCCGAAAATGCGCTTAGGGAAAGCGAGACAAAATTCAGGAATTTATTTGATTACGCTACAGATGCAATTTTTGTGCAGTCGCTTAACGGAAGGATTATTTCTGTAAATAACCAGGCAGCAATGCTGCTTGGATATTCCAAAGAAGAACTTGGTAAAATGAGATTTTCCGAGCTTATCAATGAAAATATCATAGATAATACATTTATGATATACTCGTCGCTCAAAGAAAAGGGAAATTACCAGTTTGAAACCCAATACCGCCGAAAAGACAACAGCCTGGTTGATGTTGAAATTAGTATGCGGCTCATAAAGCTGCTTGAAGATGAGGTAGTTCAGCTTTTTGTAAGGGATATAACCGAAAGAAAGCAGGCGCAGGAAAAAATTGATATGCTTGCTATGGCTGTTAAAGGTATATCTGAATGTGTTAGTATAACAGACCTAGAAGGAAATATAATTTTTATTAATGATGCTTTTGAACGTGTTTATGGGTATAACAAAGATGAAATACTAGGCAAAACAGTTAAGATTATCCGCAGCAGTAATAACCCGCCCGGTATTAATGAAGAAATACTTGACCAGACTAAAAAAGGCGGCTGGCAGGGAGAATTAATTAACAGGTCAAAAAGCGGCAGGGAGTTTCCTGTTTACCTTTCAACATCAATTCTGAAAAATGAAAAAGGAGATCCGGCAGCACATATTGGTATTGCCAGCGATATAACTGAAAGGAAAAAAGCAGAAGAAGCTGTAAAACAAAGCGAAAAAAGATTTCAGGACCTTTACGACAGCGCGCCAGATATGTATTTTTCGATTACTCCAACCGGCAAAGTAAAATCTGTTAATAAGTTCGGGGCAGATTACCTTGGTTATAACGAAGGTGAGCTTATAGGACAGGAAGTTTGGAAAGTAGTTCATCCGGATGACAGAGATCTTGTTGTCGAAAGGATTTCCGAAATATTTTCACGTAAGCTTGAAAGCGCAAAGCTGGAATTCAGAAAAGTAAGAAAAGACGGCAGTATTATATGGGTAAATGAAAGTACGAGGCTTATTTCTGATATTAACGGAATTCCCAAGGAGCTTTTTATAATTTGCAGGGATATTACCTCAAATAAAGAATTCCAGATAGCACTGCTGGAAAGCGAACAAAAATACAGGAAGCTTGCACAGAATGCACCGGTTTCTGTTGCAAGATTTTCTATGACGACTAATGATTTTGAATATGCAAACGATGAATTTGCCCGGCAGATGGGATGCAGTGTAGATGAATACAGCAGGCTTTCCAGAGAAGAAAAGACTAATATTATCTACAGTGAAGACAGGAAAAAAGTTCAGGATAATTACGATGAGTGGAAAAAGAATGGTTTTAAAGGCATGCTCCATTTTGACTACAGGATACTTAACCGTAAAAATGTTCTGATATGGCTTGATACTTTTATTTATGCAGACTTTGATGATTCTGGCAGAGCTGTTATGATGAATGAGATTTGTATTGATATTACCGAACGAAAAAAAGCAGAGCTGACATTACTTGAAAGCGAGAAAAAATATAAAAATCTTGCAGAAAATGCCCCAATTGCAGTAACACGCATATCATCAAAGACATTTAAATACGAATACGTTAATGATGAGTTTACCCGCCAAACCGGGTATACTATGGAAGAATATAACACCTTAAATAAAGAAGAGCTGAACTCCCTGGCTTACCCTGAAGATAAAGACAGGGTAAAAGAATTTTTTAACACATGGCGTAAAAACGGTTATAAAGGTACTCAGCATATAGATTACAGAATTTTCAGCAGAAAACGTGAAATTGTCTGGGTAGATACTTTCCTTTTTGCAGATTTTAACGAACAGGGCGATGTAATTGCTATTAACCAGATATGTATAGATATAACTGAGCAGAAAAAAGCACAGGAAAAGATAATTGAAAACGAAAACAAGTATAAAAACCTTGCTGCAAATGCGCCTGTTGCTGTAACCAGGGTAATAATTAATACCGGGCAATATGATTTTGTTAACAGCGAGTTTATCAGGCAGTCCGGGTATTCTATGGATGAGTTTAATCACCTGAATGATTTTGATCTTGTTAATATGATCCATGAAGATGACAGGGATAAAGTATTTAATTTTTATAATAATTGGTCGAAAAATAATTATGAAGGTACCCAGAAAATTGATTACAGGATAATTAACAGATATAAAAATGTTGTTTGGCTGGATACATACTTATATGTAGAATATGATAATGCAGGTAACCCCGAAGCTATTAACCAAATTTGTATTGATGTTACTGAACGTAAAAAAGCAGAATCTGAATTAACAGAAAAAGATAAACGATTTAAAGCCCTGATTGAAAATATTACTGACCTTATCTCATTGGTAGACAGCAATGGTAATATAATTTATGTAAGTCCTTCAATCAGCAAGGTACTGGGATACGAGACGGATGAATATATCGGCAAAAACATTTTCGATTTTATTTTCAGTGATGACAGTAAGACTGCCCGTGAAATGCTGAATGATGTTCTTACTGAAGAAGGAAAAATTGTAAACAATATTCAGTTCAGGTTTATTCATAAAGAGGGTAAACCTATATGGCACGAAGCAACAGCGCATAACCTGATAAATGATCCTTCTATTGGAGCAATTGTATTTAATTACAGGGATATTACCGAAAGGAAAAAAGCTGAACAGGAAATTCTGCTTCAAAAGTCCTATTTCCAGCAGCTGTTTGAAAGCTCACCCGAAGGTATTGTTATTTTAGATAATCAGGACAGAATACTGAATGCTAACAAAGGTTTTGAAAGAATGTTCCAGTTCAGCGCAGAAGAGATAAAAGGTAAAACCTTAAATGATATTATTGTGCCTGAAAGCATGCTTGAACAGGCAACTCAGATGACTCTGTTTGTGCTTAAAGGAGAGATAATCCACAGGGAAACCGAAAGAAAACGTAAAGACGGAAGTACAGTTGATGTATCAGTACTTGCTTACCCCATAACTCTTGAAGAAAACCAGATAGGTGTTTATGGTATTTACAGTGATATTACTGAAAGAAAAGAAACCGAAAAAGCCTTAAGGAACAGTGAAGAAAGATACCGCGCTTTTGTTAAACAAAGTACTGAAGGTATTTGGAGATTCGAGTTCCTTGAACCGATTTCAATTAAGCTGCCAATTGATGAACAGGTTAAAAATGTATTTAGATACGGCTACCTTGCTGAATGCAATGATGTATTTGCAAAAATGTACGGATATAATGCAGCTAACGAAATAGCTGGCGCAAGAATTGGTGAGTTATTGATTGAGACCGAACAGAAAAATATCGATTTTATCCGGAAAAGTATTATGAGCGGCTATAAAATTGATAATATCGAATCAATCGAAAAAGATAAAACCGGAAATAAAAAGACCTTTATGAACAATATGGTTGGTATTGTTGAAAACGATGCGCTGGTCAGACTTTGGGGTTCACAAAGAGATATAACTGAATCAAAGAAAGCGCAGGAAGAGCTCAGTAAAACCCAGTTCAGGCTTGCAACACTGCTTAAAAACCTGAGAGATGTTGTGCTTTATGAAACAGGCGGCGGCAAAGAATTTATGTCAGAAAATGTATTTGAAATGCTTGGATACCCGGCAGAGAACTTCAGCGACAAGGATTTCTTTAAAACAATAACCCACCCGGGAGACTGGGTTAAGATCGAAGAAAAAACAAATGAATGGAATAACTTGGGCTCCCCGGGAGTACTTAACCTTGAGTTCAGGGTAAGAAAAGCAGACGGAAGGTACATCTGGGTAGAAGATCATATGATAAAAGTGCGTAATAACGGAAACTCTCATATGGCAGGCGTACTTATTAATATAACAGAGCATAAAACCACGGAAGAAAAACTGAAACAGCTTGCAGATAAGCTTTCTCAGTCAAATAAAGAGCTGGAGCAGTTTGCCTATGTTGCGTCGCATGACCTTCAGGAACCGTTAAGAATGGTCGCAAGCTATATTCAGCTTCTGCAAAGAAGGTACAGGGGTAATTTAAGCGCTGAAGCCGATGAATTTATCAATTATGCAGTAGATGGCGTTATGAGGATGAAAACGCTCATAAATGACCTGCTTGTATATTCCAGGGTAAATACAAAAGAAGCGCCGCTTGAAGATGTTGACTGCAATAAAGTACTGGAACATAACCTGGTAAACCTGGCAGCAGCAATACAGGAAACAGGCGCAACAATAAATGCCGAAACCCTGCCAACTGTAAGGGCTAACCAGATGCAGCTTAACCAACTGTTCCAGAACCTGATCAGCAATGCAATAAAGTTCAGAAAACCTGATGTTAAGCCCGTAGTTAATATTTCTGCAAAACATGAAGGTGATGAATGGCTGTTTACCGTTTCTGATAACGGAATTGGTATTGATAAGGAGTTCAGCGATAAAATTTTTATAATTTTCCAGAGGCTGCATAATAATTCCGAATATCCCGGTACCGGTATAGGACTTGCAATATGCAAAAGAATTATTGAAAAGCTTGGCGGACATCTTTGGGTTGAGTCAGTCCAGGGTGAAGGTTCATCATTCCATTTTACAATTCCTGATAAAGAATAGCCGACCTGGTAAGCAAACCGGAAAATTATTTTTTTAAAAACAAGTTTTTTAAAAATGATAAAAAACTGCGAACCTTGTTGTTATATATTTATTTAAGTATCTTTGAATAAGAAATTTTGAAACTATAAATTATAAATGGATTATATTCCTAAAAGTCTGCAGGTTCTGCTGGTTGAAGATAATGAAGGCGATGTACGCCTTATAAAAGAGGCATTCAGCGAAAGCAAAATTGATAAAACATTTAACGTAGCCCGTGACGGGGAAGATGCACTGAACTTTCTCTACGGCAGGGGCAAGTATACCGAGAGGATCAAACCGGATATCGTTCTGCTTGATATAAATTTACCGAAGAAGAACGGATTTGAAGTACTTGAAAGCATTAAAAACGATCCTGAGCTTAAGAAGATTCCTGTAATAATGCTCAGCAGCTCAAGCTCAGAAGAACATGTAATAAAATCCTATGACCTTAATGCCAACTGTTATGTTACCAAACCGGTTGATTTTGATGAATACATAAGAGCAGTCAAAATAATCGAAGATTTCTGGTTCCAGATGGCAAAACTGCCCGGATAAAAAATTGTTATTAATACAAAAGCCCGCTTCGGCTGACCGGAGCGGGCTTTTTTAGTTTCAATTCTCTTCAATAATTCAATCAAGCAGTTTTTTTACTTCAGTTTCAAACTGCTCATATGTTTTACTTCCAAGGAATGTTTTAACAAGTTTTCCTTTTTTATTGTAAAAGCCTGTGTACGGAATTTCTCCCTGCCATGATTTATCAACATAATTCATAATTGATTCAGGATTACTGAAATTACCGAAGTATGATGTAAAATCCACTCCCTGTTTTTTTAGGAAAGGTTTCAGCTTGGATTCAAGATCTCCTTTATCATCCAGGGAAACGAACAGCAGAACAAAGTCCTCATCAGTGTAATTTTTCTGCAGCTTTACCAGCTCAGGAAATTCCTTAACGCAGGGCGGGCACCATGTTGCCCAGAAATTTACCAGAATTACTTTATCTTTGTAACTATCCAGCACCTGCTGGTATTCATCAGTTGTTGAAATGGTTTTTACTTCCTGGGAAAAAGTACTTACTATTGTTAAAAATAATATCAGGAAAAAAACTGAAATTTTCATAGATTTATTTTTCTACCCTCTTGATCCCGCAGCCGAATGATTTAGTTTCTTTTACATTAACTTCTTTTCCTGAGGAAATTTCGCTTAATGCATTCATCAGGTCATGCGTTGTCTGTTCTGCAGCAGATTTATTATCCGAAATTCTGCCGTGATATAAAATAATATTATCTTTGCTGATAACAAAGGCTTCGGGTGTTCTGCTTGCACCGTAAAGATCTGCTACAACATTATTGTTATCCTTCAATACAGGAAAGAAGTAAGAATTTTTTTCTGCATGCTGTTTAACTACATCGGTACTTTCAGTATTATTTGAGTTTATAACCCAAACGGTAAACCCTTTTTCGTTATATTCTTTAACATAATCATTAATCCTGTCATTATACGGCTGTACCCAGGGACACTCTGTTGACCAGAAAATTATGACAGCCCCGCTGCCGGATGACTTTAAAGCATCTGAAAGCCGGTATGTATTCCCGTCAAAATTAGTAATAGTAAAATCCTCAGCCTTATCGCCCGGACCCTTGGTAACCGCAAAGGTATCCAGAGTTAGGGCAAAAATCGCTAAAAACAGGCTTAAAATCAGGTTTCTTGACAAATTATCCTCCTTATTTCATTTATATTATATATACAATATTGTAAAAAAATTTTAGATATTAAAGTTTCATTTTTAACGTCCCGGTGATATATTTTTTTTTATGTAAGATTATTTGAAATAATTACTTATTTTTGAAATATCACTTAAAAAGAGGATAGCAATATGAAAAAATTTACAGTATGTAATTTTATGTACTTTATTACCGGCATCCTTATAATTCTGGCCTTACAAACAAATTTATTTTCACAATCATGGGTAACACTTGGTACCGGCGCCAACGGAGATGTAAATGCGTTAACTGTTTACAATAATGAACTGATAGTTGCAGGTACGTTTACTGTTGCCGGAGGTCAACTTGTTAACCATATAGCACGATGGAACGGCACATCATGGCAGCCATTAGGACTTGGAACAAACGATGATATTTATGCTCTGGCACTTTACAGCAATTTCTTGGTAGCTGCCGGCAGATTTACAACTGCAGGTGGAGTGAGCTGCAATAAAATTGCTTTCTGGAACGGTTCTTCGTGGAACACCACGGGAGGTACAGTGAATGGTAATATTAATGCTTTAGGAATAATGGGTTCAGCATTAATAGTAGGCGGAACATTCACAAACATAAACGGTATGAATACGCTTCGTATAGCACGCTGGCAGAATGCCTGGCAGCAAATTGGTTCCGGTTTTGACGGTGATGTAAATGCACTGGCTATGTATAATTCCATGATGTATGCAGGAGGAATTTTTAATATTGCAGATTCACTTCCGGCAAAAAAAATTGCCCGCTGGGATGGCTCCCGCTGGGCTACACTTGGTGTTGGTATGGATGACGGCGGCGTTTTCAGCATGAGAGTATTCAGCAGCTCTTTGTATGTTGGAGGTACTTTTACTTCTATTGGCGGCTCACTTACCAACAGGATAGCAAGATGGAACGGAACAAGCTGGGCGCCTGTTGGAGCAGGATTCAGCGGCGGTGTTTATGCGCTGCACTCACTTGGTTCTAATATTTATGCCGGAGGTGATTTTGATTTTGCAAATTTCCAGCCTGCATCAAAAATTGCAGTTTACAACGGTTCAACATGGAATGCGTTAGGATCAGGTATCGGCGGCTCATCACCCAAGGTTCATGCTATTTTCAGTTATTTGGGTGATATTATTGTTGGAGGGCATTTTACTTTGGCCGGCGGACAAAGTGTTAACAATATTGCAAACTGGAAACTTACTGTAGGTATTACACCTCTTAGCAGTGAAATTCCGGTAAACTATAAATTGCTGCAAAATTATCCTAACCCGTTTAACCCCGAAACACAGATCAGGTTCGATCTGCCTAAAACGGAATTCGTTAATTTATCTGTTTACGATTCAAAAGGAGAACTTGTAAAGATTCTTGTTAATCAAATTGTAAATGCAGGTGAATATAAAACTGAATTCAGTTCTGAAGGATTAACCAGCGGCGTATATTTTTACAGGATTATTTCAGGAAGCTATTCTGAAACAAAGAAAATGGTTCTGGTTAAATAATATATATTTTTTTTTAAAGCCCGCAATTGCGGGCTTTTTTAATGCCATACCTTAATTAGCCTTTTCGGGGTAATGTATATTTGTAAAATAGCATTAATGATTTGAATAAAATAAGTTATATTATATTATTCCCAAAAATAATATCTATCACAAATGATGAATTATAAACAAGTTTCTTCAAAAACCGGCAGTTTATTCCTGATTTTGTTTTTGTTTTCTGCCGGGATATTACTTTTTCAGGCTCAGATACCGGGACATAAATTTGATGATAATAACCCATATATTGAACAGCCTACCAGGGAATCATTTTCCCATTTCAGGCACAACCATAGTCCTATGCCCAGTATCGTTACTATAAACGATTTTGATAATTTTGATATTGGAGTTGATTATTATGAACAATATGGCTCTTCCAATCCATTGAATCCATTATGGCTGTTTTTTGGAGCAAATGCAAGCCCTCAAAATGCAAGGGGTACTACCAATGGCGGTTTAAACTGGTATCTATCTAATCCTTCTTATCAGCCGGGTACCTGTTGTGACCCTTGGGCAGCTCATACGGGAAGCGGAGTACTCATCTATGCTTCAGGTGTTAGCGGACAGTATGTTTACCGTTCCACAAATAACGGGTTAACATGGAGTGCTCCAATATTATCGGTTAACGGTGTAGACAGAAACCATGTTTCAGCTGAATATACCGGAACAGGTCCGTATGCAAATTATGTATATGCTGCCATAACTGGTTCCGGAAGCACAGGACCTTTTGCAAGAAGTACCAATGAAGGTTTAACATGGACTACTACTTTTACGCCAAGCAATGTATTGCCAGGAGTTTATATTGCTGTTGGACCAAACGGTTCAACTAATGGCGGATGTGTAATGTATGTTACAAACACAGGTTCGGATGCTTCAGGCACAAGAGTATATAACTTTTACCGTTCAACTAACGGAGGTGCAAATTTTACTTCCATGTCAAGCCAGTCAGGATGGTCAGGATATGTTGGCACTTATGCAGGCGGCAGAAATACTATAAATAACGCAAGAACTGCGCCACACCCGAAAATTGCTATGGATAACAGCAACGGTCCCTACAGGGGCAGATTATATTTTGTTAATGCTTCAAATGATCCTCCGGGATCGGGCAATAAACCTGATATATGGCTGCGTTATTCAACAGATCAGGGTGCAACATGGAGCACAAGAGTGAGAGTGAACGATAATGCCAATCCAACTTCAAGCGATCAGTGGTTTCCTGAAATTTGGTGCGAAAGAACAACCGGGAAGCTTTATATCCATTGGTATGATGACAGGGCTAATCCGTCAAATTTTACAACAGATATCTATGCTACATATACAACCGATGGAGGACAAACATTTGCCCAAAACCAGAGATTAACCAACCAGTCATTTACATTTCCAAATCCCCCTTGCTCCCCGGGCTGCTACAGGGGTGATTATACTACAATGATGGCCAATAATCCAAAAGTTGCATTCAGTGTGTGGAGCGATCACAGGAATGCAACAGCTTTAAACATGGGATCATATTTTCCGGATTTTGCAATGCGAGTGAGCCCTAATGCTTTTGGTATGAACGGAATAAGCGATAGTGTTTTTGTATCTGTTAGCATTCCGGCTGTTAAGCTGTATAATGATACTGCAATATTTACAGCAGCAGTAACTAATCCGCCTGGAGCCGGTACAATAACTCTTGACTTGCTTAATAAAACAACCAATACGCTGCAAAATATCTTAACAACTTTTCCGGATTCTCTGAGGTTAAGAATAAAAACAGCAGGCGGAGTTCCAAGCGGAAATTACACAATTAAGGTTATTGGCAATGGACCAAACGGAACCCCGGTACATGAAAGACTTATTAATATTAATATGGGATTTGTAGGTATTACAACGGGTAATAATGTAATTCCGGTTGATTATATGCTGCATCAAAATTATCCGAACCCGTTCAATCCCCTGACGCGGATAAGGTATGATATCCCGAAAACCGGATTTGTAAATCTTTCTGTCTTTGATTCAAAAGGTCAGCTTGTAAAAATTCTTGTAAATGAAATTGTAAATGCTGGTGAATTTAACAGAGAATTCAATTCCGAAGGATTGGCAAGCGGTATATATTTCTACAGGCTTGTTTCTGGAAACTATTCAGATACCAAAAAAATGATTCTGATTAAATAATTTGCTTATATTCAGCAATTTATCAGCCTGTTGCTCAAACATCAACAGGCTTTTTTATTTTCGGATATAAAAAATTAAATAGAATAATTTCAAAAACATTAATATTATTGAGTATATTAACCGGTAATAATATGAAAATTATTTTATACATCCTGATATTTATCCTTTCTGCAATTAATATAAATTCACAAAACTGGATAACAACAGGCGGTAATCTGCAGAGGAACGGGCTAAGCAAAATTACCGGACCAAACAATGTAATATCTGCTTTATGGACAGTCAGCAGCCCGACATCTAGCGCTTGGGGGAATTCTATTTATTCTTACGGTGATAAATTTGTTACTTCCAGAATAATACTTTCTCCATACACTGGAAAAATTGAGCTGCGCAATATTAATACCGGCGCTCTTATATGGGAAAAAATGATAAATACTTCTTCCCGAATGTACGCAGTCGGATTTACCGAAGATGCTGTGTATGCACATGATTATATGACAGGGATTCTTTATGCACTGAATATTTCCGACGGTTCAGTAAAATGGTCAATTGCTTCAGATATGTTTCCCGGAAATACCGGTTTAATGTTTGCATGTGACGGCGACCCTATTGACAGGGGAAGAAGAATAAATAAAAATACAGGTATTGCCAGGTGGACAAATAATTATATAATTCCTGTGGGACCTGACGGCGGGTTCTGTGTTTTCGGAAATACTTATTATCACTGGACAGGTTCAATTGTCACTCCTAAAAAGCTGATTGCAATTGATATAAACACCGGGGCTACAAGATATACTTCAGCAGACCTGCCCGGTGACGGCGACCAGGAAAACGATCTTTGTATAGGACCTGATGGCACTATATATATCTGCAGGGATGGAGGTGCCTTATATGCATTCAGGGATAACGGAACAGCATTTGTTCAGCTTTGGAGCAGAACACCGGGATATGTTGTGAAAGGTGTTGGTAAAGACGGCTCTCTTTATGCGTCAAATATAAATGATCCATCAGGTTTTGCAAACAGCAATATTTACAGGCTTGATCCTGCAAACGGAAATTTGCTGGACTCAGCACAAATACGCACACCGCTTGCATATATGTCCTGCGGAGCTGATTCCACTGTAATTGTCTGCACCGGAGAAGCCGGTAACGGCAGGTATGTTGCTTTTTCACCTGACCTTCAAACAGTTAAATGGCAGCTCAATGTTCCTTACAATTATTACAGCGGTTCAAATCTTGGGCAGAACGGTATATTTATTGCAGCTGGCAGCGGAACAGAGATTAAGGCTTACAAAACTAATTATAATGTTAAACCGGTTTCTGATTTTAAAGCTAACGTAAATGTTGCTTATATGAATTTACCGGTTAACTTTTTTGATCAGTCTTCTTATGCTCCTTCAACATGGTTATGGTTGTTTCCGGGTGCAAACACAATAAGTTCAACTCAGCAAAATCCTGCCGGAATTACTTACAGCACACCGGGTGTTTATCCTGTTACTTTAATAGCTTCAAATACATTTGGCAGCGATACATTAATCAGAACATGTTATATAACAATTCTTAATGAAACCGGTTTAAGCCAGACCGGGAATGAGATACCTGATAAATTCAGCTTAAGCCAGAATTACCCGAACCCGTTTAATCCGGTAACCAGGTTTAAGTTCAGCCTCCCGGAAAACGGGATCATTCATTTTAAAATTTTTGATATGAACGGAAAAGAAATTGAAACAATTGTAAATGGTGAACTAAAGGCAGGTAATTATGAATACGAATGGAATGCTTCTGAGTATTCAAGCGGAGTTTATTTCTATACTTTAACTTCAGAGAAATTTAAAGAAACAAAAAAAATGCTGCTGGTAAAATAACTTACATTATCCGCAGTCTGTAAAACCGTAATAAATAAACAATCAAATGAAAAAATCATTTCTTTTACTTTTAATACCCTTTTTTACATTTTCACAGGGCTGGTTTATACAAACTTCATTCAGCCCTGCACAGTCACTTCAAACCGTAAGGTTTTATGACCAGAATACAGGCTATACAACAGCCCCGCTGTATAACGGCTCGAATTTCAATATTCATAAAACCACAAATGCAGGTCAAAACTGGGTTTCACAGAATTCCGGTTATACTTCTATGCGTTTTATGGCAATGTTTATGAGGCATCCTGATACTGTTTTTATCAGCGGAAATGACGGTATAATTTTAAGAACTGTAAACGGTGGCAGCAACTGGGTCACAGTTTATAATGAACCTGCATTGCAGTTATGGGGGATGTATTTTGTTAACTCATTTACCGGATTTGTATCTGGTTCTACCGGCAGGATTATGAAAACAACAAACTCCGGGCTTAACTGGGTGAACGTTGCTTCACCTACTCAAACTTCATTGAATTCCATATATTTCCTTAATGAAAATACCGGATGGATCTCAGGTTATGCAATTGCTTTAAAGACAACTAACCAGGGACAGTCATGGACCAATTTAAACGCTCCTTCTATCAGTCCGTTTGAAAATTTCAGGGAAATTTACTTTTTCAGTGAAAATACCGGCTTGTATGTTTCTGATGCAGGAAGGGTTGTTAAAACAACAAACGGGGGAACTAACTGGAATGTTATGAACTCCGGAACAACACAGTCACTGTTCGGGGTATATTTTATAAATTCAGCTACAGGCTATGCATGCGGAAATAACGGCGCTATTATTATGACAACCGATGCAGGCGATAACTGGACAGTGCAAACCTCGCCGCTTGCTGAAATTCACACAGATGTTTGGTTTACTTCTGCCAATACGGGGTATATATCAACCTGGTCAGGCAAAATTCTTAAAACAACAAACGGTGGAATTACATATATAAACCCTGTTGGCACTGAGGTGCCTTCAGAATATTCACTTGAACAGAATTATCCTAATCCGTTTAACCCGGTTACAAAATTCAAATTCAGTATCCCGGTTTCCGGAAATGTAATATTGAAAATCTATGATATATCAGGAAGGGAAGTTTCAGAAATTGTAAATAAACCGATGCTGTCCGGTACATATGAAGCTGACTGGGATGCCTCTGCATACTCAAGCGGAGTATATTTTTATAAAATATTATCAGGTGATTTTTCTGAAACTAAAAAGATGATTTTGATGAAATAGAACATTAAATCCCCATTTTTCTAAAGCCGTTTAGTATCTAAAACGGCTTTTAATTTTTTATCCTTATTAATTAAGACTTTTAGACAAACGAGTATTATATAAATAAGTAAAAAACCAAAATTTTATATAATTAAAATATATACCAGTTTTCCGTTATGTGCAAAGGGATTATAGTTAGTTAAATTCGCTATAAAGGGGGTATATATTAATGAAAATATTAACATTTATTGCAATTTTTTCAATCTTTTCCTTTAATGTTATTTCGCAAACCTGGCAGCCTGCCGGAATGGTTACAGATCCGGGGAATAAGCCCAGCATTTCGGTTTGCGGAGTTAACTCAGTCTATATTGCAGATGGCAGCTTAAATGCTCCAAAAGTGTTCAGAACAACAAATGGGGGAACAAACTGGCTTACAGTTCCGGTTGCGGGAATTAATAATGAAATATATTGTATATGGGCAATCAATGAAAATCTTGTTTTTGCCGGTGAAGGTTATGTTAACGGAAATGCCAGCCTGTTTAAAACAACTAATGCAGGTGTTAACTGGATACCGATATTAACAACGGGTTCAAACAGCGGACATTTTACGGGACTTGCTTTCACAAAACTAAATGGTAATATCTTTGGACTTGCAATAGCTGAAAGAATTTACAGGACGTCAAATTCAGGGAATAACTGGGTCGAAGTTAATGCCGGTGTAGTTGGCGTATCAAATGCACAAAACTCACTTATGATAGTGGATAACGATTTTTATGGTTTTGGAATGAACAACGGAGCTGCCAGGATAAGGCTTACTACAAATAATTCTGTATCATGGGTAACTCAGCAGGTAAGTATTTCAGGAAATTATACATCGGCAATTGCATATCACTCAAACAAACTATACGGCGTTGCTGCAACCAGTACATCGCTTCCAATGATAGGGAGAACTACTGACGGCGGGGCAACATGGAGCAGTGTTGATATAGGCAGCGGAGTAACAGGCACATGTTATTTTGTTTGGATACCAGCTACCCCGGTAATCTATATATTGGGTTCTAATGGCGGTATAAAACGAAGCACTGATAACGGTATCAGCTGGGTAACCACACCTACTCCGGGTGTAACAAATTTAACACACTTTGATTTTATGCATTATGGTATGGTAATATACGGTTATGCTGTATCATCAAACGGAAATGTGATCAAGCTTGCTGATACTTTAAATATTTTAACCGGTACAGGAAGCAACAATCATATACCTGCAGAATTTGAACTTTCACAAAACTACCCGAATCCGTTTAACCCGGTTACTATTATTAATTATTCCGTTCCCAAACAAGGCAGTGTTAAATTAACTGTATTTGATATGCTTGGCAGAAAAGTATCCGAACTTGTTAATGAATTTAAAACACCGGGAAGGTATGAATTATCATTTAACGGTGAGAATTTAAGCACAGGTGTTTATTATTACAGGTTTGAAGCGGAAGGTTTTTCCGAAACCAGGAAAATGATACTTGTTAAGTAAAAAAGATTGTTATAAAAAAAGCGGCTTTAAAGCCGCTTTTTTTATGCTGCGCGGTATGCGCTTAAAAATACTGTTCCTATCATCCAGATTGAAATCAGGACCCAATATGAAATGGTCATAAAAGCAGAGGATAATACTGCAGGAAGAAAGGTTTTGTGATAAACACGCTTTACAGCAATTAGCAGGTATACAGCAGGAACAATATAAAGAAATAGAATTACAAATATTTCACCGAGATCCTGAGCCATTACCCCGGCAAGAAAACTCCATAGCACAAACGTAAAAAAATGCAGAGTAAAAACAATATGTTCTGAATAATAATAATTTTTTGTGATATAAATGATTTTAAGTAATATGGAAAACAAAAACATAATAATAAAAATATAAATTGTTATATTATCATTGAATTGTTCATTAAAATTATTAATAAACAATTCAGCAGAATTACTGCTTTTGTTCTGCTGTTCAAGAATAAACTCTCTGAGGAAGTCATCTTCGCCGCCGTTTGTCACCAGTGCTTTATACTGGTCTGAGTCGCTTTTTATCATAATAAAAAAAAGTACTAAACTAGTAAACAAAAACATTTTAAGCGGAGAAATATACCCGACAATTCGCCCTGAAATATATTCATGAGTTAAAAAGCCGGGACGTATAAAAATATATTTTACCGAGCGGAAAAAACGGGAATCCCATACAAACAGTTCTTCAAAAAAATGATGTATTAAAGAAAAAACTGAGCGGTTTAAAGCTGCTTTGCCTTCCTGTCCGCAATTTGAGCAATAGTTTCCGCTTAAATCTGAACCGCAGTTCTGGCAAATATGGCTGATTTTGTCTTTTATTTCCTGCATTTTTTTAAAAATAATGAGTTATTCCGTTTAAATACAGTTAATTAACAGGAATTAATAATTTTTAATTTATGTATTGAAAACAGCCCATTTATTTGTTATGTTTTAACAAATTTACTGTCCTTGGTATGAAAAAAACAGTTTACACCTTTCTCATTTTATCCATCACCGTACTGAATATCTATGCCCAGCAGGGCTGGTTTTGGCTTAACCCGCTGCCGCAGGGGAATTATCTTTCAGGAATAACATTTACTGAAAATAATACAGGTTATTTGATTGGCTCTAACGGAACATTATTGAAATCTACAAATAATGGAATCAGTTATTACTTAGTTGAAAGTAATATTACTGAAAATTTTCAATCATTTTATTTTGTAAATCAAACTACAGGGTTCATAGGTACCGATAATGGAATTATCTACAAAACTTATAATGGCGGCAACAGTATAGAAGGTATTTTTCTGGGGTATGCAGATCCTGTCTATAATATAAAATTTATTAATACATATACAGGGTATGCACTGACTAGATCTGAACAAAAAAAATCACGTATATATAGAACTTTAAACACAGGAAATAACTGGGATTTGTGTTATGTCTTTCCGGATTCTGTTTGTATTTTTAATATTTCTTGTATAAATAATACAATTTATGCTTCAGGTGAAAATATCCAGAGGAAATCAAAATTCTACAAATCAACAGATAATGGTAATAACTGGTTTGTAATGAATGTCAATATTCTAGGCAGTATACAAGGATTACATTTTATAAATGAACAAACCGGATTTGCCAGCCAATTTGCATATGGCAGAAAATTTTTCAGAACAACCAGCGGCGGTGTATCATGGGATACATTATCCGATATTTCTCCGGATAATATTCAGTTTATAAACACAAATACAGGTTTTGCATATGGTCAATATTCAAATAATAATATATATAAAACAACTAATATGGGTATCAACTGGTATCCAATATATCAATTTTCAGGATATATCAGTAATGTAAAATTTTTAGATTCACAAACGTGGATTTCAGTAAGAATGAATTCAATTTCATATACTAGTAATTCAGGTGCTAATTGGAATGAAATAAGCAGCGGTTTTAATGAATATCTGGATGATGTATTTTTTGTAAATTCTAACACAGGTTTTATTGCTGCTATTAACGGTAAAGTATATAAAACTACAAATTCAGGATATAACTGGATAGGGTATACTGTAAATAATACTATTAACTATGGAATTAACTGTTTAGATTTTTTAAACGAAAATACAGGATTTGCAGGTACAATATGGTCAACAATTGCAAAATCTACTAACGGCGGAATAAACTGGAATGTAATGTATATTGATTCATTAATGGGTGAAAGTATAATAGGTATTTCAATTCCTTCTGCTGATACGGGGTATGCAGTCGGGAAATATGATAGTTTTTTGAAGACTACTAATGGAGGAATAAACTGGCTGATAACAAGATTTCCTAATACATTATACCTTAATGATGTATATTTCATAAATAATACTACCGGATATTGCGCAGGTCGTGATGGCGGTGGCATTATTAAGAAAACTACAAACGGCGGGTTAAACTGGCAAACTTTTAATTTCGATTCAGTATTTTATTTTACTGACCTTCATTTTGTAAATTCAGAATTTGGTTTTGCTGTTGGCAACAAATTATATAATATAGGTTTTATTGTAAGAACTACCAATGGCGGAATTACCTGGGACCCATCATACTTACCCGGTACTTTTGTGGTTTCCAGTGTTTACTTCTTAAATGAAAATGTCGGCTACGCTGGCGCAGAGGGTATTTCTTACAAAACAACAAACGGGGGGAACAACTGGTTTGGAATCAGAACTAAATCACCTGATCTGCATGGAATATACTTCATTAATGAAAATACCGGGTATGCAGTGGGATCAAACGGTACAATCATCAAAACCACAAACGGCGGGGGTGATCCAATTGGGATAGAGTATGTTGGCAATACAGTTCCAAATGATTACTCGCTTTTCCAAAACTATCCAAATCCTTTTAATCCGGTTACGAAGATAAAGTTTTCTGTTCCACATAACGGATTTGACAGAGATATCAAGTTTACTATTTACGATATAACCGGCAGGGCTGTTAAAAATTATCAATACAGTAATCTGAATCCCGGGACATACAGCATCGAGTTTGACGGGACAAATTTTGCCAGCGGTGTTTATTTTTACAGGGTAGAATCAGGTAATTTCAGGCAGACAAGAAAAATGGTTTTGATAAAATAATTGTATATTTTTTTGCAATTCTTTGCAGAATTATACCCAACTTATCCCTTTTTTAATAGGGTTAAAATACCTATAATTGCGTTTACCCAAGTCTGATATATAAGGTTTTTTTCACCTTTTTTAAGGGAAAAACCCAAAAATTAAGCAATAGCTTTAGTTTTTAATTTAATTGAATTAAGTTCAAATTCTATAATTATGTCAATAAAAGTAACCAATTTAACGAAGTATTACGGCAGCTACCTGGCTGTTGATGATATCACGTTTGAAGCCAAAAAAGGCGAGATTCTGGGATTTCTTGGACCAAATGGTGCCGGTAAGTCCACAACTATGAAAATTATTACAACATACCTTCCGCCAACAGCCGGTACTGTTGAAGTTGACGGCTTTGATGTTGAAGAAAAATCACTGGATGTAAGGAAAAAGCTGGGATATTTGCCTGAGCTTAATCCATTATACTACGATATGACGCCGGTTGAATACCTGGATTTTGTTGCAAAACTTGACGGCGTACCGGCATCAGATATTAAAAAAAGGCGGGAAGAAATGATTAAAGTATGCGGACTAGAAAGTGTGCGTACAAAAGATATAGGCACTCTTTCTAAAGGATTTAAACAGCGCGTTGGTCTTGCCCAGGCTATGATAAATAATCCGGATGTGCTGATACTTGATGAACCTACCTCAGGTCTTGACCCTAACCAGATCATAGAGATAAGGAACCTGATTAAAAAATTAGGGCGCGAAAAGACCGTTATACTTTCAACACATATTCTTTCTGAAGTAACTGCAACCTGCAACAGGGTGATTATCATCAACAAAGGTAAAATTGTTGCTGATGGTACTCCTGAAGAGCTGCAGCATAAGTCAAAAGGTCAAAGCGTAGTAACGCTGGAAGTAAAGAACAACTGCGATAAATCAGCATTATCAGGCAGCCTTAAAGAGATCCGCAATGTTAATAAGGTTGAGTTTGTAAAAGATACAGGCGATTCATTTGTGTTCAATATTTATGGTGATAAAGGCGCAGATCTTAGAGAAGTTATATCAGGTAAAGTTACACAGAATAAAGCTGTGCTTCTTTCAATGCAGGCAAAACAATCATCATTAGAAGATATATTCAGGGAGTTAACAAAATAATATGAATACACAGAATATTAAAACCATATTTTCAAAAGAGCTTAAAAGCTATTTTAATTCTCCTATAGCATATATTGTAATGATAGTATTTATGGCTATTTCAGGATTTTTATTTACTATGAGCTTTTTCCAGATTAATATCGCTTCTATGCGGGAATTTTTTGGCAGCTTTTTTATACAGCTGGTACTTTTTGTTGTTTTTATCCCGGCAATTACAATGCGCAGCTTTTCGGAAGAAAAGAAACAGGGTACCTTAGAACTTTTGCTTACAAAACCGGTAACCGATCTTGAACTAATACTTGGAAAATATCTTTCCGCATTAACCCTGATAGTTATTACGTTATCTCCAACTATATTATATTTTATTATAATTAAAATGATAGGACCTATTCCATTCTGGCCTTTTCTTACCAGTCTCCTGGGATATATTTTAATGAGCGCTTTTTTTATAGGCGTTGGCGTGTTTATTTCATCACTTACCGAAAACCAGATAATTGCATTTATAGTAAGTGTGCTTATTTGTCTGTTCTTTTTCCTTTCAGGAAAATTACTTATTGTATTCCCAGTTTCGGTAGTTTCATTTTTTGAATATTTGACAACTGATTACCACTTAAGCAATATTTCCAGGGGAGTAATAGATTCAAGGGTATTAATTTATTATTTCTCTATGATTTTCTTTACATTGTTCCTTACCAAAGTATCGCTTGAAAGCAGAAAATGGTAACTGCAGTAATTTATCCAATAATCTAAAAATTAAGTATCAAAATATAGATATGTCAGAAGAATTAGAAAATAAAGACGACTTAAAGAAGGAAGAGGAAGAAGTAATAGAAGAATCTTCCGAAGAGCTGGAACAGGATGAACGCCTTGCCAGCCGGAAAAAGAAAACCGAATCACGCAGAAGACAGGGAATAATAAGTGTCCTTCTTGTTGCAGGTATTCTTATAGTTCTAAATGTTATTGCTGTTCAGATTTTTTTCCGCTGGGATCTTACTCCGAATAAGATCTATACTCTTTCTGATGCAAGTAAGAATATTGTAAACAAGCTTGATGATAAAATGGTTATCAAGGCTTATTTTACTGATAACCTGCCGGCACCATATAATAATAACAGAAGATACCTCCAGGAACTGCTTGATGATTACCGCAGCGCTTCAGATGGCAAGATCACATATGAAATTATTAGCCCAAGCGACCAGGAAGAGCTGGAGAAAGAAGCCCAGAAATACGGAATTCAGCCTGTTCAGGTACAGACTGTAAAAAATGACAGGGCAGAAGCATTAAAAGCATATATGGGTCTTGTAATTTTGTTCGGAGGTAAACAGGAAGCAATACCATTTATCGGGAACACTGAAAATCTGGAATATGAGCTTACAGGCGTAATTAACAGGTTAACTTTACCGGAGCTTAAAAAGATAGGTGTATTAAATGGTGAAGGTTTACCCGGTGTTGATAAAATTGGAAAAGTAAACCAGTACCTTTCAAAATTCTATAATGTTACAAATGTTGATGCTTCAAAAAATAATCCAATTCCGGCAGATATAAAAACACTGATAGTATTTTCACCTAAACCACCTCAGCAAAATCAATTCTCTCAGCAGCAGGCTCCGCCTCCGGTAGTGCCGGAAAATCTGAAATTTGCCGTAGACCAGTATATTATGGGCGGCGGAAAAGTTATTTTTATGCTCAGCAGGGTAAATGTTTCATCACAGCAGCAGTTCCAGATTGCACAGGTTGTTTCAACCGGTCTGGAAGACCTGGTAGAAAATTACGGCGCAAAAGTAAATAATACAATTATTACAGATAAAGAGTGCGCATTTATTCAGGTACCTGTACAGCAGGGACCAATTCAGATGTATACACAGATTCCATTCCCATATTATCCTAAAATTGTAAATATAAACCGTGATATTCCTTCATTTGCCAACATTGGGCAGGTATTTCTTGGATTTACAAGCGATATAGATATCAATACTGCCGGAACTAAGGGAGTTAAAGGTACACCTTTATTAATAACGTCTCCCAAAACAGGTGTTGCAAATGAATTTGCAATTGTACAGGCTTCAGGTCAAATGCTGCCCGACAGCATGTTTAAAACAAAAGACCTGGTTGTAGGAGCAATTTATGAAGGAGTATTTAAAAGTTTCTATAACGGAAAACCGGTACCGGCCGATACAGCAGCAGGTTCAGCCCCTGTGCAAACATCTGTTAAACCCGAAAGTCCGGTAACAAAAATTATTGTGATGGGTAACGGCGACTTCCCGCAGGATGATTTCCGCGGACCTGATGAAAGCCTTCTGTTTTTTGCAAATATGATTGATTATATGAGCGATGATGCTGGACTTTCTCAGATAAGATCAAAGGATGCAAATCCAAAACCTCTGGATTCACTGGAGGACAGCACAAAATCAATTATTAAATACGGAATGCTTGTTGGACCTCCTCTGCTTGTATTATTATACGGTATGCTAAGATGGAGGAAGAAAAAAGCATCAAAAGACTGAATCATCAATTTTTAAAAGAAATTAAGTTAAGGATTATAGCAGTATATGAATAAAAACATTAAAATATTACTTGCGGTTTTTGCAGTGTTAATTACGGTATATTTCCTGTTTTTCAGAACAGGCGAAAAAGTATCTACAGAAAAAATTGATGCAAAACTGTTTGTTGCAGATTCATCAAAAATTGATAAGATCGAGATTGTAAAGAACTCTGAAACTATTCTTCTTGAAAAAGTGAATAACCAGTGGAAGCTTACAAAACCGGTTGAATACCCGGCAGATACTACAAATGTATACCTGCTGCTTCGGGACCTGAAGAACTTTAAGCTTGAAAGTGTTGCTTCAGAAAACCCGGTTAAATTCAGCAGTTATCTTGACTCGGTAAATAATGCAAAAGTAAGCACTTACCAGGAAGGTGTTTTGCTTGGTACTTTTATTCTTGGTAAATCTCAGGCTAACGATAATTCTTATATTAAAAAACCAGAAGAGAACAGAATACTTCTGGCATCAAACCTGACAGCTTCATTGTTTACAAGGTCTGCTAAAGATTTCAGGAATAAGTTTATTTTATCGATAATGCCTTATTCTGTAAATTCGGTTTCGTTCAAATCCACAGATTCAAACAATGTAGATTTTTCTGTAACAAAAGATACCGCAGGTAAATGGAATATTTCCGGTGATTCTGTATCTTTTTCTGTAATGGAAGGTTTTCTGAACCTTCTTGCAAATTTTAATACGGATGATTTTATAGATTCAGTAATTACAGATTTGCCTGTTCCTACATTTACTGTTACTGTAAATGCTGCAGGTCAGCCAACTGTTATTAATTTGTATAAAGAAAAATCAAGCGACCCTAATGCAGCGCCTTCATATATAACGCAGATTTCCGGTAATAAACAATTGTTCAGGTTATTTGGAGCATTAGCTTCGCAGCTAATGAAAAAAAGAACTGACTTCATTCCGCCAAAACAAAATTAAAATTTCATTTGTAATCTAAATTTTAAAATTTAAAGGGCTGTTATTAGACAGCCTTTTTTATTTATTTAATTGTTCAGGATTTAGTTTTACTAACGTTAAAAAAGCAGCAAACGCTGTTATATAACAGGCAGCTCCTGACCAATATGAAGCAGATATGCCGTATTTCATTGCTATTATTATCGAAAGTATTGTTGCCAGAACGCTCATTACTCCGTTAATTCCCCAAAGCCAAGGTGTTATGCCTGGAAAATGTATTCCCGCCAGCTTCATACCTATCGGAAATGCCATTCCAAGAAATAATCCCATTGGAAAAAGAATTATTACTGAAACCAAAATTCTGATTTCTGTTGATGAACTTTCAAACAGGTTAATAATATACGGGGTTATTAAACCAAACAAAATAAGTATTCCAATCAGCAAAATAAACCGAATTTTAACTGATCTTTTAATTAATTTTTCAGCTCCGCTGAAGTAGCTTCCAATACCTGTTGAAAGCAGCATAGTGAACAAAGCTGCTGCCAGTGAAAATGTGGGATGTCCTAAAAAAATATTCAGCCGCTGTATCTGTGATATTTCTATCAGCATAAAACCCAGGCCTATTGCCATAAAATAAATGAAGTAACCTGAAGTACCTTTTAGGCTTATCTTTTTTGATGTTATTTTTAACGGTATAACAATACATAACAGAGAAAGTACACTCATAGTACCCGCCAGTGTTAACAGGATAAATATTGCTTTGGCATTAAATGCCATATCCCACTCACGCCACAGCTGCAGGTTAGGCAGGTCGCTGAAATTCATGTAATGAAAGAAAAAAGGCTTATCATCTGTAGGTGAGGTTATATCCAGCGGAAAATTATTATTAAGCTCATTCCTTGAATTTTCACTTGTAAGCTTTACAAAAATACTGTCTGCTGCAGTTTTAGGGGATATTATTTCTTCGAATTCAAATGTGCGGTTCAGGCTGTCAACGGTTTTAATATCGTTATCAGAAAAAGGGGACTTACTTATCAGCAGTGTTCCTGTTCCGCTTCTGTCTTCAAGGCGTTCCTGCTGCTGGCATTTTATCAGCATAACATGGCTGCGGATATCTTTTATACCTGATTCAAGCAAGGCATCAGCGGTAATATTCATAAGCCTGTAATGCTCAATCGGTTTTGCGCGGTAAAAACGCGTTACTGTTAAAATGCCGTTTGGCTTAAGCCTGCTTAAAAACAGCTTCCAGGTTTCTGTGGTATAAAGCGCGTTTTCTGTAAGCACAAATGCGCCGCTGGCAGCGGCTGACCAGTTATCTATAACTGAAACCTGTATAATATCAAACTTTCTTGCTGTATCCATGCGCTGAATGTAGCTTCTTGCTTCATCGCCTACAAATTCAACATTCTGGTATTTATCTAAATGACCTGTAAAATCACCGAAGTCCTTATTTATTGCGCTTATCATATCCTTATTGATCTCTATTCCAAGGATATTTTTCTGCCCAAAAGCCAGCGATGAAAGCACATCCCGCCCTGCGCCGCTGCCTATAATCATTATATCACCGCGGGGTCTTAAATACTGCGCCAGATTTGAAACATCATATTTAAGATGCGAAAGCTCTGTTGTATCTCCGTTAAAATGTGAAAGTACAGTAGTTGAATGGGCATCAATATTCAGCATAAGCTGTCGGATCTTCCGCGAACGGTCATATTTATTGCTTAAACCCCACCCGAAAGGGACTTCATATTTTGTTGAATCACCATCTATACTAACGCGTGAAAATGAATTCCATTTTTCATACAGCGGCTTTTCAGCCCATTCGCCGCGCACCCAATACAGCCTCAGCAGAGGCTCGTGCTTCTGAACAAGTACTGTATGAACTGCTGAAAATGCAAACAGTACAATAGTATATATAATTATTGCTTTAGAAAAACCGGACTTATGAACACTTCCTTTACTGAAGTAAAATGAAGCTGCAGCTGAAAATAATGCTGTAATGAATACGCCTGTGGGACCGCCTGAAATATTAAGTACTATTACAACCAATATGCAGCCAAGTGATGCCCCGATAAGATCTGCAGCATATAAACGGTTAACGGAAGAGGGGAATCTGGTCAGCAGAAGAGATATGCATATTCCGCTGAATACGAACGGCACCGATATTTCTGCATAAGTGAATGCTGTAATTGCCATTCCGGCAATTGACATACCGTGTATAAAAGGAATAAAAAGGTGTATTAGGAAACTAATAACTGTTGTAATGCTGAAATAAAATGCCTGTTTGGCAAGAATTTGATTGATGTTTTCCTGCGGGAATTTTTTGGGGAAAATGTAAACAATGATCGCTCCAACGGTCATACCGAACATAGCAAGAGATACTGCCATGAATGCAAAATGGTAGCCCATCGTAACACTGAATATCCTTGTTAGAAGAATTTCATACATAAGTGTTGAAAGTGCGACAAGGAAAATTCCAATGTATATATTGCGTGATAAACCGGTATGATTTTGGGCTGAATTCATTAATTTTATTTAATTTAAAGCCCAAAATAAAAGGGGATTATGTTAAATTAAATGTAAAAATTAGTATAAATACATTAGGTAAATAATGGTGCCAGGTAAATATCAAAAGACTTTCTGCCTGACACCATGATTTGAATAAATCTTATTTTACTACCACCATTTTTTTTGTTTGGGTAAATTCATTTGTAATTAATGAATAAAAATAAACGCCGCTTGGGAAATTGGATGCATCCCAGCTGATTTCATATGTCCCGGGTTTTAATTGTTCATTTACAAGTATTGATATTTCCTTTCCGGTGACGTCAAAGATAACAAGCCTGGTGAAACCGGATTTTGGCATTTGGAATTTGAGCTTTGTAATTGGATTAAACGGGTTCGGGTAATTCTGAGACAGCTCATATTTCTGCGGGACTTCCGTGCTTATTGGCTCAATCCCAATTGGAATACATGTACGGAAATCTTTGTAATAATATTTCAGGGCTGAGTCTGATATGGACTGCAGCGCGCAAACATTCTGGAAATTATTGCCGCCATCGCGGGTTATCATATAACTGATTACCACAATTTGTGTATCACCTGATTGCATTGTAACCGGACCCATGTTAAATAAACCTCTACTATCTCCCTGGCTACTATCAAACCATCCTGTTCGGTTGCAAGCATCACCTGAAAACTTAAAGGAAGTAGGTTTACCTGTTACAAAATTGTAAAATATATTACCGCATCCATCTTTACCCCGCATAAAATTATAAGCATATTCAGCTATATCCGGATCACCTGTGCATTCATTACCACCTCCAACAAAAAAAGTATAACCAGTTAAACCCGTTAACCTAAAACCAATTAAAGTATCATATGGTAATTTTGCAGTATCACTATTTAGTCCGGTATTTCTAATTGGACTTTGTATCACCTTCATACCCAAAGCCGGTGGATTCATTCCGTAAACTTGATCATTATTATCAAAATTGTATTGATAAACTAAATTTCTAACAGTATCACATCCATTTGCATCATCACTTGCATCCCCAATATCAGGATCATTGGCAAATGAAATAAATGTACTATCCCAGCTTTGTCCGCTTTTATTAATAATTCTGTACTTTACAAAATACATATCACGCAGGGGAAAGCAGTTAAAATTAAAAACCAATTGATGAACTTCAACCCCCATTGGAAGTGTTCCGCCGGGTAATGATAATTCTGAACTATGCTGATTATTTGTGCAGTTTGTATAATCCATAAACACAAAAAATAAAAGTTCTTCCGGCCTGGCTGTCATACCGTTGCCAATTCCGGGTCTGTCACCATTGAATGCCGGCTGGTAGCCGGGGATTCCGTTCACTTCAACATACGGAGCGCCTTTTTGTACAGGCCAGTTTGCCCAGGAATCATAATTGAACGTATACTGTCTGCCGCCGGCTGTTTTATATCTTGTACCGCCGTTAAATAAGGACGGATCTGTTAACTGGACGTAGTAACCCCGCCAGGTTGGGTCACTGCAGACTGAAGAAGGCGGAACCTGACCGATAACAGGAATATTACCGGGGCTGTAATGTGTATTGTAGAAAGAAGCTGCCAGCCTAAGCTCGCGCTGGGGTCCGACTTTTGCGCCGATCCATATACCTGAAGTAAATACTGCTGTCATTCCCTGCGGTGCGGTTGCCGGCCAGTTAAACCCGGCATTTCCGGAGGGGAAAGATATTTTATCATAGTTAAAATAGCCGTCTGTTCTGAACACAGAATTGATGTTATTGCCCTGCATAAAAATGCTTTGTACCGGTGCAAGTGATTGCGAAAATACTTCAATGGAAAATATTGTAACCAGTAAAATAAATTTTTTCATTTTACCACCACCATCTTTTTTGTTTGGGTGAATTCATTTGTTATAAGTGAATAAAAATATACACCGCTGGAGTAATTTGAAGCATCCCAATTTACTTCATACGTACCGGGAGATAATTCTTCATTCACAAGTACTGCGATTTCTTTGCCTAGGATGTCGTAAATTTTTAATACAACCCCCTCATTGTCTCCCCCTTTAAAGGGGAGATTTAGTGGGGGTATTTGAAACCTGATTTTTGTAACCGGATTAAACGGGTTCGGGTAATTCTGGTATAAATAATGCTTAACCGGAATTTCTGTTGATATCTGGGTAATACCAATCCCGCCGTTTGTTGTTCTCATTATTCCCCCATAGTCACCAACCACCCAACCCTGGTTTTCATTAATAAAAAATATGGAGTTTACCGCAATTGAATTTTCATTTGTATTCTGAACGGACCAGTTTACTCCTCCATTTGTGGTTTTTCTGATCGAACTGCCTGTATTTATCCAGCCTGTTTCTGTATTGATAAAAAATAGATCACCTCTGTAGCTGCCGCCTGTAGGATATGTTGTCCAGTTTTCACCATAGTTAGTTGTTTTCTGAAAATTTCCGGAAACTGAAGTTATTGCATAGCCTGTATTTCCAAAAAATTGAAGAGATTGGGTTTGGTAAATCAATACTCTATACCAATTTATACCGCCATTAGATGTTTTATATAATCCGCCTCTTCCGATAAAGCCGGTTGATTCATTTAAGAAAAAAATATCGTTTGTATTACTGAAAATCGGAAAATCTATTACACTTTTTATCCAGTTATTCCCGGAATTGGTTGTCTTTATAAACACACCTGTGTAACCCGCTCCAAAACCTGTATTTTGATTAATGAAATGAAGGCAAGTTATTGGTAATGAATCAGCATAAACATTGTTCCAGCTAACTCCTGAATCGGTGGTTTTTAAAACAATTCCAAAAGCACCCTGAGCTCCACCAATAAAGCCGGTTGAGTTGTTTATAAAAGTTACGGTATTAAATATACTGTTACTGTTCAAAGTTCTGATGCTCCAGTTAACGCCGCCGTTAGTAGTACTTAGTAATTTCCCGTAGCCGCCGGAAGCAAATCCTGTAACCGAATTGACGAAATAAACTGATTTCAGATTTTCTTTTGTTAAATAATCCCGGTGTACTATATCCCAGTCATTACCACTGTTTGATGAGCGGAAAATAATGCCGCTATCAGCTGCACACCAGAAATTATTTGCATATGTTATTGAAGCAGCAATAACCTTAGAAAACAGACCATTTGCATTATTTTGAATCCAGCTTGCACCTGAACTAGTAGATTTTAGATAAGCAAACGGTGTACCAAATATAAAAACTGAATTTGACTGATCAACCTGAATAGAGTTTTGAATAGAATAATTTGAAAAATATGGCTGCCAGTCAGACCCTCTGTTAGTTGTTCTATATATTATATTGCCTGTTCCGGTTACAATGCATGTTTGATTATTAAGAAATTTAATATTTGTAAAAAAATTTGTATAAATATCTGTAAATTGATTCCAGTTCAGACCCCCGTTTGTAGTCCAAAGAATTTTACCCCAGTCTCCGGCGCAGACTCCGAAGTTATTATCTGCAAAAGCAACAGCATTTAGGTTTTCTGTTACGCCGCTGTTCAAACTTACCCAGCTATAACCGCTGTTAGTGGTTTTTCTGATCAATCCATTGCTTCCGCAATACCAGCCATTTACAGGTTCTGTAAAGTAAAAATCCTTTATGCCATAAAAATTAGTGTCAATAGTTATCCAGCTTAAGCCGCTGTTAGTTGTAAATTTTAAATATTTATCTACATTAACCCATCCTGTATTTATATTCAGAAATTGCATACCAACCATATAATTATTGGCAATCTCAGGAAAAGCATATTTACTAAAACTTTGACAGGCATTTGTGGTTTTATACAGCTTATACTGGGCTAAAACCCACCCTGTATTATCATTAAAAAAAATGGCATCTTTATAAAGTGATCCGTAAATACTTTCCCCGCTATAAATTAATTCCCAGCCGCCCTGGGAATACAATTCTGCGTTCAGCAGAATTATAAATATGATAAAAATTTTCTTTTTCATTTTACCACCACCATCTTTTTTGTTTGGGTAAATTCATTTGTTATGAGTGAATAAAAATACACGCCGCTTGGGAAATTGGATGCATCCCAGTTGATTTCATATATCCCGGGTTTGAGATTTTCGTTCACAAGGACTGCAATTTCCCTGCCGAGCAGGTCGTATATTTTTAACACAACCCCCTCTTTGTCTCCCCCTTTAAGGGGGAGATTTAGCGGGGGTATTTGGAATCGTATGTTAGTAACAGGATTAAACGGGTTCGGGTAATTCTGGTACAGCTCATATTTCTTCGGGATTTCCGTGCTTATTGGCTCAATTCCTATGGGAATACATGTACGGAAATCGTTGTAATAATATTTCAGAGCGGAGTCTGATAACGACTGCAGGGCGCACACATTCTGGAAATTATTGCCCCCATCACGGGTTATCATATAACTTAATACTACTATTTGTGTATCACCGGGCTGCATTGTTACAGGACCCATATTAGCGACGCAACGTTTATCTCCCGGCAGACTGTCATACCAACCTGTTCTTAAACAGGCATTTCCTGAATACCTGTAA
>JAANMV010000275.1_pt1 | contig 63718 bp, 48 predicted proteins | sample 7279661 | NCBI WGS metagenome assembly JAANMV01 (sample SAMN14094540, study PRJNA606508) | bioreactor metagenome | isolation source: A lab-scale SPAN reactor treating ammonium-rich wastewater day 121 | place: Ireland: Galway | collected 2017-05-16 | reverse complement strand
ACCTGACACCACATTTAAATATTTATTAGTTAAACTTTTACGGTTTTCTTATGCATCAAGGCTCGGGTTATTTACAAATTGCTATAGGTAATTATAGTTGACATTACAAATATAATACAAATTTTCAGCAAGACTATGACCTGCATCATATAATGATTTACCGTGAATCTATTAATTGTTTCCTATGTAATAAATATTTATAGGGTTTAAGCAAAATATGAGAAAAAATATTTTTTTTATCTGTTTCGAGACACGAAAATTATTCCTGTTTAGACTTCAAAAGTCTTTAAGACTTTTGAAGTCTAATGAACCCTCAAACAAACCTACGCATATAAAAAGAAACAACCCACCCATGCCTTCGGCTTGGCTCCGAAGGAGTAAACAAAGCGGGTCGTCTCTACAAAATCATTTTTGTTTTCAAGAAAATGCGGTGCATTTTCGAAGTCCCGCTTTAGCGGGATTCAAATTTACTTTTGCTTTTTGTTAATTCACATAAACACCATCAAGCATCTGCCAGTATAAACCGGCTGATTTTTCCGCAGCTTCGAGCACTTTCTGCTGGTCTTCGTCAGTCTTGCAGCCTGAAACAATAGCATCAAGCTCAGATTTGCTGTGATATATATCTGCTTCATGATGAACTGCAAAGAATTCCAAAGCTTCAGGTGTATCGATATTATAGAATTTCTTCAGCCCGTCAATTTTAACCTGTGATACTTCCGGTATCTGTTTTTCATAACCGTATAAAGCTGCAAGTCCGACCCTGTAATCTTCATTCCTGCATAAATTATAAAATCCCTGTATTGAATTCTTCACTTCATCAACGACTTTTACATTTTCAGCTTCGGTTTCGTTTACTCCAAGTGATTTTGCGAAGTTCATCCAAAGCTGCGGATGGTCAGCTATACCGGTTTTAAAGCCGTCTTCATCGGCAATGTTCTCAACAAGCATTCTGCGGGTTTCAGTATCCATGCAGTTGCTGTGAACCGAGCTAACGAACATCGGGAAATGCTTTACAAAATGGTAATACTGCCTTGCATATTCCTGAAGCTCGCCAAGTGTCAGCTTTCCTTCATTCCATTTCTGGTAGAACGGATGTTTTAAAATACTTTTTTCCTCCAGAATCCTGTCCAGTTCTTTTGTGAGCTGCTCCGTTGTCATCATATTTTATTTTCTCCTTAATTAACTTAATTTATTTAATAAATTCTTTTTATTTTATATTATTCATTGCACATTGTTCATTGCTCATTGTTACAGCCCTTTAACATACTTAGCAGCTGCATCAATTTCTTCGGGAGTCAGTTTTCCTTTGAATGAAGGCATATCCTCATCATCATCAGTCTTTCCTTTTTTTCCGTCTTCAATAATCTTTTTAAGCTGGTTTGTACTTTTGCCTTTTGTATCTCCGGATGTCAGGTCAGGCACACCTTCAACTTTTCCTTTGCCGTCTTTGCCATGGCACTTGGCGCACTTCTTTGGCCAAATTGCAGAAAAATCAACATTTGATGTTTGGCGCTTATCCATTTCAAGTGTTTCTTCATTTTTCTTTTTTTCCTCTTCCTTCTTTTTTTCTTCTTCTTTCTTCTTTTCTTCTTCCTTCTTCTTATCTTCTTCTTTTTTCTTATCGTCGGCTTTTACGGAATCCTTTTTTACAGTTTCCTGCTGAGTGTTCTGCTGCTGGTTTTGCTGTATTGTTTGCTGCTGGTTTGTTTTAGATGTATCTGTAGTTGTTGTAGTTTCATCTTTTTTACCGCATGAAGGCAGTATAACTGCTGCGCTCCAGAATAAAGCAATTACTGCGAATGCAAGAAATTTTGTTCTCATTTATGGTTTTCCCTGAAAATTTTTAAAAAGTTGCTAAATTTAGTTATTGAGTTGGTAATATTCAATGCAATGAAAAATTTCTTTATATTTTTAAACTGAATACATTTTCATCAATAATAATTCCTTATTCAAAAAATTCCGGATTTAAAAGTCACAAAATGTAAACTGCGTTTTTAAACAGTTTCTTTTAATAATTTTTTAACTAAATTTGATGACAATCCAAACAATTTTTTAGTAAGTTACTGATTATCTTTATATGTATCTAATAATACTTGGACCCCCGGGAGCAGGCAAAGGTACCCAATCTGTCCTGATTGCTCAAAAACTGGGGATTAAACATCTTTCTACCGGAGAAATACTGCGGCAGGCAGTCACAGAGAGTACTACTCTTGGTCTAAAGGCAAAGGAAGTTATGGATTCAGGCAATCTGGTTTCTGACGATATTATGATCGGGATTATTAAGGAAGCAATTAGTGATGAATCTGCAAAAAAAGGTTTTATACTTGATGGTTTTCCCAGAACTATACAGCAGGCAGAAGAGTTAGATAAAATAATGGATTCGCTTGGATATAGTTCTGCTAGAGTGATAAATATCACACTTGATGATAATGAGCTTATCCGCCGAATGCTGGGCAGGGGCAGAAAGGATGATACTGCAGAAACCATTAAAAACAGGCTTAATGTGTATAAAGAGCAGACAGCACCCGTAAAAGAGCATTACAGTAAAAAATCTGCTGTTTTTGATATATACGGAATAGGCAGTATAAATGAAATAAACGATAGGATTCTCGAGGTTTTAAAGTAATTTTAATAGTAGTTTATTTCAGTAACTATGTAGTGAATTTTCTCTTTAAAATTATGGAAAAAACAACAATATTTGATTGCAAATAATAAAAAATCAATTTATCTTTGCTATTATACAATCCAAATTTAACTACTATATTATAAATTATGAGTTCAAACATCAAAGAAATATCTTTACAGGATGGCAAAATCATTGTTTTAAAGCTAAAAGGTAACTTTGTTGGCGGAGATGAAACTGATGAATTGCAGAATACAATTAAAAAATTATCTGATGAAGGTAACCTGAAACTCGTAATTGATCTAGGCGAGGTATCTTACCTTAACAGCTCAGCATTAGGGGTATTGATTTCTGCTCATGCAAATTATACCAAACGCAGCGGAAAAGTAAAACTTTGCCAGTTAAATAAGAACCTGGAAAACTTATTTGTTATAACAAAGCTCAGCCTTATTTTCGATACATATTCTTCGGAAATGGAAGCTGTTGCATCATTTTCAGACTAGTAAATAAAGAAACTCAATAATCTATTGGAGGAATAACTTAACTATGAAACAATCCGTTTTTATCACTGTAGTCCTTGTCATAGCTTTTGTGGTATCATTAGCTATATTTATGTTTGTTTTCGGTAGCCCGAATAATTTTAAGGGCGGCGATACTATTGCAGGAACACCCGTTAACGTTTTCGGACAGATATACAAGGGCGGACCAGTTGTTGTGGCACTTATGACAATCAGCATTATGGTTATTACATTTGTTATCGAAAGACAGCTTTCTCTCGGCAAAGCTAAAGGCAAAGGCGCTATTGAACCGTTCGTAAAAAAAGTCCAGACCCTGGTTATGGATAATGACATAGATGGAGCTATTGCAGAGTGCAATAAGCAGAAGGGTTCTATGGCTAATGTGCTGCGGCTTGCACTGGAGCGCTATAATGTGGTAAAAAATGACCCCATTGACGGCGAAAAGAAAATGGCTGAAGTTCAGCGCGCCATTGAAGAAGCTATGATGCTTGAAGTTCCTCTTTTAGAAAGAAACCTCGTTGCGCTCTCAACAATTGCATCAATTTCGGTGCTTGTTGGTCTGTTTGGAACAGTACTTGGTATGATTCGTTCATTCCAGGCGCTTGCAACTGCAGGTACTCCTAATGCAACAGAGCTTTCAACCGGTATTTCCGAAGCGCTTATCAATACAGCATTCGGTATTTTTGGAGCTATAGTAGCTATTATTGGTTATAATTACTTTTCAACAAGAGTAAGTAACTTCACATATATGATCGATGAAGCTACATATAATATAATGCAGATTTTGACTGTTAAATCTAAATAAGGCATTTAATTTAAGAAACCATTTACTTAAAAAACAGTTTAAGATTATAAGAAAGTAAAATTATGCCAGCAGTCAAAAAACGCAGAAGATCGGCACAAGCCATTGATATGACGCCGTATGTAGACGTTATAATGCTTATACTTACATTCTTTATTTTAACAGCACAGTTTAAAGCTGAGCTGGCTGAAGATATACAGGTTAAGCTTCCAAATTCGGGCAATGATACTACGAGGCTTCCGGAAAGGAATGTTATGACACTGGTTATCAATAAGTTCGGTGATATATTTGCGGATGTTGATAACATTAAAGTAAGAGAAGACGTACTTGGCGACCCAATTGGACTTGCTGCTTTTCATCCCGATAGTACTACTCAGCCAGGGTGGAACAACCCGGCTAACCTGAATGATAAAGGTGAAATGAAACGACCCATTGTTGCATTTGATGACAGGGAAAAATTCAAAAAGCTGCTTATCGATTTCAGGCTTTCTTCAAAAAGTAATGTTGGTAAAGACCTGAGAATTGTTGTTAAGGGTGATAAAGAAGCAGATATTGGCGCAGTGCAGGACTTAATGGATATTCTTAAAGAAACCAAGAATACCAGGTTCGCATTTGTGACTGATCTTGAAATAGACGAATCAAAGGAAAATAAATAACTGTTGAATTATTTAACAGCTCAATTATAACATACCCGGTTTTAACCGGAATTAGTTAAACATAAGTTTTAGGAGATATCTAAAATGGCAAGTGTTGAACAGGCCGATGGCGGAAGTGAACAACGCGGACGCAAGAAGAATAAATGGCAGAAACGCAAACGTCTCGGGTTTCATATAGATATGACACCGTATGTGGATGTTATCATGCTTCTGCTCACATTCTTTATTATGACATCAACATTAAACCAGCCGCAGGTAATGCAGATCAACCTGCCTAAAGGTGACGAGAATACTACTGTTAAAGTGGATATGGGAAATGTTGTTTTCATAAGAATATCTGAAAAAGGCAATATTGGTTTATCCAAAGGTAAATCTGATGGTACAGAAGAACAGCCAATTAAAGTGAATTATGACCAGTTAAGGCAGTACCTTGAGGGCTGGGGAACACAGAACAAGGATATGATAATGATCCTGAAGTTCCACCGCAAAGCTAAATATGATACTATGATAAGTATTCTGGATGAGATAAACCGCGCTGCTATAGAAAAACGTTACAGCTTTTCTAAGATGGAAGAACCGGATCTAAGGGTGCTGGAAGCTATAGGCGGATAATTTTTTTTTAACCTGCAGTATTATGTGCAGGCAAACGGATTGTTTTAACAAAGGGTGTTCTGTCTACAGAATACCCTTTAGTTTTTATTAATTCTACATATCACCCTTTACTTCAACTTCGGTAACTTTAAATGAATTTATGACATCTTTTGCTGAATAAATTATTCCTATAAGCACCATAATCATACCGGCAGAAAAAATCAAAGGAGGCGCGCTTCTTAAAATTCCTGAAGAGAATAATATATTAACTCCAATAACAATGGATGTTAAAACAAATAAAAGTATTGAACCCATAGTATAAAGAATCGCATTCCTTATTTCTTTGCAGCGCTGCATCAGCATGGTTAACTGGCTTGTAATGCTGGAATAACGGAACTGTTCATATGCTCCCGGTTCTTCATTTCTCGAGATCTTTATGTGATGCCTCCTTCTCTCTTCATTCAGAAGCCTTATCCTGTTAATTGTGCTGGTATAGCGGTTATGCATATTCAAAAGCAATAGGGCAGTAGCAGAAATTCCGAGTGCCGGGGCAAGTATTGCCTGTATAGCTTCAATTCCTGTTAAAATTGTATTATTCATATAATTGATTTTTTAATTCCTGATTAATATGTAATGGGTTATTCATATACAAATTTAATAAACTAAATATGCAACTTCTATTCATTTCAAAGGGTGAAAGTGTATAATCACTGCTTTTCTCCACTTAAATTCTAAATGATTAATCCTATATTTGTAAGTGAATTCTAAAGTACTGATAATAGATGATGAACCGAGAATAAGAATTCTCCTGGAAAAAATTCTGTCGCTGGAGGGATTCAGCGTTATAACCGCAGAGAATTTTACATCAGGCTTACAAAATGCTGAAAGTAATAATATTGCTGTCATTGTAACAGATGTAAAACTGCCAGATGGCAGCGGTATAGAGCTGACTAAAAAAATTAAAGCAAAATTCCCCAATATTGAAATAATAGTGATAACGGCATTCGGGCAGATAAAAGACGGTGTCGAAGCAATGAAGAATGGTGCGTTTGATTACCTTGTAAAAGGTGATGATGACGAAAAGCTGCCTCTTACAGTGAAACGTGCTTACGAAAAAGCGATGATGCACAGGGAAGTAACGGAATTAAGAAACCGGATAGATTCCAAATATGCTTTCAGCAAAATTATTGGTAAATCAAAAAAGATATCGGAAGCTGTTGAGTTTGCCAAACAAGCAGCTCCCACTGATACAAATGTTCTGCTGCTGGGAGAAACCGGCACCGGTAAGGAGCTTTTTGCGCAGGCAATCCACAATTCAAGCAAACGCAATTCAAAAAAATTCTTAGCAGTTAATTGCAGTGCAATACCAAAAGATCTGCAGGAATCAGAATTCTTTGGTCATAAAAAAGGGGCGTTCACCGGTGCTGTGAATGATAAAAAGGGATACTTTGAAGAGGTAAACGGAGGAACCATTTTCCTTGATGAAGTCGGGGAAATGTCTATGCTGACGCAGGCAAAACTGCTGCGCACAATAGAAGAAAAAACGTACCTGCGTGTTGGTGATCCAAGGGAACACACACTTGATATCAGGATAATAGCTGCTACAAACCGTGACCTGAAAACTTCAATTTCTGAAGGTACTTTCAGGGAAGATCTTTATTACAGGCTCAATACTTTTACAATTCACCTTCCTTCCTTATCTGAAAGACCGGATGATATAGATATCCTTACAGCATATTTTACAGATTACTATACTGAAAAACTGAATAAAAAAATTGATTTTATCAGTAGTGATTTTATCAATAATCTTAAATCTTACAGGTTAAAAGGAAATATCCGTGAGCTGAAAAATATTATAGAAAGAGCTGTAATTCTTGCCACAAATAACAGCCTGACCATTGATCTTCTTCCGGAAGAATATACTGTAGCAAAGCAGGAAAGTTCGGAACATTCTCTGGATCAGGTAGAAAAGGCTCACATTCTCAAAACCTTAAGTGAATTTAAGGGGAATAAAACACAAACTGCCAAAGCGTTGGGTATAGGAACTGTGACACTTTACCGTAAACTTAAAGAATACGGCATAGAGTGATTTAGTTACATTATAAACCCTTTCAAATTGATACATACCATTTCATTTTGAAACACTTCCTTTAATAAACCACCAAAAATTTTCAAAAATTGCTGTAAATTCCCGGCACGGAATTTGCATTACCTTTAATTAAAAATTAAAAAAAATGGAAATACTGAATATTGTACTTATGTTTTTTATCGGTTTTATTCTGTTTGGTATATTTTTCTTTTTCACTGAAAAAGGAGAAAATATTTTATGACTGTCCTGCTCATTATAAGTATAGCGGCTTTTGTATATCTGGTTTATTCATTAATTAAAGCAGAAAGGTTTTAATATATAATGGAATATATGTATTCTGCAATAATTATTTCGGGAACTATCCTGCTTGCCATTCCTTTTGGCAGGTACATATCAAAAGTGTTTAAAGGTGAAAAGACAATACTGGATTTTTTGTCACCGGTTGAAAATACTCTGTTTAAGTTAAGCAGGATAAATCCTGAAGCTGAAATGGACTGGAAGCAGAACATAAAGGCTTTGCTTACAATAAACATGGTCTGGTTTATCTGGATAATGATTGTGCTGTTAACTCAAACCTGGCATCCGTTCTGGAATCCGGATAATATAGTTTCAATGGAGCCAACGCAGGCTTTTAATACTGCCGTAAGTTTTGTTACCAACACTAACCTTCAGCATTATTCCGGCGAAACAGGTGCTTCATATTTCAGCCAGCTGCTTGGTCTGGTTTTCCTTCAGTTTGTTTCTGCCGGCGCAGGTATAGCCGCTCTTGCTCTGCTGTTTAAAGGTTTGTTAAACAAATCAGGAAGGAACCTTGGTAATTTTTATTATCACCTGGTAAGAGCATGTACAAGAATATTGCTTCCATTATCCGTTATCCTTGCAATTGTACTGCTGTTAAACGAGGCTCCAATGACATTTAAAGGTGCGGAAACAATTGTTACTATGCAGGGAGATACTGTTACTGTTGCACGCGGACCCGTTGCAGCAATGGTGGCAATTAAACAGCTTGGAACAAACGGGGGCGGATTTTTCGGTCCAAATTCAACACATCCGTTTGAAAATCCGAATGGTATTACAAATGCCGCTGAAAATTCAGCAATTATTCTGATTCCGGTTGCAATGGTTTTTGCATTAGGCTACTATCTTAACAGAAAGAAACTTTCAAGGGTAACTATGATTGTTATGACTGCCGGGTATTTTATGCTTCTTATACCAACTATTGTTCAGGAAACAGGCGGCAACCCGATGATAACAAAAATGGGTATACAGCAGCCTCAGGGCAGTATGGAAGGTAAAGAAGCCAGATTCGGGCCGGTACTTTCTGCTTTATGGTCTATCAGTACTACGGTAACATCAAACGGTTCGGTAAACTCCATGCATGATAGCTTCACAGCTCTTTCCGGAGCTTTCCAGATGATGGGTATGCAGCTTAATGCCTTCTATGGAGGTGTGGGGGTTGGATTTATCAATATGTTCATCTTCATGATAATCGCCGTATTTATTTCAGGATTGATGGTTGGAAGAACCCCTGAGTTCCTTGGAAAAAAGATCGAAGTTCGTGAAGTAAAAATAGCCATACTGGTTGCACTTCTTCATCCTTTGCTGATACTGGGAGGTACAGCACTGGCATCGCATACATGGATGATAACAGAAAATCCGGGTGAAGTTTTAAAATGGCTTAATAATCCCGGTTTTCACGGTTTCAGCGAAATGCTTTATGAGTTCACTTCCGCTGGTGCAAATAACGGCTCCGGATTTGAAGGTCTTGGTGATAATACTCCATTCTGGAATATTTCCACCGGAGTTGTGATGCTGCTTGGCAGGTTTATTCCAATTATAGGACCTATAATGATAGCCGGATTGCTTTCGCAGAAAAAGTATATTCCTGAATCTGCAGGAACGCTCAAACTGGATTCCGGTATGTTCGGGGTTATGTTATTTGCAGTTATCCTTATAGTCGGGGCATTGTTGTTTATTCCTGCACTTGTTCTGGGGCCTGTTTCGGAATATTTAACAATTTAAAGTAAAGAGAATTTTAATATATCATGAGTAAACATCCAAGAGTATCTAAATTATTTCAGAAAGAGCTTGTAATTGAAGCATTAAAGGAATCTTTTATTAAGCTGGATCCAAAATCCATGATAAAAAATCCGGTAATGTTTGTTGTTGAGCTTGGAACAGTGATAATGCTTGTTATGAGCATATATCTTCTGCTCAAGCCAGATCCGTTGCAGGGGAGTTTTGGCTACAACATTGCAATTACACTTATCCTTTTTGTTACTGTACTTTTCGCAAATTTTGCTGAAGCCCTTGCAGAAGCAAGAGGCAAGGCGCAGGCTGAAACTCTGCGCAAAACAAGGCAGGAAACTCCGGCAAATGTAATTATGCCGGGCGGGGAGTTAAAGAAAGTTATGTCATCTGAACTGAAAAAAGGAGACGTATTTGTAACTTCAGCCGGTGAACTTATTGCAACTGATGGTGAAATAATTGAAGGAATTGCAACTATAGATGAATCGGCAATTACAGGTGAGTCAGCCCCTGTTATCCGCGAAGCAGGCGGTGACCGCTCCGGTGTTACAGGGGGTACAAAAGTTCTCACAGATATGATCAAAGTACAGGTTACAACAGAAAAAGGTGAGTCGTTTCTTGATAAGATGATAACTCTGGTTGAAGGCGCTAAACGCCAGAAGACACCGAATGAAATAGCGTTAACAATTTTACTTTCAGGTTTTACGATAATGTTCATGATAGTAACGGTTACACTGGAGCCATTCGGACGTTATGCAAATACCCCGATTGCAATAGCTTCGCTTATTTCCCTGTTTGTTTGCCTGATACCTACAACAATAGGCGGGTTGCTTTCAGCTATTGGTATTGCGGGAATGGACAGGGCTTTAAGGGCTAACATAATAGCAAAATCAGGCAGGGCAGTTGAAACTGCCGGTGATATTGATACACTGCTGCTGGATAAAACCGGTACTATCACGATAGGAAACCGTAAAGCAACTAATTTTTACTGTGTAAACGATAGTACGGGAAGGGATGGAATACCTGACAGTGAATTTATTAAATATTGTGTTATGAGCTCCATATCCGATGATACACCCGAGGGGAAATCGATACTTGAGCTTGCTAAAAAAAGCAATATTGAAGTAAACATAAATGATTTCAAGAATGATAAGTTTATAAAGTTCACTGCCCAGACAAGGATGAGCGGTGTTGATACAACCAGCGGCCTTTCTGTTAGGAAAGGTTCTATTGATACAATTAGGAACCTCGTACAGTCAAATGGCGGTACGATACCTGTTAATATGCAGAAGATTGTTGATGAAATTGCATCAAATGGCGGAACGCCGCTTGCTGTTGCAGTAAACAGCGAAGCTGTCGGTGTGATACAGCTTGAAGATATTGTTAAAACCGGTATACAGGAAAGATTTGAAAGACTACGCAAGATGGGTGTTAAAACCGTTATGGTTACGGGTGATAATCCGCTTACCGCAAAATTTATAGCCGGTAAAGCCGGGGTTGATGATTTTATAGCCGAAGCCAAGCCTGAAGATAAAATGAATTACATAAAAGCTGAACAGACTTCAGGCAAGCTTGTTGCTATGATGGGTGACGGCACCAATGATGCCCCGGCTCTTGCCCAGGCAGATGTTGGCGTTGCAATGAATTCCGGTACCCAGGCTGCAAAAGAAGCCGGTAATATGGTTGATCTTGATAACGATCCCACAAAGCTTATCGAAGTTGTGGAAATAGGTAAACAGCTTCTGATTACTAGGGGAGCGCTTACAACATTTTCAATTGCAAATGATGTTGCAAAGTATTTTGCTATTGTACCGGCATTGTTTATTGCTTCAATTCCACAATTGCAGGTGCTCAATATAATGGGTCTAACTTCACCAGCTTCTGCAATACTTTCAGCGGTTATATTTAATGCCATTATCATACCAATACTTATTCCGCTTGCATTAAAAGGTGTAGCGTACCGCCCGCTGGGTGCGGAGTCTCTGCTTGCAAGGAATCTTTTTATTTACGGATTTGGCGGAATAATAGTACCATTTGCCGGAATTAAGATTATTGATGCATTATTAACAATTTTTAAATTAGTCTAACAATAAACTGAATGATAAAGAATATAAAAATTTCGCTTATATTAACAGCTTTATTTATTGTAATATTTGGTGTGATATATCCGATCATTATTTATACTTTCGGTATGGCAGTTCCGTCAAGCTCTGATGGTTCACCTATCTTTAAGGATGAAAAAATAATCGGGTTTAAAAACGTGGGGCAGCGCTTTACAGATGATAAATACTTCTGGGGCAGACCCTCAGCAGTTGGTTATAACGCAGCATCTACAGGCGGCTCCAATAAAGGACCAACCAATCCGGATTACCTGGCAGAAGTACAGGCAAGAATAGATACATTCCTTGTTCATAACCCGGGAATCAAGAAAGAAGAAATTCCATCCGACCTAGTAACAGCACCGGGTTCAGGTATTGATCCTAACATTTCACCGGAATCCGCTTATATCCAGGTAAAAAGAATTTCTGATGTCAGAAATATTTCTGAAAAAATATTGATAGAACTTATTAATATTCACACAGAATCACAAATACTTGGCGGCGGATCTGTTGTTAAAGTATTAAAGTTAAATATTGCATTGGATGAACTTAGTAATAATCATGAAAGATAATGCCGGTAAATTGGAGCTTTTTTCAACGTTTTTACCCGTAATATTAACTATTATTGGAATAATTATAGTATTAATTTTAAATAATTATTACGATTAAATGCTGAAAATTTGAAGTATTTATGGGCTCAGAGGACGAAATAAAATTTGATGCATCTGGACAAAGATTCTTTGACCTGCTTCAGAAGAACAGGCGGGGTAGTTTTAAAATATATATAGGACTAGCTGCCGGCGTTGGCAAAACTTTCCGCATGCTTGAAGAAGCCCACAGGTTAATTGCCGGCGGTATTGATGTTTCTATTGGTTACATAGAAACACACGGCAGGTCTGAAACTGAAAAGCTGGTTAAGGATATACCGGTTATTCCGCGAAAACATATCTATTATAAAGGTAAAGAGCTTGAAGAAATGGATATTGATGCTATTCTGCTGCGCAGACCTGAAGTTGTTATTGTTGATGAGCTGGCGCATACAAATGCACCGGGCAGCAGGAATGAAAAACGGTACCAGGATGTTGAAGAACTTCTTAACAACGGAATAAATATAATAAGCGCACTCAACATCCAGCACATTGAAAGCCTTAACACAGTTGTTGAAAGCATTACAAAAATTAAAGTTTCTGAAACTGTTCCTGATACAATAGTCGGTCTTGCTGATGAGGTTGTGAATATCGATCTTACCGCTGATGAGCTTATCCAACGGCTGAAAGACGGCAAGATATACAAAAGCGATAAGATACAATCAGCCCTATTAAATTTTTTCAAACGTGAGCACCTGCTTCAGTTACGCGAGCTTGCACTGCGCGAAGTTGCAAACGCTGTTGAGAAGAAAATTAATTCCGAAGTTACAACTTATGACAGGGTACCGGATGAAATAATAATGGTTTGTCTAGGCAGAAACCCCGAAAAAAATGAAAAACTGATTCGAAGAACTGCAAGAATTGCAGAAAGATTTGAACAAAAATGGTTTACCCTTTATGTTGATACGCCTGATAATTCATTCGAAAATATCGACCTTAAACTTCAAAGGTTCCTGATAAATAATTTTAAAATGGCTACAGAGCTTGGAGGGATAAGCGAAAAAATTAATGCATCAGATATTGTTTCCGGTATTCTTGATTTTGCCAGAGAGAAAAATATCACAAAGATTGTGCTTGGCAAGCCTTCTAAAAAAGGATACATTAAAAAAATTATTTCAACCCCGATAATTGATAAGCTTATCGAAGCTGCTTCAAAGGAAGAACAGGATTATGACATTGAAATTATTGCTTAAAGATATTAAATGATATGAAAATTAAGCTGAAAACTCTGTTTTTGCTTGGATATTTACTGCTTGGAGCCGTTGTTTTGCTGCTTGGCGCAACAGGTATTTATTTCATCGAAAAACTTTCACTTACTCCCGATAAAATACTAAAAGATAACTACGGAAGCATTATTGCAGCTCAGAATATGATAGATGAACTTGATAACATGGATAATGCAGTTATAATATATGTATCAGGCAATCCTGAAAGAATGATGGCTGATTCACTTTTTAACGCTGCCAAAATAAGCTATTACAGTAATCTTTCCCTGTGTGAAAATAATATTACCGAGCCGGGAGAAATTGAACTGACTGCTGATATCAGGAAAAAATCAGTACACTATACTGATTCATTCGAAAAAAACCGCAGGTACCTTGAGAATATTATTGCATATGATTCAATTATCGCGCCGCAGTATAAAGTTCTTAAAAGCTCATGTTATGAGTTGTTAAACCTGAATCACAAAGGAATGCTGTTAAGGCGCGATGAAACTGTAAAAATATCAGATAATGCTGAGATTTATATGCTTATCATTTCCGGGATATCATTAATTATTGTCCTTATAGCTATTGTGAAAGTTCCTTCGCTTGTGATAAATCCTCTATATGAATTCACACAGAAAGTTGAGGCAATTTCCGAAAAGAAATATTCCGAACGGGTGGAAATTAACTCAGGCAACGAACTGGGCAAACTGGCAGTATCTTTCAATAATATGGCTGCAAAGCTTGAAGAGTATGAAAAGAGCAATATTGAAATGCTTATTGCCGAAAAAAGACGGGCAGAAGCAATTGTGAAGAGTATGATTGACGGGATAATAGTACTGAATGAAAAGTATGAGGTCATTCTTGTAAATAATATCGGCACAGAGCTGCTTGGAATTTCTGAAAAGGCGCTTATTGGGAAGAATATGCCCGAATTATCACACTCCAACAGCCTTGTTAAGAACATCACTGAAGATTTTTCAAAACATGACAAAGAAAAGAATAAATTAAAATACATCAGGATAGTTTTCCGAGATAGGGAAGAGTATTTCCTTAAGGAAATTCTAAATGTTACAGATGAAAACAGTCCGCAGAAAACCCTTGGATATATAATAATTTTAAAAAATGTTACCGGATTCAAAGAGCTGGATGAATTGAAAAGCGGTTTTGTGGCAACCGTCTCGCATGAGCTGCGTACGCCGCTTTCTGCAATGAATATGAGCCTAAGGCTGCTGCAGGATGAAAGGATTGGTTCAATGAATGATGAACAGAAAAGGTTAACATCTGCTATGAAAGATGAAGTAAAACGCCTGCTAAAACTTGTAAATGAGCTGCTTGACCTTTCAAAAATTGAATCCGGCAGCGAAATTCTTAAATACCGTGAAGTAAAAGCAGATGAGCTTGTTGATGCAGCAATAACACCTATGCTTCTGCAGTTTGAACAGAAAAATATTGAACTAGTTACTGAAATTGAACCAGGACTGCCCGGACTTAAAGTTGATGCCAATAAAATTGCATGGGTTATGATAAACCTTCTCAATAATGCTGTCAGGTATTCTAATGATGGAGGCAGGATCGATCTGAAGGTAAGAAAAGACGGGGAAAAAGTAATTTTTACTGTAAAAGATTACGGTGCTGGAATAGAACCCCAGTACATTAGCAGGATTTTCGAAAAGTTTGTGCAGGTTAGGTCAAAGAATATTGAAAGCTTAAATAAAGGTGTCGGACTGGGTCTGGCAATCTCAAAAGAATTTGTTAACGCTCACGGCGGTGATATATGGGTTAAAAGTGAAATTGGGAAGGGAAGCGAGTTCAGCTTTTCAATTCCGGTTTAGATAAAACAAGGGGCTGCAGCCCCTTGTCCTTAAATTCTCTATTGTTGTTTTCGTTTTATTATTAGAAAGGGACTCTGCGGCAATCCTTTACCTTTTGCTGTTATAATACCGTTTTAGCCAGCTAAGATCGTATATCAGGGTTGTAAGATTGACCATAGAGGTTCGTGAGAGAGCTAAATATTTTTCTTCAATTTCTTTCCGTTCTGCTTCATCAGCATCAAGCAGCAGGTCTTTTAAATAATTGGTAAATTTAACCATATTGGTTTTATATTCACCCATAATCTTTTCCCTTGCTTCCTCAGCTGTTGGTGAAGGTTCACCGTTTTCACCGGGCTTTTTCTGAGTAGTTATTGCAACATTGCTTTGCAGTATTTTACCCAGACCGTTAAGGTACTTTGCTGTAAACTGTATATCGTAAAACAGCTTATCCTTTCCGGATTTGTCCGCCAATTCTATCAATAACATCATTTCATGCATATTCTTCAGCTTATTGCCTGAATATAAATAAAGCTCATCTACTGTTTTTTTTGTGTTATCTGAAATTTTCATGGTTTGTTTCCCGCGAAAGCGGGGGTGTTATTTTCAGTTACGTGATTTAATCTCTGCAGATGCTCCGAAAGTACCATTCGGTTTCTCAAACCCCCGTCTGAGTCATTAGTATGTTATTGTTAAAAGTTAAATCTGAAAAAAATTTGTATTCTTAGAAATAGTCCCCCCTTCAGCTGAAGGGGGGACTGGATTGTCAATTTTTTAAGACATTATAAAATAACGTCAAATTCAGTACACCGTAAATCTATGATGGGGGTTTGTAAGAAAGCTGCAGCCCCTTGTTCATAAATACTTATTATATCAAATTCTCATCTTTCATTTCAAAAATATAACGCATCATCTTTTCGTAAGCTTCCGTCATATTCACATTCCTTCTGTCCATAGATATCCTCGCTGTACTTATTGCTTTATCTATTTCATATGCTATTACTTCGTTGTTTGATGCATCTTCCCAGCTGAATGACCTTATCTTTTTATTGTGGTATCCGGCACCGTACAGATTTGAAGAAATTCCCACTATTGTACCGGTATTCAGCATGGTTTGTATGCCTGTTTTTGTATGGTCGCCAATTATACTGCCAAGGAAAATTGAATTTGTATTAACCTTCCGGTCATCAATATTAAGCACAATTTTTGAATAATTGTTCTTTAAATTGCTTGTAGTTGTCCCTGCGCCAAGATTCACCCATTCACATAAATATGAATGTCCAAGGAATCCGTAATGCTGCTTGTTAACGTACCAGTGCAAAATTGAACTGGTGATCTCTCCGGATACTTTACATGAGCCGCCAATTCGTACCGGACCGTATATCTGCGAACCTGACCGGATTGTGCAGTTTTCACCGATATAAACCGGACCTTTGATATATGTAAAAGGTTCAATTACTGAATTATCATTTATAAATATTTTTCCCTGTGATGTATCAAAAACAACATTTTTGCCGATTTTGCATTTTTTGCCTATGTGAAGTTTTTTCTTGCCCTTCATTTCGCGGTTCAGGTCATAATTCAGCTGGTCCTCAAGATATAATATCAGGTCTGATGGATAATTTATCAGCCTGAAGCTGTTTTCAGATTCAATTTTATCAAGTCCAAGCCATTCAATATCAGCATATGATACCAGGTTGTCATCTTCTGTATTTATGATCTCTTTATATTGCCGGACTTTTTCATCTGAAAGGTGAAAAGCAATAATAACTTTATCCTGAAGTAATGCTGTATCTTTATTTTTTTTGAATAATTTTGTAATGCTTCTTAAATCATCAGTATTAAATACAGCGCGTGAATTGAAAAAAATATATTCACCTTCTGAAAGCTCATTTATATTTGTTTTAGGAAATTTTTCGGCAAGATACGGCGTTAAATATTTTCTTGTATGAAGGGTTAAACGTGTTTTTGCCGGGAAAAAATTCACGATTTTTTCCAGCAGCGTATCTGCTCCGCAGATTAATTTTGATGTATGCCTTAAATAGTTTAAAGGGGCAAGCTGTGAAATAAAAAGATCCTCAAATATACAAATGTTCATAGATGTCTGTTATCTGAGGATCATTAAAATTATATATTTATTTGAAATGATTCTGAACAGAATAAGCTTAACAGCTTAAACTGAAGTAATTATGCTGTAACAGTTTTTTTCTTGGCGTATTTTCTGTTGAACTTCTCAACACGTCCTGCGCTGTCAACTAACTTCTGCTTACCTGTAAAAAACGGGTGGCACATAGAGCATATTTCCACCTTTATCTGCGGTACTGTTGAGCGTGTTGTGAATAAAACACCGCGGTTTTCACCGCAATTGCAGATCACATCGCATTTCATATATTTTGGGTGCGTTCCCTTTTTCATGGTTCTATTTTCCTGTTCTTTTAATAAATGACTACAAATATACTAATTTTACTGAAATTCTGCAATAAACTATTCTTTACTCAAATTTCCTTAAAAATTTAATACTATTCCCTGAATTTTTGCAATATTTATTAAATTGATTGTAAATCAAATTTTGCGTATTTTTGCATAAATTCAATAAAATTCCGCTAAATTGAGATTCAATCTCTGTGTTTTTGCCTCCGGCAACGGCTCTAATTTAAAAGCCATTATTAATGCTTCTTTATCCGGCAGAATTACCTCACGGGTCTCTCTTGTTATCAGTAATAATTCAAATTCCGGAGCCTTAAGAACAGCAGCAAAATATAATATCAGCTTTAAACATATTTCCGGTATTATGTTCGATTCTCAAAAAGAGTATACAAAAAATCTGCTGGCAGAATTAAAAAATAACAAAATAGATATGATCCTGCTTGCAGGATATATGAAAATGCTTGACCCTGCAGTTATCAGAAAATACCGGAACAGGATAATCAATATTCACCCCGCATTATTGCCTAAGTTCGGGGGTAAGGGAATGTTCGGAATTCACGTACACGAAGCGGTGATAAAGTCAGGGGATGCTGTAACAGGAGCTTCCGTGCATTTTGTAAACGAAGTTTACGACAGCGGAGCTGTTATCCTGCAAAAACAGGTTAAAGTTAAACCCGGTGATGATGCCGTAACTCTGCAAAAGAGAGTTTTAAGAGCAGAACACAAATTATATCCTGAAGCTATCAAACTGTTTGAAGAAGGAAGAGTTAAGGTAAGGAATAATAAAGTTTTTTTGTACACCTCACCCCCAACCCCTCTCCTGAAAGGAGAGGGGAGAAAAACCTTAAACTTTAGGTGATATCCTCCTTCTCCCTATGGGAGAGGAGCAGGGTCCATGATTCCTCGAGTCGTAGACTCAAGGAGGAGTGAGGTCATCAGCATATTTTAAATAGAAAAATAATTATAGAGTAATCTCCCCCCTCTCCCTATGGGAGAGGGGCAGGGGGGTGAGGGCAAAAATGAAAAGAGCTTTAATAAGCGTTTACAATAAAACCGGCGTTGTTGAATTTGCCAAAGAGCTTACTGCGCTTGGTTTCGAAATAGTATCCACCAGCGGAACAGCAAAACTGTTGAAAGAAAGCGGCTTTGCACTAAAAACTATTGAGGAAATCACCAAAGCGCCGGAGGTGTTAGGCGGAAGGGTTAAAACCCTTCAGCATCTGATTTTTGCCGGAATACTGGCTGATAAAACAAATCCGGCCCATCTTGAAGAAGTTAATACTCATGGGTTTGAGCTCTTTGACCTTGTATGTGTTAGCCTGTATCCGTTCAAACAAACCATAAGCAATCCTAACTGCACGGAAGCCGAAGCAATTGAGCAGATAGATATCGGCGGTGTATCACTTATCCGCGCAGCCGCTAAGAATTTCTCAAGCGTAAGCGTACTTGTTGACCCCAGTCAGTACGAAATTTATCTTAATGCCGAAAAATCCGGGAAAGAAATTAACCGCCTGCTTGCTGCCGATGCATTTGAATATATAGCATCATACGATATAAGCATTGCAAATTATTTCCGCAGAATTAATAACCAGCAGAGCGGGATATTTGATATTTATTATACCGGGTATGAACAGCTCAGGTATGGCGAAAATCCACACCAGCGGGCCGGATTATATGATGTAGGACAATCCGGATTCACACAGGTTTTCCAAAAGCTGCACGGCAAAGAGCTATCCTACATTAACATTCTTGATATTGATGCTGCATTTAACCTGATCAATGAGTTTACCGAGCCTGCATGCGCAATTCTTAAACATACCAATCCGTGCGGGGTGGCTGTGGGCACTGATATAAAGGATGCTTACATAAAAGCATTTGCAACCGATACGGTTTCGCCTTTCGGCGGTATCGTTATTGTAAACAGAAAGCTTACACTTGAAGCTGCTGAAGAAATGGATAAGATTTTCACTGAAATTATTATTGCGCCGGAGTATGATGAAAATACTCTTGAATTCCTCTTTAAAAAGAAGAACCGCAGGATAATAAAATATAACCAGCCTTCACTTGTTAATTCAATGGAGCTGAAATCAGTTACCGGCGGAGTGCTTGTACAGGACCTTAACATTATGCTTGTGAACGAAGCTGAAATGAAAACTGTTACCCAAAGAAAACCAACTGATGAAGAATTAAACGACATGCTTTTTGCTATGAAAGTTTGCAAGCATACAAAAAGTAATTCAGTTATATACGCTAAGGGCGGCAGAACGCTTGGCATTGGCGGTGGGCAGCCTTCAAGGGTTGACTCCAGCATGCTTGCAGTACAGAAGGCGCATCGGTTCGGGCTTTCGCTTGAAGGCTGCTCAGTTGCATCAGATGCTTATTTTCCCTTCCCTGATGGCGTTATAGAAGCTGCAAAGGCTGGGGCTAAGTCAGTTATCCACCCGGGCGGCTCAATCAGGGATGAAGAGGTTATAAAAGCTGCTGATGAACACGGACTTGCAATGGTTTTAACCGGCATCAGGCATTTTAAGCATTAAAAAATATTTTAAAAAACTTCAAAAGTATTAATAAATTCACTTAAATAAATAAAATTAAACCTTATATTTGCAAATTGGTTTTTACAGAATCCTTATTTTTTGCACATTTTCGCATTTAACTAAACTCGGTTTTTATAAAATTTTATATCTTTTAGGAATACCTCATTAAATGGCTTTATTCGGATTTTTATCGGCTGATATTGCAATAGACCTGGGCACTGCTAATACCCTTATCTACGTTAAAGGCAAAGGAATTATTTTAAACGAACCTTCAATTGTTGCCTTTGATGAAACTACAAAAAAAATAATTGCAGTTGGGCACGAAGCAAAACAGATGCATGAAAAAACCCATAAGGGGATAAAAACTATCCGCCCGATGGGTGACGGCGTAATTGCTGATTTTGAAATTGCAGAAGGAATGCTGCGCGCATTCATAAAAAAAGTTCACTCAAGTATTTTTCCAAGCTCGCGTGTTGTAATTTGCGTGCCAAGCGGAATTACTGAAGTTGAAAAACGCGCAGTGCGCGACAGCGCAGAACATGCCGGCGCAAAAGAAGTTTACCTGCTGGCTGAACCAATGGCTGCTGCAATTGGTGTTGGACTTGATGTTTCTTCACCCGTAGGTAATATGATAATTGATATCGGCGGCGGCACAACAGAAATTGCTGTGATATCGCTCAGCGGTATTGCAAACGGCGCATCAATCCGCGTAGCAGGTGATGAGCTTAATATTGCAATAGTCGAATACTTCCGCAAAAATTATAATATACTTATCGGCGAGCGTACTGCAGAAGAAATTAAATGCCAGGTTGGCTCTGTAATGCCGCTTAAGGAAGAAGTAATTATCGAAGTAAAAGGGCGCGACCTTGTATCAGGTCTGCCTAAAATGACAGAGGTAAGCTCAATTGAAATTCGCGAAGCATTAAGCGATCCCGTTAACCAGATGATACGCGCTATAAAAGTTGCTTTGGAAAATACCCAGCCGGAGCTGGCAAGCGATATACTTGACCGCGGTATAATGCTTTCAGGCGGCGGCGCGCTTATTAAGGGACTTGATGAACGCATAAGGCTTGAAACCAACCTGCCGGTTCACGTAGCCGAAGACCCGCTGACAGCAGTTGTTCGCGGAGCAGGTAAAGTTCTCGAAGACCTGCAGAAATATTCCAAGGTTCTGATAAAGAGCAAGAAGTATTAATATTTCAAATTTGCTCTAAATAATTAAAGGTTTTAGAATTATCTCCTCCCTCTCCATTTAGGAGAGGGGACGGAGGTGAGGTTCCAAAAAGCTTTACAAAAGAACAAAGATTTTAGTTTTATCTCCCCCCTCTCCTCTTAGGAGAGGGGATGGGGGTGAGGTGAACACCAAAAAATTTAATCCATAACTTCACTTCAATTAATGAAGATTCTTCTTTCATATTTAGGAAATCTCAAAGAATACATAATATTTTCAGCCCTTATTATCGCCAGCCTGCTGCTGATATTCCAGAATGATAACATACAGGTACGCTTTATCCGCGTTATCGCGGTAAACGTTATAGGTACTATCCAGGATGGCTATTCTTTTATTCCCAATATATTTGAGCTGGAGCGTGAAAATAAATCGCTGCGTGAAAGCAACATAGAGCTTTCAAAAGAGCTTAGTTTGCTAAAAGAATCAAAGCTTGAAAATCTCAGGCTGAATTCAATGCTTGAATTCAGGCAGCGGACAAATTACCGCGTTGCAACCGGAAAAATCATCGGAAAAACCCTCATCCAGACAAGGAATAACATAACGCTTAATATCGGCGAAAAAGACTCGGTAAAGATCGGAATGCCTGTAATTACTGACAGGGGACTGGTTGGTAAAATTGTTGCTGTAAGCGCAAATTACAGCATAGCGCAGATTCTGCTGAACAAAGACCTGAAAATATCAGTTAAAGTGCAGAGAAGCCGGGTTGACGGAATACTTGCCTGGGATGGAGAAGGAAAAGTAAGGATGAAGAATGTTTCCAAAAGCGCAGATGTAAAAACCGGGGATATCATAATAACCTCTGAATACAGCAATACTTTCCCTTCCGGTATCCCGATTGGGTATGTAACAACAGATAACACGCTTGATAATCTTTTCAAGAACATTGAAGTTGAAACTTTTGTGAACTTTGAAACAGTTGAAGAAGTTTTTGTTCTTAAATCACTTTCTGATGATGAAAGAAGGGACCTGGAAAAGAAATTTAATGAAAAGGTGAAGTAACCCGGTAAATGAAAGAATACCTGAAATATGCTGCTATACTGCTGGGACTGATAATACTGCAGAAAACTTTTGTAAGCTTTATTGATGTTACAGAGTTTCGTATTACACCAGACCTTGTTATAATAGGGCTTGTTTACGTTGGAATTAAAAAAGGAAAAATTCCGGGGAGCATTACCGGGTTTGCAGCAGGTCTGGTTCTTGATATTTTCAGCTTTTCATTTATCGGACTGATGGCACTGGCTAAAACTGTTTCAGGGTTTGTTTCCGGATTTTTTAACAATGAACAGAAAATTGAACGTTACCTTAACAGTTATATTTTTATAATTATAGTTTCAATATGTTCACTGGTAAATAATTCAGTTTATTATCTTTTTTATTTCCAGGGAACAAATCTGCTGCCTGCAGATATTTTTATAAGATATATTCTGCCAACTACTGTATATACAGCGCTTTTTGCAGTTTTCCCTGTGCTTTTTGCCAGAAGAAGGCGGTTTGCACGTTAAAAAATTTGTATTTATTTTAAATAATGGATCTCAGTAAAAGAAAAAATTTTTATTACATATTTTCGCTTGTAATTATCCTGATTATAGCAGGCAGGCTTGTGCAGCTGCAGCTTATTAATCCTGAAAAATTCGATAAGGATGCTGAGCGTAATTCCGTTAAAACAATTATTACAACTCCTGCCCGCGGACTTATTTTTGACCGCAACGGAAGGCTGATTGTTGATAATAAACCATCTTACAGCATCACTATTGTAAAAAAGGAATTTGATACAAACAACATACCACTTGTATGCAGCCTGCTTGGGCTTGAAGCACAATATGTAAGAGATGAACTTAAGAAAATTGAAGGTACTAACCGTTTTATCCCTACCAGAATTCAGCGTGATGTGGATTTTAAAGTCATTTCATTCATAGAAGAAAACCGGAATCTTCTTAAAGGGCTGGACTATACTATTGACCCTATCAGGTTATATCCAACTGAATTCAGGGGTTCACATATAATTGGCTATACAAAAGAGATCAGCGAAAGCATGCTAAAAAAACAGCAGGGCGACTATTATAAGCAGGGCGATCTGATAGGTACTACCGGCCTTGAAGCAGGATATGAAAATTTCCTGCGGGGAGAAAAAGGTTTTGAATTTATCCTGCAGGATAACAAAGGCAGGGAAGTAGGCCCGCTGAATGACGGAAAGAACGATGTTAAATCAATAAGCGGTTATGACCTGATATTAAGTATTGATGCAGAAGTGCAGAAGTTTGCCGAATCACTGCTTGAAGGCAGGACCGGCGGAATAGTTGCAATGGATCCGCAGAACGGGGAAATAATATGTATGGTCAGCAAGCCTGATTATGACCTTAATTATTTCAGCGGAAAGCTGAAGCCTGAGATCTGGACTATGCTTAATACTGATAAAAAGAAACCACTTTTTAACCGCGCCACACAGACCCGTTACCCGCCCGGCTCAACATATAAAATGGTTTCCTCTCTTGCAGCGCTGCAGGAAGGTATTTTAAAACCTAACTCTACTATTCCGTGTGAAGGCAGCTTCCGCTTTGGCGACAGAACATTCGGTGATCACGGTGCATACGGTTCAATTACAATACCTACTGCTATTGAGCATTCAAGCAACGTATTTTTCTACAAGCTGGTGCTGCGTATCGGACTTGATAACTGGAATAAATACGGGCAGATGCTGGGCTTTGGACATAAGACCGGAATTGATATACCTGAAGAAACTAAAGGACTTTTGCCTTCAACTGAATATTACAATAAACGGTACGGACCAACCGGCTGGACACAGGGTTTTGTGGTAAGTCTTGGTATCGGGCAGGGAGAGCTTGGCGTATCCCCGCTGCAGATGGCAGTTTATACCTCAATACTGGCAAATACAGGTGTATTTTTGCAGCCGCATCTTGTAAGAGCATTAAAAAATCCGATGACAGGAGAAATTACTCCGGTGCAGTATAAAAAACATGATGTGGCAATTGATAAAGAGTATTTTAAACCCATTCAAAAAGGAATGTACCTTGTTGTGAACGGCAACGGTACAGCAAGGTCAATCCGTACAGGTGATGTTTCTATTGCCGGAAAAACCGGCACTGCGCAGAACCCGCACGGGCAGGATCATTCATGGTTCATAGCCTATGCCCCTGCAGATGATCCCAAGATTGCAATTTGCGTAATGGTTGAAAATGCAGGTTACGGCGCAACCGTTGCTGCTCCTATAGCGCAGCGAATTATATTGAAATATTTACTCGGCTTAACTGATGAATCCGAAGTAATAGATACATTCGGAGAAAGATAAAAGTATATGCAGGCTAAAATATTTGAAAGATTCAATTTCGTGGTATTCTTTTCAGGATTTGCACTGATAACTTTTGGTTTGGTGGCAATTTACAGTGCAACATACGGAAACGAGCTTGTTTCTGGTAATTTTACAAAACAGCTTATCAGCGCCTGCATTGGTGTAATTGTTGTGCTGGCAATTATGTATACACCGCCAAAATATATTGCCCTGTCTTCATATCTGGTTTACGGGCTGGTAATTATAATGCTTATTGCTGTTATTTTCCTCGGGAAAAAAATAAAAGGACAGACAAGCTGGTTCAGTGTTGCAGGTTTCGGGGTGCAGCCATCTGAATTTGCCAAGGTTGCTGTAGTTCTTGCGCTGGCATATTTTCTTTCTAATAAGAATAAGGAAGCTGACGTTACGAATTTCAGGGACTTTATGTATGCTGTAGCTATTTGTATGGTTCCAGTTGTGCTGATAATGCTTCAGCCTGATATGGGTACAACACTTGTATTCCTTTTTCTGCTGCTTCCTGTGCTTTACTGGGCGGGTATGCCAAATTATATAATGTTCTTTATTGTCTCACCTGCTATTGCGGCTATTGCAGCTTTTCTGGGGACGTGGTATTTTGTTGCTGCAGTGGTATTTATTATTGCTATGATGCTGGTATTTAAAAAGAACATCCTGATATCAGTGATCGTTGTCTGTATTTCCATTGCTTCCGGATTTTCAGTGAATATGGTATACAGCAAGCTGCAGCCATACCAGCAAAAGCGTATACAGAACATGTTTAACCCGGAATCAGACCCGCTTGGCGCAGGGTATAATGTTATTCAGTCCAAAATAGCTATCGGTTCCGGCGGCTTATCAGGAAAAGGATTTCTTGAAGGCACCCAGACACAGCTTAAATATATCCCCGAACAATGGACAGATTTTATTTTCTGCATGGTTGGCGAAGAATTCGGGTTTATTGGCTCAATTGCTGTGGTGCTGCTGTTCCTGATACTTATCTGGCAGACAATTCACATTGCATATATTTGCAAAAACCAGTTTTTGAGCATTTGCTGTATAGGTTTTGCAACTATTTTCTCATTCCATATATTAATTAATCTGGGAATGATAATGGGAATTATGCCTGTTATAGGGATTCCATTGCCGTTTATGAGCTATGGGGTATCATTTTTACTAAGTAACCTTATAATGCTGGGAATAATACTTAATGCATACAGGAACAGAAAAGATTATGTTTAAGTGAAAAGTCAAAAGTGAAAAGGCAAAAAAAAATATTTTGAATTGCCACGACCTTTAGGTCGTGGGTAAAAAAAACAAACTACAGGGGCTTTCTCTAAAGGAGTGCCATCGGCAAGCCCCGGATTACTAAACTGTCAACTGTAAACTATCAACTGTAAAATAAAACAATTTGCATTTTTCAAGAAAATTTAAGAACGCATTAAGGGAAACCGGCTCGCATTTAATTGTTGGGCTGGATACTGATATTAACCGGATTCCTGAATTCCTTAAAACAGAAGTGAACCCGATCGCGGCATTCAATGACCTTGTTATTAAGGCTACCAAAGATTATGCCTGCGGATATAAGCTTAATATTGCCTTTTACGAGCGTGATACCGAGCGCGGCTTTGCCGCAATAAAAGCTGCAATAGCTGCTATTCCCGAAAATTTGATAACAATTGCTGATGCAAAAAGGGGCGATATCGAAAATACTACAGAGCTTTATGCACAGGCATTTTTAGATGAGCTGAAATTCGATTCAATTACAGTACAGCCGTATATGGGACAGGATTCAGCCCGCCCGTTTTTACGCCGCAAAAATAAATTTGTCTGGATACTTGCACTGACATCCAACTACGGGGCAAATGATTTCCAGTTCCTGAAAGTTAACAACAAGACTCTGTGGGAAGTAGTTGTTGAAAAGGCTTTAAGCTGGAACGACCACAAAACAGGTTTCGTGTTCGGCGCATCTCACACACGTGAAATTGCAAAAATGACAAAAAACTTTCCTGAAGTACCGCTGCTTATTCCCGGAATTGGCGCACAGAAAGGCTCGCTTGAAAAAACAATAAATTCTCTAAACCATAGTTTATTCGTGATTAATCAAAGCCGTTCTATCATATATTCGGCACCAAAGGCACAGAATGCAGAGGAATTCATTTCAATTGTCAGCGAAGCTGCAAAGAATGCCAGGGATGAGATCAATGGATTTTTGATGCTGAAAAAATAATACAACAATTTAATGACAGCATGAATAAAGAATTATATCTTCCCTCTCCTTTTAGGAGATAGGTGGGGGGTAAGGTGAAAAACTTTTTAAATTCTATTTTTAATCCGCATTGTAATTCCTATTTTTCCTTTTTGTTAACTGGTCTATAAAATAATTTTCTTTGAAACCCAAACTGAATATCAATGAAGATTTTATCTGCCGCCTGTGGGAAGGCGGGGATGCTTATTATTCCGGCCTGGTCACAGATTCAGGTGAAGATGTTGAAGTTCTGGAGCACGGCGCAAGAAATTACGATTCCGGACCCGACTACAAAAATGCTAAAATAAGGATAGGAGATAAAGTTTTTACCGGTGATATCGAAGTTCACCGTGATTTTAAGAACTGGGCTGAACATAACCATCCCAAAGACCGCAGGTATAACCAGGTTATACTGCATGTGGTTATGTGGGATTCAGTTGACCGTACACCTCCTAAGCTGCGTATAAAAAGGGAACTCCCTTCTGTAATACTCTCAAATCATTTAAATTCATCTATACATGATATATGGCAGGATATCATTTCAAATCCATCCGGAAAATTCCGCCTGCCGTGTTATGAACATAATTTATCTGCTGATAATGAAACCATTATTAATACTCTCAGCAGGCTTTCAACTGAACGCCTTCAGCTAAAAGTCAACAGAATAAAGAACCGTATTCAAGAGCTTGGCTCATCAAATAACAGAGAAAGTTTACCGGTAAATAAAACAGTATGGGAACAGGCACTGTATGAATTTATCTTCGAAGCGCTTGGATTTTCAAAGAATAAAGAGCAGATGATGAAGCTTGCCTCCACGGTAACTCTAAAGCTGCTGGGCAAATATGCGGGGGATGATATTACTAAAATCCAGGCTCTGTTATTCGGGACTGCCGGATTTTTCTTTGATATCAGAAGCAAAGATCATTATATCGATTTTGTTAAAGAGTATTGGCGCAGCCATGAAAACAAGCTGAATTTAAACAGGCTGCAGCGCAGCCAGTGGAATTTCTTCGGGCAGAGGCCGCAAAATTATCCAACACTGAGAATTGCCTACGGCTCTCAAATTATTTACAGGTTATTATATGATAATTTCCTTAAAAATCTTATTAACCTGATTGGCGAAGGTAGCTCAAAAAAGTTATTTACCGGGTTAAGTGAATTACTTTCACCTCAAAAAGATACATACTGGCAAAATCATTATGACCTCGGGAAATTATCAAAAAATCAAAATAAGCTTGGCGGAAAACAGAGAATTACAGATATAATAATAAATGTAGTTATACCTTTTGCCCGGCTTTACGGCGAAACATTTAATAAAAAGAATATTGCACAGAATACTCTTAACATGTATAATGAATTAAAAATTAAACCGGATAATAAAATAGTTAGGCTTATGGATACTCAATTAATCAAAGGAAGGGAAATTACAATTAACACCCCGGCAAATGAACAGGCGGTAATACAGCTGTATAATTTTTATTGTACAAGGGAAAAATGCGGTAAATGTGAAATAGGGAAGAGTGTGTTGAATAATAAAGGGTATGATTATAAGATCATTTATTACTGATCAAAAATCGTTAATAAGTCCAAAATGTATTTTGCCTTCCAGCAGCGCATCACCCCTGCCCAAAGCGTAGCTTACACCGAACATACCAAGTGAAGTTTCAATTCTTATACCAAGACCGTAACCATAAAGCAGTCCTTCCTGCGAAGGCAGGTTGTAGAATCTGTCTTCGGGTTTAAGGTAATAGCCGATATCATAAAAAACTGCAGCAAAGCTGCGGCGGGTAAGTGAATATCTCAGCTCGATATTCCCCCAGGCTGCCCTTGACGAAAGGAACTGGCCTTCCCTGTACCCCCTGATAGTATTGTTACCGCCTAACCTGAAAAGATCTGCTGCTTCAAATTCAGGTGAACGTATTTCTATTCCGTGCAGGCTTATAAGCGAGCTTTGCCTTTTAAAGAATGAATGGTAAAAATCAAAGTGCATAGCGCCTTTTTGCACTGTAAAATCTGACTGTATATTCCTTTCGGGGAATGAAGCTGCATTGTATATCTTTTTCTGCCCGGCTGAGTAACTTGTGCGGTAATATATCCCCGAAAAAGGATTATAAACGTAATTCCTGCTGTCATATTTAAGCTCTGCTCCTATACTTAACAACCGGCTGTCAAAAAGTGAAAAGATATTATTATCGGTTGTAGGGATAACTCTTTCAAAATCAAATAAAGCTGAAACAGTAATTCTTTCTGTGATAAATGCATCGCCTTTAAGATTAAGATTGCGTTTTATGTAGGATGAATCTTCAACTCTTTGCAGAAAAGATGTATTTAAGCTGAACGGGTATCCAAGTATCCAGGGTTCAAGATATCCCAGCTCAAGCTCCTGGGTAGTTCTAATTTCCTTTTTAAATCTGGCTTCAACTTTTCTGCCGGTGCCAAAAAGGTTTCTTATCGAAAGATTTACAAACCCGGTAAAATAACCGTTATCTTCATTCTGTGCAGGAGGCACGTATCCAATAATCCCGTCAAATGTATTTGTATTGCCTTCCTTAACTTTTATCAGGAGTACGGTTAGATTCCGGTACTTTAAGATCTTTGGCAGTTCAACGGATTCAAAATAACCGAGGTTTTCCAGCTTGCGTTTAATTTCAAGCAGATTTTCCCTGGAAAGTGAGTTATTTCCTCCGGAAGGAATTTCTCTTGTAATTACGTAATCCTTAGTTGTAGTATTGCCTTCAATTTTTATTTCATCAATTTTTATTTTTTCGTTCTCTTCTATTCTGATGTTCACCTTTACTTTAGGTATACCATTTTCTGTATATTGTTCAATCCCTGAAACATGGACCTGTGCAAATGTATAACCCTTTTTTTCATACAAATTGAGTATTGCAGTCATATCATTATTAAGTGTAACAGAATTAAGCACACTGCCTGTTTTTGTATCAATATTTTCTTTAATTTGCATCTCAGAAAATAATTTTGCTCCGTCTATTTTAATATTGCCGATAACACAACGTTTGCCTTCTGTGATTGCAGCGCCAAGGGTTACTGCTGTTGAATCAAAATTATACATAACCGGATTTTCAGAAATGCTGCAGTCCAAATATCCGTTTTCCTGGTAAATTTTGATTATATTTCTCAGGTCAAGCTCAAACTGCATTTTAGTGAAAGGTGACCCCGGTTTTGATAAAATAAATCCTGTAAGCTCTTTTGCAGAAAAAAAATCATTCCCGGTGAATTCCAGTTCCCCGATAACAGGTGCCTGCTGCTGGGATAGCAGCGCTGCCTGCATTATAAAAAGCAGTATTATGGCAAGTAATTTTTTATGTATTAATAACGGCATTATGCAGCTAATATTTAACGGCAGGTTTTTATATTCAAGTCATTAATAAACCATTTGTTTATAATTTGCATCATATTTGCAACCAAATGCTGGAAATAACAGTCTTTATTATAAAGAATTTAATATGAAATGTAGAGAATTTTTGTATATTTTTTCGATTTTTATGATATTTCACGGGTTTTTATTATCCGGTGAAAGTGATTCTGTTAATGTTAACACCCGCCCTGAAATAACAATTTCAAAATGCAGTAATAATGAAATTAAAATAGACGGTGTATTAAATGAACCGGTTTGGCAGACTTGCCAGACAGCAAGTGATTTCGTTGAAATACAGCCTTCTGATAATACGCCTGCTTCGGTTAAAACCGAAGCCAAAATGACTTATGATGAAGATAACCTGTATGTAGCTTTTATATGTTATGATGATAAAATTAGCAGGTTAAGGGTAAATCTTACTGACAGGGACAAAATGTACAGTGATGATTATGTAGGCCTGCTGATTGATACTTATAATGACCATAAGCAGGCATATGAGATATTCCTTAATCCTTATGGTATCCAGGGGGATGGCATATGGACAAAACAGGGCGAAGATATGAACTTCGACATGATTTATGATGCTGAAGCGAAAATTTATAAGGATAAATGGATAGTTGAGCTTGCAATACCGTTTAAGAGCATACGATTCCCCGAAGGTGATGAACAGCACTGGGGTGTCCATATCATACGAACCAGGCCAAGGGAATCAAGAACTCAGTTTTCCTGGGCTAAAGTCTCAAGGGATAACTCTGATTTCTTAAGCCAGGCCGGAATATTAAAGGGATTTAAAAAACTTAAAAAAGGAAAACAGCTCGAGCTTCTGCCATATGTTATAGGTTCGCACTTTGGATACAGGGAAGACCCATCGGATCCCGGCTCGCCATTTAAAAATGAAAAAGTAAAAGGTGATCTTGGGTTCGGGGTAAAATACGGTTTTTCATCCAATCTGACGGGTGAAATTTCTTTAAATCCTGATTTTTCACAGGTTGAAAGTGATGCTGCTACAATAAATGTAAATTCATCTTCTGCTGTATTTTATCCTGAAAAACGTCCGTTCTTTTTAGATGGAGCAAACATTTTTAATTCGTATATAAATGTAGTTTACACAAGGATGATGAACGATCCTTTATATACTGCAAAGCTTATAGGAAAAATTGATGATATAGATGTTGGTTATATGATGGGATATGACAGGAATACTCCTTATATTATTCCGGCAAAATACGGCAGTGATTTTATTCAGACAGATCTGAAATCATTTGCCAATATTCTAAGGCTCAAAAAAAGCCTGAAAGGTTCATCGTTTATCGGGTTTATCGGAACTGACCATGAAACGGGAGACAGCTACAACAGGGTATTGGGTTTGGATGGTTCATTTAATTTTCTGAAGAAATATTACTTCAACTGGGAGGTGCTAGGTTATTTTACCAGGGAGCTTAATAAGCCGGATTTATATGAGAATGATACCAGGATCAATAAAAAAGGCAATGATGCCGGATTTAACGGCGAGTATCTTTCAGGATTCGGGGGTATATTCTCGCTTATCCGCAATTCGAGGCATTATAATTCAGAATTCTGGATGAGCATTGCACCTCCGGAAGCAAGAAGAGAGCTTGGCTATATGAGCAAAAATGATTTCAGGGAAATAGGTACATGGCATGGTTTAACTTTTTATCCAGAAAGATCTGTTTTTGAACGTATAGAACCTAATTTCAACGGGGGACTGATGTACGATTATAACGGAAATATAAAAGAACAATGGCTGGTACCGCAGTTTTATATACAGTTTAAACACCAGGTAAATTTCAGCGGGGGTTTCCTCGCTGTTAATAATGAAAATTACTTTGATGTTTACCATAAAAATGTTCACCGCGGATGGCTGAATCTAAACATTAATACCAGCAGCAAAGCTACCGGTGGAGCGTTTTTTGAGCTTGGTAAATATATTGTGCGGTTCGAAGAACCTTCTTACGTTGGCTGGGGATATATTGCAGAAGCCTGGCTTACTGTTAAACCGGTTCATAACCTTGTAATGGAAAATAACTACAATTATTTTGAACTTTCAAAGGAAAGAGGAGGAGAAAAGCTCTACAGCGGGTATATTTTCAGGAATAAAACTTCTTTCCAGTTCACAAGAAATTTTTTCCTGAGGCTTGTTGTGCAGTATGATTCATTCAATAAAAGCTTTGATATAGACCCGCTTTTAAGTTATAAATGGAACCCTTTCACAATATTTTATATTGGTTCATCTCATGATTATGCCGATACAGGTACAGGAAATAATAAAAGTAAATTTATTGAAACACAAAGGCAGTTTTTTGCCAAGTTTCAATATCTTATAAAACTGTAATAAATTGATTAAATTTTTAATAAGAGTTATAAAAAAACAGAGAGTGGTTTTTGTAAAACTGCTCTCTGTTCTTTATGGTGCTACAACACTGATGAGATTCTGAACTGTACCGTAAAGTGACCATACATACTGTACATTGTAGAATAAAATGTAAAGTAAAACTACTGTCACCTGGAACATCGAAATTATAAAATTTACTGCTTTCATACTATTTCCCTTTATTTGCTAACTGTTTTATACTATGCAAAATTAACCTATACAGTTAGTTATCTCAATACCAGTTATTCGGGATATTGATTGCAATAGTTAAATTATTTACAGTTTAAAGTGTTTAAACGCAATAAATTGAATTTATTTCTACCGTATTAACGTTATAAAAAACCGTCTGTAGAGTACAGACGGTTATGATTGGTTAGATTGATGAAAATAAACTGTATTATTTTACTAACAGCATCTTTCTGGTTTCACTGAATTTATTAATGCCGTTTGTATAATACAATTTATAAAAATAAAATCCGCTTGATAGATTTGATGCATCCAATACAGCAGAGTATGTACCCTTTTGTTTATATGAATTTACAAGGGTTCGTACTTCTTTACCAGTGATATCGAATATTTTCAGTTCAGCATATCCTTCAAAATTTAAAGTGAAATTAATTGTTGTAACCGGGTTAAAAGGATTTGGATAGTTCTGGCTCAATGTTATAGCATTATTTTCGGCTGTTAAGCCTGCAGAAGACGGCAAAGCAAACCAGTTAAATCCTCCGTTAGAAGTATATAAAAAATTATTTTCGTCTGCTGCGGCAATTCCGGTGTTCAGATCATAAAAACTAACGGAAAAAAGATCCAGCAGTGCAGGTGACTGAATAATACTCCATGTATTTCCCAGGTCCTGGCTTATTAAAATAATTCCGTTATCACATGCTGCTGCAAGTTTACTGTTTGCACCTGACTTTATGAATTCCAGCTTATTAATATCTGCAGATATACCGGTATTTAAAGTTTGCCAGGTGCTTCCGCCATCAGCCGATCTGATAATTACTCCGTTATCACCGGCTGCAAAAACGTATTGCAGTTCACCATATACTGCCGTATTAAGTTTCGCAGATGTTCCGGTTTGTACAGATATCCAGCTGTAACCTGAATTCCTGCTTATCAATACCGTGCCATTGCTGCCAGCAGCTATGGGGTAGATCCTGTTGCCGTATGTATTTTCACCCGGAAAAATCACAACATTAAGATTTTCTCCGGTTCCTGAATTCATTGTATTCCAGCTGTTTCCGTTATCTGCAGAGCTTATAATTAATCCGCCGTTCCCGCAGGCGAAAATTTCGCCTTTAGATTTTATGCAAATACTTTTCAGATCTGCAATGTAACCTGTATTTAAGATATCCCAGCCGCCTGATTTTAGATTGCTTCTTAAAACTATGCCGTTTTCACACGAAGCAAAATAAATAATTTGTTCATTTTGTGATTCATCGGTGAACCTGTAGATATCGACTGAATAAATTACATTGGTTATTCCCGTGCTTTGCTCAAACCAGTTAAATCCGCTGTTAGTGGATTTAAGAATAGTTCCGTCTTCACCTCCAAAAATTACATTTAATGAATCCTGGTGCAAAACACTGCACTGGGGAAATACATTATTACCGGTGAAAAAAATAGTTAAAACTGCTGATATTATTATAAAGGTAAATCTGATTTGTTTCATTTTAAGCTCAGTTGTTGTTGAATAATACAGTAAGTGTAAATTGCTTTTGCAAAATAACTGTTTAATACTGATACAGCAATAACGGAAAAATGTCATTTTTAATAAAAAAGCCGCTTTAAAAAGCGGCTTTTTCAGAATAAATATCTTATTTAGTTAAGATCATTTTCATGGTTTTCGTAATCTCATTTGAACCTGTATTAACCCTTAAAACATAGAAGTAAATTCCGCTTGCAAGGTTTGATGCATTAAAATTAACTGCATATGTACCTGCATTCTGGAATGAATTTACAAGTGTTCTTACTTCTCTGCCGGTCATGTCATATACTTTTACGCTTACGTTTGCAGCTGAAGTAATATCATAACTGATTACAGTTGACGGATTGAACGGATTCGGATAGTTCTGGCTTATTTTTACCTGTTCATTATTTCTTAAATTTGTCATAGGAGGCTCCATGCTGCTTGTCCAGGTTATTCCGCCGTCAGTTGTATATATTTCGGTATTTTCAGCACCGGTTGATATTCCAAAAGAAGATGTTCCGAAGTTCACTGCAAACAGGTCAACTGTTGCAGGGGTTGTAATTGTAACCCAGTTATCGCCTGCATCTTCTGATCTTACCATTGTTCCGTTTTCACTTGAAGCTATTACAACAGTTGGTGTAACAAATTTAATATCAAATATGTGGGTGGTAATTCCGGATATTGATGCTGTCCATGTTATTCCTTTATCAATCGATTTCAGTATTGTACCGTTTTCTCCTGCTGCAATAACATTGTTTCCGTTAAAATCAGCTGATAACAGTTTTTCTGTTACCGGAACAGTAAATTGTGTCCACTCAACCAGGTTGGTTGAACCGAATACTGTACCGCTATCGCCAAGAACAACTATTGTATTTTCAGCTGCCATAGTTGTTGAGCCTGATGTAGCAATGGAATTGAGATTAATAACTGTATTAAGACTTACTGCTGACCATGTTTCACCATAATCGGCTGAGCTTAATAATGTTCCGTTATTACCGCATACAAATATCATATTCGGTGAAAATATCTTAACATCATTCAGATTTTCTGAAGTACCAGTGGTCTTAACTGACCAGTTTGCACCGTTATCAACCGATAAAAGTATAATCCCGTTTTCACCAACGGCTATGTGCAGTTTTACTTCTTCGCCATCTTCATCGTAAAATGACATAAAATCATTGCTGTTCAGAACGTTTGTAATACCGCTTGACTGAACCAGCCAGTTTAATCCGCCATCTTCAGTTCTCATTATAAGGCCATCCTGCCCTACAAGTGTTGCTGTGGTTGGATTTTCAAACTTAATGCTGTTTTCATTAAGCAATGACTGTGAATTTACTTTTACAGCTGCAATAATGTAAAATAAAGTGATTAAAGTGATAAGAGTTTTGTTGAATTTCATTTTATACCTCTTTCATATAGGGTTTAATTTATAAATGAATTTAAGAATTAGGATATCGTAAATTGATATTCTAAAATTTTGTTATTCTATTGTTTGAAGTCCAATGTAAGTGTTCTTCGTTTACTGATTCAAACTTAATACAATTATTCCTACATGACAATAACGGAATCCGTTATATTTCTGTTAAGTATATTTAATAAAAAAGCCCGGTATTTACCCGGGCTTTTTAAAAGAATTTTATGTTTTATTTATTCAAAATCATTTTATTTGTTTTTATATAGCTTCCTGCAGTTATTGTATAAAAGTAAATTCCACTCGATAAATTGCTTCCGTTGAAATTAACTGTATGTGTTCCGGCTGAATAATTACCGTTTATAAGCTCTGCTACGGATTTCCCCGTTATATCATATACCTTTATGTTTACTTTTGAATCAACCGGCAGGCTGAAATCAATCTTTGTTTCAGGGTTGAAAGGGTTTGGATAATTCTGTGAAATTGAAAATTCTGACGGAATGTTTGAATTTATTGTGCTTATATGGCTGCTTTCAGTGGGGCCGTTTCCTGAATTGACGGTTTTTGAACCGTTGAACGGGTTGCCGAATTCAGGGTTAAATGTAAAATTAAAGCCGTTTGTGATAATTTCATACCTATTAATTGTTACCGGACAGTTTACGGTCAGTGCTCTGTGAAGAGAAATTGTATTTTTTAGCTCAAACCTGTTAAGGTTTGAAGGTATTAAAATTACACCGTTTCCACTGATATTTTGAGTATTTATACCGTTAAAAACAATATTAAATTTGTTCGATGTTTCTTCTGCAAACTTAAATGTTCCGTTAATATTAACATTTCCGCTTAAATATACAGACGGGGTATAAGCAGTATTGGTATTTTTTAAGTTTAAAACAGCATTTTCTTTCACTGTTAGATTGCTGATATGTAAGTCTGATGAAAAAGCTTCGATTATATTAACAGATGCACCCGGTTCAATTGTCAGGTTAGCAAAATTCCTGCCGTTAAGGTGTATTGAGTTAATATTGCATAACTGAAGGCTGCTTGCCTCTTCAAAAAGTATTTTTGTACCCGGCGCATTTAAACCGAACGGATCAGCTGCATTAATGTGGTTTATTTTAAATGTTGAACCGCCTTCAAATACTGCCGTATTATTTACACCTGTGTTGCTGAAAATGCTTCCGGGGCAGTTCTGTGAAAATACAGCCCCGTTTTTAAACCTAATGGCCATTGCATCAGCAGAATTGATATAATGTGCTATCTGCCCTTCAAATGTAAGCAGTCCATTTATTTGTGCAGTTGCTCCGGTACCTATATAAAAGTTTAATGCCGGGTCGTTTCCGCTTATTTTTAAACTTGAACCTGCTTCAATTACCAGGTCTTCTCCGATACTTCCTTTTATTGTAACTAATTTTGCATTTCCTGTTGCTGGTGATAATATAAGGCCGGTATTATTCCTAACTATCATCTGGCCTATAGTAACCTGGTAAACATTGGTTACATTCAGGGTTGTGCCGTTTTCAAATACCAGGATATCTGTTATAAGCCCAATCTGGCGGAATGGAGTCCAGTTACCGGCTGCTGAAAAATTGGAATTAACAGATCCGTTCCATGTATAAACAGTCTGAGAAAATGAAATTTCAGTTATTAATAAAAAAAGAAGTGTTAATGAAAAGAGTTTGGTAATTTTAATCATTTAAAAAGATTAGTTAACAATTGGTTTTTAATCTTTTCTGCTGTTTTCCCTAGCTAATTACAATACAAAGATAGCTTATAGGCGATATAAATATCTATAAGTTATAAGTGTATTTCCAAAAATGGGCTTAAAACCGAAAATGACATTAAAATACGGTAGAAATATATTACTGAATTTAGTTAGCTGAATGTAGGAAATATTGAGGTTATAAATGGCGAAAAAATAAAAAAACGCCGCTTTTTAAACGGCGTTAGCAGTAATATTTTGAAGGAGGAACTCCTGTTTGTTAAGATGAAAATTTTTTATATCACGTTATTTCGTTAGTATCATTTTCTTGGAATCCTTAAAGAAATTTTTTCCGTAATTTATTAATATTTTATAAAAATAAATTCCGGAAGATAGCTTATTTGCATTGTATTCAATTTTATATGTTCCCGGTTGATACATTTTATCTGATATTACAGAAATTTCTTTACCTGATATATCGAAAACTGATAAAGAAACATGACCGGATTCAGGCAAACTGAATTCTATTGTTGTAGAAGGATTAAATGGATTAGGATAATTTTGATTAAGCGCAAACTCTAAAGATACTTTATTAATATTTCCGACCGATTCGATTGCGGAAGTTTCTGAGAGATCTTTTCTGTTGTTTTCCTTATAATGTGTTAAAACCCCGTTGCCGAATTCAGCATGGCTGCTTTCATTCTGAATGATTACACCTGGCGGCAGGATTGATGCTGATATAAAACTGCCGTAAATTGTCAAAGTATGCTCAGAACAGTTTATATTGCCGCCAGTATGAAGAACATTGCATCTCATTTCGAAATCTCTGTTAAAAGTTATATCATTGCTGATAAAAATGTTCTTCAAGCCTGAGTTCAAATCAGGATTTCCGGTTCCGGAAATATTCTGCAATTTATTTCCGTCGAAATAAAGGTCAAGATTCTTATTAGTATTTTCAGGGAATTTAAGCTCGCCATTTAGCAGTAAATTACCGTGTATATGAATTCCGGGTGTAGTTGCTGAATTGTTTAAATTATTTATTGTAATTGATGCCCCCGGCTTTATTGTAAAATTCCCGATTATACAGTCTGTCGTAATTATTTCATTTAAGATAATATTGCTGTTAATTTCCAGGTTTGCATATTTTCTGCCGCTTAATCTTAAAGCATTGCTGTTTGCCGAATTTAACTTAAAATTACTACCTTCTTCAAAAACAACTTTTGAATTAGGGGCTTGAAGCGCAAAAGGGTTCAACGCAGATATATTATTAACTTCAAGAAGTGAACCGGATTCAAATACTACAGCATTTACAGCTCCGTTGGTGTTAAACAAATTTCCGGGGCAATTCTGTACAATTTTTGAACCATTCATAAAGTATAATGAATAGGGATCTTCTGAGTTTATTGAATTTTGAATAGTCCCTTCCATTATCAATGTTCCGTATATTTCAGCACGGGTATTGCTCTTCAGGTAAATGCTCAGACTGGGATCATTAGCCGTAATTTTGAGTACTGAACCATTTTCAATATAAATGTTATTATCAAAAGGGGAATTACTGTTCTCTCCTGTTTTAAGATCACCCATTCCGTTGGAAGGTCCATAATTGTATTCTGAATATTTTATATCAGCCTGATCTATTTTCTTAATTTCAGTTGGAGTTGAATATTCTTCGTATTTTAAGGTAGCTATATCTTTATGAGCTTCGCCGGTATAGTATTCGTTGTATTTTAAAGATGCATACTCCTGGTTGTTCCCATTCTCACCTGAATTATTATCTGTAAGGCTTTGAATGTATATAATTCTTGAATTACCGGTTCCGGGTGTAAGTGTTAACTGTGTATTCCCCGTAATAATTAGCTGTGCAAATGTTACCTGATTTACATTAGTAACAACATTATTAATACCATTGTTAAATATTAGCCTGTCAGTTGAGCGGCTTACCTGCCTTACAGGGTTCCAGTTTCCGGCAGTGGAAAAACTTGAGTTTATCCCGCCTGTCCAGATATATGTTGTCTGGGAATTAATTAGAGATTGAAAAAAAAGCAGTAAAACTGCTAAATAATATTTTATTCTCATCTGCTTTATCCTTTCATCCCGCCCGTTTAACTGGGCGGGAAAATCGGAGTGTTAGTTTTGAACTTAAATAATATTATTTAGCAAGTATCATTTTTTTAACATCTGTAAATCCTGTATATAAAGATGATACATCTATCCTGTAAAAATATACTCCGCTTGAAAGGTTCCATGCATTAAATATCACACTATGATTACCCTTTGCCTGGTATCCGCTGAATAATGATGCCACTTCTTTCCCGGTAATATCAAAAACTTTTACGGTAACATCAGCATCAAATGGAAGCTCGTAGCTGATATTTGTTGTGGGATTGAACGGATTAGGGAAATTTTTTGCTGTTAAAATTCTTGCGGTTTTTTTACCGGTAATAGAATTCATAATTTCACCGTTTTCAAACCATGTTGCGCCGCCATCAGTTGTATAGATCTCAACTCCTTCGCTTCCTACTGATATTCCGGAATTCAAATCAGAAAATGCAACAGATTTAAAATCATACAAAGTACCGCTTGCGTTTACTGTTGCCGATTCCCATGACTCACCTCCGTCAGTTGTTCTGAGCATTAATCCGTCATCTGCAGCAATGCATCCGTTAAACTCATCAAAAAATACAACATCATTAAAATTGTTTTCATACATAACTCCGCTTGGACCGTACCATGTAATACCGCCATCAATGGAAAGAAATGCCTTTCCCATATCACCAACTACAATAAGCCTGTTTTCATCAATTGCTTCAATTGAATTAAATTTTGCATTTGTAAATGATAGATTTGATTCTGCCCATGTAACTCCGCCGTCAGTAGTTTTTAATAATGTGCCATTTTCACCGGTTATAAAACCGGTATAGGTATTGATAAAATTTATATCAAGCAGGTTATGTGTTGTATTGACGGGTGATTCCTGCCAGTTAATTCCTGCATCCTGTGAATAATAAATAATACCGTTATTCCCGCATACAACTGCATTGTTGCCGTGAATTTCTGCATCATTCAGATTTTCTAATGTGCCAGGCAGAATAGGAAGCCAGGTATCACCGTTATCTGCAGAACGCAGAATAACACCGTTTTCACCTGCAGCAAGCATAATACCATCATGAACCGAAAGTCCAGAAAGGTTATTTGAAATATTTGAATTTAATTCATTCCAGTTAATACCGTTATTTGTGGATCTCATAATAAGACCATCTTCACCAACCAGTGTTACGGTTTGAGCATCCTCAAATTTTATTGAATTTTCATTAAGTAAAGGATTTTGTGCAAAAATCACCGCACTCATTAATACTGCTAAAATTAACGAGCTGATAAATTTTAAATTTAACATTTTGAATTCCTCCATCCAGGGTTATTTTATGTAAAGATTTTAAAAAACTTTTTCTTGCTAAAATGTTATGATTATTCAATCATAGGGTAATTTTAAATTTTATTGTTCAAAATTAACTTAAAAGAGCTAACTGTGCAATAACGAATTTAGGTTAAATTTATGTAAAATAAAAAGCCCGTAAAAAACGGGCTTAACATTATTTCAATTATATTATATTTTATTTTATCAATACCAATTTCATTGTTTTACTGAAGTTAAGATCAACTCCGGCAAAATCCAGCCTGTACAGGTAGATTCCGCTTGCAAGCCCCGTACCGTTAAACAGGGCTGTATAATAATCAGCTTTTTGAAATCCATTCTCTATTATTGCAGCTTCTTTCCCTGTCAGATCAAATAGTGTGATCTTAACATAACCATCTTCCGGTATCCTGTAGTTTATTAAAGATGACGGATTTGAAGGATTTGGATAATTCTGAGAAAGCTCAAATTCAGCAGGTTTTGAAATATTAATTTCTGATAAATTTGATGGTGAAAAATATTCAAAATTTCCATTAAAATCAGTCTGTTTAAGCCTGTATTTATAACTGCCGGTTTGTAAATTATTATCAGAAAAGCTGTAATATCTAGGTTCATTTATTGTTCCATTGCCGCTCACAAAACCTGCTTTTTCCCAAATTTCACTATTTGAAACATTAACTTTACATCTTTCAATAACAAAACCGGAATTATTTATTTCGCTCAGCGTTGTCCAGTTTAGCAATGCAGATCTGCCGGCTGAGCTTAAGTTAAATGACCCAATTACTACAGGAAGGGGAGTGCCGGCAATATCGTTATGGTAATCAATATTATCTATAAAAATATTTGCTACATTACCGGTGCTTTGATCCCCATTAAAAACCCAAGAATCAATATTTGCATCATTAGTTAATTGTGCTTTTCTGAGATCATTACCAATTAATTCTCCATTAACCCAAATATCAATTTTATTGGAATCAAGAGTTTGCAATGAGCCATAAGTATATGATTTTGATGTTGTAGTATTATTTCCATAAATTTCAACTTCGTAATCAATACCCTGTTGAAAAGGTGTTCCGCTAATACCTGTAGCAGACCAGGATGTTCCATTCCTATAATTAAATGTTATTGCGCCTGATGTTCCGAATGCAAACCTGAATGCTGTGAATACCTGAGACCCTGTAAACGCTGTCGCATCAGCATACATTGTTCCATCTCCAATAAAAAGAAACCAATTACCCGAAGTAGCGCCTACAGCGGAACCATTTGATGCTCCTAGTCGAATAGTAAACTTCATGGTGAAGCATTTACCGGGAGAATAATCATTTATTCCAAATTTGTTTACAGAAGAAGCAGTAGGTGCCACACCTCTTATATAAGTATCTGAACCAAACGGTATTAATTGATTTTCAAGATTAATTGAACCGCTGCCAGTGCCTACTCTGGTTATAGAATTTCCACTTGGAGGTGTTGGTAAAAATGTTGTTGAAATTCCGTTTGTTGAATAAGACCCACTTCCTGTTCCCAAGTCATAATGCCATGGTTGTGAATATACTGAAGACATGCTATTACAAAACATTAAAAAAACAATAAAAGTAATTAATCTTATCATTTGTATAATTTTTTATCAAATTTCATTTAATATTATTGTAATTTCATTAAAAAACTAAATTTTTTCAAGGATTTTACAGTAAATTCACAAAAATACCACACTTAAGTTATAAAAATTTTATCAGATTAATGATTAAGTTGAATAAAAATAATTAACTTCTTTTATTTAGTAAGTTATAATATTTAAAATAAATTTTTTTGTAGGATTTTCAGTGATACGGAGTTTTGTGCCGGATAAAGTTTTTCGTGATATGATTATTGCATATAAATAATTGAAACCTTTTCCATGCAGATTATATATAAATCACTATAATTGACTTATTAAACAGTAAAAATTTTTCATAAAATATTTTACTGCTGGGGAAATAACTTTTTAATTCAATCGGTTTCAGCAATTTGTTGTTTTCAAGTAATCTTAATGCTACTTCATTGTTTTCGCATTTTTTAAACCAGCCCATCGAAAAATTTTTAAGCATGAATAATTTTAGGCTAACCGGAAAAAACTGGAAACATGGGAATAAAAAATGCGGTTCAAATGGAAAATAATAATTGGGTGTCTGTATAAAATATGCTTTTCCTGTTCTTAGAATTTCATCTGCCATTTTCTGCCTGTCTGATGCTGTTGGTATATGTTCTATTACTGAATTTGAAAATACTATATCAAAACTCTTATCTCTAAACATTGAAAGGTCTGTTACATCTCCTTTTGCTAATATAATATTATTATACAGCATGTTTTGAGGAATTTCTAAATTTACAATTGTAATTTCAAATTCTTCATTTCCGGCTATTCCCATCTGTTCCCAGTAATTTACTGTTCCGCCTGCATCAAGTATTTTTACAGGGCGGGGAAAATCTTTAATGAAATCCATGAAAAGCTTAAACCTTTTTCTTCTGAATTTATTTGCAAGGGAATTTGGATTTGTATTATCCAGCAGTTTTTTGAACATTTTTAAATGCTCCTATTTTACAACTATCATCTTTTTTACAGATGTATATTTTCCCGCTTTTAACCGGTATACATAAATTCCGCTTGCAAATGAACCGGCATCCCATTTAATTTCATATTTGCCTGCCTGTAAAATTTCATTCACCGGGATTGCAGCTCGTCTTCCGGTAATATCAAATATCTCAAGTAAAGTGATTTTACCGGCAGCATCATTTGGAATATCAAACATAATTGTTGTTACCGGGTTAAACGGGTTTGGATAATTATCATACAGCATAAATTTATCTGGTATTATTGTACTTACCGGCTCAATCCCGATAATTATTGTAGAAAAGCGCCAGGTAACCGACCATGGACCGAATCCGCCGGTATTAAATCCCCGTACCCGCCAGTAATAAACAGAGCTTCCTGAAAGTAATCCCGCAGGGACGCTGAACTGAGATGCCGTTACTGTTGAATCAAGAATAAATGTATTAAATAATGAGTCAGCTGACATCAGCACTTTATATCCTGAAGTTCCGAAGACATCATTCCAGTCAAGCGTTAGCGTTAAAGGCTGGTTTGTTGCTCCGTTTGGCGGAGCCAGCAGCGTTGGCGCTGCAACCGGCGGTGATGTTATTGTTCTGAATTTCCAAACTGCGCTGTATGGTCCCGTACCTGCTGAGTTTGATGCATTAACTCGCCAGAAATATGTTGTATTATTGCTCAAAATACCTCCCGGCACATTATATTGAGAAAACGTTAGTCCGCCGGAATTAATAAGTGTTGTTGCAAAAGTTGAATCAGTTGAAAGCTGAACCCTGAATGTTGAAGAATACTGAACTGAATCCCAGTTGAGCATTGGAGTAGTTGAAATATCTATCGCATTGTTCGGCGGGTCAACAAGCTGCGGTGCTCCCGGCGGAGCAAGAAGGGTTGTAAATCTATAAGGAGCTGACCATGGCCCGGTGCCAACCGGATTTGTTGTCCTCACTCTCCAGAAATACAGCTGCACATTTGTTAGTAATCCGGCTCTTACCGTAACCTGCGAAACTGCAAAACCGGTTGTATCCCATAATGCTGAACTAAACGTTGAATCCTGCGAAATCTGTACCTGGTAATTTGTTGCTGAAATATCCTCGACCCAATCTAACAGTGGAGTTAAGCTGACTCCTGTAGCGTTATTTAAAGGTAACAGCAGGGTCGGAGCTGCCGGCATTCCAAGAACAGTTGTGAAATTAAATACAGCAGACCATGGACCTGTTCCGGCAATATTTGTTGCATTTACACGCCAATAATATCTTAAATTATTCTGAAGCTGTGGATTTGTTAAGTTAAGAAATGATTGCGTTATTCCCGAATAGAAAACGGGATTGTTAGTAAATGATGTATCCAGCGAGGCCTGAAGTGTATATGAATCAGCCGGTGAAGTGCTGTCCCAGTCAAAAAACGGGGTTAAGGATACATTATTAGCGCCATTAACAGGCAGCAGCAGACCCGGTGCATTAGGCAAGGAAACAATTGTCCTGAAATTAAAGCTAAAAGACCAAGGCCCGGTACTGCCCGGATTTTCACTTCTCACACGCCAGTAATATCTTGTATTGTTAAGCAGTGTTGATGGCGGTATAGTAACGTTTGTATTAACAATTAGAACTGAATCAAATACAGGTGTATTATACAATGAATCTTCATCTATCTGAACTTGATAAGTATAACCAAAAGCTGCTGAATCCCAGTCCAGCAGGGGAGTGATGCTTACATTTACAGCCCCGTTTAGAGGTGCTGTAAGAACAGGCGCTGCCGGAATAGGGAATCCGCCTGTTGTAGTCTTTAAAATATTTCCATTTGAGCCTGCAACAAATCCTGTTTGTGCATTAATAAAACTTACCCCATTAAAGTTTTGGCTTGTTAAACCAGTTGGTTGGGAGATCCAGTTTATCCCGCCGTTTGTTGTACGGATAATAAAATTATCATGAGCGATTCCAGTACCAGTTGATGAATTAAGAAAACTGAAATTAGTAATTCTGCCTGTTATACCTGAAATTAAATTACTCCAGCTAGTCCCTCCATCAGTAGATTTTATTATCTTTCCGCTTTCGCCTCCAGCATAAAGAAGGTCTGTGTTAATTACAGCAAGAGCAAATAAATGGTCTGTTAGGCCGGTATTCAATATAGACCACTCATTCCCACTGTCAGTAGTTTTCAGGATAATTCCATTATATCCCGAAACATATCCGGTAGATGGATTTACAAAATAAATATTATTAAGAGTTTGTGTCGTCCCTGATGTTAAATCAATCCAAACAGATCCTCCGTTGGTTGTTTTATCCAGAGCACCTAAACCTGAACAGGTATATCCGGTGTTTGCGTCTGTAAAAAAAATACCTCTGTGAAGTCTTACCGGCCCGCCCGGGTCAAACCAGAAATTTCCACCGTTTGTAGTTTTGTAAAATACACCATCACCGCTTATAAAGCCCGTAATACTGTTCAGAAAATATATTCCGTAAAGATTATCAGCCGGAACAGCCTGAGTAAACCAGTTTGTACCACTGTTAGTAGTTTTCCGTATTACTCCTGAAAGTCCAATTGCTGTTCCTGTATTTGCATCAACAAATAATATATTTGTTAATGTTTGAGTAGTTCCGCTGTTTTGTATTACCCATTGACCAAATACAGTTAATCCGGTTAACAGATAATACGTAATTATTATTGATCTTATTATTTTCAAATAAAAAATTTTATTTTAGTACAGCCAGTTTCTGAATCGAAGTTTCCATTTTCCCTGAATCCTCAAGTATCAGCTTATACAAATATATGCCGTTTGCTATTGTTTCGCCATCACTGTCTTTGCCATCCCAGTAAATACTGTTAAATCCTACATTTGCGGGTGAAAATATTTCCTTTATCAGCCTTCCGGCTACTGTATATATCTTTATAGCACAAGATCTGGGAGGCTCAGGAGCAAAAAGGTTAAAAGTAAAATATGTATCACCCTGCATCGGGTTAGGATAGTTGTATAAATTCCTGACTGCAAAATCATAGCTTACATAAACATTGTTAAGCAGTGTATCCCTGTTGCCGTCTTTATCAGAGCCGTAATACTGCAGCAGGTGCGCGCCTGCGCTTAGCTCCGGTTTATATAACACAGAAGTTTTTAAGCTGCCGTCATTTACCGGTGTAAATGTAATTTCCGGATTCTGAATTCCCCCGTTAAAATAATTGATCCTTCTCCCGTCAATCTTTATATAAATTCCGGTGGTATCTCCAATGCTGTACTGCAGGTTGCTTTCATCATAAAACCTGAATACAATTTCAGGTTTTGCCTGGATAATATCACCGTCAAGTATTTTAACCCCGTTGTATGTAACATCTATTGCAGGTCCGGTAGAATCACCTGCAATCAAAAGCTCGCTGAAAGCAAAATTGTTAAACGGGTAATAATCGTTCTGACTGTTAAGCATAAATACTTCGAAATTTATATCAAGTGTATCAAGTGTACTTTGCGGGTCCCTTAATCCCTGTGTATTGAATGTTACAGTAGATAAATAACTGCTGTCAGGCTGTAATGGTTGGAAAATTGTATCCTGTTTCAATGTTACCAAACCGTTATATGCGTTTGCTGTCCATTTATAAACCACAGTACTAGCTGGTACAAATCCAATATTGTAATTCTTCACACTAAAAGTAACCTGGGTACCTTCATTTACTACTGAATCACTTCTGATAAATGAATAATTGTCAGGAATAATTTCAGCAGGAGGTGTATATTTAAAATACAGCGATCGGAACTCCGGTGATTCAAGCCCGGAAAGCGTATCTATATCAATATTTGCCCTGAGCTTCAGGTTAGGATAGATAAAGCTTGTTACCGTATCAATGTTTGTGAGTTCATTAGAACTTAAATTGCTGTAGAGCGGCACTTGTGTGCCGAATATGTTAATACCCTGGACATCAAAATTCACCGATGAACCCCCGGGTAATGTCCTGTTCCACGAAAAATATTTCCACCTGTGGGCAGGTCCAACAGAAAAATCAATTGTGCCGTGCGTTGTTAAAAATACAGGGTTTTTATTTGCATAAGATGGTTCCCAGTTGCTGTTTGATGCATACCGGTGAAATTGCTCTGAAATATCCTGAGGCTGAGCACCTGAATATCCTATAAAAGCATACGAGTCGAACTGGTCAAACCTTGTAACTGAATCAATTAGCTGGGCTCCGAATTCCCTTATCTTATTCTTTGCATTCTGCCGCAGGCTGTCTGAAGTTGCTACAAATGATGCCATCCCTATCATAATAAAATGAGTAGTATCAAATGTATTCAGAAAACTTAATACCGAATCCGACGACTGCGGTGTTGACATCCTGAAATTCCTGAATGAAACCAAACCACCTGTAAGTTTTCTGAGTTTAACTATATTTAATCCTGTATTCTGGCCTGCATCGGCATAAAGTGTAAACTGGTTTATAATAAAATACGAAGCTTCGCTTCCGTTGCTTCCGTATGATTTTACTTCAAGCATTCCGGGGCTGTTGTTAAGCTTAAACCCTGTTCCAGTATAATACAGCCCGTTATAAGAATTTGCAGGGTACTGCCCCAATAATTTAGGGTATAAAACAACAATTGAATCATTGTTAACCGATCTTGAAAATATATTTGTTACACCCGGGTTCCAGACAAACTTATTCGTTTCTGACCACCCGGTACTGTCGCCGTTTATCAGCGAATTGGTCCTCCAGTAATATACCCTGTTTGAATCAGGTACAGGTATCCTGTATCTTACTTTAGTTGCCACTCCGCTGATGCTGCTGTTTGAATAATTCAACAGGGGATTAAAGAAAGCGGAATTGGTATCGACCTGTAGTATTACTTTAACATTATTTGTCCGCAGGTCAACCTGCGGGTTCAGCCCGACAAATTCAACAGAATCCTGAATTATAACTGAATTGTTCACAGGCTTCAATGGTGTAAAGGAAATATTCCTTAAAGGCAGAGGAAGTATAATGACATTGTTCGCCGGGTCTTCATCAGGAAATAAATTATCCGGGTCAAGTGTAGCCTTAAGTGAATAATTCCCGATAGTATCTATGCTGAATGTATAAGAAACCGTGTCGAACATTTTAAAATTCGTAATAATAGTATCCTTCGAAGCAAAAGGCAGCCCGCTTTTAAGGATTTCAAACTTAACCGGACAGCTTAAAGCAAACAGCCCGTAATTTTTAGGGAAAATCTTCCAGGTAACTGTTTCACCTACAAGCGGGTACTGGTTAGTTATCCTGTAATCAGTCTGCCCAATAACAAATTCAGGTCCTTCAGGCAGCAATAATCTGCTTGCCGGGTCGCCAAGCAGGTTGTAACTGTTTATCATGTTCCTGACCTGGAAGTTTGAAGTATCATTCAGCATCCTGTTGTTTGCATACTTCAGCAGTGCTCCAAGCCTTCTTATAGTATCCTGTGAAAGCCCGATGAAAATATTTTTATTCAGCTCATACCCTGAGCCTGAAAAGCTCCATCCAGTTGTTCCAAGAAAACCCAATGCCCCCCGGTTAGGAGTGAAAACAAACTTCTCCCCGAAGCTTCTGAAGTTTGGCTCTGCATTTATTCCCGTAAAACAGGTCATGCTAAGCACCAGTGGAAGTTTATTGCCGTTTGCAAGAATCTGCGGGTCTTCTAGTCCAAGCTCCCAGTTCTGGCTGGCTGCGTGGCCTATAAAATTCACAATCAAACCGCCCCGGTTAATTGCATTCTTAATTGAATCAGCATAATTAAATGTTATGTATCCGGCAGAGTCATTCCTGTATATTTTTTCAGCGATCCCGCTGACAGGCTGGGAAATAATATAATTATTTACCAGCTCATTGGATTGTGTCTGGTATTGGATCTGTTCTATGCGGTTTGGACCGCCTGTTATCATATTAAAATTTTTCCACCATCTCTGCGGAGGTTCATTATCATATGCAATAATTTTATTCACCATGTCCTGAGCTTCCTGCTGAGTAAAAGCAGGCAGCCTGCCTATTGCTGCCTGGTGAAAATATGTAAAGCTGTTAAGGTTGAAATTCACAAAATATCCGTCTGTCGGGGGATTCCCGTATACAGGTACAAGGTTTTTATAAAAGCTCCCGTTTAATTTATTGTTTTTCGGGTCAAGTGAACCTCTTCCAAACAGCAAAATGTAAGAAACCCTGGGGAGCTGCCAGTTATCATAAACATACTTAACAAAATTTCTGATCGCTGATGGTCCTTCCAGCCCGTACCCGAAAATATCTGTAATATCATCCAATCCGGCTTTTACTGACCTGAAATTATCATGATTCTGCCTGTGAGCTCTAAGCTGTTCTGCCTGTGACTCAAACAGCCTGTTGAAAATCACGATATAATCCGCCCCGTTGGATGAAGCAGTTAAGTTCGGCACCTGCCTTGAAGTTATCCTGAACGGTCTGCGTGTTATTGCCTGGTTTTCAATATAAAAATCGCCGTTCTGTTTACCGGTGAAAATTAATGTATCAGCTTCAGAGCCTATGTTTGTAATCTTAACATTATTTTTTACATCATAAATTGAATAAGGCGAAGATGAATTGAAACCCGGAATTTTAAATCTGGCAGATGAAGTATCATTTGAGCTTAATGTTATTCTGCATAAATTATTCGTGAATCTTATTTGTTTGGGGTATGAAAGCTCTATTAGATCAAAGTATAAGCTTGGAGTTGCATTTGTGTTGGAAAAAGTAGGTGTGTAAGTAACCGATACTGTATTATTGCTGGTGTTAAGCAGCGAGTTTTGAAAGCTTACTGCAGTATCAAACCTGTTGTAATCATCTTTCGCCAGGGTTGAAATGCTGGTTGAATTCACAGTTAATACAATTTTATGCTCATTAAATGAAGTATCCCTGGAATTAGGATATGCAAAAACTCTGAATGTACAGTTTGCAGGCAGCTGGCTTAACAGCGGAATAGAAAACGTTCTGCTTACGGAATATCCGTACTGCGCTGTTAAATTTCTCCAGTACCAGCCTTCCCCTGAAATCTTTTCGTTGTTAAAATACCTGAAATCTGAATTCGGATTTACAGTGACACCTAGACTGTATAATGAATCAGTTTCAAAATGAATTTTTTCATAAAAAAAATTCTGCGGCAGATCATTAATCACAGTATAAGAAGAAATACTGAAGCGCAGTCCGTTTTGGCCGTCCCAGCCTATCCAGTAAACATTGGTATCTGAATACAGGTTGTAATATTCATCAGTAACATAATCAGGGACAGTTGGGCCATAGCTTGCCAGGTATGTATTTGTAATACCACCGTAATTTCTTTTACCGTAAAAATCTATGTAATCGTTGGCATCAAAAGAGCCGTCAAGCTCACCTTCAAAATAAACAGGGATTTCAGCTCCTTTATTGTAAACTTTTACTGTCCGTGGATCAATTATAGATGTGTTAACGCCGGCTTGAGTGAATTCATTTCGCGTAATTCTGTAAATTCCGTCTGAAGAAACATACATTTTAAGGTAAGTTTTATTAGGTGTTATCCAGTTGAAGTTCTGGCTGAAAACCAGCCCGGTTAACAATATGTAAGCTATTGTTAAAATGCATATTTTCAGGATTTTCATCCCGGCAATTTACGCATTTTTATTGCTAAAATTCTATATAAAAATAGGGGATTGCCAATTATATACCTGTTGAAATATTTTATTGGGTTGCATGCAAATCTCCACAACCATTCAAGCCCCGCTTTTCTTAAAAATTCAGGACCCCTGTTCTTTATTCCGGCAAAAACTTTTATCCCGTCTCCAACTATCAATATAACCCTGCTGTTTAGCTTCGTGGAATTTTTAAAGACCCATTCTTCCTGTTTTGGGGTTCCCAGACCCACTATCAATATATCTGCCCCGGAACTGTTAACTTCATCGATAACATTCTCATCAGAATAATTATAACCAGCTGTGTAACCTTTAATTATCAAGCCGGGGTTCTGACCATGTATCTTTGCCAGGGTTTCATTATCATGTCCAAAAAAGTAAAAGCTGAAATTATTATTTAATGCTGCTTTTGTAATCAGTGGATAAAGGTCAGAACCTGTTAAACGTTCCGGAAGTTCAGTTTTTCTGTTCAGCAGCTTTATCCCTGTTCTGATTCCAACTCCATCAGGGTGAACTATATCAAAGCTGTTAAGGTACACTATAAGCTGAGGGAATTTATAGCATAAATTGATGCTGTTCACATTAGCGTAAGCTATTATCGTTTTTTTATTGCTGGCGGCAGCATTATGTATTGCATTCAGCAAGTCATCATAGCCTGATAAATTAATACTTAAACCGTTTATCTTTATCTTCCGGTTCATCATATTATTCATCAGATAAGTGATCTGTAAAGATGTTCTATCTTAGGCAGAATAAATTCCTGGGTGTAGTTATTGATAACTTCTTTATGCAGGTTCTCAGCGCATTTTTCCGCCAGCCTGCGATGATGCTTAAATATCATAATTTTTGATGCCAGCTCTTTTTCATCACCGGCTTTAAACAGCAGTCCGTTTATACTGTCACGTATCAGTTCGGCAATTCCGTCTACTTCAGCACCAATAAATGGTACCCGGTGAAGCCCGGATTGAAGCATAAAATTGGGGAAAGGGTCACGGGTTGAAGGAAGCACACATATATCTGCAATAAGAAAATACTGCAGCAGGTTTTTTTGCGGTACAATAATTTCCACATTCAGGTTGTTTTTTGATATATATCTTCTGTAATCAATATCATTATTGCCTTCACCTACAAGTACAAGTCCTATCCTTTCTTTTTTAAGTATATTCAGCGCCTTTAAAAGTGTTTCAAAATCTTTATCTTTATGAAATCTGCCGATTGCCAGTATTAAAAATAAATTTCCATAGCTGCGTTTCCGCAGAGGATTTAGTTCAAGTTCATGTATTTCATCAGTATCGGTAAAGTTACTTAATAATATTATTTTATCTTTATTTACTCCAAACCTGTTTACCAGCATGTTCTTCACAGAATTGCTTACGGCAATAATTCTGTCTGAACGGTATTCGATATTATATTTGCGTTTTACAATGCTTAATCCTGTTAAAACGGTAGCAGGTTTGTTCCGTTTGATCTTTTTTACTGCCTGAACTGCAAGCAGTTCTGCAAGTCTGTGGTGTGTATGAATTATGTGGATGTTCTTTTCTTTTACAAAAGCACGTAAAAAACGAATATTTTTTGTTATAGATATCGGGTTTTTTGATTTTAATCCTTTTAACAATGTATAATTCACCCTTTTTTCTTCAAGCCTTTCAAGTGAATCCCCGCCGTTTGTCAAAACCGTTACATTATGTTTCCTGCTCAGATATTTTGAAAGCAGGTATACATAATAAGACCTGCCGCATGCATAATTAAAATCAGGGGTTATATGAAGTATGTTCAGTTTCATTCCGGACTTTTTTATCAGTTTATCTTTCTGAATCCAAGCTCTTCAGCCAAATAACAGTTTATATTTTTGTTAAGGATTTTTAGGGTAAGCCTGATGGGTTTATCTACTGTATTGAATTCAGTGAATTCCACTGAAATATCTTCATTAAAAAACCCGGTTCGTATCCTTTCCGGATTATAGCCTTCAATATAAAAAAACTGTTTCGGAGCTTCGACTTTTATCTCAAATTCTGTAGGTGAAATTTCCTTTAATGTGAATTTTGCGCCAATGGAGCTTTCCTGGAAAGCAGCACTCTGGATTACATCATTAATTGTATCTTTAATTATAAAATCTCCGTATTTAAAATAACCGTATGCGCCTGTCATTTTATCAAACATAAATGCCTGTTTGTATCTTCCCGGGTTGCCTATAATTACAATCTTTTTATCCTCTTCTTTTGGCAGCTTTACCAGGTTTTCGGCATTTACCTTTGCCTTTTCATATGCTGTGTGCCAGTCATTTACTGTTGTATAAGACCAGTAGCCCCAAATAAGCATTGCGGCGGCAAATGAAATCCTGAGGTATTCTTTTTTCAGCTTTTTGCTCTCTCTTAACTTTGTTCCGTAAAGGTAAAGTATAAAAACGGTGATTACCGTAAAAGGAAGCAATATCATCTGAGGCCTTATATAACCAACCACTGCATATGGTGTTATCAGAAGAAAGAACAGTAAAACAAGCTGAATTGCAATCCTGTAAATTTCTGTCTTATATGATGTCCAGATAAAGTAAAAAATTGAACCGTATAAAATTATCAGGTAAATCAGGATCAGCTTATTGTCATTTCTAAGCTGGAAATTTATGGTAATAAAATCCAGGGGTATAGTAAGCGCTATAAGCGCTCTGGCGTATACGCCGGGTGCATTGCTTAAAGGGAACGACTGGTATAGTGTTGTTATATCAGCAACATCATTACCTAAAATAATTATCCTGAATATAAAATATACTGCCAGTATAATAAGCAGAACAGTTAAAAGGGGCAGGGCTTTTTTTAATCCGGAAAAACCTTTACGGAAATATTCAAATGCTGCAACTGTTAACGGAAGAGTGATAGCAAGTTCTTTTGTAAGAAGTGCCGTTATAAAGGTAAGTACCGAAAGTATAAAAAAAAGCCGCTTACCGCTATCGCTGTATATTATAAATAAAAGGAATGATATCAAATAAAAGAATCCGCAAATAAGATCAACCCTGGCAGCCATCCAGCAAATATTATTAATATTGTTTGAATAGATTAATACAGAAAGTATCCCTGCTGCTGAAACAGAAGTTCTTCCGGTCAGATACAGCAGGAATATTCCGGCTGTGAAAGAAATAAAGTAAAGCAGCATCAGGTTCTGTATTCTGAACCATATGAAGTTGCCCGGCTCCAGGCCAAGAATATTGTTTACTGCAATGCTTTTTTCCAGCGAAAGATAATATACAGGGCGGATGTGAAATGCATTTGTGAACGGAAGGTTACCGGTGAATTTCTGGTAAAGGTCAGAATTTAATGCATCATAAATGTTCAGGTAGTCATCTGAAAGCAGTCCAATCTTAAAAAAACCTGCAATATACATCAAAACAGCATATGCCGCAAAGATCCCCAGTGCATACAGAATATATTTCCGGGACTCACTCAAAAAATTTCTGCCTCTTAAATTTTAAGTAAATTGTTTAACTGCTTTTTGAATGAAGATTTGTTTATAAAAATGCTTTTTAACCTGTACCTTAAACGTGAATTTATAAACATAAAGAAATATTTATCAGGTAAAAATGTAGTAAGTAATGCAGTGATATTTTTTATAGAAAATGAATTCCTGAAATAGCTCCTGGAATCTCTCCGGTCTCCGTAAAAATAATTGAGCCATGCTGAAACAGTTGCCCAGTAAAAAACCTCTCCTTTTGATTTTGAATCTGTCATTTTTCTGAATGCATTTCTATATAGCATATCGTACAGGTTGGTTCTCTCACCGGTATTCGTTCTGGAGTCTTTCCTGAATCTTGTATAAACCAAAACCTCAGGCATATTTGCAAATACTGTATCATCCCGTATCCTGTACATCAGCTCATAATCTTCATTACTGTTTAATTTTTCATTAAAGGGAAAATCTTTTAGAATACTTTTCCTGATCATCATGGCAGACTGGTTTATAGGATTATGAATATCAAGGTATTTGTAAATTTTCTGATGAGTAAGCGGTTCTTTTAGTAAAAATAGTATCTTAGCAGGATCCTTAAAATATACTGACCATGCAGATAATACACCGCATGCAGGGTTTTCATTCAGATATTCTGCCTGTTTTTCCAGCCTTTCAGGAACAATAAGGTCATCTGCATCTATTCTGGCTATCCATGCATACCTGCATTTTTTAACCCCGTAATTTAATGCTGCCGGTGTTCCCTTATGTTCAGTCCTGAAATATCTGATCCTCTTGTCTGTAAACTCTTTAATTAATTCAGCAGTATTATCTCCGGAGCCGTCATCAATAATTACAAGCTCAATATTCCTGAAAGTCTGGTTTAAAACGCTGCTCACTGATTGTTTAATGTATTTTTCACCGTTATAAACAGGCAGCAAAACCGAAATATTTTGAATGGCTTTGTTCATTAATTTATGCAGGAAAGGTATAACTTCAAGTGTTTTTCAGCCATTTCCTGTACAGAAAAATTTTTCCTGATATATTCATAAAATATTTTTGAAACAGGTTTGTAATTGTTGTAATTATACACTGCATCAGTCAGCATCTGGTATAGATTTTCTGCGCTGTTATTCCTGTACATTAACCCTTTTAAACCCGGTTTAATTACATCGTGTGCTCCCAAAAAATCTGAAGTGATAACCAGTGTATTCGATGCTCCTGCTTCTGTGATTATTGCCGGGAACCCTTCAGTATCGCTTAGTGAATTATTTACCAGGATATTTATTTTTTTAAGGTATGCCTGCATATTTAAAACATTCCCTTCGAATATTACTTTCCTGCCAAGTGAATCATTTAATGCTCTCAGTTCTGTTTCAAGCTCACCTGTTCCGGCAATTAAAAATTCAGCATGTTTAAAAATATTTTCAGGCAGCATATTCACCGCTTTTATATAAACATCAAGCCCTTTTTGATGCGTAAAACGGGCTGCCGCCAGTATCTTTAGCTTCTCCTGTACAGCTTTTTGAGGAATTGGAAATGGAACCGGTATGCCGCAGCGGATATAATGTACCCGTTCCTTTTTTATCTGCTCTTTTTTTACCAGGTGTTTTTCTATATGCGGATTTACTGCAATGTAATGATCTGCATTAAAATGTTTTAACCTGCCGGTATTTTCCAGTAATCCGTGGTTTGTCTGAATTGTGGTTACACCTGTTAAAGATGCAGACTTTGCTGCTATTGATGCTCCGTAGTGGTAATGGGAATGTATAATATTTATATGATTTTTTTTAACAAATTTTACCAGGTATTTTATACCTGACAAATAATTTTTTATGTTCCGTGCAGTATGAAGAAATCTTTCATCAGGTATGATTTCTGCAATAATATCTTTAAACCGGTTTATTCCGTTCCCGCCTCCGCAGATAATGGCAAGATTTACTTTCCCGGTTTCAGTTAAAGCTTTGCTTAAATGAAGCAAATGATTTGTAACACCGCATGTATAATTCAGTTCGTTTGCCGTAAATAATACGTTTATCATATTGATGCTTTGTATTCCGTTTTATAGATTTCCATTACATTTTCCGCGCTGATCTCAGCAATACTTTCCGAAGCGCTGAGTGAAATTTTTTTCCTGTCAGATTCAATCATTTTTGTTAATTGTTCCAGTATAATTGCAGGTTTGCCGGTATCATTATAATTAAATTTGAATCCGTTGATCCCGTTTTCTATAAACCTTGATATGCCGGTTTGCTCTGTTATTACAGGTATCAATCCGGCAGCCATCGCCTCTCCGGTTGAAATTGAAAATGTATCATAATTGTTTAATGAAAGGAATATGTCTTTATCAGAATAAAAATCCGGCAATTCTTCATTGGGCAATATTTTCATAATATCAACCGGATTTACAGAGTCCGGTAAATTAATATCATTTTCATCAGTGATAATATAATATTTAATATTGCTGATATCTTTTTTTAAAATTTCTTTCAGCAGGTCAGCTCCGCTTCTGTTGAGTACATTTTTGTAGATAAATACTGCTTTCAGCTCATTTTCGGAATAGACCCTGTTTTTAACATTAAAAAACCGGCTGTTTATTAAATTCGGAAGTATTAAAACTTTATTTTCGCTGATTTTATAAAATTTTTCAGCAAGGTCAAGTGTAATTTCTGAAGGAAAAATAATCCTGTCAGAAAATTTTAAGTATATTTTTTCACAAAACCTGTCCTTTAAAGTATATAACATGCTGCTGGATTTTAAAATACTGTTTTCGTAATAAATAACCCCGTGTGAATTGTAAAAGATCTTTACTTTAAAGAACAGCTTATAAATATAAAAAAATACTGCAAATCTTTCAAACGTTAAAAGGTGAATTATATCGGGTTTTAAAGTAGTAAGCAGAGGTATAATTCTGAATAAACCTGCTGTAATAATTTTTCCGTTAAACACATCCCGGGTTTCTGATCCAAAAAGTTTTTTAAAAAACGAATGTTTCCTCCCGTCAAAATAGTATTCCAGAAATACAGATTTATTGGTTTTACAGTATTCATTGAATATGCCTGCAGCAAACTGCTGCGGTCCGCTTTTGCCGGTTTCATCAAACCTCCCGGCAAATATTATTTTGGCATCACGGTTAATTATTTTTACCCGGTCTTTTCTTTTCAAACCATTCAACTGCCTTTTTTAAGCCTAGACGGTGTTTTAAAAAATTTTTAATCTTAAAATACTTACCGTATTTTTTTGTAAAGCTGAACCTGCTGTTGGAAAGCAGCACAACGCTGAACTCCCTGTTTTCAATATCATAAAATGTTTTTATTTTATGATGCCTGTATTTTGTGAAATCGTTGTTATACCATATGCTTTTGTGGGCTTCATGCGGATTATCAACTGTACGTTCCTGCGCCCAGTATTTTCCAATTGGCACGTTTATCATAACATACCTGCTTCTTTGTACAGCTTTATCAATCAGCTTTATACCATCACTTTTACTGAAGTGTTCAATTACATCACCAAAAATTATAAGGTCATAAATATTTTCACTTTTTTCAAAATAATTAACAGCATCATCAATTATAACTTCATTATAAAAATACCTGTGGTAATCTTTTATGTAACCGGGAAATATCTCGATACCAGTTATTTTCCGTTCCCACTTACCGTCGTATCTGGCTGAATCCCATATTTCAAGGAATTCCCTTGCCAAAATTCCCCACCTTCCGAATCCAACCCCTACATCCAGAATAGCTGCCGGGTCAATTTTTCGTATCAGCTCAATATTATATGATATGTTCTGCCAGTTTGATGTGCCCATAGGTTTTAAGCTGATTTGATTTTTGATGCTTCAAGATTTTTGAATATTTTGTTCATGTAGTACCACTCTGTAATTAAGATAAAAATTTCAGTAAGTACAGTTATAACAGCAGCCGCTGTTATGCCGTAGAAGGGCAGCAGAAATAAGTTAAAAAGTACATTCATAATAAATGCATACATTGTTATGAACATTACTGTAGGGAAGTATCCCATGGCATTCAGTATAATACCGGTAAGATTATTTAACCCCATTGCTGTTATCCCGAATGCCAGAATCTGAAGGATCAGAACGCTGCTGCTGAATTTTTCTGTGTAAATAATATTTATAATAGTACCTGAAAATATTAATATAACTGCCGAGCATAAAAGACAAATTACAGTGATCAGTCTCATATGTTCTTTAAAAAAAAGTCTGATCCTTGCTGTATCCCTGTTCAGTTCAGCAACTCTTGTGAAACCGCTGACAAGCAAAAAAGAAAATGCCAGCGATGTTGATTTAAAAATACCGTAAGCAGCATTATAAAATGCAGCATCATCATAACCGTTTATGCCGGATATCAGCAATAAGTCTGTTTTATCATACAGATAATTGAATATAACTGCCAGCCCAAGAGGTATTGATACTGTTATTATTGCTTTTGCTCCTTTAAACGAAAATTCCGAAGGAATTATCTTTACCCCATGTCTTCTTAAATACAGAACAGTAATGATCAGGTTTAAAAATATCCCTGCTGAAAATATCAGCATTAATTTATTCAGGGAAAAATAGAAATAATATATTCCTGCTGCAAAACAAATTAATATTAATATTCTTGGTACTGTAAATGCTGTGAACTGTATCCTGTATTTATCCAGGCCTGCAAGTGTTTTATTTGTTATTGTTACAAGCAGGGATATGTACATCATAAATGAAATTATAATATACAGTGTAAACGGAATATCAGGATAAATCACCGCAGCAGTTAAAAAGCTGATCCCGAAATATAAAAAATAAAGTAAACTGCTTAATATAAAAACCCTGCTGAAAATTTTACCGGCATCATCTTTATTAAGTGCAGTTTCTTTCTGAATATATACCGGCAACCCCAGATCAAAAACAGAAACAAAAACCATACTCAGTGTTATTACCGTTACCACCTGCCCGAATATATCAGAAGGATAAGTACGGGCTAAGAGAATCAATATTACAAATGAAAATATTCTGTCTGTAATATTCAGAAGGAATATATATTTACTGCCTTTTAGCAGTTCCCTGTATTTTTTAAAATAAGTCGGCAATCTGTAAAATTAATAATGTTTTAATGATTAATAAATGTAATTCATATTTTTAATGTTAGATAAAGTGTTTATAAAAATTAATAATTTTTGGTTTTTCATTTGTTATTTGCAGAATTAATATTTAACTTATTTTAAAAACAGTAATATGGGCAGACTATTAAGCTTAATTTTAGTTTTACATATTTTCACACAGGCTGTTTTCAGCAGCGGTAACGGCTGGCTTGATATCGGTAACGGGACAAATTCTTCGGTGAAAGCCCTAACTGGATACCAGAATGCTTTAGTAGCAGGGGGATCTTTTACACTGGCCGGAGCTGTTACTGTAAGCAAAATTGCACGGTGGAACGGAACTGCATGGGCTGATCTGGGAGGCGGCTTAAACGGTGATGTTTTTGCTCTTACTGTTTTTAACGGAGAGCTTATTGCTGCCGGTACTTTTACTACTGCAGGCGGCTCGGTAAGTGTAAATAATATTGCAAAATGGAATGGTTCAGGCTGGTCAGCTTTAGGAAGCGGTTTGAACAGTACTGTTTATTCATTAATAATTTTTAATAATGAGCTTATTGCCGCAGGGGTATTTACCACAGCCGGAGGTAACAGTGCTAATTATATTGCTAAATGGAACGGTTCAGCCTGGCAGCCGCTGGGAGCAGGTTTTAACGGATTTGTAAGGACCTTAACTATTCATAATTCAAAGCTGGTTGCAGGCGGATTTTTTAACACTTCGGGAAGTACAACATTAAACAGGATATCTGAATGGAACGGAACTGCCTGGCAGCCCATAGGCAGCGGCTTTAATAACCAGGTATATGCACTGGCTTCAAACGGTTCATATTTATATGCCGGCGGAAGTTTTACTCAGTCAGGCAGTACTGCCATAAACCGCATTAGCAGGTGGAACGGGTCATCATGGGAAGCATTGGGAACCGGGGCTGATGCTACGGTTAATTCACTGTACTTTAAAAACAATGTTCTGTATGCCGGGGGATTGTTCGTTAATATTAACGGTGTACCTGCTTCTCATTTAGCTAAGTTTGACGGTGTGAACTGGACACAATCCGGCGCAGGTTTTAGCGGCAGTGTGCTTGCATTTACTGAGCTGCCGCTTGGTTTTTTCTGCGGTGGTGATTTTAATCAGTATGGAGGCGAGCTTTTAAGGTATGTTGCTAAAGAAGATACATCTTCCAGGGTATGGGCGCAGATGCAAAACGGAATGGATAATACCGTTTTAGCTTCGGTCAGCTTCGCAGGCGAGCTTGTTGCAGGAGGAAGCTTCCTGAAAACAGGAACTGATACTGTTAACAGGATTGCCGGCTGGACAGGAACTAACTGGCACTCCTTTGGCAGCGGGTTTAATGATGATGTTTATGCACTTACTGTTTATAATAATGAGCTTATTGCTGCCGGAAATTTTACATTTTCAGGTTCAGCTCCGGTAAACTATATAGCAAAGTGGAATGGCTCTGCCTGGGTTCCACTAGGCAGCGGTATGAATAGTTTTGTAAATACTTTGTGTGTTTATAATGGTGAGCTTTATGCAGGAGGCGCTTTTACAACTGCAGGGGGTAATTCATCAAACAGGATTGCAAAATGGAATGGTACTTCATGGAGTCAGGTAGGCACGGGAGTTAATAATGTAATATCTGCATTAACTGTTTTTAATAATGAGCTTATTGCCGGTGGAACTTTTTCCCTTGCCGGAGGTAATCCGGCACTTAGAATTGCCAAATGGAACGGTTCATCATGGCAGCCGATGGGTGCAGGAATGAACAGCTCAGTTTTTGCACTTTATGTTTATAACAGCCAGTTACTGGCTGGCGGTGCATTCACTATTGCTGGTTCGCAGAATGCCAGTAAAATTGCCAAATGGAACGGTTCAGACTGGGAAAAATTCAGCACACATATCTTTGGCGGAAGCTCTCCGGCGGTTAATATAATTTTTTCATTCAATAACATTCTTTATGCCGGGGGTTTCTTTTCTGCAATCGATAATTCCGGAATTAGAAATATTGCCAGGTGGTCAGGAACTACGTGGGAATCATCAGGCAGCCACAACAATGCTGTGTACACTTTAAATGAGTTTCAAAATGAGTTTATTGCAGGCGGCGCATTTACAGCCGGAGGCGGAAATAACCTGTCATATATTGCCAGGTACACAAATAAAGTTATTGGAATAATTATAAACGGGAACATAATTCCTGAAGAATATAAATTGCTGAGTAATTACCCGAATCCGTTTAATCCTTCCACAAATATCAGGTTCCAGCTTCCTTCAAAAAGTGAAGTGAGCCTGAATGTTTTTGATATTAACGGCAGGAAATGTGCTGATCTGTTCAGCGGAACTCTTGGAGCAGGTGTATTTTCAGCAAAATGGGATGCTTCTGATTTTCCAAGCGGTATCTATTTTCTAGTGCTGAATACTTCTAAAGGTATCTTTTCCCGAAAAATGATCTTAATTAAATAAAACTGCTATGAAATTCAAAATTTTTATTCTTGCTGCATTTTTATCCTGTGAAATTTCTGCTCAAACCTGGCAGATTCTGCCTTCTTTGCAGCCTTCCGCTGGAAGATATGAAGATCTATGGTTTATTAATATTAATACCGGGTGGGTTGTTGAAAACGGGGGACTAAAACGCATTCTTAAAACTACCAATGGCGGAGTCTCATTTGCTGAACAGTACCGCTTTACCGGAACTGATTCAATGTCCTTTGGGTTCAGGAGCGTTGCATTCAATAATAACAATCTCGGGTGGGCGGGCTCAACATCAGGTCTGCTTCTTAAAACCACCAACAGCGGCGTTACATGGCAGCGGGTTGATACATTGATCTTCCCCAGGCCTATCGGGCTTTGTGATATGTCCGTTGCAGGTGATTCTGTTTTTTACGGCTCAGGAAGGCTGAACGGACCGACTAATATCATAAAATCCACTAATGCCGGCTTAACTTTTGAAAATATTGATATGGGTGCTTATACAAACTACCAGGTTGGGGTTTATTTTTTCAGCAAGGATTCAGGCTTTGTAGCAGGAAGAAGCAATATTATTACCGAAGGAGCCGTTGTTTGTTTTACTTCTGATGGCGGAAATACCTGGGTTAAGCGGTACAGATCGTTTATTCAGAGCGAGCATGCATGGAATATAACTTTTGTGAACCGGCAGGTTGGCTATGCAACGATAGAAAAATTTATTTCCGGTTCAGGCAATGTTATAAAAACAACGAACGGGGGAGTGACCTGGGAACGGCTTACGGTTTCTTCAGTCAGCGGTGTAAATTTGGATCCGGTCGGCTTTTCAAATGTTAACAAAGGCTGGATAGCTAATCATTATTCTATAGGGTTGTGGCAAACATTGAACGGTGGACTTAACTGGACCCAGATTAATGTAGGCAATTCAATTCATGGTATTTTTATTTTAAATGATACAATTGGCTATGCATGCGGTAATGAGGTGCTTAAGTATACCAATGAAGTTGTTGGAATCCAAAGCTCACAGAATAATACATCGCCTTTCAGAAATACTCTGAATGCCAATTTCCCGAATCCGTTCAATGCATCAACTGTAATAAGTTATGATCTGGTTAACAGGATGACTGTTATACTGGAGATCTATACAGCTAACGGGGAATTTGTCCAAACACTTAAGCACGGTTACCAGGATGCAGGTTCTTATTCTGTTATATGGGATGCAGAAAATCTGCCAAGCGGTGTGTATTTTATTTCACTGAGAACCGATGCAGGCAATTATTACAGCAAAGCTGTATTGGTTAAATAAAGGATTAGTTCTTTTTCTCGAAGGGAATGCCGTCAGCAGCTGGGGGATTTGCTTTCCCGATAAAACCTGCAAGCACTATTATTGTAAGTACATAAGGCAGCATTTGTATGAACTGTGTCGGTATCCCGGAATCCTGGAACTGCAGCGTAAAGCTTTCCGCCAGCCCGAAAAGTAGGCAGGCTGCTGCCGCTCCAAGCGGATTCCACTTCCCGATTATCATTGCTGCCAATGCAATATATCCGCGTCCGGCTGACATACCGTCTGTAAAGCTATGCTGGTCCATTGCAAGCCATGCCCCTCCCAAGCCGGCAAATGCTCCGCTTATAAGTACTCCGATGTACCTAATCCCGGAAACATTTATTCCAAGCGAATCTGCTGCCTCCGGATTTTCACCGGCTGCTCTTAGTCTTAACCCAAATCTTGATTTATAAATGACCATCCAGCTTAATCCAAGCA
>JAANMV010000274.1_pt1 | contig 63847 bp, 50 predicted proteins | sample 7279661 | NCBI WGS metagenome assembly JAANMV01 (sample SAMN14094540, study PRJNA606508) | bioreactor metagenome | isolation source: A lab-scale SPAN reactor treating ammonium-rich wastewater day 121 | place: Ireland: Galway | collected 2017-05-16 | reverse complement strand
GGCGAATTTCTGGTCGGAGAGATCTTCGATTATTACCACGGCGCCGACACGCAGAAGACCTTGCTGGTCTTCAGCAAACGCCAAGACGCCTGGGGGGAGGCCGCTCGGGCCTTCGAGAAGGATCTCGGCCGATTGGACGGCCTGTATAAGGAATACCACGGCCTGGTCGAGGCCTACCGCAAGGACCCGACGCTCGAGGGCCGCAAGGAGCTGAACCGCAAGTGGGAGGCGATCGACGAGCTCTCCAAACAGCTTCATACCTCGCGCTACCATCGCATGGAGACGCAACACGCTTGGACCATGCGGGCCCGCGAGGTGGAGTTGTTTCCCCTGGAGACCTTTTTGGGGATGGCCGAGTTCCATGCCCTGGACGCGGCTCGAAATCATCCCGACGGAAAGTCGGATTTCAGCTACGAGGTCCGCTATGCCAAGCCCGAAGAGCTGGCGGGTTTCGAGGGGGCCTGGAGTCAAGTGCCCTTCGGCAAATTTGTCGGGGTGGAAGCGAGCGTCAAGGATTGGGAGACCGCCCAAAAATTGGTGAGGGAGATGAGGCAAAACGGCGATCTACACATCGTCTCGGACTTCTCCCTGAGCCCCGACGGCAAGACCGGACGCGCCGTGGTCGAGATCTGGGGCGAAAGGCCCCGCCGCGTCGAGATACGCTTCTCGCTTCGCGACGCCGCGGCCGGCGAACCCAAGATATCGTTGCCTCCCTACGAGGGCCGGGACATTTCGGATTTGAAGCCCGGCGATCTCCTGGTGCGCGACGGGTCGGGCGTGCGTCCCTTGGAATTCTCCAAAAAATTCAGCCAGACGATTCACCTGCCGCAGGGCGACCTGCTCCTGAAGTGGGATCCTACGACGGAGACGCACTCCGCGATTTGGTTCGGGAAGGAGCCCCTGCGCATCCAAGGCGCCGACGGCGCGGTGCGGACGCTCGAGCCCTCCCGTCACGGCCGCAAGGCCGAGACGGAGACGCTGCGCGGCGACGAGACCTTGGTGGCCGGGGACCGTGAAGTTCGGCTCGTCACCCTAAAGGCGGCCTCGGAGGACGCGCTGCAGCGCGCCCAGATTCAGGACGAAGTCCGCACCCTCGAGGCGCTGCGCCTCTCGATCGAGGAGATGAAGGCCGCGCGCGAAGATCCCGCCAAGATCGCGGACTACGAAAAGATGCTCGCCGAGGCGGAGGCCGTCTTCGCCAAGAGCTTGCGCCAACGGCGGAGGACCGCGGAGGGCGTCCCTTACGCCGAGGCGACCAACGCCCAGATCGGTACCGCCAACCTTCCCGAAGGTCCCGGAGTCGCCGGCTTCAAGTCGATTTCGGACATCGAGGCCAAGGCGGACAAGATCGCCAAGGCCGCGCCCGATGCCGAGCGCATCGCCCGCTATGTCGAGCATCTGGTGCACAAGAAAGGCATGAGCCGTCCCGACGCCGAGATTCAGGCCCAGCGCTGGGCCGAGCAGGTGATCGTCGACGCCCGGGCCCACCAGGCCGGCCGCACGCACATCTACGACACCAGCCTCCCGCTCAAGCCCGAGACCGCCCACATGGACAAGGCCACGGTCGACCATCACGGCCGTTTCGCCAATCCGCTCAATTCCACCGAGCAGCTGCTCGGCAAGATGGAGGCGACGCTCGAAACGGTGAAGGGCAACGCCGAGGCCCTCGACGCCGCCGCGAAGGACGCGGCGGCGATGGCGGCGGCCCGCCGCGGATTCGCGGAGGCCGGCGTCCGCAAGCCCAAGGAGGCCCAGGTCGTCGAGGTCGCGGCGGCGATCCGCGAGCTCAATCTCAAGGAAGCGACCACCGACAACCTGGCCGACGGCGGCTGGTCGGTGTGGGTCGCCCGCAACCAGGCCCGCGTCCTGGCCGATCCGGCCCTGCGCAAGACCATCGCCGAGGCGACGCGCTTCGAGGACTTCAGCGCCTTCGGCACCGTCTATATCGAAGAGGCGAAGACGAAAAAAGTCGCCGAGCTGGTCGCGGGCGGGATGCCCGAGCCCAAGGCCAAGGCCCTGGCCGACGAAATGGTCCGCAGCGGCGAGATCTTTCCAGAGGGGGTCCGCTGGCAGGCGGCCCTGTTCCAAAAGTACGGCGAGATCCTCAAGAGGAACGGCATCGTCGGCAGCGACCGCTTCCAGCCCGCCCAGGCCGAGAAGGTGATGGGCGAGGCCCTGGCGGCCATCGATCAGATCGTCTACGACCCGGCCGCGCGGGACGCGGCCAGCGCGGAATTTTTCGGAAAGGTGGAGGAGGGCGCCAAGGCGGCCGCCGAGAAGGCCCTGATCGCGGAGGCCTCGGTGCACCAGGGCGACACGAACATCAGTTTCTTCGACCTGACGAAGCTGGGCGACTTCACCGTCTTCCAGCAATGGCTGGCCCTGCCGCGCGTCTCTCCCTCGGGCACCCCTGACGGCATCCAGGTCTCGGTCGTTCCGATGAAGCCGCTCGAGGCCTCGGTGGAGGGGCAGGCGATCAGTGCCGACCGCAAGCTGCAGATCGTCGCCATCCCCAACGGGCGGGAGCTGCCTTCCCAAAAGGGACTGCTCTCGGCCTTGAACGCGATGAACCAGGCCGAAGTCGCCAAGGCCGAGGCGCTCGGCTTGACGCCGAAGGCGGGAGAGCCGATCAAGCCCGGCCAGCTTCCCCGCGACCATTTCGAAAAACTCTGGTTCGGTAAGGACAACGTGATTTTGCCCAATCCGATGAAGGGCGGCAGCCTGCTGACCCCAAAAGAGGTCTCGGCGATCTTGACCGACGGCGTCCCCGGCGCCTACCCGCTCGGGCTTTTTGAGTCGACTAATTTATCCAGACAAATTGATAGATTACCGCCTAAATCGAAACATTTAGTTGAATTGATGTCGGCGCCTTACGACGTCGACGGCATCCTGGTTCAGCCCGACGTAAAACCCATCGTCGACCTGATCCGCGAGCTGGGCCCCGACAAGGTCGAGGCCGTCCTTGCTCGGGGCGAGACCTCGTCGGAGAACCTCTCGCGTCTGCTCGACCGTGCTACCAACCCAAACTTTCCCGGCCAGGCCGCGGCGGTTCGCGCCTACCTCAAGCGGGCGAGCGCCGAGGAAATCCTCTTCTTGACCGACACCAAGGCGATGTTCGTCGACCGCCTGGCCAACCTCAAGCTCGAGGCGGACGGCAAGTCGATCTCGGTCTGGGAGCTCCTGACGGCGGAGAATCCCTATCCCTACCTCGAGGCCGTCCAACAGATCGCCTTTCCGGGGGTGCGCGACCACGTCCTGGCCGCGATGGCGCTCCGCGAATTTTACCATGCCACGCGCACCGAGGCGGGCGCCGAGTTCCTCGCCATGTTCGGCATCGACCCGGCGACCCACGAACATTTTCCCTGGACGCCGAAGGACAACCTGGAGCGGGCCGCGCTCTACGTGACGGTCGCCAAGGAAAAAAGGAACCTCTTGTCGGCCTACCAGAAGGCCTTCCCGAACGTCGCCAAGGCCGATTGGGACGCCTTCGTCAACGATCTCTGGAAGACCCTGCGTACCCAGGACGTCCAGGACACGCATCTGCCCTATACGCCCCACGGCTGGAACCACTCGCTGACGGTGATGCACGACTCGGCGCGGATCTTCGACGAGGCGGGCCCGGTGCGCGAGGCCATCGTCGCCAAGCTGAGGCCGAAGTACGGCGACCGCGCCGAGCTGGCCGCCCGGGAGCTGGTCAAGTTCATCGGCATTTTTCACGACACCGGCTACGGCTGTCTGCACCCGCACGAGCACAAGGGACTGCATGCGGAACGCAGCGGCGTTCTGTTCAAACAAGGTTTCGCCGTCCACATGGAAAAGGTCTTCGGCATCAAGTCCGACGATCCGCTCTTTAACGAGATCTTCCTCGCCATCGAGCGCCACGGCGCCGACAAGCCCGGCAAGGCCGAATACATGCGAGCCAGCGAGAAGGAAAACCCCTTTCTCTTCGTCATTCGCATGGCCGACAACCTCGATCTGACCAATCAGCGGATGCGCCAGGTGCAGCTCAATCAGCCCGTGATGGCGGCCTTAAAAGAGATGTATCTCAAGGGGCAGGACCCGAATTTTCAGGCCCTGGAAAAGCCCGAGCGGAAACGGGAGATCGAGAAGATCCAGGCAAGGCACGCGAGGGCCTTTGAGCAGGCCGTGAAGGAAGGCCGGATGAGCCGGGCTGACGCGGACCGTAACAAGAAGCTATTGGGGCAGCTCAACGAATCGACCTACCCCCATTTCGCGGGGACCGAGCAGGTCACCGGCTACCGCCTGATCCAGGACCCGGCCAGCGGCCAACTCACCGTCGAGATCGAGCTCGCGGGTTACGCTCGGGGCCAGGCCATCGCCGAGTCGGGACTGCTGGTCGACCATCCCTTGTACCAAGTGCTTCGTACCTATATCGCCGCGCAGTCGATGACCTATGGCGTCGGCCCGGACGGGCGAGGGCTTCCCATCAAGTTCACCTATCGCGAGACCTTCCGGGCGACGACCCCCGACGGTCACGAGCTTCCGTTGCAGCCTGACAACGTGCGGGACTTCGAGCCCAAGCCCCAGCGCCCCGACGACACTAATCCCCCGGCCGCGCCGGCGGGCGCGCAGGCCTTGGCCGTACCCGAGCCGCAGCAGAATTATTTCGGCTATGCGGTCTCGTCCGATTTCGAGATCGGATTGCGGAATCTGGTGACAGCCGACGCGGGCGACCCGTTGTTTGTGGCCCAATACCCTCTGGGCGGCCTGGTTTTGGGCATCCTTAACCTGTACCGCGCAGCTGTGGGGATGGAGGTGCCGGGATTCGTCTCCGGAGGCGAAGAGGCCGGTTTTCCGCATAACGTCCATCGGCACTACTTCTTTTCGGAAGACCGGGGGCCGGTCGGCAAGGCCGGAATTTACGACAAGATCATCGATGTCGAGGCCATGCAAAAACGCAGCGTCGTCGAATGGGACCGGATTGCCGTCTCCTACGACTCCGAGGGCCGCACGGTATTTCTCTACCAGAAGAGCTTCGATAGCGAGATCGGCATGGACAGCGCCGGCAATCGCACCAAGGCCAATACCGTGGTCGTCTCGGCGGACGGCAAGATCGTCACCGGCTTTCCCGCCGCCGAAGGCGGGAAGGATTGGGTGACCCGCGGGGAATTGGACGCCGTCGGCGGCGACCTGGCCAAATTGGCGGCTGCCAAATTTCGCGCGGGCGATGCGGAAACTCGTTATGCGGCTTCGCTTCCCGACCATCCGCTCGTCTATCGGGACAGCCAGGGTCTGCGGGTCGCGGTCTACGGCGACGACGTGCCGGTGGCCTTGCTCAACCGCCGTACCCGGGCCAACTATCTGGAAAAGAACGCCTATGCCGGGAACGAGAACGAGGTTCCGATTTCCCAATCCGAAATCCCGGTCACCGTGAAGGGAAAGAAAAATCTCCGCCAAGTGGTGACGGGGAAGGTGGTGGAGATGTATTTCGAACAGCCCATCGGTTACCGCGAGGTCCGCAAGCCGGACGGTAGCGTCGAGCGGCTCCCCCTGCACTGGAATCGCGCCATCCTGAACGACAAGGGCGAGCTGATCGGCGGCTATCCGATTGCCGAACGCGGGGATCCGATCGTCCTGCCGGAGCAGGCCTGGAATCCGGTGCTGCGGGAGGAGGCGGCGCCGGCGGTCGCGAAGGTGCAGTGGGGCAAGCCGAAGTTGCTAGGAGAGGTGGAAGCACAGGGGGTTAAAACAGGCATCTACCAGGTTGAGGTGGTCCAAGGCGGAAAGAAGCGTAAGGTGAAAGTTCGGCTGGATTCCAGTTTGAATCAAGGAATTTTCCGGACACCCGAGGCGAACCTCCAAAACGCATATTCTCATGTCGCCTTGGATCGCGACTATTCCCTTCCCAATGGGGACAAGATCCGTTTTACGGGAGAGATCGTAGGACAAGGGAGCTCGGCGACGGTTTTTTTGGCAGAACGCACCGCTCCCGACGGCAGCCGCAGCCAAGTGACCGTTAAAGTCCGCACCCAAGGAACTTTTACCTTGGACCAGGTCAAACTACAAGTCGAGGGGGAGGCCAAGGCGGTGGAGGTTTTTTCCGAGATCGACCCTCGCTACCGACAAGCGGGTCTTCTGGATCTAGGCGAAGGTCGACAAGCGATAATCGCTCCCTACTTTCCTCCGGATACTTCCGTCTTTTTCACGGCCGTGGGGGCGCTATCGGCGCCGCAGCAACAAATCGCCCGCTCCCAACTGGATAAACTTTTCGAGAAGTTGGCCGAGCGCGGCATTGCGCTGGGCGACGTCGAATTCGTCATGGACAAAGAGGGCCTGGTCTCGCTCATCGATTTACAAGGGCTTCGGTTGAATGCCTTCGATCCTCGGGATCAAGCCGCCAAGGCCCGGGCCTTGAATGACATGCAGGAAATCGCAAACCTGCCGGTGTTTGGAAGTTCTTTAGCTTCGCCTCGAAACGACGAAGTTTTGGCCGCGGCGGTCGGCGGCCGTGATCCGGTTGGGGGTTTGGGCGACGGGGCCCCGCAGGGTTCCGTGAATTTAGCGCCGGTCCCGGTGCCGCTGGACGCAGCTTCTTGGAGCGGCGTCGCAACGGTCCTTGCCTCGCAGGAGATCCCCTTGCGCGACATCCCCGCGGGGGTTGCCGAATTGCCTCTCTACGTCGGCTCTCCCGACGGGATCCCTCCTCAAGCGGGCCCCATCTTGCTCGTTCAAGACGGAGTGCAGCGAAGCGAGACCCAGCTCTGGGGCACGCTGAAGCGGGAAGGGGAGGCTTGGGTCTATTATCCGAAGGACCCGGGCGCGGATACGGTGAAGGACGCCGGCTACGCGGTCAAGGCGCTTCGCCCCGACGGTTTCGTCGGTCTGGGAGAGGGCGATCGCCTGTCCTTGGGCTTCGCGGATTTCCAATACCGGGACGGACGTTTGGTGTTGTCCGACGACCTCGGGACCTTGAACGTCGCGCTCAGCCTGCGCCTTCCGGAAGGGGCGAGCGGCCGCGGCGGCGCCGACCCCAAAGGCCCCGGGGGATGGGGCGGCGGCCCGGCGGCGGACCTTCAGCCGCCGCCGAAGCCCGAAAAACCCGGCCGGGAGCTGACGGAATTTTCCGAAAAAATGAATCGGCGCCGCGCAGCTCTTTTGGAAAAGTTGTCCGGGCTAGGCGAGGTGCAGGGCTCGGCGAAGAAGTTCTCCTCCGCCGAAATTGAAGAGCTGGCTTGGTTGGTCGCCGAGCGCGGCATGGACACGCAGAAATTGCCGCGCCAGGTGCGCGAGGCAGTCGACGAATACATGGTGGCTTTCGTCGCCGAATACGGGCGGCTTTATCCGGCGGAATTGGAGCGCAAGGTCAATCCCTTCACCGGCGAGGCCCTCCAGCGGCCCAACCCCAAGCGACCGGGGACGCTGATTCCGGCCTACGACGCCCAATACCGCTACCTGCGTTCGCTCGCGAATCGGGACCTGGGGAAACCCCTGTTCGGCGAGCCCAGCGCGCGGGAGCGGGAGGCGCTGGTGAATTTCGTGTCTCGAGGCATGGGGCTTAAGGCCGCCGATTACGCCGAGGCGCAGAAGATCCTCCGCGAGGAAATCTTGGCTAGAACTCCGCGCGCCGAGCAGGCCTTGCGCGCGGCGGATCCCAACTTGAAGTATTACGCCCTGCTGAGCCTGAGAGGAGACCAGGCCTATCTGCCCTTGGCGGACGGCGCCCAGGGGCTGAATCTGGTGCGTTTCCTCGGGAAGATTGGCTTCGACCAGGAGGTCGGGGTCACCGTCGTGATGGACGGCGACGTTCCGGAATACCGGTTTCTCATCGGCGGATGGGACCACGTGCTGCTGCAGAAGTCCGGCGAGCGATTTTTGATCCACAGCCACACCAAGTATTTCCTGAATCCGAAATCCCAGGTCATGAACAAGGGCGAGGTCACGATGGCCTCGGAGGCGGGGAAGGAGCACCGCATGTCGGCCGCCGTGCTGTTTTCGATGGCCGACTTGGCGGGCATGGCGGGCGAAGCTTTGCAAGCCGCGCGGGAAGGCAAGGCGGTGCCGCTGCTCTACGATCCCGCCACGCGGGTGTTTCGCAATTACGTGCAGCATCCCTACGGCATGTCCGCGGCGGAGGTCCATGTGGACGCCTCCGGCAAGGTGGACGGCATCGTCATTCGCTATGCCTTCGACGATAAGGCCGGCCTGAATCACGATCGCTTGCCCGGCCACAAACAAGAGTTGACCGATTTCCTGAAAAAGTACCTGCCCGACGCCAAGGTGCAAATCCAGGAAGTATCGATGAGCGAGCTGGAGCGGACTCTGCCTTCGCCTTGAAAAAATATGGACGCAAGACGGGCGCGGCATCGGGTCCGGCGCCCATTTTTTTAAGCGCTAATCGAGGGCCTTGGCCGCATTCTCCGCCGCGAAGTACTGCTGGTCGGCCAAGTTGCGCAGGTAGGTCGCCGGCGTCAGGCCGAGGATGCGAGAAAGTTCCAGGTAATCCTGGTCGCTGTATTTGACCCTCCATCGCAGTTCCTCCAGCGAGGCCATCGTCTCCGAAACGAGGCGTTCCGTGCGACTGATGCCGGCGAGCCGGATCGGTTGCGAGCCGGCCTCGGCTCCGAAAAAGAGGCCGCGGAAATGCCGGACGTGCTCGGCTTCGTGCACCAAAAACCGCACGCGATTTCGGATCTCGTTGAAGGCCCGATTGACTCCCTCCGCTTGGCTCAGGTCCAGCGGGGGCAACTCGGGAATGAGGATACGGTCGGGTTCGCCGACCTTCCTGCCGAACAGGGTCAGGGCCAAGCTTCTTCCTTGGGTTTTGCCCCATTGCCGGTCGATTTCCCGGAACCTGTCCATCGACAAGATCTCGACGGAGACGGATCCTTCCCGCAGCATACGGATATAGGCCTCGGTCAAGGGGTCTCCTTGGCGCGCCGTATGCTCGGCATCGGCCAGAACCTCCGGCTCTCCGAAGCGCAGGTATTTGTCCGTGCGCGGGTCTTTGGCGAGGCGCCAGAAATCGAAGAGGTCTTCCGCCTCCAATTTTCTTCCGCTCCGCGCGAACTCCCAAAAGGCCTCCACCAGCCGGGATTTGCCGCGCTCGGTGAGCCGACGGTCGCCGACATAGGGGGCGATCTCCTGGAAGACCGAGACGAGCTTGCGGGCGAGTCGAAGGTCGTTGAGGTAGCCGGTATGCTCGGAGCCGGTGAGCTGGTAGGCGATGCCCTCTTCGGGGACTCCCGCGCGGCGGAGCGCCTCGATACGCCGTGGGGTGGAGTCGGGCGCGGGGTCGTTGGCGATTTCGGCGAGTTTGGCGTGGACGTCGCGGGTCGCGAAGACGTCGTGGAGGCGGCGCAGGACGACCATGCCCATCGGGTGGGCGCGGGCATAGTCCAGCGCGGCGTCGATATCGACGGACAGGTAGAAGCCTTTCTCCCGCCCCTCGCCGAAGGTGCGGATGATTTCGGAGGCGAGCTGGGGTTTTCCCCGGGAGCGCAGATAGGCGAAGTTCAGCAGCATCTCCCAATCTTTGTGCCGATAGCTGCCCCAGAAGAGGGCGGCTTGGTCGCGGTGCTGCGTCCAAAAAGACTCGGGAAAGACGGCCTGCGCGGGCACCGCCCAATTTTCGTCGTAGGGCAGGCGGAGGATCAGCTCGTGCTGGGCCCTGCGGTCGAAGCCGCCCTCGAGGGCCCGGAAGATCCTTTGGAAGTTCTGCAGGCGGGCGGCGGGGTGGTCCTCGGCGACGGCGCTGCCGATCTGGAGCTGGAGCAGGGCGTAATCGAAGCTGCCGGTGCTGCGGCGCAGGGCGTTGGCGATGAAGACGTCCTCGATGGCCAGGACCGTATAGAGCTGCTCCATGCTGCCGCGGTTGGAGGCATGGTAGAGGGCCTCCACCAGGCGCTCGTGGAAATTCGGGAGGCTGCAGGGGATGCGGCAGGCGGCGCGCAGGATCTCGGCCGAGAAATACCCCTCGGCCGTCGGCGGAAAGAGCCGGAGGTAATGGGCGGCCAGCTCGCGAATCCGCTGGGGAGGCGGGGTAAACTCCCGGCCTTCCATGATAGAGAGGCCCTTAAGTTTTTCCGTCTCTCCCAGGCGGGGAGGGGGGAGGGCCGAGGGACCGGCGAGGGCGAAGGCTGTCTTCGGTCCCAGGGCCGGCGGCAAGGGGCCTTGTTGCGCGCGCAGCTCGAGGCCCGCCTCGAAACTTTGCCACGACCGTCCCATCAGCCCTCGGCTCAGGGCGCCCGCGACTTGCAACTGAAAGAAGGTGCCGAGGTCTTCGGCGAGACCCGCCCCGGAGGTACGCTCCGGCCGCAGCCCCGCGGCAATCTCGAGGCGATGGCCCAGGGCGATGCCCCCGAACAGCGCGGCCCGCGGCAGGAGCCCCGCCGAGAGGCGCGCGGCCCCGCTATCCGCCGGGATGCGGCGTCCGGCGGAGGCGGCGAGGGCGCCCGTGAGCTTGAGGCTCCCCAGGAACAGGGCGGCCGCGCCCAATTCTTGGGGGAGGGGCGCGAAGCCTCCTTCAGGGGTTTGCCGGAGCAAGATGCGACCGGCGCGGGTTCCGAAGGCGAAGGCGGGGACCTCGGCGCTCAAGCCCGCGAGCGAGGCCCAGAGCCGCGCCAGCGGCACGCCCGAGAGACGGCCGAGCGCGGCCAGGCGCACCCAGCGGTAAACGCCGCCCGCGAGACCCATCGCGATCAAAGAGGAAGGGTCCAAGACGTGTTCGGTGAAATGTCGGATTTGCAGCTCGAGGCGATCCGAAATTTTTCCGCCGCCGGACAATATCTCCAGCGATCGTCCCGCCCGCGCGGCGAGCGGCGCGGGGGCGGCCGTTTGGATTTGGGCGTAGAGGAGGGCGGCCAATTCCGGACGGCGCCTTCTTTCGAGCTCGCGGGCGAGTTCGATCAGCCCGGCGGCGCGCAGGGAGGCGTCCGATTCGCCCTGCAGGCCTCGAAATTTGGCTGCGGCCCAGCGCAAGTCGGGGGATTGCAGGCGTGAGAGAAATCCCGCCTCCCAGGATAGTGGATCTTCGATTTTTTCTGGCGCTCCGTGCCCCCTGGGTGCACGGATCGGGTGAAGCCGGGCCCCGGTCCAAAAAGTCAAGGTTGTGCCCTCCGCCGCTCCTTCTTCAAGCCGGTTGAAATCCCCGTAGGTCGGGGACACGCGGGCCCGGGGCGAATTTCGCCGCCTAGGACGCGCGCGTGCTTTTTCACCAGCCTTCCAGGAGGAGCGAGCGAAAACCTGAATGACTGTGCTTAGATAGGTTACAGATTTTCGTGGCCCCCGAAAAAAAGTTGTGTAAAAATCGCCGCCTTCATGATCGTCGCCCTGCGAAAATCGCTCCTGGCCTTCAGCCTGGGGGCCCTGACCTTCACGCCATGGGAAATCCTGATGGCCCGGCTCGAGATCGTCCAATACGCCCGGCCCGAATTCATGGGGATCTCCTGGTGGTCGCCGGTGGGCTTCGGGGTGGGGACCGCTTTCGCGATCCTCCTCTTCGTCACCCTCGACCGCATGCTGCACTTCCAGAACGACTACCAGGGAGGGAAGCTCGTCCTGGAGTACCTGCTGCTCGCACTGGTCTACACCTTGATCCTCCTGTTCCGCGGCTCGCCCTATCTATTGTCTTTGGGCCTGCTTTTGCTGATGGTCTTGCGCCTGATCTTTTTTCATCAAGCATGGGACGTCTTGACCTTCCTGATCGGGGCCTGCGTGGGGCCGACGCTCGAGCTGGTGCTTACCAACCTCAATCTTTATTTCTTTACCGAACCGGATTTTTTGGGCATGCCCTATTGGCTGCCGCTCCTTTGGGGTGCGGTGGCTTTGGCGCTGCGGCGTTTGAGCTGGATCGTCTCTCCGCCGCCGGCGCCGGCGAGCCTTTATTCCGTAAAACTCTGAAGAGGAGAGCGAAGCATGAAGCGAACGAAATGGACCGCCGCGGCGGTGGCGACGGCGATGGTGGCGATGACGGCTGGAACGGCCGCGGCGGCGGACAAGGCGGCCGAAAGCGTCCCCAGCAAGGCGGCCGCGAAACCCGCCGCCTACCAGACGACGGCCTCGGGATTGAAATACCGAGATAAAGAGGTGGGGAAGGGAGCCAAGCCGGCGCAGGGGCAGAAAATCAAGGTGCACTATACCGGGCGCCTCACCGACGGCACCATTTTTGACAGCTCCATCTCGCGCGGTCAGCCCATCGAATTCACCTTAGGGATAGGCCAGGTCATCAAGGGTTGGGACGAGGGATTGTCCACCATGCGCGTCGGCGGCAAGCGCGAGCTGGTGATTCCGCCCGAGCTGGGCTACGGCGCTCCCGGCCGGCCGCCGGTGATCCCGCCCAACGCGACCCTGATCTTCGATGTCGAACTCATAGACGTTCCGGCGGCGACCCGTTAAAATACCCTCGGTATGGAGGAATCCCGATGATCGAAGAATACGGCACGCTCTCCGAAGAAGAACTGATCCAAGAGATCATGGCCGAGCTCGAGGAAAACGGCGAGATCGACCCTAGCGACCTCGACTTCAAATTCGAGGAAGACAAGCTCAAGATCAGCGGCACCCTCCAAAACGAAGACGAGCTGGAAGTGTTGATCGGCGTCCTCGAGGATTATGTCGACCCCAAGGACTATCAATGCGACGTCGAGCTGATGGAAGAAGGGGTCGATTCCTCGCTTGTCCGGGAACGCCGCGTCTCCCGCGAGACCGAAGACGAGGACTATGAGGAAGAAGAAGACGAAGACTTCGACGACGATGGACTCGAAGAGGTCGACGAGGACGACATGGACTTCGACGAGGACGTGGACGAAGAAGAGGAAGAAGATGAGGGCGGCGACGATAAGTGGTAATGGCCCCGGGATAACTATTACTTAACATAATGCATCTTATAGGTTTAACGGATAGAAAAGCCCGCCAGCTTGGACCTTGTTTTTAAGGTCGAAAAACGCTAAATCCCCCGGCCATGTCGACCTCCCCGAAAGCCCAGCCAAGGCCCGTCGGCCCCTCGGCCGAACCCTCGCTCCGCGACTCCCTGGACAGTTCGATCCAGCGCGCCCAGCAGCTCCTGCTGCGGCATCAATTCCCCGAGGGTTTTTGGTGGTACACCCTCGAGGCCAACGAGACCATCGGCGCCGAATACCTCTTTTTACGGGAATTTTTAGGTATCCCCGATCCCCAGCTCAGTCGTGCCCTTTGCCAAAGGATACTCAGCCAGCAGCGCGCCGACGGCTCCTGGGCCATCTATTACAACGGCCCCGGGGACCTCAGCACCACGGTCGAGTGTTATTGGGCCTTAAAGATGTCCGGAACGCCGGTCGACGACCCGGCCATGGTCCGGGCCCGCGGTTTTATCCGGTCCCACGGCGGTCCCACCAAGGTCCGTGTCTTTACCAAGATCCACCTGGCGATGTTCGGACTGGCCCCTTGGTCCGCCGCCCCGGCCATGCCCTATATCTTCATGATGCTGCCGCGTTGGGCGCCCATCAATATCTACGAGTTCAGCTCCTGGGCGCGAGCTTGCATCGTCCCGCTGCTCATCGTCCTTAATGAAAAGCCTGTACATAAGCTGCCCATCGACCTGGAGGAGCTTTATCCCGAGGCCCCGGTCGACCGAGACTGGTCGGTCTCTTCCTCCGAGGGAGATTGGTTTTCGATAGGTAAAGTCTTTCTTTCCGTTGATAAGTTTTTAAAAAATATAGAAAAAATAAATATCCCGCGCTTCAAGCGTGGCTCGGCTGTGAAGCGTTGCTTACGATATATTCGAGAACACATTGAAAAAACTGAAGATATTTATCCCGCAATGGCTTACAGCGCCCTTGCCCTCAAGACCTTGGGTTACCCCAACGAGGACCCGACCCTACGCCAATGCCTCAAGGGGCTGGCGGCCTTCCATCAGCTTTGCGACGACGATCTCTTGCATATCCCCAAACAGGCCGGCGCGGACTTGGACGGCGAACGGCGCTACCTCCACCAGCAGTGCTGCATTTCCCCCGTCTGGGACACCCCCTGGGCGGCGGTCAGCCTTTGCGACAGCGGACTGAACTCCGAGCACCCCGCCCTGCGCCGCGCCGCCGATTGGCTGGTGAGCAAGCAGATCACCGACGTCAAGGGCGACTGGGCCGTGAAGAAGCCCCGGTTGAGACCCGGCGGTTGGTCCTTCGAGTTCAAGAACGACTATTTCCCCGACGTCGACGACACCCTCGAGGTTTTGAGCCTCTTCCACAAGATCGGCTACCCCTCGGCCGAGATCAAACGCTCCTTCGACTTGGGCCTGGATTGGCTGCTGGGCATGCAGAGCAAGAACGGCGGCTGGGCCGCCTTCGACGTCGACAACGACCTACACCTGGTCAACAAGATCCCCTTCTCCGATCACGGCGCCTGCTTGGACCCGCCGACGCCGGACATCACCGGGCGCATGCTGGAGTTCCTCGCCCTGATCGGCTGGGACCGCGAATCGCCGGTCGTGCAGCGGGCCTTGAAGTTCGTCTACCGAGAGCAGCTGGAGTGCGGGGCCTGGGAGGGCCGCTGGGGCGTGAATTACGTCTATGGCACCTGGTGCGTCCTGCAGGGCCTGGCCGCGATCGGCGAGGACTTAAGCGATCCGCGCATCCAGAAGGCGGTCACCTGGCTGAAGCGGGTGCAGCTGCACGACGGCGGCTGGGGCGAGTCCTGCGCGGGCTACGCCGAGGATCGCTTCGTCTCGCTCCCCTACTCCGTCCCCTCGCAGACGGCCTGGGCCCTGATGGGACTGATCGCCGCCGGCGAGGCCGATTCGCCGATCGTCGAACGCGGGATCGAGTTCCTGATCCGCCGCCAGAACGACCACGGCTGTTGGGACGAGCGGGAGTATACGGGCACGGGATTCCCCGGACACTTCTACATCCGCTACCACGGCTACCGGCATTACTTTCCCCTCTTGGCCTTGGGCCGATTTCGGCGCGCGCGCGGCGCGTAAGTCCCGATCCGACCCGCAAGCCTCCCGATGCTGCAGTCGAAGCCTGCCTCAAAATTTGCATGAATTTATTTGGCTTTTCAGTATAAACCTTCAAATTTATTGAAATATTTGTAGATCCCCCCAGGGGGGCGGATTTTTACACTTTTTGAAGTCCCGACCTTGGGCGAAAATGGCCTCATGCCCCCGCCCGCCTCGGACAAGTCGCGCTTCGAGATCTTTCAAGAACTGGGCGCGGGCGGCATGGGTCGGGTCTTATTGGCCTGGGATCGGGTGCGGGGCGAAAAGGTCGCGCTCAAGCTGCTGCGCCCGGGATTCGACGCCCGAAGCCTGCGTTTTTTTCAAGAGGAGATCCGCCTCCTCGCGCGCCTCTCCCATCCCAACCTCGTCGGGGTCTTCGATTATTTCGCCCCGGGCACCGACCCGGCGCTGGAGGGCCCTTGCTTCAGCATGGAGTATTTGGAGGGCAGTCCCCCGGGGCCGGGCGGTCTTTTCCAAGGCGCCGAGGCGCTGGCCGCCCTCTTGGCCGACGCGGCGGCGGGTCTTCACTATCTCCACGCGCGCAATATCCTGCACCGCGACCTCAAGCCCTCCAACTTGATGCGCCTGCCCTCGGGGGCGGTGAAGATCCTGGATTTCGGACTGGCGGGCCTGGGCGACGCGGCGCGCGGCCCCGGGCCGCTGGGAACCCTCGCCTACCTGCCGCCGGAGGCCTTTCGCGGGGAATACGGCGTCGCCGGAGACCTCTTCGCCCTGGGCGTCCTGGGCTACGAGCTCGCGGCCGGGACGCCTCCCTACCCGCGCCCGCTCAGCGGCGACCTTCGCGGCCTGCCGGAGCCCGAACCCCTCGCGCGGCGGCGGCCCGACCTCCCTTCTTACTTGGGGGACTTGCTTCACCGGATGATCGCGCTAAACCCCGCGCGTCGCCCGGCCTCCGCCGGGACGGTCCTGCGCTATCTGAGGCAGCACGCGGACGCCGCCGGGATCCCCGAGCTTGCGGCGGAGGCGCTCGGCTCGGTCTTTCGTCCCCCTTGGGTCGGGAGGGACGAAGTCTGGCGCGAGGCGTTGGGTTTCTGCGAAAACGTCGGCGCGGCGGAGCCCGGCGTCCTCGAGATCGTCGGACCCACGGGCGTGGGCCGCACGCGCTTTTTGGAAGAGCTGAAATGGGCCCTGCAGCTGGAGGGATGGAATTACGAAGAGCTGGGCCCGGGCAACGGGCTCGTCGCCGCCCCCGGCCGGCTGCTCGCGCGCCGCCGGGATTGGCTGCAAGGCGCGCGGGAGCGGCCGACCGCCCTCGCCTTCGCCGACCTGCACCTGTGGGACGCGGGGGCCTTGCGGGCGCTGCGAGACCTGGCCGGTCTGCTGCTGCGCGGGCCGGGCTCGCTGGTCCTGCTCTTCGAGGTCAATACCGATTGGGCCGCGCCGGAGCTGCGGGAACTTCGCGAGTCCTGCGCCGCCGCCTCGCGCCGCAGGGAGATCGCGCTGGAGGATCTCGAGCCTCAAGCGGCCCGCGCCTGGCTGCGCGCGGCCTCGGCGGAGCTCGGCGCGGAGCTGCCCGAGGCGAAGATCCTCGCCGCCTGCGGCGGCCGCCCCCTCCTGCTGCGGGAGGCGCTGCGGGATCCGGCGCGGGCCGGGGCCTCGCGGAGTTTCGCGGACGCGGCGCGGGAGCGCGTCGCCTCCCTGGGCGACGCCGCCCGGCGTCTGCTCGCGCTGATCGTCGCGACTCCCGAGCCTCCCGAAGCGGCGGCCTCGCTGGCCCTGTCGGGCGGCGACGAGGCCGCCTTCGCCGGCGCGCGCCTGGAGCTGGACCGCGGCGGCCTCCTGCGGCCCTGCGCGCCGGGCGAGCGCGTCCTGTCCTTGGCCCATCCCAGCCTTAGGGCGAGCTTCGCCGCGGCCTTGCCGCCGGAGCTCCTGCGGGAGGCGCACCGCCGGTGGCTCAAGCGCCTGGAGGCGGAGGCCGCCGCCGATCCGCGGCCCTCGCCCCGCGCGGTTCGGCTCGCCGACCACGCCCGCGCGGCGGGCGCGGCGGAAGCGGCGCGGCGCTGGGAGCCCGAGGCCGCCGAGCTGGAGGAGTCGCGCGGCGACTACGCCGCGGCGCTGCGGCGCTATGAGGGCCTGCTGCCCTCGGCCGCCGGCGGCGCGGAGCAGGTCTTGCTCCACGCGCATCTCGCCCACCTGCACTACCTGCTCGGGAACTTTTCCAAATCCTTGGCGGCCTACGACGCCTGGATCCGGCACCGGCAGGACGACGCGAGCGGATTGCAGCGGGCCAAGCACGCCTTCTACACCGGACTGGTGCTGTTCTCCGCCGGGCGCGGCGACGAGGCGCGCGCGCGGCTCGAAGCCTGCCTTAAGGTCGCCGATCCCGAGAGGCATCCGGCGCACCGCCCCTACCAGGCCCGCGCCCGCAGCCTGCTGGCGGCCTTGGCCGAGCGCTCCGGAGACCTCGCGGCGGCCCGTTCGCATCTGCAAGCCGCGCGGGCCTTGGCGGAGGGCCGTCCCGAGCTGATGGGCGAGACGGAGAAGCGACTGGGGGATTTCGCCTGCCTCGCCCGCGATTATCCCGAGGCGCTGGACCGCTACGCGCGGGCCTTCGAGCATTTCCGCGCCGCGGGCAGCGCTCAATCCGAGGCCATCGCCCTTCATGCGCTCGGCATGACCTTGCGCGAGCAAGGCCGGTTGGCGGAGGCCCTGCGCAAGCTCGAGGAGAGCCTGGTCGCCGCCGAGCGCGGCGGAGAGCTCTTGCAATGGGCGCGCTATACCTTGAACCTCGGCCTGCTGCGCCTGGATCGCGCCGAATACGCGGCGGCCCTGCCCTGCTTGGAGGAGGCCGCTGCGGTGCTGAACTCCTCCGGAACCGCGGAGGACCGGCGCCTGGCGCGCCTGCACCGCGCCGCCTGGCAGGTTTACGTCGGCCGTTCCGAGGCGGCGGCGCGGCTGCTGGAGGGCCTGGACGCGGAGCGGGGTGCGGCCGGGGAATTCGCGGCGGGCCTCGCCTATCTCGAGGGCGAGGCGGCCTACTTCGTCGGGCGCTACGCCGACGCCGAGGCGGGCTATGGCCGGGCGCGCGAGGCGGCCGGGGCCCGGGGCTCGCTTCCGGTTTTGGCCGCGCTGGGCGAGGTCCGCGCGCGGCTTCGGCTTGGGCGTTGGGAGGGCCGTTCCCCGGACGGCCGCCGCCTGCTTGAGGAGCTGGCTTCCCTCGACGGCCCCTTTTTCGCCGCGTGGCGGGAGGCCCTGGGCCTCCTCGCCGCGGAGCCCGAGGCGCGCGGCGAGGCGGCCTTCCTCGCCGCCTTGGGCGCGGTGCGCGCCTGCGAGGCGCCCGAGGCGCGGCTGGAAATCTACACCCTGCTTTTTTTGGAATTCCGAAAATGCCGTTGGAGCCGCCTCGCCGGGCGGCTGCACGGCGCGATGCAAAACGAATGGCGTGGCATCCGCGACGCCTTGACGGAGGAACTCAAGATGGACTTCGAAAAAAATCGCACGCTCTCGGCATTGGAGGAACAACTGGGCGCGCTCCTGCCGCAGGCCGCCCCCGAGGCCGCCGCAGCCCCGCCGCCGTGCGCCCCGTCGGGAGACGCGGGGGCCATTCCCGAGGCCCGCTTCCGCCAGTTCAGCGCGATCACCCGGCAGATCGCCCGGATGAAGGGACTCGAGGAGATCCTCGAGCGGGTGATGGACGCCGCGATCGAGCTGACCGGCGCCGAGCGGGGCTTCCTGCTGCTGAAGAGCGAGGCGGCGGCGGAGTCGCCGGTGGCGGGCTTCGAGATCCGCACCGCCCGGGGGCTCAACCAGCGCTCGCTGCGGCAGGAGGAATTCCAGCTTTCGATGAGCGCGGTGCGCCAGGCCGTGAGCACGGGGACCCCCCTGCTCACCGACAACGCACAGCTGGACGCCCGGCTCCAGGAGAAGACCAGCGTCATGCGGTTCCAGCTGCAGTCCATCCTGGTGGTGCCGCTCGAGCTCGACGGGGGCGTCGTCGGGGCCTTGTACTTGGATCACCGCTACCGTCCGCAGTGCTTCACCGGAGAAGACCTGGCCCTGCTCGGCGCCTTCGCGGCCCAGGCGGCGATCGCCGTGGAGAAGGCGACCCTGCTGGAGGAGCTGCGCCAGGCGAAGCAGCGCCTCGAGGGGGAAGTCGCCACGCAGGCCGAGCGCATCGAGGCGCTGCGCGGCGAGCTGGCCCAGGCCCGCGAGGAGTTGCGCTACGAATACCCCGAGATCGTCGGGACCTCGCCGCCGATGATGCGGGTCTTCCAGCTCCTCGACCACGTGACGGCGACGGCCATTCCCGTCTGGATCTTCGGCGAGTCGGGCACCGGCAAGGAGCTGATCGCCCGCTGCCTGCACTTCAACAGCCCGCGCAAGGATAAGCCCTTCGTCTCGGAGAACGTCAGCGCCATCCCCGAGACGCTCTTGGAGAGCGAGCTGTTCGGCCATAAAAAGGGCGCGTTCACTCACGCGGATCGCGACCGGGCGGGCCTCTTCGAACAGGCGAACGGCGGCACCCTGTTCCTCGACGAGATCGCCGACATGTCGCTTGCGATGCAGGCCAAGCTGCTGCGCGTCTTGCAGGAGGGCGAGGTGCGGCCGATCGGCGCGCCCAAAAAGGTGAAGGTCGACGTCCGGCTGGTTACCGCCTCCAACCGCGACTTGGCGCAGATGGTCCGCGCGGGGAAATTTCGGCAAGACCTCTTTTTCCGGATCAACGGGCTCACTATCAAGCTTCCGCCGCTACGGGAGCGCAAAGAGGACATTCCCCTGCTCGTCGATCACCTGGTCAAAAAGATCGCCCGGGATTTCCATTTGCAGCCCAGCGAGGTCGGCGATGGCGCCTATCGGGCCTTATTGCGCCACTCCTGGCCGGGAAACATCCGCGAGCTCGAGGGCGTGCTGCGCAATGCCCTGCTCTTCGCCAAGGGCCGGCCCCTGACGGCGGAGTATTTCGCCCTGAGTCCGGGCTTTGCCGAGGCCGGCCCCGCGCCCGCGGCCCAGGCGGAGGAAAACTCGGCTGAGCGGCAGGTGATCCTCGATGCCCTTCGGCGCCATCTCATGGACAAGAGCGCCGTCGCCGGCGAGCTGGGCGTCAGCCTGCGCACGCTCTACACGCGCATGGAACGGTTGAAAATTCCGAAAAAGAAAACGGTCCTGGCAAAGTACTTGGGGATCAAGTGAGGGTTATTTGGCCTCGAGGCGCGGGCCGTCGTCGTCCTCGTCGGAGGGAGCGGCGAAGTTTGGCGCCGCCGCGGGCGGCGCGAGGCTGGGACGCAGCGAAGCAGGCTCGAAGGCGGTGGCGGGCGGGGAGAGCGTGACGGGCTTGGGGCAGTCCCGCGAGAGGAAGGTGGGGACATCGGGGTCCGAGCGCAGCTCCTCGGAGATCGTCGGGCTGAAGCCGTTGAAGGCCAGCAGGTTTTCGGAGTCGCGGAAAGAGGTCTCGGCGCCGAGTTGGGGGCTGGCGACGCCCTCGTCGGCGACGAGCAACTTGTAGGCCGCGGCCGCGCCCTTGGGGATGCGGAGCGCGGTCTCGAAGCTGCAATCCACCCCGTCCAATCCCTTCTGCGTGAGGGCGTCGACGAAGACGTGCCGGTCGAAATCGGCCGTGCGCAGGACGCGTCCGTTGCAGACCGCCTCTTGGACGCCCGGCAGCGGCGTCAGGAATCCCTTGACCAAAAATTGAGAGTCTTCCTCGCCCAGGCGGCACAGCCTCACCTGGGTGAAGGTCGCCTGATACTTGGCCCGGCCGCCCGGATCGAATTTGGTGGAGGTCTCTCCGGCGGGGGCGCCGGGGATCGCGGCGGCGACTTCCAGCTCGGGGGCGGGCGCGGCGCCGCTCAGGCCTCCGGGGGCCCCGCCGCCGACGCCGCTGCAGGCCAGTAGGAAAAGGCACAGGCCGCCGGCCAGGACCTGAAGGCCTCTCAAGAATCGGATTTTGGGGAAAATAGCGCTCATCAGCCCCCGGATCATCGCCTCTCCTTTTTATCGCCCTATTCATAATAGGAGTTGTGGCAAAGCGCTGTCCACCCGGAAGCCGCGGCCGTCGCCGTGGCCTGGGAGCTGGTCCGGCGCGAGGATCTTCGCCGCAGCCTGATCCTGGCCTGATCGATTTTAATAATTGAAGCCCCCCTTATCTTCAAAAATAACAAAAATTACCGTGTTTAATTTATAAGTAATTAAAATTATTAAATAAATTTAATAAATCAGGTTGGTATCAAGGTTGCAATTTCTTCCGGTTATCTTGGAAACAAGGCTGGCCGACTCCCCAGGGGTTCGGCGGCCTTCATGGAAAGAAAGATGACGATACGACACTGCCAAAAGATTTCACCGACCCGGGGCACACTCCTGGGGCGCCCGTCGGAGGGGCAAGACGGGCGCCCTCCCCTTCGGGAATCCGCGCCGAACGCTTACCGGACCTGTCCGGAGCGCGAGAGCCCGTGGAAGCGACAGGTCCTGCGATTCGCGGTGAACCTGCTTTTCTTGCCGGTCGAGGCGCTCAAGGAAGTCTTGGAACGCCGGCCAGGCACGGGGTTTCGAAAACCCCAACCCTGAAGACAAAGAATTAGATTGCAAGCCAGTCTTCAAAAAAATGTTTTAAAAATTTCAAAAAAAAATCGCTGTCAGAAAATAAGAATATGAAAATAAAAGAAATTTTTAATTTATAACTTTGGCATCTGCATTGCTTTAGTAATTGGCGAGGGTTCAAATTTTCTCAGGAGGATAAAATGAAAGTTCTATTTTGGATAGTTGCTTGTCTTAGTCTCGGTTTCGTCGCGGGCCCCTTGTCGGCGCAAACCCAATTCGATCCGGCGCGGGCCCGCCTCGACTTTCTGCAACGCGGCCTGCCCAAGGTCGAACGCGACGCGCCGGTGACGGTGCAGCCCACCGGCAAGGTCGAGGTGCCGGAGGCGGAGGTCTTGGACCGGGGCCGCGATTTTTGCCTGGGCAGGGCCGTCAATCCCGATACCAGCGAATGCGAAGGCGCCTATCGCGAGTGCGCCTTCGGAGAGGGCAACGCCCATGGCTGCGACTTCTTTCTCGTGGACCCCAACCATCCCGACGCACCGAAGGTATACCTCTGCGACCATGACGCCGGGGAAATCGTGGCCGCCTGCGGCGCTCCCTCCGCCGCGGGACCGCGTCTCATCGACGCGGACGCGACGCGGCGAAATATTCTGGATCAGGCGCGGCGTCGAGTGCTCCTGCCGACGGAGCCCAACGCGGCCGACGGGGACCCCTTGGGCGAGGAGCCCGCCCTCCCCCATGGCGGGCGCGCGGCCGCCGCGGAAGACACCGCGTCCCTTGCCGGCCCGGAGGGCGTCGGGGGATGTGCCTTGAACCCGCGGGCCGGGGGCCCCGCGGACCTCTTTGGCTGGCTGTGTCTCGGCTTGGCCCTGCTTCCGTTAAAACGCCATGTCTGGAAGAAACCCTAATTCCCCGTTCGCGGGGAGGAGAACCCAACCTCACCCAGCCGCCCGCAACCCAGCGGGCGGCTTTTTTTTGGCACGGTTCTTAAAACTCGTCGTCCGGAGTGAAGTCGCCGTCCAGGATCTCGCCGTCGTTGCCCTCTTTTCGAAAATGCACCTCGCCCTGGTACAGCTCGGCCACGCGCTGCTGCACGTCGTCGATCTGCGACTTCGGCGTCGAGGTGCCGGCGCCGATGCCCAGGTGGCGGATGCCCTGCAGCCACTCGGCCTGCAAGAGATCCGGCGAGTCGATGTGGTAGGTTTTTTCGGGAAGATACTTCTTGGCCAGGTTGGCCAAATTGGTCGTGTTGCTGGAGTTGAATCCGCCGACGATCAGGATGGCGTCGACCCACTGGGCCAGGTCTTCGACGGCCTCTTGCTGGTTTTTCACCGGCTTGCAGCGCGTGTCGACCGCGCGCATGTTGGGGTATTTGGTGTCGCGGATGTACTTGACGATTTTTTCGAATTTCTCCTTCGTGATCGTCGTCTGGCAGATCGCGATGGTCTTCTCGAGGCCGGCGGGCAGGCGGTCGACCTCTTCCTTGGAATATACGACGTGGATGTTGCCGCCGTAGCTGCGGCTGGCGATGATCTCGGCGTGGTTGGGGTTGCCGATCAGGATGATGTGGAAGCCCTGATCCTCGAAGGTGCGGATCTTGCGGTAGACCCACTTGAGGAGGACCGGACAGGTGGCGTCGTGGAACTGAATGCCCTTTTCCACCAGCGCCTCTTTCAATTCTTTGGGATAGCCGTGGGCGGTGATGACGACCTCTTTCACCCCGTCGTGGATCAGGTTGTCGAGCTCTTGGTAGCGTTCGAGGATGGGGATGCCCTTTTGGGCCAGGTCGTTGACGATCTGGGGGTTGTGGACGATGGGACCCAGGATGGGCTTGCGGTGGGTCTCGGCCAGCTCGATGGCGGCCTCGACGCCGAAGCAGGTGCCGGCGCTTCTTGCGACGATGACTTCCAGGGGCGGAAGGGCTTGCGTTGCGTTTTCTTGCATATGTCGGCGACTTTTGCGACTTTTCCAGCGAATGTCAAGGCGTTGCGTGGGCGGTTTGCTGCGACGTTTTATTCGGATTTTTTGCGGAGTATCGCGGTTTGCCGCGTCCGCCCCGAGCGGCGGGGGATATGCCCCATCGCGACACGGCTTGGCCCCCTCAGGCCGGGGGCCAAGCCTCCGCGAAAAAATCAAAAATATATAGGCCTTAAGGTGTTTGACTTTTTCGAGGGTCGCGAACAGGGGCATATCCCCCGCCGCTCGGGGCTCTTGCTCGATGCCTTCGGGACCGGCACGAGCCCCTAGTCGGGGGCGATATGTCCCCAAGCGGGACCCTCGGGAAAGCTGATCACCCTAAGGCATCCAATAATATCGGCTTTTCAGCGGAGGCCTGGCCCCCGGCCTGAGGGGGCCAGGCAGTGTCTCCGCGGGGACATATCGCCCCCGACTAGGGGCGGACGCGGCAAGACAACCGGACAGATTTTGCAGGTTACCGCAAAAATAAAGTCGTAAGGGAACTAATTACTCCGGAGCGGCTTACATCGGGTCGAATAGCCCTGTGGACAGATAGCGCTCTCCCGTGCTGGGCAGGATCGTCACGATGCGCTTCCCCTTGCCCAGCTGCTCCGCGATGGCGATGGAGGCGTGGATCGCCGCGCCCGAGCTGATGCCGACGAAGATCCCCTCCTTCTCGGCCAGGGCGCGGCTGACCTTCTTGGCCTCCTCGTAGGAGACCTGGATCACCTCGTCGATCACGTCGCGGTTCAGGATTTCGGGGACGAAGCCGGCGCCGATGCCCTGGATCTTGTGCGGGCCGGGCTTGCCGCCGGAGAGGACCGGGGACTCGGTGGGCTCGATCGCAATGACGCGGGCCTTGGGGTTTTCCTTCTTTAGGACCTCCCCTACCCCCGTGATCGTCCCGCCGGTGCCCACGCCGGCGATGAAGACGTCCGGGACCCCGCCCAAGGCCTCGAGGATCTCGGGGCCGGTGGTGCGGCGGTGCACCTCGGGGTTGGCGGGGTTCTTGAATTGCTGGGGCATGAAGACCTTCGATTCTTTTTCCGCCAGCTCGGTGGCTCGCTCGATGGCGCCGCGCATGCCCTTGGGGCCGGGCGTCAAGACCAGCTCGGCGCCGAAGGCCCGCAGCATCAGCTTGCGCTCTTGGCTCATCGTCTCGGGCATGGTGAGGATCAGCCGGTAGCCGCGCGCGGCGCAGGTCATGGCCAGGCCGATGCCCGTGTTGCCGCTGGTCGGTTCGATGATGACGGTCTCGGGGGTGATCAGGCCGCGCTGCTCGCCGTCGAGGATCATGTTGAGGCCGATCCGGTCCTTCACGCTGCCGGCCGGGTTTTCGCTTTCCATCTTGCCCCAGAGCTCGGCGGCATTGTCAGAGACCAGGCGCTGGATGTGCACCATTGGGGTGTTGAAGACCAAGTCGAGGATGTTTTTTCCGATGCGCGGCATGGGGCACCTCTTAGTGAATTTCGGGTTGCTCGGGCAGGCGGTTGAGCTCTTCGGAGAGCTTGACCTCGGGCAGGACGTTCTTCTCGCGGGCCAGGGAGTCGCGCAGCTCGTCGATTTCCTTTTCCAGCTCGCGGATCGTCTTGTTCTTCATTTTGACCTCGCGGGACCGGGTGAAGGCGTTGACCGCGCCGATCAGGGCCGCGAACAGCATGCCCAAGGTGAAGCTGATGATGAGCAGATAGCCGACCGGGAAGTCGATGGACTCTAGGTACAGGAAGGGCGGCATGTTGAACTTGAAGCTCACCAGCGTCGCCAGACTCTGCGACTGGGAGGTCGAGTTGGTGATGAAAAAATTGGCGATGACGAAGATGATGAGCGCCGCGAGGATGACTTTGACAAAACGCCAGATGGCCATGGGGCCCTCCTATCGGTTTTTGTTCTTTCGGACGATCTTAGCGATTACGGGTGCCAGCCGGTCGTAGGTCTCCCACAAATACTCGATCATGGTCTTGGTCTCGGCCAGGACCGGCATCCAATTGGTGTCTCCCACCCAGCGCGGAACGACGTGCAGGTGCAGGTGGTCCCGGATTCCCGCTCCCCCCGCGGCCCCCAGGTTGATCCCCAAGTTATGCCCCTGGGGGAACATGGTTTTCTCGAGGGCCTTCACCGAGAGGCCCGAGAGCTCGACCATCTCGGCTTGTTCCGCGGGCTTGAGTCTGGCCAGGTCCTTGGTGTGACGGTAAGGCACGACCATCAGGTGCCCGTTGTTGTAGGGATAGCGGTTGAGAATGATGAAATTGTGCCGGCCGCGGTGCAGGATGAGGTTGTTGCGGTCGTCCTTCTTGCGCGGCAGCTTGCAGAAAATGCAGCCTTTCTCCCGGGGGCCCAGGATGAATTCTTTTCTCCAGGGCGCCCAGAGGTTCTTCATTCGCCGCTCACCTTTTGCTGGGGCTCGGCGCCTTCGGACTCGGGCCCGCCGTTGATCCGCTCTTTCAATTCTTTTCCGACCTTGAAGAAGGGCACGCGGCGCGTGGTGACGAAGACCTTCTCGCCGCTCTTGGGATTGCGGCCCTGCCGGGCCTGTCGGGTGCGCACCTCGAAGCTGCCGAAGCCGCGGATCTCGATTCGGTCGCCCTTGCTGAGGGATTCGGTCATCTTGTCGAAGACGGTGTCGACGATGAGGTCGACTTCCTTGCGGGAGAGCGTCTTCAGTTGCTCGGTCAGGATTTCGACAAGATCGCTTTTGTTCATGGCATGATCCCCTTTGTCCAATAAAGTGCGCGACCCTCGCGCAGAAAGTAAATCCATTTCAGCAGCCGGGACTCGATCTGCTCGTCGGCCAGGATCTCGAAGAGACCGGGCTTTTTCTTCTTGGGGTAATGGAGCTCGGGATCCTCCGTCCACCCCAGCATCTCCTTGGCCAGGTCGACCGCCCTTTGCTGGCCGCCCAGCTCGTCGACCAGCTTGAGTCCTTTAGCCTGCTCGCCCGTGAAGACGCGGCCGTCGGCCAGCTTGTCGACTTCCTCGATCGGGAGATTGCGCCCCTTGGCCACCGCCTCCTTGAATTGGCGGTGCATGTCCTCGAGGATGTTCTGCAAATAGGCCCTGTCCTCGGGCGTCAGCTCGCGCAGCGGGCTGCCGACGTCCTTCATCTTCCCGGACTTGAGCACCTCGGCCCGCACCTTGAGAAAGCTTAAGAGCTGCTCGATGTTGGCGTAGTCCATCAGGACGCCGATGCTGCCGGTGATCGTGCCCGGCAGGGCGACGATCTTGTCGGCCGCGGCCGCGATGTAATAGCCGCCCGAAGCCGCCACCGTCCCCATCGAGACGATGACCTTTTTCTTTTCCTTCACCCGGAGGACCGCCTGGTAGATCTCTTGGGACGGGCTTACCGCCCCGCCCGGCGAATCGATCCTCAGGATCAAGGCCTTCAGGTCGTCGTTTTTATAGACCCGGTTCAGCTCGTCCAGGGTCTCCTTCGGGTCAAAAATGCCGCCCTTGATCTCGACCACCGCCAGGGAATTCTTGCCGAAGATCGAGGCGCCCTCTCCTTCCGATACCAGGGCGATCGCGAGGAGAAACATCGCCGCCGACAGCCCGACGAGGGCGAAACTGAGAACGAACAGCCAGAAGCTTTTACCCTTCATTTTAGATAACACCGCTGTAGGGGCCGTTCGCGAACGGCCCCTACGATGTTGGCGCCCTGATCAACCAATGAGCCGCCGGGTGCGCCGAATATTTGACGGATTAATTCTTCGACAAGACGTCCGACAGGGTCGCCGTCGCGTCGCCCTGCTTGGCGCGGAAGTCCTCGAGGGCCTGCTTCTCGGTCGACTTATGGTAGGCGCGGATGCTGAGCACCACGCGATGTTCCTTGTCGTCGATGTTCGTCACTTGGGCCTCGATCTCGTCGCCCACCGCCGGAGACTCGCCGTCGAGCTCTTTGTTGGGGATGAAGCCTTGGACTTCGTCGCCCATATCGAGGCTGACGCCGTGGTTTTCGACCGCGCTCACTTTGCCCTTCACGTGGCTGCCGGGCGCGAAGCCGCGGATGATTTTCTGGAAGGGATCCTCGTCGAGCTGCTTGACGCCCAGGGAGAAACGCTCGTTTTCTTGGTCGATGTTGAGCACCACGGCCTCGACCTCCTGCCCCTTTTGGTAGATCTCGGAGGGGTGTTTGGCCTTGTGGGCCCAGGAGAAGTCGCTGACGTGCACCAGACCGTCGATGCCTTCTTCGATGCCGATGAAGACGCCGAAGTCGGTGACGTTTTTGACCACGCCCTTGACGCGCGAGCCCAGCGGGTACTTCTGCTGCAGCTGGCTCCAGGGATTGGGCTCGATCTGCTTCATGCCCAGCGAGATACGGCGGCTGTTGGAGTCGAAGTCGAGGACGACGGCCTCGATGAAGTCGCCGACGTTGACGATCTTGGAGGGGTGCTTCACTTTCTTGAGCCAGCTCATTTCGCTGACGTGCACCAGACCCTCGACGCCCTCTTCGAGCTCGACGAAGGCGCCGTAATCGGTGACATTGACCACTTTGCCCTTAAGCCGCGTCCCGACGGTGTATTTTTCGGGGACGCTCTCCCAGGGATCGGGGAGCAGCTGCTTGAGGCCCAGGCTGACCTTGTGGCTGTCCTGGTCGAACTTGAGGACGACGACTTTGAGGGTCTGGCCCAGCGCGACGACCTCGGAGGGGTGGTTGATGCGGCCCCAGGTCATGTCGGTGATGTGCAGCAAGCCGTCGATGCCGCCCAAGTCTATGAAGGCGCCGTAGTCGGTGATATTTTTGACCTGGCCCTCGACCACCTGCCCTTCGGCGATGTTTTTGAGGAGCTCGGCCTTTTGCACCTCGCGCTCCAGCTCGAGGATGGCGCGGCGACTGAGCACCACGTTGCCCTTGGCCTTGTTGAGCTTGAGGATCTTGAAGCGGAACTTCTTGCCGATCAGCCGGTCGAGGCTTTTGACGGGCTTGAGGTCGATCTGGGAGCCCGGGAGGAAGGCGCGCACGCCGCCCACGTTGACGACCATGCCGCCCTTGATCTTGTTGATGATGACGCCTTCGATGATGCCGTTCTCTTTTTCGACCTCGGCCAGCTTGTCCCAGGCCTGGAGGGCGTCGGCCTTCTCTTTGCTTAGGACCACCATGCCGGATTCGTCTTCGGCGGCCTCGAAGACCACATCCACCACATCACCGGGTTGGACCGTGACTTCCCCGTCCAGATTGCGAAATTCGTCGATATTGATCTGCCCCTCCGACTTAAAGCCGATGTCGACCATGACATAGTCGCGAGTGACCTTGACCACGGTGCCTTTAACGAGTTCGCCCTCGTTAAGGGGATGTTTTTTAAGGGATTCTTCAAAAAGAGCCCCAAAGTCTTCGATTTGATTTTGCATATTACAGTTTAAAAACCTCCTGGGTTTCTGGATTTTACCTTGAAAAAGGTCGGCGGACTATAGTGGCTTTGTCTAAACGTGTCAAAAAGAAAATGCCTAGTTTCTGGATAGTTAGGGGTCGGGTCTAGGATTCGAGCTCGACCTTGCCCCCCAGGGATTGGAGCTGCTCGAAGAAATTGGGGTAAGAGGTCTGTACGCAGTCTACGTCGAGGACTCGGGAGGCCTTGGGCCCGCGGGTGGCCGCGATAGCCATGCTCATGGCCACCCGGTGGTCGGTGCCGCTCTCGAAGTCGCCCGCCTGAAAGGTCGCCGGTCCGGCCACGTCGATGCCGTCCGGCAGTCCCCTCGCCTTCACCCCCAGCTTGCCAAGCTCGCGTTCCATGGCGGCGATGCGGTCGGTTTCTTTTACCCGCAGCTCGGCGGCGTCCCGAACCTCGGTGGTTCCCTGGGCGGCCGCGGCGGCGATGCAGAGGATGGGGATCTCGTCGATCAACCTGGGGATCAAGGCCCCGGCGATCCGGGCGGCCCTTAAGGAGACGGAGCGGACGCGGAGGTCGGCGACGGGCTCGCCGCCGATTTCGCGGAGATTCAGGGATTCGAGGGGGGCGCCCATCGCCTGCAGTACCTCGAGGATGCCGGTGCGGGTGGGGTTCACGCCGACATTTTTCAACAATATCTGGGAATCCTTCCCGATCGCCCCTCCCACCAGGAAAAAGGCCGCCGAACTGATGTCCCCGGGGATCTCGAGGTCCTCGGCCTTCAGGCTTTGCCCCGAGCGAACTCGGATCCGGCCGCCGGAGATTTCCAGGGCGACGCCCTTGTGCCGGAGCATCCGTTCGCTGTGGTCGCGGGAGGCCGTCCCCTCTTCCACGCCGGTCTCGCCCGAGGCGTAGAGGCCGGCCAGCAGGACGGCGCTCTTGATCTGGGCGCTGGCGACGGGGAGCTTGTAGTGGATGCCACGCAGCGGGCGCCCCGTGACCTTGACGACGCGCTCGGTCTCGGAGGCGCGGAATTCCTCGATCTGGGCGCCCATCTCGCGCAGCGGCTTCGCGACGCGTTCCATGGGGCGACGGTTGAGGCTGGCGTCGCCGGTCAGGCGCGACTCGAAAGGCTGGCCGGCGAGGATGCCCATCATCAAGCGCATGGTCGTGCCGGAATTTCCGCAGTCGAGGACCCTTTGCGGCGGCCTCAGCCCCTTCAGCCCCACGCCGTGAACGACGACCCGGTCCGGGAATATTTCGACTTGGACGCCCAGCTCGCGGAAGCAGCCGATCGTGGAGAGCACGTCCTCGCCCATCAAGAGGCCGCGCAAAGTGGAAACCCCCTCCGAGAGGGCCGAGAGCATGACGGCCCGGTGTGAGACCGATTTGTCGCCGGGAACTTGGATCTCCCCCTTCAAGGTCGGGGCGGGGTGGACGCGGACGTTCTTCACAGCTTCCTCCGCACCCTCGCCGCCGACTCGAAGAATTTCTCCAGCCCCTTCGCGTCCCGCTTGGCGAGCAGGCTCTTCAGCTTTTTGAGGAACTGCTCGTGGCGGTCGATCATGCGCAGGATGCCGCGGTGGTTGTCGAGGCCGATGTCGGTCCACATCTGCGCCGAGCTGGCCGCGATGCGGGTGACGTCGCGGAAGCTGCTGCCGGAGAGTTTCAGGGCCTTGCCCTTCTGCAGACCCATTGCCGCGTGCACCAGGGCATAAGCCAGCATGTGGGGAAGATGGCTGATCGCGGCGAGGATCTCGTCGTGTTCCTTGGGCGACATGGCGAGAGACTTGGCGCCCAGGGCCTTGGCCAACCGGCGGAGGCGCTTGGCGGCCCTTTTGCCCGCCGCGGAATCGGGCGTGAAGACCCACCAACGCCCCTCGAAGAGGCCTTCGAGGGCGGAGGCCATGCCGGTCTTCTCGGTGCCGGCGATGGGGTGGCCGCCGACGAAGATCACGCCCTTCGGCAAAAGCTTCTTGGCCCGGCGAACGATGTTCTCTTTGGTGCTGCCGACGTCGGTGACGACGGCGCCCTTTTTCAGGCCGGGGGCGATCTTGCGCAGCAGCTCGGGGATGTGACGCACGGGCGTCGCCAAGACGACCAGGTCGGCGTCGCGCACGGCCGCGACCGGGTCGGAGATCACCGCGTCGCAGGCCCTGCGCTTGAGCGCCGCGCGCCGGGACGGCGCCGAGCGGTTGTAGCCGACGACGCGCTTGGCAAGGCGGCGCTTCTTGAGGTCGAGGGCGATGGAGCCGCCGATGAGGCCGAGGCCGAGGATGGCGATGTTGTTGTAGAGCTTCGCCACTGCCTTACTTTCCCACTTCCCGCGGATACGACCCCAGTATCTGGAAGAAGCTGCACTCCTTTTCCATCTGCGCCAGGACTTCCTTGATATCGGGACTCTCCTGGTGGCCGTCCAGGTCGATGAAGAAGACATACTCCCAGGCCCGCTTTTTAAGCGGCCTGGATTCGATTTTGGTCAGGTTGATGCGATGGTCGGCCAGCGGCTTCAGCAGCCGGAACAGGACTCCCGGCTCGTCGCGGGTCGAAAACATGATCGAGGTCTTGTCCTGCCCCGTCGGCGAGGTCGCCCGTTTGCCGATGACCAAAAAGCGCGTGAAATTGTTGGGGTAGTCCTCGATGTGTCGGCGCAGGATGTTTAGCCCGTAGAGCTTGGCGGCGTAGTCGCTGGCGATGGCGGCGGCGCCCTTCTCTTTGGCCGCGAGCACCGCGCCCTTCGAGTTGGAATCGGTGGGCACAAGCTTGGCTCGCGGCAGGTGCTCTTCCAGCCAGTTGCGGCACTGGGCCAGGCCCTGCGGGTGCGCGTAGACCTTGTGGATCGAGGCCAAGTCTTTCGCCTTGGCGAGCAGGTTGTGGTTGATCTCCATCTGGATCTCGCCGCAGATGGTGAGCGTGAACTCCATGAAGAGGTCGAGGGTGTGCGAGACGACGCCCTCGGTGGAGTTTTCGATGGGGACGATGCCGTAGTCGACGCGCGAGTTGACGACCTCTTCGAAGACCTGACGCGGCGTGGTCTGCGGGACGAACTGCGTCGCGATTCCGAACTTCCGGATGGCGGCCAGGTGCGTGTAGGTCCCCTCGGGCCCGAGGTAGGCCACCTGGATCGGTGCCTCGAGGGCCAGCGAGGCGCTGAGGATCTCGCGAAAGATTCCTTCCACCGCCCGATTGTCGTAGGGGCCGCGGTTGAGCCGCCGCAGCCGCTGGAAGACTAAGGCCTCGCGTTCGGGGATGTGGAAGGCGCTGCCCTGCTTTTGCTTGATGCGCCCGATGGCCTGCACCTCTTTGCCCCGCTTCGAGAGCAGGTCGAGGAGCTTGGCGTCGAGGGCGTCGATGCGGTCGCGGTGTTTTTTGAGGTCTTCGGATTGGCCCATGGATCCACCTTTGCCTGGCCAGGCTGTCCTACTTTTGAAAGGCGGAAGAGTCAATGATTTGCGGGATTTCGCCCTCCGGACGGGTCAGGCCGCGCAGGCCCGGTGGAAGCAGGCCTGCATGCGCCTCAGGTATTCGGAAAAGCACGCGGACTCGAAGGCGAGCAAGGCGTCGGCTTGGCCCTCGTTGAAGCCGGGGACCAGCGGCATCTTGCCCTCGAGGTAGCTTAAGTGCTCGCTTTCGTCCTTGATGATCTTCTGGATAATGACCTTCGAGGGGGCCTCGGAGAGCCGGCTGTAATAATGGGGGTAGACGCTCATCGCCCGCTTTTCGACGATGAAGCTGGTCAAGAGGTAGCAGTAAAGCGGATTTTCGGCGCCGCTCGTCCTTTGCACCCAGGCGTCGATCTCGCCGTCGATCTTTTGGAAATAGTCCTCGGCGATGTCCTGGTATTCTTGGGAAAAGCTTTCCGCCTTCTGGCGGCCGAAATTTTTCTCGGCCAATTCCCTCAGCATGTAGCTGTGTTGGATCTCGTCGGTCAGGTGGTGGTAGACTCCCTTGTTGACGTTGTCGTAGCCCAGGGCCTTCACCATCTTGCGATAGCCGATGTACTCGAGATAGGAAAGCGAGCGTAACCACAGGTAATGCTTGGATTCGGAAGCCGTGACCTCGTCGAGAAAGGATTGCCAATCTTGTTGAACCAGGGCGTTCATAACCGGACCTCTTTTCGAACCACCCGCCCGAAATATTCCTGATTTCCGGGCTTTGCCTCATCGCGTCAAGGAAGTCAATAGCCCAAAATTCTTGTCTCCCCCGTGTAAAGAGGTTATGGGCGGGACCATGATTCATCGTTTTCGCGGCGGTATTTGGTGGGCGACCCTCCTAGTTGTCCTGATCGGCATCGGGGCCAGCGCCTATCTGGTCCAGCAGCACTTCCTGCACCTGCAGGCGGCCTTCACCTCGAAGTCCCTTTGCAATATCAGCGCTTATTTGAACTGCGACCTGGTTCTGACCAGCGCCTATGCCTCCTTGGGCACCCTTCCCTTGGCGGGGCTCGGGCTGGTTTTCTACGTTTATGCGCTGGGCGCCCTGCTCTACGCGCGCCTGGCCCCCGACAGCCTGGCGGAAGTCTTGGCCCTCCCCGCCCTCTTGGCGCTGTTTTCCGTCCTACTCAGCCTTTTCCTAGCCTACGTCAGCTTTTTCCAGCTGCGTTCGATGTGCATCTTCTGCACCTCGCTCTACGTCGTGAATATTTTACTCTGGTTTTTGCTCAAGGCCCTGATCGGGCAAGGAGGACCCGTGAAACTCTTCAAGCGCATCCCCTGGGGAAAGAGCCTTGCCTACTTCGCGATCGTCTTCGCGATCGGCGGCATCCTCCTTCACACTAGCCACAAGCAGTACGCGAAGGAGCTCTCGCCCGCGGACGCCAAGGCCTACCTCGAGCAGTTCTTCGCGCAGCAGCCCTATAATATCGACGTTTCCGGACGGCCTTTTTGGGGCAATCCCGATGCGAAGATCGTGATCGTCGAGTTCAGCGATATGGAGTGCCCCTACTGCAAGGTGGCCGCCTTCAACCTCAAGCCCATCCTGAGCGACTACAAGGACAAGGTGAAGCTGGTGTTCATGAACTACCCGCTGGACAAGAATTGCAACCCGGCAATCACCCGCGACATGCACGTCAATGCCTGCAACGCGGCCTATGCCTCCTACTGCGCGGGCAAGCAGGGGAAATTCTGGGAGTATCACGACGCGGCCTTCGAGCGGCAGCCGAAGTTCTCGCGGGAGTCGCTGGAGAACATCGCCAAGAAGCTCAAACTGGATACGGAGGCCTTCCAAGCCTGCCTGGGCTCGGAAGAGGCCAAGCAATTCGTCGTCGCCGACATCGCGCAGGGGGACAAGGCCAAGGTGCAGGGGACGCCGGCGGTCTTCATCAACGGGCGGCCCTTCCCGAATTGGATCTCGAAGAAATTGGTGCATCAGGCGCTGGATAGGATTTTGGCGGGACAATAGGGGGCGAATCCGAGGTTCGCCCCTACAGGTAGGTGATGCAGTAATCGCAGGCCTCGGCCTCTCCTGCCAGCACCGCGCGGGTCTTCTTCTTTTTCGGGGCCTTGCCCAGGCTTAAGACCTGGTCGCCGTGGCTGCCGTAGCGGTAGACCGTGATCCCCTTGCACTTCTGCTCGTAGGCCGACATGTAGACCTGGTAGACCTCTTCCCAGGTCGCGTCTTCCGGCAGGTTCACCGTCTTGCTCACCGCGTTGTCGGTATATTTTTGGAAGACCGCCTGCATCTTCACGTGGTCGAGCGGCTTGAGGTCCATCGCCGTCTTGAAGAGCTCTTGCAATTTCTTCGGTACCCCCGCCAGGCCCTGCACGCTCCCCGTCTCCGCGATCTTCGCGAATAGCTCGCGGTCGTTCAGTCCCTCGGCCTTCATTCTTGCGAGGAACGTCGGAAGGATCTCGAGAGCTTCCTCTCCTTCCAAAAATTTACGATAATAGCAGAGGGCGAAGGCCGGCTCGATGCCGCCCGTGGTGTTGGCGATGAGGCTCAAAGTGCCGCTGGGTGCGATCGTAGTCAGGGTGGAGTTGCGAATCGGCGGCATGCGCAGCTTTTCCAGGGCCGAGCCCTTGTAGTTGGGAAAGGCCCCGCGCTGCTTGGCCAAGGACATCGAGGCCTGGCGGCAGCGCTTCAGGAAGAGCTTCATCGTAGTCGTTGCTAAGCTGCGCGCCTTGGCCGAGTCGTAGGGAATGTCCAGCTTCATCAGCATGTCGGCGAAGCCCATCACGCCCAGGCCGATCTTGCGGTTGCCCAGGGTGAGCTTTTGGATTTCGGGCAAGGGGTAATGGTTGACGTCGATCACGTTGTCGAGGAAGCGCACCGCCAGGTCGATGAGGATCTCGAATCGCTCTTCGTCGAACTCGCCCTGGTTTACCAGCGCGGAGAGGTTGATCGAACCCAGATTGCAGCTTTCGTAGGGCAGCAGCGGCTGTTCGCCGCAGGGATTGGTCGCCTCGAGGGCGCCCAGCTGCGGAGTCGGGTTGTGCCGGTTGATCTCGTCCGAGAAGAGCAGGCCGGGGTCCCCGGTGGCGGCCGCCGCCTTGCAAAGCGCCTCGAAGATTTCGCGCGCGGGAACGAAGCGGACGATCTTGCCGTTGCGGGGGTTCACCAGGGGATAGGTCGTCCCTTTCTTCAGGCAGCGCATGAAGTGGCTGGTGACGGCGACGGAGAGGTTGAAGTTCTCCAGGCCCCCCTCTTCCTTGGCGCGGATGAAGTCCATCACGTCGGGGTGGTCGACGCGCAGCACGCCCATGTTAGCGCCTCTGCGCTGCCGGCCCAGCTTGGCGACGTCGGTCGCGTTGTCGAAGAGCTTGAGGAAGGAGACCGGCCCGCTGGCCAGGCCCCCGGTCGAGCTGACGGGGTCGTTCTTCGGCCGGATCGAGGAGAAGCTGAAGCCGGTGCCGGCCCCGGTCTTGTGCAGCAGCGTCATCTGCTGCACCGCCTTGGTGATGCCCTCGATGCTGTCGGGCACCGGCAGGACGAAGCAGGCGGCCAGCTGGCCCTTGTCTTTGCCGGCGTTCATCAGGGTTGGGGAGTTGGGGAGAAATTCCAGATCGGACATCATCCGGTAGTATTCGTTTTCGTAGTAATCGACCTCGTCCAGCGAGCTGAAGGCGGCCTCCGCCTGGGCGACGGCGTGGGCGACGCGGCGAAACAGGTCTTTGGGACTTTCGGCGACGCGGTTGAGGCTGTCCCTTCGCAAATAACGCGCCTCCAAAATCCTTAACGCGGTGGGCGAAAGGGACTTCATGCTCACAAACTCCTCTGGTGGGAATTTTAATCCATTCGGAGTCAAGTCCCCAAAACAATCTTTGGAAAAAGTGAAGGGGCCGGGAGCGGGGAATGACGCGATCGGTTAAATGCGGTGTTTTTGCAGAGGATTTATATGCGGGCGAAACATTTTTGGGTAAAAAAAAGGTGGCCTGGTTGGCCACCTTATATGGAGCGGGAGACGGGGCTCGAGACGATTCGCCCGATCGAAGTGAATTCGAGCGGGCTAAAGCCGTGGGCCCGAGCCCCTTGGATCCTCGACGGAGATTTTGGGTAAAAAAAAGGTGGCCTTTGGGGCCACCTATCACATGGAGCGGGAGACGGGGCTCGAACCCGCGACGTCAACCTTGGCAAGGTTGCACTCTACCACTGAGTTACTCCCGCATGGGTGGGAGGCTCATATCGGCCTCCCCTCGAATTGTCAACCGTTCCGAAAACCTTACCCCAGCGTCTCTTTTCCCCTTCTTTATCAAAAACGCGAAATATGATCTAGGGCCCCCATGCACTGGGATGCCGTCATCATCGGGGCCGGCGCGGCGGGGCTGATGTGCGCCGTCGAGGCCGGGAAACGGGGCCGTCGGGTCCTACTCCTGGAACACGCCGACCGCGTCGGCAAGAAGATCCTCATCTCCGGCGGCGGCCGCTGCAACTTCACCAACCTCAAGGTCGGGTCCGAAAACTTCCTCTCGGCCAACCCCCATTTCTGCCGCTCCGCCCTCGCTCGCTATCGGCCCGAGGATTTCCTGGCCCTGGTCCAAAGCCATGACATCCCCTACTACGAAAAGACCTTGGGCCAGCTCTTCTGCCGCGGCTCTTCCAAGGAGATCGTGGCGATGCTGCTGAAGGAATGCGAGGCTGCCAAAGTCAAGATACGCTTGAAAAGTCGCATATTTTCCATCGAAAATAATGGACATTTTTGTTTGGATACCGACCAGGGTCTCCTGGAAGCCGGCGCCCTGGTCGTCGCCACCGGCGGTCTCTCCTACGCCCAGCTCGGGGCCTCGCCCTTCGGCTACGAAATCGCCAGCCGCTTCGGCCACGGCCTCATCGAGTGCCGGCCGGCCCTGGTTCCCCTCACCCTGCCGCCCGCCTTGAACGAGCGTTGGCGAGAACTGTCGGGGGCCTCCGCCGAGGTGCGGGTGTCCTGCGGCAAGGCGAACTTTCGCGAGGCCCTCCTCTTCACTCACCGGGGCCTGAGCGGGCCGGCCATATTGCAGGCCTCTTCCTACTGGGAGGCCGGTGAGCCGCTTCGCATCGACCTGCTGCCGGATCTGGTGGTCCGGGATTACCTCCTGGAGAAAAAAAGGGCCGGCGAGCGTTCCGAGCTGAAAAATCTCCTCGCCGCACTTCTGCCCAAGCGCTTCGTCGAGCGCTGGTGCGAGCTGCATTTCCCCTCCCGCCCCCTGCACCAATATTCCGACCGGGAGCTCGCCGAGCTGGCCGCCTTGCTGAAAAATTGGGAGCTCGTGCCGGAGGGGACCGAGGGCTACGCCAAGGCCGAGGTCACCCGCGGCGGCGTCGATACGGCCGGGCTCTCCTCCAAGACCATGCAGTCGCAAAAGGTCCCAGGGCTTTATTTCATCGGCGAGGTCGTGGACGTGACGGGCTGGCTGGGCGGCTATAACTTTCAATGGGCCTGGGCCTCCGGCTTTGCGACGGGTCAGGCGCTTTGAATGAGGGATTCTTTTTCCGGGCGCGACAGCCTTTTGATGGCCGCCTCCCGAATCGAGGCCGCGGAGCGGTCGGGTTGCGTCTCCTGATACACCAGGGTGACGGGCAGCCGGGCGCGGGTGTAGCGCGAGGCCTTGCCCTCCAGGTGCCGTTTGAGGCGCTTGGCGAGGTCTTTGGCGATGCCGGTGTAGAGGCTGCCGTCGGCGCATTTCAGGATGTAGACAAACCACCCGGCTTGATTCATGATCCGCCCTATGGAAGTTCCTTCGATCAAAAACCTGCAACAGCGCGCCCTGCGCCTCGTCCAAGATCCCGAACAACTCGGCAAGCTGGTCCAAGAGGCCGATGCCAAGGCCCAGGCCCAGCAATCGCGGCGGGGCGCCTTTTGGGACGAATTGAAAACTTTGCTCCGCCTCCTGCGCGCCTACGGAACCGGCCGCTACCGGGACGTCCCCTGGAAGACCCTCCTGGCTGCGGCGGGGGCGGTCCTCTACTTCCTCAACCCCTTCGATCTCATCGCGGACTTCATCTACGTCTTCGGCTTCGTCGACGACGCCCTGGTGGTCGGTTTGGTGCTGGCCTCGATCCGCGGCGACCTCGAGCGCTTTACGGCCTGGGAACGGAGCCAAGAAATTCAAACAAGCGATGGTTGAAGGCCTCGGGGTTCTCGAGGTTGCTCAGGTGCGCGGCGCCGGGAATGATCTCGAGACGCGAGCCGCGGATTTTTTTATGCATGGCCCGCGCCGCATCGGGCGGCGTGGTTTGGTCTTTTTCCCCCACCAAAATCAGGACCGGAACCCGGATCTTCTCCAGCGAGGCCGTCGTGTCGCTGCGCGCCGCGAGGGCGATCAGGGTTCCGGCGATGCCGCGCGGCGTGGTGGCCGCAACGATACCGCGGATCAAGGCCACCGCCTCGGGGCGGAGCTCGAAGCTTTCGGGCGCGAAGACGGCCTTCAGGAATCCCTCGGCGAAATGCGCGGAGCCCTTTTCTTTCACTTCCTTGACTTGGGCCGCCCGGCGGAGCTTGGCCTCGTCGGCGTCGGCTTCGCTGCGGGTGTCGCAGAGTGCGGCGGCGAGGAATCTTTCGGGGTTTCGCTCCAGGGCCCGCAGCGCGATGTAGCCGCCCATCGAGAGGCCCACGACGGCGACTTTCGCGATGGAAAGCCAGTCCAGGAGGCCGATCAGGTCGTCGACGTGGCCCTCCAGCGTGTACTGCCCGTCTCCCGGGTCGCTGGCGCCGAGACCTTGCAGATCGTAAGCGACGGCGCGGAGGCCCGCGGGAAGCGCCTCGAGCTGCGGGCGCCACATGGCGTGGCTGAAGGGAAAGCCGTGGAGGAAGACGACGGGGAGGCCCTGCGGGTCTCCCGACTCTTGGACGAAGAGCTTGCGGCCGTTAATGATCGTGTCCATGGGCGCCGTGGGCGTGGCCGTGGGCCACTTCCTGCTCGGTAGCTTCGCGCGCGTCGACGATCTCGACTTTGAAGGTGAGGTCGACGCCCGCGAGGGGGTGGTTGCCGTCGAGGATCACGTTTTTGTCGTCGAGGTCGGCGACGGTCATGGGAGGGCCGCCTGGGGCGTTGCCCACTTGAAACTTGTCGCCGATCTGGATCTCTTTCACCGGAAATTTGTCGCGCGGCACCTGCAGCACGAGGCTCTCGTCGCGCTCGCCGTAAGCCTGGCCGTGGGGCACGTGGAGAGTCTTCTTGTCGCCTTTTTTCAGGCCGCCCATCTGGGCCTCGAGTCCCGGAATCATTTGCCCTACCCCTTCCATGAAGGTGAAGGGCTCGCCGTCCTCGGTAGAATCGATCAGATTGCCGTTGGGATCGGTCAGGGCGTAGTGGAAGGAAACAACTCGGGGTTTGGACATGTTTTTCTCCTTGGCCCCGAAGCCTAGTCGACTTATCTTCGCGAAATCCAGTGTTTTTCCGGAAACGGCCTGAGATTTCTGTAACCGGTGCGGGGGCGCCGGCGTCTGATGGGCCACCGGAGAAATCTTAATTCTCTGCCAAGGAGGCCGACCATGCATGCCACGAAGCTGACCATCCCGCGCGCCCTCGGCGCCCTCATCCTGACCCTCGGCGCCGTTTCCGCCCAAGCGCTCGAGGCCCCCAAGATGAAGTACCAGGGCTTGGACAAAAACAAGGACGGCGTGATCATCCGCCAGGAGTGGCGCGGCAGCAGCCGCTCCTTCCGGAACCAGGACTGGAACAACGACGGCGTCCTTTCCGGCGTCGAGCTTCAGGTCGGCGCCAAGCGCCCCGGCTCCTCATTCGAGACGACCTACCAGGCGCGCTTCGAGGAGCTGGACGTCAACAACGACGGCATCGTCGTCAAGGCCGAATGGCGCGGCAATGTCCGCGATTTCTACAAGCTGGACGACAACGGCGACAAGGTCCTCACCCTCGTGGAATTCTCCGACCGAGAGGACGAACGCCTCGATCGCTTCGACAACCTCGACAAGAACGGCGACGGAATCGTCTCCCGGGGCGAGTGGAAGGAGAGCCGCGAGCTCTTCGAGCGTTTCGACGACAATCGGGACGGCGCTTTGAGCCGGGCCGAGCTCTACCGCAAGCGCGAGTCCGGGGACCGCAGCTTCGCCGCCCTGGACGACAATCGCGACGGCATTATTTCCAAGACCGAATGGCGCGGCAAGAGTGAGGAGTTCAAGCGCATCGACGTCGACAGCAATGGCGTCATCACCGTCCTGGAGTATCGGCAGCGCGACACGGTCTACCGGCCGGTGACCAAATAGTCCCCAGCATTCGCTGGACCTGTCGGGGGGATTCTTTTAGTTTCCGGCCATGATCCCGAAACCCCCGCGGCTTTTCGTCCCCGGCGACCTGGACGGCTTCTTCGGCCTCTTCATCGACAATCTCCTGCAGCTGATGCTGATCGCCGTCTTCAGCACGGCGGTGGCCGGCCTGCCCGAAGACATGGTCACCCACCGCATCCTGCCGGGGGCGGCCGTTTCCATCCTCCTGGGCAACATTTTTTATTCCTGGCAGGCCTGGCGCCTGGCCAAGCGCAGCGGCCGGGACGACGTCACGGCCCTGCCTTACGGGATCAACACCCCCAGCCTGGTGGCCTTTCTCTTCCTGATCATGGGGCCGATCTATCAGGAGACCGAAAATCCGACCTTGGTCTGGCAGGTCGGCCTCTTCGCCTGCCTGCTGAGCGGCCTGCTGGAGACCGCGGGCGCCTTCTTCGGCGACTGGCTGCGGCGCCATACGCCCCGGGCGGCGCTGCTCTCCTCCTTGGCGGGCGTCGCGCTCACCTTCATCGCCCTGGGCTTCATCTTCCAGATCTTCGCCTCGCCCGCCGTCGCGATTTTGCCGATGATGCTGATCCTCTTCGCCTACGCGGCGAAGGTCAAGCTGCCCCTCGGGCTGCCCGGGGGCTTCGTCGCCGTGCTCTTGGGGGTGGGACTGGCCTGGCTGCTGCGTCTCTTGGGCTTCGACTATTTCCAGCCAGCGGCGGCTGGCTACAGCTTCGGCTTCCATCCGCCGCAGCCGGTGCCCGGCGACTTCGTCGCGATGCTCGGCAGCTCCTGGGGTTGGCGACACATGGCGGTCATCTTTCCCATGGCCCTGTTCAACTTGATCGGCTCGCTGCAAAATCTGGAGAGCGCCGAGGCGGCAGGCGATCGCTACGAGACGCGGCCCGCGCTGATCGCCAACGGCCTGTGCAGCGTCCTGGCCGCCTTCCTGGGCTCGGCCTTTCCCACGACGATCTACATCGGCCACCCCGGCTGGAAGGCGATGGGCGCGCGGATCGGCTACTCGCTGCTGAACGGGGCACTCATCACCCTGCTCTGCCTGTTCGGCGGGATCTCGCTGGTCCTGAGGTTCGTGCCCCTGGAGGCGACGTTGGGGATCCTGCTCTGGATCGGTTTGGTGATGACGGCCCAGGCCTTCCAGGAGGTGCCGCGGCGCCACGCCCTCGCCGTCGCGATGGGGCTCATCCCCTCCCTGGCCGCCTGGACGCTCATGGTGGTCGAGACCTCCCTGCAGAGGGCCGGGACGACGCTCCTCGCGGTCGCGCCCAAATTCGGCAACCAGCTCTTCATCCACGGCGTGATCGCGCTCAACCAGGGATTCCTGGTCAGCTCGATGATCCTGGCCTCCGTGGTCGTGTTTTTGGTCGAACGGGAATTCCGCAAGGCCGGCGCCTGGTGCGCGGCGGCCGCCGTCCTTGCGGCGGCAGGCCTCATCCACGCCTACGACCTGACGGCGCTGGGCGTGCAGAACCGCTTCGGTTGGGCCGCGGCGCCGGAGTTCGCCTGGGGCTACGGGCTGAGCGCGGCGGTCTTCCTGGCGGCGGCCTATTGGGTCAAGCCCGCGGCGGGCGGCGCGGGGGAGTGAGCGCGTGGCGAAACGGACGGTACGGCAAAAATCGCTGTGGGTCCCGGTCGGCGGAAAAGACCGCCTGCACCTGCGCCACATCTGGAAAAATTCCCAAGGCCCGCCCCTCTTCCTGCTCCACGGCTCCATCGAAAACGGCCGAGTCTTTTATTCCGAGGCCGGCAAGGGCCTCGCCCCCTACCTGGCCGAGCACGGCTACGACGTCTACGTCGGCGATCTGCGCGGCCGCGGCGCCTCCCGTCCCGCGATCGGCCGCCGTTCGCGCTACGGGCAGACCGAGCAGATCGCCGAGGATATCCCCGCGATGCTGCGCGCCATTCGCGAACGGCGGGGCGGCGTCCCGCAACACTGGATTGCGCACAGTTGGGGCGGCGTCCTGTTGGCTTCCGCCTATGCGCGCTTCCCCGAGATAAGGCCCTGGGTGAAATCCCTCGCCTGCTTTGCGAGCAAGCGGCGCATCCGCGTCTTCAATTGGGAGAAATTCGTCAAGATCGACTTGTTTTGGAACTGGGGGGCGAGGCTCCTGGTGGGGCTCTACGGCTACCTGCCGATGAAGGAATTGCGCCTGGGCGCCGACAACGAGACCGCCCTTTCCCACCGGCAGAACCGCCTGTGGGTGAAGCCGAACTATCCATGGATCGACCCGGCGGACGGCTTCGACTACGCGGCGGCCCTGGCCGAGGCGACGCTGCCGCGGACCCTGCACCTCGTGGGCTGCGCCGACCGCAGTCTCGGACACCCGAGCGACGTGGAGGACTTCATCCAGGAGACGCATCCCGGCCGCTTCGAATACCGAATTTTGGGAAGGCGCTGGGGTAACCTCCACGACTACGGGCACATCGATATCCTGACGCACCCCGACTCGCGGGAAGATCATTTCCCCTGGCTATTGCATTGGTTGAAAGGCGAGGCCTTGCCTACTCGTCCAGGACGAAGGTGATCCAGCACTCGACGCGGTACTCGACGATCTTTTTCTTCTCCACCTTCGCCTTTTGGGCGACGACCTCCAAGCCGGTGATGCCGCGCAGGGTCTTGGCGGCGCGGGTGATGGCCTGGTTGACGGCGTCGTGGAAGCTTTCCTTGGAGGAAGCCACGATTTGGGTCTTGCGAGCGACGGCCATAGGAGTCTCCTTTCGAGGTTTTTGGAATGGGGAAATTATAGGAGTCCGGTGGCTAATTAAAAACCATTATTTTCGGTAGCCCGGTTACAAGGCAGAATTCGTCTTCGGAGCGCCGGAGAGCAGGCGCTTGGCGATCCCCACGACCATCGGCAGGATTGAGATGAAAATCACCACCAAGATAATCAGGTGGATCTTTTCCCCCCAGGGGCTGCGACCTAAAAAATACCCCAGCATCGTCATGGAAAGCACCCAGCCGATGCCGCCGAAGACGTTGAACATCACGAACCTGCGGTAGGACATGTCGGCCACGCCCGCGATGAAGGGCACGAAGGTCCGCATGATCGGCACGAAACGCGCCAGGATGATCGCCTTGCCCCCGTGTTTTTCGTAGAAGGCGTGGGCCTCGAGGGCGTATTTTTTCTTGAAGAAACGGTTGTCGGGCTTGTCGAAGATCTTGGGTCCCGTCTTGCGGCCCAGGAGAAAACCCACCTGGTCGCCGATCACCGCGGCGGCCATCAAGGTCAGGTTGACGGTCCAGATATTTAGAATGGGCTCGCCCCCGCTGAGCGAGCGAGAGCAAAGCACCCCGGCGGTCACCAAGAGCGAGTCGCCCGGCAGGAAAAAGCCAACCAAAAGCCCGGTCTCGGCGAAGACGATCGCGATCAGGACGGCCAGTCCGCCCGAGCGGATCAGGGCCTCGATGCCCTCGGGGGTGTGGAGGTTGGTGATCAGGTCGAAGAGCTCTTGCATGGGCCTGGGCTAGCACGCTTCGCCGCCCCGTCCAAGCAAAAGGCTCAAGGTTGGACCCGGGTGCGGAAGACCCAATCCCACAGCGGCGTGGTGACGCCGAAGTTCCCGTGGGGGTCCTGGAAGTGATGGCGCAGGTGGTGGGCCTTCCAGAATTTCATCAGGGGTCCACGGGCCGGGCCGAAGTGGGCCGAATAATGCACCCACTCGTAGAGGAAATAGCCGAGAAAAAGGCCGACTTCCATGAGGAGGCCCCGCGCCAGGCCGCCGCTTAGAACCGAGAAGAAAAGGACCTCCGCGGGGCCCAGAAGAAAGCCGATAAAGGGTGGGGCCAGGATCAGGTCTTGGGCCTCGACGTCCCGGTGATGGGCCAGGTGGAGGCCGGAGTGGAAGGTCTTCCAGGGCTCTCCGCCCCGCGTGCGGTGGAAGGAGAAGCGGTGCAGCAGGTATTCCACCAAGGTCCAGGCGAAGACTCCCAAGGTGATCCAGAGCAAGGCGGATTGCCAGGACCTTGTTTCTAAATACAGGGACCAGAGGACCAGGGCTATGCCCGCGGGGACGTAGATGGCGATCGTGACCCAGGGGTGGGGGAAGCGGGTGAAGAAGAGCTTTAAGGCCGGGTGCTGGAAGGGTTGGTAGGAGGACGTCCGTTTCATAGGCTTCTCTTGGGAAAAACGGAGTGCCATAGCTTTGTAACGGAAAGCGGTCCGGATGTAAATAACCTCTCGGTTACTTCTTTATGTGGAGTGCAAAATCCTCGTTGGGCTTGGAACGGGTCCTGTCCGGTCTGCACCCCCACCGTGCTCGCAGGCTGCGCGCGGTGGGGGGCCCCCGCCCGGCCACCCGTTCCAAGCCCAACGAGGATTTTGCAAATTATTAGAGTATTACTTGCGTGATTTTGCTTTGAAGGCGCTGTTTCCGGAGGACTACTTACGCTGATTGGCCGGTAAAATTGTCTTGCGCAATCGAATGTTTTTCGGCGTCACTTCAACCAATTCATCATCTTTAATGAACTCGATCGCCCGCTCCAAGGTCATGGGTAGGACCGGGGTCAGGACGACGTTCTCGTCCTTGCCGGCGGCCCGCATGTTGGTCAGCTTCTTTTCTTTGCAGGGATTCACGTTCAAGTCGTTGTCGCGGTTGTGCTCGCCGATGATCATCCCCTCGTAGACAGGGACGCCGGGGCCGATGAAGAGGACGCCGCGGGGCTCGAGGTGGAATAAGGCGTAAGGCACGCTCTCGCCCATCCGGTCGCAGACCAGCGAGCCGCTCACCCGGCTCTTGATCTCGCCGCGCAGGGGCTCGTAGCCGCTTAGGTAGGAGTTCATCAGGCCCACGCCCTTGGTGTCGGTGAGGAACTCGTTGCGGTAACCGATCAGGCCCCGCGAGGGGATCGAAAATTCGAGGCGAATCCGGCCCGTGCCGTGGTTGACCATGTTGATCATCCGGCCCTGCCGCATCGAGAGCTTTTCGGTGATCACCCCCATGAAGTCCTCGGGGATGTCGACGAAGAGGTGCTCGATGGGTTCCAGCTGGACGCCGCCCTCCTCTTTAAAGATAATCTGGGGCCGGCCCACGGCCAGCTCGAAGCCTTCCCTGCGCATGGTCTCGATCAAGATGGCCATCTGAAACTCGCCGCGGCCCTTGACCAAGAAAGAATCCGGGGTCTCGCCCTCTTCCACCCGCAGCGCGACGTTATGCAGTGTCTCCTTCTGGAGGCGCTCGAGAATTTTTCGGGATTGGACGAACTTGCCCTCCCGCCCCGAGAAGGGCGAGGTATTGATCATGAATTTCATTGCGACGGTCGGTTCGTCGACCACCAGGCGTTTCAGGGCCTTGGGCTGGGCGACGGTGCAGATGGTGTCGCCGATCGCGACGTCCTCGATACCCGAGAGGATCACGATGTCGCCGGGCTCGACCTGGTCGACCTCGACGAATTTCAAGCCCTCGTAGGTTTGCAGGTTGGAGACCTTGAGGGGCTTGGCTTGGCCGTCCTTGCCGATGCAGGTCAGGCTGTCGTTCTTTTTGGCCTTGCCCTGGAAGACGCGGCCGATCGCGAGGCGCCCCAGGTAGTCGGAATAGCCGAGGTTGGTGACCAGCATCTGGAAGGGTTCGGCGGGGTCGTAGCCCGGCGCGGGCACCTCCTGAATGATGGCGTCGAAGAGCGGGCCCAGGTCTGCGCCCTTCTCCTGCAAGGTCTTTTGCGCGATGCCCTCGCGGCCGATCGCGTAGAGGATGGGAAACTCGATCTGGGTCTCGTCGGCGTCCAGGTCGATGAAGAGGTCGTAGAGTTCGTTCAAGACCTCTTGCGGGCGGGCGTCCTTGCGGTCGATCTTATTGATGACGACGATGATCTTGAGGTGGCCCTCGAGGGCCTTCTTGAGGACGAAGCGGGTCTGGGGCAAGGGCCCCTCGGAGGAATCGACCAGCAGGATGGCCCCGTCGACCATCTTGAGGCCGCGCTCGACCTCGCCGCCGAAGTCGGCGTGGCCGGGGGTGTCGATGATGTTGATCTTGGTGCCCTTGTAGCTGACCGCGCAGTTTTTGGAGGCGATGGTGATGCCGCGCTCCCGCTCGAGGTCCATGCTGTCCATCATCCGGTCGACCGTCTCCTGATTGGCGCGGAAGGTCCCGGCCTGCTTCAGCATGAAGTCGACCAGGGTCGTCTTGCCGTGGTCGACGTGGGCGATGATGGCGACGTTGCGGATTTTCTCGTTGTGCGCGGGGTTTTTCATAGTTTTCCTCGGGCTGCGTACCTAGCGGGGCCGGGCCGGCGAAGGCAAGGCTTTTTGCGCATATTTTCAGAGAATAATGGAAGCTAGTCCAGATGCGCGCCGAGGCCCTCCGGGCCAGGCGCGAAGATCTCTTGGAGCATGCGGCAGCGGTAGGCGAAGATGCTGTCGAGGTCGCGGCGCACCAAAAGCCGGTTGACGAGGGCCCCGCCCAGGACGGCGTACTCGACGAGGTCGTCGACCTGGGTGCCGCCGTCCCTTTCGGTAAAGAGATGCTGGTGAATCCACCGGCGGTAAGGCCCGCGCCGCTGCTCGTCGACGAAGCGGAAAGGAGGCTCCCAGGCGCTGATCTCGCTGCGCCAACGGAGAGGCAGTCCATGCACGCGCAGCCGGTAGTCGATCACCGTACCCTGCCGGATTTCGGGCGTGCTGGACTTGAGAATCTTGAAATGGAGCCAGGGCGGCGTCAGGCGCTGCAGGTTGCCGGGGTCGGCGAAAAAGGGAAAGAGCTCCGCGCGGGGCGTGGGCAGCCAAAGGGAGCTTTTCAGCAAGAAGGTCTTCATTCAATCCTTCCAGAGCCCCAGGCCTTGCTGCCGCGCCTGGCGTTCCAGGTCGAGAAATTCCGCCTTGTAGCGGAAATCGAAGTTGCGGAAGGCTTCGGCCCAGCCGTAGCGGATCAGCTCGCGGTTGACCAGGTATTCCCGCGCTTCGCTGTCCGCTCCCTTCTTGGGACGCTTCGCCCCGACGGCCTTGGCGAAGCGTTCCGGCTTCATCCGGACGTAGACGTAGGCCAAGGAGCGCTGGTACTTGTCCCGGCTGGTCTGGTCGAATTCCAGGCGCACGGGTCCCTTCCCCACCAGCCTTTTCAGCACCTCGTAGGATTTTTTTCCCATCTTGAGCAGCGTCCTCGCGTCGCGATGGGTGCGCTGTGCGTCCCGGTAGAGCTTGTCGTTGGGGTGCAGTTCGGGGGCGTCGATCCCGATCAAGCGGACCTTGCGGCCGTCCTTCAGCTTTAGGGTGTCGCCGTCGTAGATCTTCTTCACGGCGATCCACTCGGCTTCGGCGCGCAGGGTCGCGGGGCAAAGCGCGAGGCACAGAAGGAAAATTCCGACGATGCGCCTCATTTCGCCCCGCCCTCGCGGCGATGGGTTAGGTCGATCATCGGTACCTCTGAAGGATGGTGCGGGAGAAATGGACGACGTAGTTGACCCCGGAGCCGACGGCGACGACGAGGGAGAGGATCAGGAGGATCCAGCCCATCCTTCCGAAGTCGAGACCGAGGAAGGGGTAGTAAACCATCAGACCGATCAGGGCCAGGGTCTGGGTGGCGGCCTTTTTTTTGCCCCAGTAGTCCGCGGGCAGGTCGATCTGCTCGGAAGCCGCCATGCCCCGCAGCGCGGTGATCGAGATCTCGCGGGCCAGGAACACGATGACCATCCAGGCCGGGATGCGGCCGATCGGGATCAGCATGATCATCACCGCCAGGATCAGCAGCTTGTCGGCCAGGGGGTCGAAGTATTTTCCGAAGACGCCGTTGATGTTGAATTTGCGGGCGTAATAGCCGTCGATCAGGTCGCTGACGCCGGCCAGGATGAAGACCAAGGCAGCGGCGATGCCCATGACCAGGTTGTCGCGGACGCTCTTCTCGGGGGAAATCTTGGCGATCAGGACGAGAACGACGGGAATCAGCAGGATCCTGCCCAGGGTGAGGTAGTTGGGGAGATTGAAATACTCCCGCTTTTTGGCGGTCTTTAAGCTGTCCATACGAGCGTCGCCGTTCATCGCTTTCCGCGCGCAAAATACGCCGAAAACTCCGCATAAGGCAAAAGAAAACGGCCTTGTTCAAGTCCGTGGCCCGGTCACTTCGGCGCTTGACAAGGCCGCGCCCATCGCACATGCAAGGGGCGAATGAATCGGCACTACGATTTCATCGTCTTGGGGAGCGGCATCGCCGGATTGAGCTTCGCCTTGCAGGCGGCCCGCCACGGCAGCGTCGCGGTCCTCACCAAAAAGAACAGCGCCGAGTCCAACACCAACTACGCCCAGGGCGGCATCGCCTCGGTCGTCTCCCCTTCCGACAACCTCGAATCCCACGTGAAGGACACCCTCGAGACCGGCGCCGGCCTCTGCCATGAAGACGTCGTCCGCCGCGTCGTCGGCGAAGGTCCGCACGTCGTGCAAGAGCTGATCGACTTCGGCGTCGAATTCAGCCGCGGCGAGTCGGGCGACTTCGACCTGGGCCGCGAGGGCGGCCACAGCGCCCGCCGCGTCCTGCACGCCGGGGACTTCACCGGACGGGTGATCGAACAGGCCCTGCTCGCCTCCGTGAAGGCCCACCCCAACATTCAAATTCTCGAGCACCACTTCGCCGTCGATCTGCTGACCTCCCGCAAGCTGGGCATCGAGGAAAACCAGCCCAACCGTTGCCTGGGCGCCTACGTCCTCGACACGGTGAACCGCCGCGTCGAGACCTTCACCTCCGGAGTGACCGTCCTCGCCACCGGCGGGGCCGGCAAGGTCTACCTCTACACCAGCAACCCCGACATCGCGACCGGCGACGGCCTGGCGATGGCCTGGCGCGCGGGGGCCAAGGTGGCCAACCTCGAGTTCGTCCAGTTCCACCCGACCTGCCTCTACCACCCCAAGGCCAAGTCCTTCCTGCTCTCCGAGGCCCTGCGCGGCGAGGGCGGAATCCTGCGGCTGAAGAGCGGCGAGACCTTCATGGAGCGCTACGACCCGCGCAAAGAGCTGGCCCCGCGCGACATCGTCGCCCGCGCGATCGACTACGAGCTGAAAAAACGCGGCGAGGATTACGTGCTGCTGGACATGACCCATATTCCGCCCGAATACCTGCGCGAGCGCTTTCCCAATATCTGCGCGAAGCTATTGGAATTCGGCTACGACCTCTGCCGCGAGCCGGTGCCGGTGGTCCCCGCCGCCCACTACATGTGCGGCGGCGTGGTCGTGAACGAGCGGGCCGAGACTTCATTGAAGAACCTCTTCGCCTGCGGCGAGGTCACCTTCACCGGCCTGCACGGCGGCAACCGCCTGGCCAGCAACTCCCTGCTCGAGGCCGTCGTCTACGCCGACATGGCCGCGAAGCACGCCCCCGAGCGCCTCGCGGACGCCGCGGCGCCGAGCGTGGACATCCCCGCCTGGAACCCGGGCGACGCCTCGGACTCCGACGAGGCGGTGGTGATCAAGCAAAACTGGGACGAGATCCGCCACTTCATGTGGAACTACGTCGGTATCGTGCGCACCAACAAGCGCCTGCTGCGCGCGAAGAAGCGGATCGAGCTGCTCAAGGAAGAGATCAAAGAATATTACTGGAATTCGGTCGTGACCTCCGACCTGCTGGAGCTGCGCAACATCGCCTGCGTCGCCGAGCTGATCATCCTTTCGGCCTTGTGGCGCAAGGAGAGCCGCGGCCTGCACTACAACCTAGACTTTCCCTCGCCTGCCGAGCTCTATCGCCGGGATACGATCCTGGAGCCGTAGGGGCGCCCCTATATCGTTCAATGAAATTTGAGCGCCCCTCCCCCCGCCACGCCGTGGATCCGCAAAGAAAAGGGGATCTGCCGGTCCCGCAGGCCCTCGTAAGGAAACACCACGCGGTAACCTTGGTACCACAGGTTGAGGTAATTGAAGAAATACAGCTCGAAGGGCGTAAGCGTGATCTTCTCGACGGTCTTGGGTTTGTAGATTTGTCCTCCGACGTCCAGGCTTAAGTCCTGCAAGGACTTCTCGTTGCCCAGTTCCATCATCTCGCGTTTGCGGCCGTAGAGGGCGACGAAGAAGGTTGCCTGGGGGTCGGAAGCCAGCCAGGGGGCCGCCCGCTCCTTCGCCCTCTGGTCCTGGCCCAGCGGGTAGACCTTGTCGTATTCGGCGCGGAAGGTCTCGCGGAACTCGTCGGAGGCGTAAGTGGCGTAGATCATCAAGGTGGCCTGGAGGTCCTGCCAGTTATAGTACTCGCCCTTCTTGGTGTAGCGCCGCAGGACCTTGCCGTAGGGATCCTGGACCGGGAAGACGGTATCCTTCGCCAAGGCCGTCCCCGAAAAAAGCGAGAGCACGAGCAGCCAGAGGACGCGTTTTTTCATGGGGTGTTCCTCACGCCAATAATTCCGTTTTGGTGAAGAGGCTGCATACTTTCAATCCCTCCGCCTCCAAGGCCTCGCGGCCCCCCTCTTCCCGGTCGACGATCACCATGACGCCCAGGGGCACGAGTCCGGCCTCGCGCACCGCCTTGCAGGCCTTCAGGATGGAACCGCCGGTGGTGATGACGTCCTCTACCAAAATCACCCGCATCCCGGGCCTCAGGTGGCTCGCCCCCTCGATCCAGCTCATCGTGCCGTGGCCTTTGGGTTCTTTGCGGACGATGAAGCTGAGCAGCGGGAAGCCGCGCAGGAAGGAGGTGACGGCGATCGCCGTGGCGATGGGGTCGGCCCCCAGCGTGGGGCCGCCGACGGCCTGGGCCTCGGCGAAGTGCTCGGCGACCGACTCGCCCATCAGCTGCCCGACCAGGGTCGCGCCCTCCGGATGGAGGGTGGTCTGTTTGCCGTCGAAGTAGAAGTCGCTCATCCGGCCCGAGGCCAGGCGCACCTCCCGCTTCTGGTAGCTGAATTTCAGGATCAATTCCTTGAGCCGTCGCCGGCGCTCCGCGTTCACTTGTGCAACCTCGCTTCCAGCCATTGTTCGATGTCGCGAAAGACCTTTTCTTTGCCGACCTCGTTGAAGGTCTCGTGGAAATAGCCGGGGTAGACCTTGAGCTGCTTGTCCTTGAGATCCAGGCGTTCGAAGAACTCCCGGCTGCCTTCGGTCGCGGTGATCTTGTCGTCGCCGCCGTGGACGATCAGCAGCGGCGTCCTGATTTCCGGCGCCAGGGCCATCACCTCGTCGAGGTTTTTTAATATTTCGGCGCCGAGCTTCAGGCTGATCTTGCGCGCGACCAGGGGGTCTTCTTCGTAGGCGCGGACCACGGCCTCGTCGTGCGAGACCCAGGAGGCGTGGATGTCGTTGGGGATGAGGACCTCGGGCAGGAAGCGGGAGGCGGCGGTGCCGAGGATCTTCTTCAAGGCCGGGACCGGCAGGGCCAATTTCAAATTGGGGCCCGAGAGCACCGCGCCCTTCAGCTCTTTGGGCTTGCGCGCGAGGTAGTTGACGCCGACCTGCCCGCCGAAGGAGTGGGCCACGAGAAACAAGGGCTGCTTTGCCTCGCGCTCGCGGATAAGGCCGACGAAGCGCTCGAGGTCGTCGACCAAGTCTTGAAAGCGGTCGGCGTGCGAGCGCGGGCCGGGGCTTTTGCCGTGGCCGCGCTGATCCATCAGGTAGAGCGCCCAGCCTTGGTCGAGGAAGTAGTCGATGAAGAAGCGGTAGCGGCCCGAATGCTCGCCCAGGCCGTGCAGGACGACCAAGGCCCCCCGCTTTTTTTCGGGGATCCAGGACTGGTAGTACAGCTCATAGCCGTCCCAGGTCTTGAAAAATTGGTGCGTCGGCTCCGCGGCCTTCATGGAATCTCCCCAAGGCTCGATCTCTGGACCCAACCTTCCTTGCCGGAGGCGCTTTTGACAAGCGCAAAATCGCCCTGGGACTTGCGCAGCTCCACCAAGGCCCCGTCCTTGAGCTCCTCGCGGCTGGAGGCGTCGGGGAGCGGGTTTTCGCGCAGGGCCACGCGGGGGGCCACGATCAGGGCGGGCTCGTAGAGCCAATGGGGCGGCCGGCGCAACGCGAGCTGAAAGAGCCCGTAAACCAGCGGCAAGGCGCAGCAGGCCGCGGCGACGGCGAAGGCGGGCCGGCGCCTCAGCCGGTGGACGGCCAGGAAGCCGAAGAGCCCCAGGCTGCCCGCGGCGGTCAGGATCAGGGCCTCGGAGGCGTTGAGGGAAAGGCGATACCAGGGGATCTTGCGCAACAGGGCGCGGGGGCCCTCGGCCGGCGGCGCCTTGTCGACCTTGGCCTCGAGGAAGGCCAGGTTGTGGCGGATGTCGGGATCGCGCGGCGACCAGTCGCGGGCCCCGAGGAAGTAGCGGCGGGCCTGCCCCACCTTGCCGAGGCGCCAGTAGGCGCTGGCGATGTTGTAGTAGAGATCTCCGTTGTGGAAGCCGATCTCGCCCAGCTCGCCCCAGGCGCGGATGGCGTCCTCGTAGCGGCCGGCCTGGTAGTCGGCCTGGGCCTGGTTGGCGAGCTCGGCGGGCGTGACGGCGCGGGCGCTAACCGGGAAGAACACAAGACAGCCGATGATAAAGATTTTTCTCAAGTTCATAAATATTCGGATGCCGTTGCAGGGGCGAACCTTGTGTTCGCCCCTGCGTCTCTACGTCGCCTTTTCGATCTCCCGCAACAAATCCATCGCCTCCAGCTTCAACATCTTGTCGCTGGGGCGCTTGTCCGCCGCCCCGCCGTACTGCCACATGTCCAGCTGCTCGAGGAAATACACCGCGCGGCGGTAGGTCTCGATGGGCACGCCGCGGGATTTCAGCAGGTCCTCGATCTCCAGCGGAGTCAGCGCCGTGCCCTTCACCAAGAAGCGGTCGCTTAAGTACTGCTTGAAGACCAGGCTCAGCTTCGAGAAGTCCGATTCCCCGCCCAGTTTCTGCACCGCGGCCTTGGCCTGCTTAAAGGCGCGGCTGCGCTTGCGGTCGTCGGCGTGGGCCAACGAGCGGGCGCGGTAGCGCCCCCAGCCGATCAGGCCGAGGAAGCCGATGGGCGCCCCCACCAACAGGGTCCAGGCGGTCGCGCCCTCCCAGGGGCGCAGGGCCTGGCTGTAGAGGACGGCCGCGGCCGGCTTGAGCGGACGCAGGTCGAAGGCCGGCCCCTGGGGCGCGGCGGCGGCCTTGGAGTCCTCGAGGCCGGCCGTCACCAATTTTTCCGAAGAGGGCCCGCCGAGGATGTGCACGGTCAACGGCGCCGTGCTGAGCTTCTCGTAGGTCCCGGTCTCCGGGTTGAAGTAGCTGAACTCCTGCGCGGGGATGCCCGTGGTCCCTGGCCGCTCGGCGACCAGGGCGTACTCGAAGATCTTCTTGCCGGAGAGGCCTTGGAGGCTCTTGTCGAGCTTCACCTCCGGCTTGGAGGGATAGACCTTGAAGTAGTCCAGGTTTTGCAAATCCGGGAGGTTGGCCTCGCGGATGTTGCCCTTGCCCGAGACCTCGATCTTCAGGTTGCTGGTCTCGCCCAGGCTGAGGCTATCCTTGCTGAGCGTGCTCGAGATCGCGAATTGCCCGACCAGGCCGGTGAAGTCCTGGGGCGACGGCGGCAGCTCTTTTACCTTGATCCCCACGCTGGCCGCCGCGAAGGTCCTCGGCTTGCTGGTCATGGCAAAACCCTGAAAAAAGGGATCGTCGAAGGGACCCCGGTTGATCCGCACCGGGACATTGCCCTTGACCTTGGTCTCGCCGGTCTGCAGGTCCCCCGCCTTGGTCGGGAACAGGGCGAAGCGCCACTCGTTGACCGCGTAGCGACGGCCGCCGAGCTCGGTCTCGTACTTGCGCTCTTTCATCAGCTCTTCGGTGAAGAAGTCCTTGAAGTCGGGCAGGCTTAAAGTGGCGCCGGAGATGCTGACGGAGGAGTAAAGCCGGAAGGTGAAGATCACCTGCTGCCCGACGTAGACTTCTTTGCGGTCGGTCTCGGCGGTGACGAAGGTGTCGGCGTAGGCCTTGTCGTCGGGCGGCGCCTGCGGGGATTGGCGGGGCCAAGGTTGGGGCATGCCGGGCATCTGCGGAAAGCCCGGCGGCGCCGAGGGAAAGCCGGGCATTTGGGGGAAACTCGGCTGGGTCTGGTAACCGGGCCCTCCCCCGCCGCCGTCCGGCGTGACGCGGACGCGGACCGGTCCCGCGCTGTATTCCTGCCCCTCGATGTAGACCTTGACGGGGCCGATCTGGAAGTCGCCCACGCGGCGCGGGGAGAGGACGTAGGTGAAGGTCTTGCTCACCGACATCTCGCCGTTGACGATCTCGACCGAGTTCGCCGTCGAGCGGCCGACGACGTCGAAATTGCCCAGCGGCGGGATCTCGGGCGTGGTCAGGGCGCTGCCGCCGCGGATCTCGACGGTCATGGTCAGGGTATCGTCCATCGAGACGGTGTTTTGGTCGACCTCGACGCGTACGGTGGGTTGTGCGAGGGCCTCGGGCGCCGCGCCGAGGAACGCCGCCGTCAGAGCTCCCAAGATGTAAAGACGGAATTTGCGCATCGCTTACCAGTCGTTTTCCGGAGTCCGAGAACGGCCCATAGCCTCCCGAATCTGTTTATTGCGGATCGCCTCGCTCTTGTCCTCGATCATCTCCAGCCAGCGCTCGGCCTCTTGTTCTCCCGGGCCGGGCTTGGCCTTGACCTTGCCTTGGCGGCCGCCGCCTTGGCCTTCCTTGGGCGCCTCGCCGGCGGCCTCCAGCTGGCCCTCGAGGTTGGGCTTTTTCTGCCCTTGTCCCGAGTCGCCACGGTCCTGGGCCCCTTGCGAGGCCTCTCCTTGATTTTGCCCCTGGCCCTCCGGGGAATCCTTTTGGGCCTGTCTGTCTCCGCCCTGTTCGCCCTCGCCCGGTTCCGGTTTTTTCGGCTCGCCCTCGGCTCGATCGGGTTGTTGGCCGGCCTGCGGGCCCTGCGATTTTTGGTCCCCGGATTTTTCCGGCTCCGCTTGGCCTTGGGATCCGCCCTGGGCCTGAGGCTGCGGCTTTTCGCCCTGGGCGCCCTGGGGCTGGGCCTGCGATCCGGAATCCGGCTTAGAACCTTGTTGCGCTTGCTTTTGCTGGCCCTGTTCTCCCGCCTCCGCCTGTTTTTGCTTCTCGGGCTGCTGGCCGCTTTGGCCCTCTTGCGGAGGCTTTTCCTGCTCGGCCTGCGGCGATTCCTTCTTTTGATCCTGCCCCTGGCCGCCTTGGGCCTGCTGCGAGTCCTGTTGCTCCTGTTTTTGACCGCCCTGCCCTTGCTGCTGCTCATCCTGGGGTTTTTGCCCCTGGGATTGGGCCTGGTCTTGTTTTTGCTGTTCCGAACCGGAGCTCTGCTGCTGTGGGTCTTGCTGGCCACCCTGAGCCTGTTGTTGCTGTTGTTCGCTTTGTTGGTTCTGCTGCTGTTGCTGTTCTTGTTGTTGCCGCTGGGCCTCTTGCTGTTTCTGCAGCTGGCGCTTGACGAACTCGAGGTTGAGTTTGGCCTCGGCGTCGTCGGGCTTCAGTTTCAGGGCCTGCTCGTAGGCCTGGATGGCCTCCGGCAGCTTGCCCAAGCGGTATTGGGTGTTTCCCAGATTGTAAAGGGCTTGTTCTTGCAACGCCGGGGTCCCCGTTTTGGCCGCGGCCTCGAAGCTCTCGCGGGCCTTGTCGAAGGCGCCCATCCGATACTGCGTGGCACCCAGGTTGTAGAAGTCCTGGGGGTCGGCGTCGGCCTTCAAGTTTTCCTCGAAGTTCTTTTGGGCCTCCGGGTAGTTCTTCTCTTCGTAGGCCTTGCGGCCCCGGTATTCCCGCCAAGTGTCCCAAGGACCCGCCCAGGCGCGGCCGGAAACCGCGCCCACCGCCGCCAGCGCGAGGGCTAGGATGCCGAGAAATTTTAGCGTCCGGTTAATATCCATTGGCGAAATTCAGTCCCTTTTTGGAGCGTCGCGACTCGGAGATCAGGCGTTCCAGCGCCAGGAAGGCCAGCGCGATCCCCAGCGGCCAGTAAAAGCGGCTTTCCCAGACCTGCTTGCGGGCGGCCTTCAGCTCGCTCAGCTCGAGGGCGCCGCGGACCCCTTTCACGTAGAGCTGGCGCAGGTCCTCGTCGCCGCTCACGGTCCGAACGTAGGCCCCGCCCGTCTCGAGGGCGAGCTCTTTGAGGGCCTCCTCCTTCAACTTAGATACGACCATTTCCCCTTCCGGGTTGGTCTTAAAACCTCCGCCCGGCTCGGGGATGGGGGCCCCCTCCGGGGTGCCGAAGCCCAAGGCGAAGACCTTGATTTTCTTCTCTTTTAAGGTCTCGATCATCTTGTCGAGCTTTTCGCTGAAATCCTCTCCGTCGGAGAATACCAGAATCGCCTTGGCCGATTCTTTGTCGCTCATCGCCTTGATCGCGAGCGAGAGGGCCCCGCTTAGGTCCGTTCCCTGCACGGGGATGGTGTTGGGACTGAGCTCGTCGACGAACATCTCGAGGGTCCCGTAGTCGATGGTCAGCGGGGACAGCAGGAAGCTGCGGCCGGCGAAGGCGATCAGGCCGACCCGGTCCCCCGCCAGCATCTGCAAAAGGTCGCGGAGCTTGCGCTTCATGCGCTCCATCCGCGAGGGCTTGAGGTCCTGGGCCAGCATCGAATTGGAGACGTCCAGCACCAGCATCAGGTCGGCGCCCTTGAGCGTGACCTCCTCTTCCTTCATCCCCCACTGCGGTTCCATCAGGGCGAGGATCATAAAGACGAGGGCCAGGACCTTGAGGCCGCTCTTGACGGCGATGCGCCAGGGCGCGCGCTGGGGCATGAGGTTGGCGCGCAGGGGCTCGTCGGCCAGGGCCTGCCAGGCCTTCTTCCGCCGGTAGGCCTGGTAGAACAGCACCGCCAGGAGCAGCGGCACCAGGAAGAACAGGAAAACCAAGTCGGGGTGGTTGAAGCGCATCCTAGGCCAGCCTCCTCAGCCAGGTCGCCCCGAGCAGCGATTCGAGGAGCAGTAGGCCCAGCCCGGCGAAGCCGAAATAGGCGTACCACTCCTCGTAGATCTCGTAATGCTTGACCTTGGCCTTGGTCTTTTCGAGCTGTCCGATCTCTTTGTAGATGGCCTCCAGCTTCTTGGTGTCGGTGGCGTAGAAGTAGCGTCCGCCGGTGGTCTCGGCGATCTTCTCGAGGGTCTCCTCGTCCATGTCGAGGTTCACGTAGATGAGACGGTTGCCGAAGATGCCCGGCTGCGGAAAGGGCACCGGACCTTTGGTGCCGATGCCGATGGTGTAGACCTTGATGCCGAAGGTCTTGGCGATCTCGGCCGCCTTGTCCGGCGAGACCGATCCGGCGTTGTTGCGCCCGTCGGTCAGCAGGATGACGACGCGGGACTTGCCCGGGAGGTCTTTCAAGCGCTTGACCGCCAGGGCCAGGCCGTCGCCGATGGCGGTGCCGTCGCCCGCGATGCCGATTTCGACGTGGTCCAGAAGCTGGGTCAGGACGTCGTAGTCGAGGGTGAGCGGGCACTGGGTGTAGGCCTCTTCGCCGAAGACCACCATGCCCAGACGGTCGCCCTTCTGCCCGCGGATGAACTCGGAGACGACCTTCTTGACGACCACCAGGCGGTTGACCGCCTCCCCGTCCAGCTTGAAGTCCATCGCCGCCATGCTGCCGGAGGCGTCGATGGCCAGCATGATGTCGATGCCCTCGCTGGTCACCTCGGTCTCCGCCCGGCCCCGCTGCGGGCGGGCCAGGCCGACGATCAGGCAGGCCAGTGCCAGGGCCATCAGCCAGGGAGGAAGGCGCATCGCCAGGCCGTCGCCCCGCCGGTACAGGGGCTTCAGGACCGAGGCCAGGGGAAAGCGGAAGTAGCCGCGGCCGCGCCGCAGCCGCTCGAGCAGGAGAAGGCCGACCGGGAGGACCAAGGCCGTCAAGACCCAGGGATAGAGAAAGCGGAACATCCTAGGCGTTCGCCTCCTTTCGGGCCAGGCTCTCGGCGAGGGCCCGGGCGCGCCCCTCGGCGACCTGAGTCATCCAGGCGCGGGCGAGCTTGACGCTCTTCACCAGCTCGTCCCGCGGCGGGACGTATTGGGCGAACTTGGCCATGTCGGCCAACTCGAGCAGGCCGACGGCCTCCCGCACCCGGTCCAGGTCGAGCCAGGGCGAGGTCTTGAGCTTGGGGCGCAGCTCCTCAAGGGTGGCCTCGCAGGCGGGGATCTCCAGCTCGCGCTCGATGAATTCGCGGAACAGGTCGGAGAGGGAGAAGTAGAAGCGCCGCACCTGCCCCGACTCGGCCAAGCGGCTGTTCACCAGGTCGTCGAGCTTCTTTAAGGCCGCCTCCAGGGGCGACAAAGGGGCGCCCGCCCCTGCCTTGGCCTTGCGCGGACGCCGCCACAGCGAGCGGAGCAGCAGGAAGATCAAGATCGCCGCCAACGAGGCCGCCAGGGCCCAGACCCAGCGCACGTCCCAGGCCTGGATGTCCTTCAGGTCCAGGATGTCGGTCATCTCTTCCAGCTTGGGCAGCGGTGTGGGCATGGCTTACTGTCTTTTCTCCCGGAAGCGGAAAAATTGCAGCAGCGGGTGGATGTAATCCTTGCTTTGGTCGATCAGGACCGAGTCGACGCCCAGGGATTGAAAGGTCCGCTGCGGGGACTGGATCAGCTCTTGGGAGAGTTCGTTGAAGCGCTTTTGGAAGCCCGGGCGCGAGCTGTTCACCCAGTGCAGCTCGCCGCTCTCGGGGTCGCGCCATTGCAGCCATCCGGCCTTGGGAAATTCCGCTTCGGCGGGGTCGTGAAGCTGGATGCAGACCATGTCGTGACGGCGCTTGGCGATGGCCAGGGCGCGTTCGAAGCCTTGGTCGAGGAAGTCGGATATCAAGAAGCAGATCGAGCGGCGGTGCATGACGCGGATCAGGTATTCGAGGGGGACGCGGATCTGGGTCTTCGGGTGCTGCGGCTGGAAACTCAAGATCTCTTGAATGACCCGGTAGACGTGGCCGCGGCCCTTCTTGGCGGGAATGAATTTTTCGACCCGGTCGGTGAAGAGGATCAGGCCGACCTTGTCATTGCTCTTGATCGCCGCGTAGGCCAGTACCGCCGCGACTTCGGCGGCGGCCTCGCGCTTGAGGCGTTCTCGGGTGCCGAAGTCCAGCGAGGCCGACATGTCGACCAGGATCATGACGGTCATCTCGCGCTCCTCGCGGTAGATCTTCACGAAGGGCCGGCCGCTGCGCGCGGTGACGTTCCAGTCGATGGTGCGGACGTCGTCGCCTGGCTGGTACTCGCGCACCTCCTCGAATTCCATCCCGCGCCCGCGGAAGGCGCTCTCGTACTCGCCGGCGAAGATCTCGTTGGCGAGGTAGTTGGTCTTAAGCTGGATGCGCTTGATCTTTTTTAGTATCTCGGGAGGAAGCATACGGCTTTAAGTGTCGAAGTGCCTAAGTGTTTAAGTTTTTTTGCAGTATTCGTAAAAAAAATAAAACAGGGCGAAAGAAACTTTGACACTCAGGCACGTAGGCACTTCGACACTTGGATTAAGGCACCTCCAATTGATCCAAAATCTTCTTCAATACCTCGTCGCTCGATAGCCCCTCCGCCTCGGCCATGTATGTCAGCAGGAGCCGGTGCCGGAGCACGTCGTGGGCCATCGTCTTGACGTCCTGGGGTGTCACGAAGGCCCGGCCCTGCAGGAAGGCGTAGCAGCGCGCGACCTCGGCCAGGTAGATGCTGGCGCGCGGCGACGCGCCGAATTGGATGTAGCTCTCCAGGCCCAGCTTCAGCTCGGCCGGGTGCCGCGTCGCCATCACGATGCGGACGATGTAGTCCTTGATCTTGGGGTCGAGGTAGATCTGCCCGATCAGGCGCCGCATCTCGCCCAGCTCTTTGTGGCTGATCTTGGGCGCGACCTCTTCCCAGTGGCCGCTGCGGGCGCGGTCCATGATGGCGATCTCCTCTTCCTTGCTGGGATAGGAGACATTGAGCTTGAGCATGAAGCGGTCGACCTGGGCCTCGGGCAAGGGGTAAGTCCCCTCCTGCTCGATCGGGTTTTGCGTCGCCAAGACGACGAAGGGCGGCTCGAGCGGAAAGGTGCTGTTGCCGATCGTGACCTGCTTCTCTTGCATCGCCTCGAGCAGGGCGCTCTGCACCTTGGCGGGCGCGCGGTTGATCTCGTCGGCCAAAATGACGTTGGCGAAGATCGGCCCCTGCTTGACGGTGAACTCTTGCGTCTTGGGATTGAAGATCTGGGTGCCGATCAGGTCGGCGGGCAGGAGGTCGGGGGTGAACTGGATGCGCTGGAACTTGACGTCGAGGACCTTGGCCAGGGCCCGCACCGTCGTCGTCTTGGCCAGCCCAGGAACGCCCTCGACCAGGATGTGGCCCTCGAGGAGGATGCCCATCAAAAGGCGTTCGACCATGTAGCGCTGGCCGACCACGACCTTGGAGATCTCCTCGAGCAGCGAGCTGAGCACCGGTTGATAGGTCTTCACCCGCTCGAGGTTCTGCTGAATCTCATGCTGCATGCGGTCCTCCCGTGAAATAGGAATGTCGTTGGGGCTTCAACGAGCCGCCTGGGGCTTGGGTTTTAAAACCAACCCTTGGACTTCTTAGATTTTTTTGAGGCTTTGGTAAAGGAACTTTCCTTAAGCGTTTCGCCGCCTTCCCGAAGAAAGGCCTCGAGCAGCTCGCGCTGTTTGGGGCTTAGGTCTTTCGGAGTCTGGACGAAGAGGTGGACGTGGAGGTCGCCGCGGCGCTTCTCGCGCAGGCTGGGCATCCCCTTCCCCGCCAACTTGAGGACGTCGCCGGTCTGGGCGCCGGGCGGGATGCGCAGCTTTTCGAGGCCCTCGGGGCTGGGGACTTCGACCTCCAACCCTAAGGCCGCCGCGGCCATGGGGATTTTGCTTTGAAAGTGCAGGTCGTTCCCGTGGCGCTGGAAGCGCTCGTCCTCCTCGACGTGCAAGACGACGTAGAGATCGCCCGGCGGACCGCCGCGCTTGCCCGCCTCGCCTTCTCCGCGCAGGCAGAGCTGGGTGCCGGTGTCGACGCCGGGGGGCACCTTGACGGTCATCTTTTTCGCCCGCGCCACCGAACCGTGGCCGCGGCACTCGGGACAATGCTCTTTGACGACCCGCCCCTGCCCCTGGCAGGCGGCGCAGGCGGTGGAAATGGTGAAAAAGCCTTGGGAGTGGTAGAGCTGGCCCTTGCCGCCGCAGTGGCGGCAGACCATGGGCTCTTGGCCCTTCGGATAGCCCTGGCCGCCACAGCGGGCGCACTCTTCCTGGCGCTCGACCTCGATCTTTTTTTCGACGCCGTGAAAGGCCTCGAGGAAGCCGACCTCGAGGTCGTAGCGGATATCTCGACCGGCGGCCGGACCCGTGCGGCTGCGGCCGCGGCGGCCGCCCATCCCGAAGAAATCCTCGAAGACGTCGGAGAAGTGGCTGAAGATGTCGCCCACGTCTTCGAAGCCGTGGAAGCCTTGGTTGCGCAGGCCGGCGTGGCCGAACTGATCGTAGAGTTGGCGTTTTTGGGTGTCGCTTAAGACCTCGTAGGCCTCGGAGGCCTCCTTGAAGAGTTCCTCGGCCTCATGGCTGGAATTGCGGTCGGGGTGGCACTCGAGGGCCTTTTTGCGGTAGGCGGTCTTGATCTCCGCGGCCGAGGCCTCGCGCTGCACGCCTAAAATTTCATAATAATCCCGCTTCACGATTTGACCTTTGCCAAAAGCCCTGGAGGTAGATAATCATTATTTCGGGATTGTCAATGGATCCAACGGATTTCCTTTAAGAATTATGGAACTGCTCGACTACGTCTGGAAAAAACTGAGCCCCGAGGAAGCGGAAGGCGTCCGCAGCGCCCCCGAAGCCCTCATCGCCGACCTCTATCAGCGGGGTTTCATCGACGCGCGGCGTTTTTCTTTAAACCAATGGAAAGGCGCCTGCCAGAAATTCGCCAAGGGCAAGGGGCTCTATTATTTTCGGAGGGCGGATCTCGATTCTCTGAAGCCATACTTCTTCCAGGCCCAGATCAAAAAGCCCTTCGACCCGCGGCGTCTCAAGGACGGCCCTCGTCCCTTGTCCTGGACCGGGGAACTTTATCAAAAGGTGCTGCGCTTCGAGACCAACTTGACCCTCGAGGCCTGGAGGCAGGTCGTCAACGCCCAGATATTGCCCCGATTCAAAAAAGGGGAAGAGCTGCTTTACAACGCGGCTTTCAAGGCCCTGCTCGAGGCGGTGTTGGACAAGCACGCCTCTCCCTTGCGCCGCCTGGAGCTCTGGTATCACTTTCAGCGCGAGGCCGAGGCCGCCGCCGAGGCGAAACCCGAGGGCGCCGCCGCGCCCGCCCCCAAGCCCGCGGCCCCCGCCGTCATCAGGGACTCCTTCGTGGCCAAGCCTGACGAAAGCGTCAAGCGCACTGCCATCGACAAGCTGTATTTCCACCATGGCGAGACCCCCAAGGGAGACGACCGGGAAAACCTCGATTTTTTGGACGAGCTGGCCAAGCTGGGCGACGAGGAGGAGCTTCCCTGAAATTCCTCGATATTTTCCGGGGTCTAAGCCTTGACATCCTGCCGGAGGGACTTATATCTCGCTTAGGATTTTTGGGAGACCTTCCTAAAGCGTTGATTTATACTCGAAAAAATCCCGAAGGCTCCCGACCTCACGAAAGGAATTCATTCGATTATGGCTAACAAGAGCAAAATCATCGGTATCGACTTGGGCACCACCAACAGCGTGGTGGCCATCATGGAGGGCGACCAGCCCAAGGTCATCGCCAATCAAGAGGGCAACCGCACCACCCCCTCGGTGGTGGCCTTCAGCAAGGACGGCGAGGTCCTGGTCGGCCAAGTGGCCAAGCGCCAGTCGATCACCAACCCCGAAAACACCGTTTACTCGATCAAACGCTTCATGGGCCGCAAGTTCGACGAGGTCGGCGAGGAGATCAAGATGGTTCCCTACCACGTCGTCAAGGCCGGCAACGGCGACGCCGCGGTCGAGATCCAAGGGAAGAATTACAGCCCGCCCGAGATCTCCGCCAAGATCCTCATGAAGCTCAAGCAGGCGGCGGAGGATTATTTGGGCGAAAAGGTCACCGAGGCGGTCATCACCGTCCCGGCCTACTTCAACGACTCGCAGCGCCAGGCGACGAAAGACGCCGGTAAGATCGCCGGCCTCGACGTCAAGCGCATCGTCAACGAGCCCACGGCGGCCGCCCTCGCCTACGGCCTGGACAAGAAGAAAAACGAGATCATCGCCGTCTACGACTTCGGCGGCGGCACCTTCGACATCTCGATCCTCGAGGTCGGCGAGAACGTCGTCGAGGTCATCTCGACCAACGGCGACACCCACCTGGGCGGCGACAACATCGACCAGCGCCTCATCGACTACCTGATCGCCGAGTTCAAGAAAGACCAGGGCATCGACGTCAGCAAGGACCGCATGGTCCTGCAGCGCCTCAAAGAGGCCGCCGAGAAGGCGAAGATCGAGCTCTCCAGCGTCATGGAGACCGAGATCAACCTGCCCTTCTTGACCGCGGACCAGACCGGGCCCAAGCACATGAACATCAAGCTGACCCGGGCCAAGTTCGAGGCGCTCTGCGAGGACCTCTTCCTGCGCTCCATGGAGCCCGTGAAGAAGGCCCTGGCCGACGCCGGCAAGAAGGCCTCCGAGATCGACGAGGTCGTCCTGGTCGGCGGTTCCACCCGCATCCCGCGCGTCCAGGAGGA